>ERZ773146.298-NODE-298-length-35362-cov-17.028040_pt1 | contig 35362 bp, 37 predicted proteins | sample MGYA00580847_ERZ773146 | MGnify/ENA primary metagenome ERZ773146 (study PRJEB29015, sample SAMEA2737830) | human gut metagenome | biome: human gut; feature: human-associated habitat; material: faeces | place: China | collected 2012 ...
AAAGCACCGAAAGGACTGGCTGTCCGACGCATGGGTTTCCTGCCCGTCGATGGCTTATTTTCTCCGACGTACACGCCGCCGGAGAAAATGGTTAAAACTCTATTTGCGCCTGCGGGCGCAAACTCTGCGAGGCTTTTTGACAAGCTCGGCTCCCCTAACAGGGGAGCTGTCGGCGCAGCCGACTGAGGGGTTTCGCCGGGACGTTATCTGGTCTGCTCATACCGTTCTGCACCCCACCACTTGGGCAGGAGCTCGCGGAGCGTCACGGTCTCGCGCTTTGCGTAATCGACTAGGATCTCCATATCCTCGTTTTCCTCGTTGAGCTGATAGAAAAATTCCCGGCACGCGCCGCACGGCATCCCGCTGCCCTCGCCGCAGGGCGGCCTGTCCCGAAAGGCGATCATTCGCCGCACCTTCGTCTGCCCGCTCTGCATGTACATGTTCAGCCCCGCGACGCGCTCGGCGCAGAGATTCATCACGCCGCTGCACGCTTCAATGCAGAATCCTGTATAAATTTCGCCGTTGTCCGCTTCCAGCGCGCATACGACGTGGTGCGCGTACACGAACGGTGAAACATCCTCCGGATGATACTCCTTCGCCGCCGCCTCATACAGTCTTTCCCAGATATCCAATGAAAAGCCCTCTGCAGCATTATGAAAACTATATTATGTAAATAAAATTACGTCAACTCATCAAGCGCCGCCCGCATATTTTCCTCGGAATACTCCACGTTTGCCGACCACAGCCGCGCAAGCTCCACGCGCTCTCCAAAGCTGACCGTGCCGTTTTCCGTCCGCACGGCTGCGCCGAGCGCGTAGAGCATGGCGGTGCTCAAAACGGCAAACGCCGCGCGTGCCGGCAGAGCGCGCCCCTCGTCCGCGAGCAGGTGCCGCAGCAGGAAATAGACGAGAAGCTGCTCATATTCCGTCTCCCACGCGGCGGAAACGGCGTGGAACCCGGCAAAATCGACCGGCCCCGCCAGCTTTGCGAGCGTTTCCGTCCATCCCGGCTCCAACGGTTCAAGAGAAGCGAAAAACGCCGCCCACGCGCGCGCCGTCCGCCGGGGCAGGGAAGCGCCGGCGAGCGTGAGAATTTTTTGCATCCGTCCGCCGAGAGTGAGCCGCCGGTCCTGCGCGGCGTCCAGCAGCCTCTGCCGGAAGAGCAGCAGCTCCACGGTCTCGCGCGGCGGCGCTTTCGATACCGTGCCGCGAAGCGTCACCTTTTCCGTCCGGGAAAGCAGCAGCCGCGCCGCCTCCTCGCAGCAGAGCCCCAGCCCGATCTCCGTCCGCCCGGGCAGAAACACCCGGTAGCGCGGATGATCGCGGCAGATATTGCAGAGAGCGCCCTCGCCGAGCGTGCGCTGCAATTCGCAGAGATTATCCTCCCGGAGCATGGCGCACCGCCCCGCCGCGTCCAGCCGGAAGTGCGGCGGCTCGCCCGGCTCGACGGCCGCGCGCACGCGCTCGCCGAAGGCTCCGGGCAGCGCGGCGTACCGTTCCGCGCTCTTCCTGTCAATGTCGATCTCCCAGCCGATGCAGCAGTTGTGGCGGCACGCGCCCGCCGTGCAGCGAAACGCCTCATAATACGCGGGATACATTTCCGTCATGCCGGTCTCCTCCTTGCATTTACTGGAGAAGTATACCACAAAATGCCTTGCTCCGCTACCCTGTATGTGATACAATATATAGTGTTCAAAAGGAGCGTCACTGTGGAAGTATTGTATCTGGACAACAAGATCATCGTGTGCGTGAAGCCCGCGGGCGTCCTCTCCACGGACGAGCCGGGCGGCATGCCGTCCCTTCTGCGCGCCGCGCTCGGGGACGATACCGCCCCGGTCTACACCGTGCACCGGCTGGACGCCGCCGTTTCCGGCGTAATGGTCTACGCCCGCACGCGCCACGCCGCCGCCGACCTTGGCCGCGCGATCGAGCGCGGCGATGTGCGCAAGGAATATCTCGCCGTCGCCTGCGGCGCGCTGCCGGAGCAGCGCGGCGAGCTGCGCGATCTGCTGCGGCGCGACCGGAGACTGCGCAAAACGTTTCTCGCCGAAGCGCCGGGGAAGGACGTGCGCGAAGCGCGCCTTGCCTATGAAGTGCTCGCCTCTCACGCCGGGCTCTCGCTCTGCCGCATCCGGCTGTACACGGGCCGCGCGCACCAGATCCGCTGTCAGCTCGCCGCGCGCGGCGCGCCGCTCTGGGGCGACGCAAAATACGGCGGCAGCGGGGAAGGGGATATCGCGCTTTTTTCCTGCGCTCTTGCCTTTCCGCACCCGCTCACCGGCGAGATGCTGACATTTGCAAAAAAGCCGCCCGCGGCGTACCCGTGGACGGAATTTCCCGGGGAAGTATTATAAATGGAAACGAAACTCACAACGCTCTGCTATATGGAGCGCGGCGGCGAGTATCTGATGCTCCACCGCACGAAAAAGGAAAACGACGAGAACCGCGATAAATGGATCGGCGTCGGCGGCAAGTTCGAGCCGGGGGAGAGCCCGGAGGACTGCCTCCGCCGCGAGGTGCGCGAGGAAACGGGGCTCACGCTCACGCGCTGGCGCTATCGCGGCCTTGTGACGTTCGTCTCGGACGTGTGGCCGTGCGAATATATGCACCTGTTCACCGCGGACGCGTGGACGGGCGAGCAGCGCCCCTGCGACGAGGGCGAGCTTGCCTGGATCGGCAAGGACGAGCTGCTCACAAAAAAGCTCTGGGCGGGCGACAGAATTTTTCTTCGCCTGCTTGCGGAGGGCGCGCCGTTTTTCTCGCTCAAGCTCGTCTACCGCGGCGAAGAGCTGACCGCCGCCGAGCTGGACGGCAAGCCGCTCGCCCTCGGATAAAAAGGGCGGAGTGCCAAATGCACCCCGTAGGGGCGGGGCTCTGCTCCGCCCCTGCAGGAGCACCCAATATACCCCGACGGGCGCGGGAACGCCACGCCCAAAGCAAGACTGCGGAAAACCTGCCCATTCCGCGCTCTCCGCATATCGCGGATTTCGCCCCTCTGTCAAAAACGCCCGGCGCCGGCGGAAAACATCGGCGCCGGGCGTTTTTCACGTCTTACACCTTCGGCTGCTTTCCGCGCAGCTACCCGCCGCAGTATTAGACGAACCGGCGCAGCACGGCGGGCAGCTCATACCCTTTGCTGCACTGCGCCTCCCGGTGCCCGTCCTTCCGCTGGAAAATATTTTCACCCTTCGACACATTTCATGCCTCCTTCTTATTTATAATATAGTAAATTGACTGCGGCAAAAAATGCCGGAATGGCCTGACTGCCAGTTTGACTGCCCGGAAATACTGGAATACATGCCAGTAATATATACACGTGTAAAGAAACTTACAGCTGTTAAGAAGTAACAAAAAATTTAACCGGAGTAATGATTAAAAAATCGGGTGAAAGTCTTGCTTTTTTCACTTTCCCTATGCTATACTGACGCTGCATAGTGAAAAACTGCCCATATCATAGGGGGGCGAACTCCACGATAAGAATTCGCCGTTTTGTTAGCAAATCGTCCCGCTCTTTGGCAAAACGGGGGCGGATTTGCTGTTTTTCCCCCTCGCCGTAAGTAACCACTTATTTTTGCGATCGCAGAACTTGCATAGGAGTACCCATTTTGGAACAGAGAGAAATTCAACAGACATTCATCCGAAGCGCCATCCGTGTCATTGCCCGAAAGGGCCTTGTAAAGGCAACGACCAAGGCCATTGCCGCCGATGCCGGCCTCAACGAAGCATATATCTATAAATGCTTCAAGGGGAAGGACGAGCTTCTTGCCGAAGCGCTGCATGATAGAGACGAGGGACTCGCCGTGTTTCTGCGCCGGGAGTTTCCGAACGTGCTCGCCGAAACTTCCCCGTGGCGGGATCGCTGCTTCCATCTCTGGGAAAAGACGTGGAAATTCATTCTGGACAAGCGGGACGACTGCATCTTCTATCTCCGGTATTACAGCTCCCCCGACTTCTACGCTTACGAGCACGACCGGCAGCAGCAATACTACCACGCGCTGATCCACCGCGTCGCATACCTTTTCCGCCCCGAGACGGATCTGGATATGCTCATGCATCAGGTATTTGAAACCATGCTCGCCTTTGCCGCGCACGTCATGGCGGGCGATATGGAAAACAACGACCTTACAACGGAACGGACCTTCGAGCAGATCTACAGCTTTATCGCGCCCCACTTCCGTGCCGAGCTGACAGAGGGAGCGGGAAAGGAAACAGCGGTATTATGAAGAAAAGCTCGATCCGAAAAACGTGGAATGTCATCAGCAGCATTCTGGTGGCGCTCGTGGTGCTGCTGGCGCTGCTTCTCGTCGGCGCAAGGCTCTTCGGTCTGCAGGTGTACACCGTGCTCTCCGGCTCCATGGAGCCGACGTACCACACCGGCTCGCTGATCTATGTGAAAAAGGTGGACCCGTACACCATTCGGGACGGACAGGTCATCACCTTCATGCTCGATGAAAACACCATCGCCACGCACCGCGTCGTCGGCGTCGTGCCGGACGAGGAGGACTCCACCGTCGTCCGCTTCCGCACGAAGGGCGACGCGAACGAAACCGAAGACGGCGGTCTTGTGCATTATAAGAACGTCATCGGCACGCCGGTGTTCACCATCCCGTACCTCGGCTTCGTCGCAAACTACATCCAGCATCCCCCCGGCATGTATGTGGCCATCTCGGCCGGAGCCGTGCTCCTGATGCTGACGTTCCTGCCGGACATCTTCGCCCCGGACAGCAAGGGCGAGACCGTCGGGGAGGACGAAAAAAAACGGGGCAATCCCGCCGCGGGCCGTCACGTCCGCAAAAGATGAGGGCAACGCCGCAAGGCTCCCTATAGAAAGCTTTAATTTAGGAGGTTTTCGCAACATGAAAACGAAAAGCAAAGCTCTGCTCCTGACTCTCTGTGCGGTGTTGCTCATCGCGGCGTCCGTGCTGGGCACGATGGCGTACCTGACCTCGACTGACACCGTGACCAACACCTTCACCGTCGGCAAGGTCGAGATCAAGCTCGATGAGACCGACGTCACCAATCCGAACGGCCCCCGCGTGAAGGCGAACAGCTACAAGCTGATGCCCGGCACTACATACACCAAGGACCCGACCGTCACCGTTCTGAAAGGCAGCGAGGATTCTTACGTTCGCATGAAGGTCACCTTCAACAACGCAAAGGAGATCATCGCCCTCTGCACCGATCCGGAGTTTGCGGACGACGGCCCCACCGGCGTTGAGAACGCTTACCCGCTGATCCGCATGGTGAAGTTCGTGGAAGCGAACGCCGCCAAGTGGGACGGCATCATTCCCGACAACATGGTCGATACCGAAGATATGCTCGGCAACGCCAAGTACTTCGCGTATGACAAGACGGCTGACACCCTGACCTACTACTTCTACTACAACGAGACCGTCGGCGCTCCCAATGGCGACGTGAAGCTCCCCGTCCTGTTCAACAACATCACCGTTCCCGAATGGGCTACCGGCGAGCAGCTTGCCAAGCTCAACAACTTCAAGATCACGGTCGTTGCCGAAGCCATTCAGGCCGGCAGCTTTGCCAACGCCGATAAGGCTTGGGAGGCTTTTGCTGAGCAGCCCTGACACCCCCGCGCTTAAACCAAAAGGGAAAAGGATAATCGTTATCCATGGAAATAACAGATTTCCCTGTCAATAACGGAAGAAAGGAGGAAGAATGAAAATGAAGCATGTTGCAAACCGTCGCCGCAGTGTGAGCAGCCGCGCGTTTATCGCTCTTCTGGCGCTTGTTCTTGTGATCGGCTGTGTGGCAGGAGGTACCGTCGCTTGGCTCGTTGCCAAGACGGAACCTGTTGTCAACACCTTTACCTACGGTAATATCGACATCGCTCTGACCGAGACCACCGGTACGTCCTACAAGATTATCCCCGGCACGGACATCCCGAAGGACCCGAAGGTCACCGTTAAGGGCGGCTCCGAGGCCTGCTGGCTGTTTGTGAAGGTTGAAAAAGTCGGCGATATCGGCACCAGCACCACTGATCCTGTGCGCTATGCAATCGACACTGGCTGGGCGCAGCTGAAGGATAAAGACGGCAAAGACGTTTCCGGCGTTTACTACCGTCTGGTTGACGCTGTGGACAAGGACGCCGTCTTTAATGTCCTCAAGGACAATAAGATCATCGTTAGCGGTGAACTGACCAAGGAGACCATTAACGGCTATGCGGTTCAGCAGCCCAAGCTGACCTTCACGGCCTACGCCGTGCAGAAGGAGAACATCCCCGACGCCAAGACTGCATGGGAAAACGCCAACGCCTAAGCACCCCGCACGCAAGTGCAATAGCGACCCTTAATTACTTAAAGAAGGAGTACCAAGTACATGAAGAAGAAGATTACCGCGCTGTGCCTCTGCGTCGCCCTTCTGGCGGTCGCCGTTGTGGGCGCCTCTCTTGCTTACTTCACCGATAACGATCAGGCCGACAACACCTTCACCGCCGGCAGCGTGAAGATCCAGCTTATCGAAGAGCAGAGCAACGCGGACCACACCGGCTTCGTTCCCTACACAGGCGACAAGGTCCTGATGCCGATCGTCGGCTCCGCGCAGGGCGAAAAGTACCCCAACGGCCAGCCCGCGGCGGAGAACTACATTGACAAAGTCGTCACCATCAAGAACAACGGCAAATCCGCCGCGTGGATCCGCGCCTACTATGCCGTTCCCTCCGATCTGGATGACGGCTATGAGACCTTCAATGCCGGCGCGAACATCCTGCACGGCAACTTCGGCAATAACGGCGACAAGACCACCTACGAAAATGAGTGGAAGTGGAAGAACAACGGCAAGTGGCAGTACTTTGAGACTGAGATGGGCGGCGTCCGCTACAACGTCTATTTCGCGGACTACTACCAGCCCCTCGCGGCCGGTGAGACCACCGAGCAGTTTATCTGCGGTGTGTATCTGGACAAGCACGTGGATATGAAGGACGGCAAGTACATCGATACTCGCTATCCTGACGCTGACCTCTCCATTCTGGAAGGCACGGTGCATTATCCCGTGTTCGCGGTCGCCGTTCAGGCTGAGGGCTTTGACAACGCTGCCGACGCTATCACCGCTGCCTTCGGCGCCAACTACAACCCCTGGGGCACTCCCGCCACCAACTGGCAGTAATTCCTAAACATAACAGGTCAGCGCTCTTTCGGGAGCGCTGACCAATAAAGGAAGGACATAATTCCATGACTAAGAAAAGATTTGTTGCGATTCTTCTCTGCGTGACGCTCGTGGCCCTCGCCGCCATCGGCGCTACGTTTGCTTATCTGACCGATACCAAGACCGTCGACAACACCTTCACGATGGGCAACGTCGCGATCAAGCTCGACGAGACCAACGTCAATGATCCCGAAGGCGCTCGCGTGACCTCCAACGCTTATAACGTCTACCCGGGCGCTGTTGTCACGAAGGACCCCATCGTCCACAATACCGGCAAGAACGCTGCTTACATCCGCGCGACCGTTAACGTCAGCAACTGGATGAACCTGTGCGCTGCTTACTATCCCGACTTCAAGGAAACCTTCCCGAACGACGGCTACAAGGCGGCTCTGAACCTTCTCGTCGGCGAGCTCGGCGAGGGCTGGAGCGTTGTCGGCGTCGAGGCTGGCGACACCTTCACCATCGGTCAGTTCGATGCGAAGTTCATCCTGAAGTATGACGGCAAGCTGGCTGCCAAGGGTGATACCACCGCCATGTTCCAGACCGTTACCATTCCTGCCGGCATCGACAATGTCAATACGGATAGCTTCAAGGAAGTGAAGGTCGTTGCTCAGGCCATTCAGGCTGACGGCTTCGACACTTGGGAAGCTGCTTTCGCGGCTTACGACGCGAAGTAATCTCCCGCCCAAATCATGCCTCCCTTGAAAGGGGAGGTGGCGCGGCGCTGCTTCCAACTGGCAGTAATTCCCCGTAAAGCCTCCCTTGTGTAAAGGGAGGTGGCGCGAAGCGCCGGAGGGATTGTCCGTATCGGCAAGACGAAGGAACAATCCCTCAGTCAGCCGGAACGGCTGACAGCCCCCTTTGCACAAGGGGGCCAATGAAAAAAACCTCCCTCTGACGAGGGAGGTGGCAAGCCCGAAGGGCTTGACGGAGGGAGAGACATCCCTCCATATACCCAGTCGAATATGGTCTGCACCCCCGTGGGTGCAGACCATAGGAGAGCATCTAAGGCAAATGCAGATGTTCTCCTATGGTCTGAAGAGCCATGAAAAGCGTAAGAAATAATTGCAAATACAGCCTGAGGGGAGTAAAAGCAATGAAGCGAAAATTCTTGATTCTGTCGGTGCTTGCCATCCTGATCGCCATACTTGCGGCGAACACGCTGGCATACTTCACCGCAGACACCAAGGCGCACAATGTCATCACCAGCGGCGGTGTGGACATTGTGCTCAACGAATGGGCGAACGAGGACCGTACCGAGCCGTTCGAGGATCGCACCGGCGTCATGCCCGGCACGAAAGTGACGAAGATCGTTGAGATCAGCAACACCGGCACCGCCCCGGTCTGGGTGCGCGCGCAGGTGCAGCTCGACGTCTGCGGCACCGACGAAGAGTCGCTGCCCCCCGAGTACGTCTCGCTCGACTTCAACGAAACGGACTGGACGTATCTGGACGGGTACTACTATTATAACCGCGCTCTCGCCCCCGGCGAGACGACCGTCCCGCTCTTCACCACGGTAACGTTTGCCCCGGAGATGGGCAACGAGTACCAGAACTCCACGGCGTATGTGGAAGTGAATGTGGGCGCGGTGCAGGCGGACAACAACGGCACGGACGTGTTCTCCGCCGCCGGCTGGCCGAGCTTTGCTCCGCCGGAGCCGACGCAGATGCCGGAGCCGACGCAGATGCCGGAGCCGACACAAGTTCCGACAGCCGTTCCGGGAAATCCTTAAGGAGGTCGTGAAATGAAAAAGAAGCTGTTAGCGCTGTTTCTCTGCTGCGCTCTTTCCTTCGGCCTCGTGACCGCCGCCCTCATCACCCCCGCCGCTGCGGACGAGGATTTCCTTGTCTACGGCTCTGACGGGCTTGTTGTGCATACGGTCGAGCTGGCAAAGAATAATAAGCTCGCGCTCACCGCGGTCGCCTCCACCGGCTCCGGCGTCTACCAGTGGCAGATCCAGGTCGGCGGCGACGTGTGGGCGAACATCTCCGGCGCGAACGGCGTGACGCTGGACGTCAGCTACGCGCTCGTGGCGAACCTGCTGTACGGCGGCGCGGCGAATCTCCGCTGCCGTCTCACCGCGGGCGAGGTTGTGAAGTACACGAACACCGTCACGGTGCAGATCACGGACGAAACGCCCGTCTCCGCTCCGGCGCAGGCTCCGAAGGCCCCCACCGTCATCTCCGAGGCCCAGCCGGTAGGCGAGCCGGTCATCATCCCCCCGCAGACCGCCGTGGAAGAGACCCCGGCTCCGGACGCTGCTCCGGCAAATGACCTGACGGCGAATGTCGCCCCGGCCGCTCTCGCCGACCCCGCCCCGGTGAACGACCCCGCCCCGACCGACAACGGCGGCGAGGAACCCTATGCCCAGACTTTCACCATTACTATCAACTATGTTGATAATAAGGATCAGCAGGTTGCTGACCCTTGGACGGCGACAGTTATGGCTGGCAGCACCTACCTGAGCGTCGTTAAGAGCCCTGTGGTAGTGGGATATACGGCTGAACATGCGGAAATCACCGTTGGCGGTGAGAACATTCAGGCGGATCAGAATTTCACGGTTAAATATACGCCCGCCGTTGTAAAGTTCAGCGTTAAGCATCTTCTCCAGAACGTTTCCAACGATGAATATACGCAGGACGGCGATCCGGAGATCAGGAACGGTAACACCGGAGACGCAGTTGGCGAAACGCTGGAAAAGCAGTATCCCGGCTTTTATTCTCTGAAGTATGACGCTACGGTAAAAATCGCCGGCGACGAAAGCACGGTGGTCGAAGTCAAGTATGATCGCTATTATTATCTGATCAACTTCAATCTGGACGGCGGCTACGGCGTGGAACCCATCTATGCCCGCTATGGCGCGCCGGTCAATGTAGGAAATCCGCAAAAGCCCGGCTATACATTTACTGGTTGGAGCGGAGAGATTCCGAAAACAATGCCGGTTATTGAGAATCCTCTCAGCTTCACGGCAAACTGGGAAAAGGGCACTGCCGGATTTACCGTCGTATTCTGGTATGAGAACGCCAATGACGTCGGCTACAGCGTAGCTGGAACGTTCACGCCCGCCGATGTTGCACCCGGTACGCAGAAGAGCAGCGGCGATTATCAGAACCAGAGCTTTGAAGGCCGCGACGATAAGCATTTCACCTACAACGCGGACAAGGCCGAAACCGTCACCGTCAACGGCGACGGCTCCACCGTGCTGAATGTGTACTATACGCGGAACACCTACACGCTGACGTTCAAAGAGGGCGGTGCAAAGGTGCTGAGCTGCGGAAAAGTTGAGCATAAGCACAGTGATTCCTGCTGCAAATATGGCGGAACAGGTTTGGACCATTGGTATCATAGAGATTCATGCTGCAAATTGGGCCTATCCGAGCATACCCACAGCAATAAGTGCTACAAATACTCTGACCTGACCATTACGGCAAAATACGGTGCAGATATCCACAGCAATTTCCCCATCAAAGACGGAAACGAAACCATCTTGTGGAAGGTGCCGGATGGGTGTCAGTCCTTTGTGCCCGGCAACAACCTCGGTACGATTGATACCATGCCGGGCGAAAACATCACGTTTGAGAAAAATGCCTCCGAAACCGGCGCGAAGATTTACTACTACGTGGAAACGCTGAACGGGGCAGCGGGCGATACCACCCTTAACGGGAAAAACTACAAGCAGTACAAGGTGGTCGATCTTAAATACAGTACGAGCGTAAGCCTGACCTATGCCGAGGAATTTCACCCTATCACCGGCTTCACACAGGGCGATTCCAACCCCTATCTCCCAAAAGACGGGAAAGTCAGAATGGAGCGAAACAACTACCTGTACTATACCCGCAACAGCTACGAACTGTCGTTCTACAACTATAACGCAGTAGTTGATGGCAAGGGCGGGAGCGTTCAGTACGAAGCTCCGTTGAGCAGCTATTACTTTAAACCGGATTATCCGGATAAGCTTGAAAAGAACGCTTATGTATTCGCCGGATGGTACACGACGTCTGGTTGCTTTGAGGGTTCCGAGGCAGATCTGAACACGCTGACCATGCCCGCCTCCGATCTGGTGCTCTATGCCAAATGGGTGCCCAAGACCCACACGGTCAAAACGTACCTGACGAAGGATGTTCTGGATAATAACGGCCAAGCGATTCAGACATGGACGGATGTTCCGCATGGCACAGCGGTAAAGGATCCCCCGGCGGACCCGGAGCGTAAACCTTACACCTTCGTCGGCTGGTTCTACATCAGCGATACCGACGAGGAAAAAGCGTTTGACTTCTCCATGCCGGTCAACCGCGACCTGAATCTCTACGCTAAGTGGAGAGCGGACGTTAATGTAGACTACGTTATTCACTACCGGCTTGAGGATGGAACAACCATTGCGGAGGATACCACAGGGTCTGCGCTCGCCGGAACGACCAAGACGTTTGCGGCGAAAACGTTCGGCATGCTGAATGAAGGTTATCAGACAGGCTATTATCCTCTGGAAGGCAGCCACTCCATTCAGATGGACATTGAGGGTACGAACGAGTACACGTTCGTATATGTTGCCAGAGAAAAAGTAAATTACACGGTTCGTTATCTGGAACGGAATACGGAGACGGTTCTCTATGCAGAGAAGTCCGGCGAGACTTCGGACGCTGTGATCACGGAGAAATTCGTGCAAATCCCGGGTTATGCGCCGGACGCCTACCAGAAGCAACTGGTGCTTTCTGCCAACGATTCGAGAAACGTGCTGACCTTCTGGTATACGAAAGATGAGACGCATGCACCGCTGCAGATAATCCACCTGATCCAGAATCTCACCAACGACGAGTACACCGAGTACCAAAGCAGCACAAACCTCAATGCTACGATCGGAACAGATTATTCCGAAAGCCCGCTGACACTTACAGGGTTCACATATAACGCAGGCAAGAGCACAGCCAGCGGTAAACTTTCGGCGGATGGTCTTGTACTTACGCTCTACTATGACCGCAATGTGTATCCCTACGAATTCCGCTTCCTTGATCAGGGGACGAAAAAGCCGATTGCTGGTCCTGTAACCGGCAGTGCCCGCTATCAGGCGCGCGTGACGCAGGGAGCGAAAGAAGTCCCGGGCTATACGCTGGTTCTCGGTACAACAAACCCGCAGACGATCGATATCGTTGCCGAAGAAGGTAATACCGCGGTCAACAATGTTAAAATCTTCTATTACGTCGAAGATACTGTTGACATCAAATACGAGGTCGTCGGCCCGGATGGCTGCGGTACGCTGGACAATTATCAGAACAACACGGTCAAGGTGATCGACGGCACGCCGGGAGGCTCCACGCCTACCGCGAACGCCGGATTCAAGTTCGTCGGCTGGTTCAAGGATGAAGCCTGTACCGAAGCTGCAGACGCAAGTTGGGTCAGCGCTGACAACAAGCTGACGCCGGGCAAGACCAAGAACTACGGCACGGAAGAGACCCCCGCCATGGGCTACGAGGCCGCGACATACTACGCCAAGTTTGAGTATGACGTTGCCGACCTGACGATTACCAAGCATGGCTATGTGGCAACCGACGGCGAGCAGAGCTTCATCTTCACCGTGACCGGCCCGGACAACTTCAGCAAGAAGATCGTCATTCAGGGCAACGGCACCGTTGTGCTCAAGGGTCTGAAGATCGGCGAATACGCTGTCACAGAGGACACGGCATGGAGCTGGCGCTATACGCCGGAGAGTGGTTCGGTGAGCATTACGCTCAAGCCCGGAGAGACGAACGCCGTCACCTATGTGAACGAGCGCACCAACGACAAGTGGCTCGGCGATGACTCTTATGTAAAGAACGTTTTTACCAAAACGGTTTCCGGTAACTGAGAAAGGAGGCGGCAATCATGTATAATGGATCCCACGCGAAAGCGAACAACAAACCGAGAATCCGCATGAACAAGCTGGCCATCCTGTTCATCGCGGTCGTCATGCTGATCGGCGCGGTGGTCGGCTCTACCGTTGCCTTTCTGGTGACCGAAACAGCCCCGGTGGAAAACAAGTTCACCTACGCCAGCATTTCCACGGAGATCAAAGAGCAGTTCGACGGCGAAATGAAAAGCGACGTTCGGGTCGTCAACAACGGCGACACCGCCGCCTACATCCGCGCGACCTACGTCATCAACTGGCTCGATAAGGACGGAAACATCGTCTCTTCCGTCCCCGGCGATTATGATTACCAGCTTGAGCTGAATATCGGCAACAACTGGATTCCGGGCACGGACGGCTTCTACTACTACAAGGAGCCTGTCGCCCCCGACACATCCACGGCAGGAAGCCTTCTCACCTGTAAGGCGGTTTACCCGGCAAACCCGGAGTACACCCTCTCTGTTGAGATTCTGGCAACTGCCATTCAGAGCACACCGGCTTCCGCCGCGCGCAATGCGTGGCCCGGCATGCCGGGCAGCGTGAACTAAGGAGGGAGTAACGACATGAAAAAATCGATGAAGAAGCTCCTCTCCCTCGTGATGGTCATCGCCGCGCTTGCGGCGCTGACCGTCCCGTCTCTCGCCGCCGACGCCGTGGTGAGCCGTCAGGGTACCAACGGTCTTGTGATCGAGACCACCGGCAGCGGCTACACGGACACCGACCTTTTTGGCAACTTCAAAAACGTTATGCCCGGCGACGAGCTGACCGAGGACATCACGATCAAAAACAACGTCAGCGGCTTTGACTATGTGAAGCTCTACATCCGCGCCGAGGCCCACGACGAAGAGGGCAACCCGCTCACCTACAGCGAGCCCTTTGAGAACGAGGACGGCCACGATCAGGCCGACATCGACGGCGTGCGCGACGAGACCGTCGTCACCATGGCGGACTTCCTCTCCAAGCTCACGATGGAGGTCTATCTCGTGAACGCGGACGGCACGAAGCAGAGCATCTTCTCCGCTTCCCCGGACCAGACCGCGCAGGTCACCGATAACGTCCTTCTCGGCACCTTTGCCAAGGGCAAGAGCGCGAAGCTCGAAGCGGTGCTCACGGTTCCCGCCGGGCTCGGCAACGAGTACGCCTACCGCGTCGGCGAAGTGGACTGGGTGTTCACGGTCGAGGGCTTCAACAACGAAAAGCCCCTCATCCCCACCGGTCAGCTCAACTGGCCCGTCGCCGTGTTCGGCGCGCTGGGCGTGCTGCTGATCGCGGGCGGCGTTGTTGTGCTCACGAAGAAAAAGAAGCATGACGAAGCCTAAAAAAATCGGGATCGTCTTATTGACAGCGGGAGCAGTGCTGGTGATCGCCGCACTGCTCCTGTTTTCCCATAACCGCGCCGAGGACAGGCGCGCCGGAGAGAGCGCGGAAGAGACGCTCCGGCTCGTAGAGGCCGCGATGGCCGAGCGCGAGACGAACGGCGAGACCGGCACGACCCCCGCGCCCGGCGACGGCGAACCCGACGCCGCGGCGACGGCGGTAAACGCGCCCGGCGCTTCGGCGTCCCCCGGTGCGGCAGCGGCCGGAACGGAGACCGGCTCGGGCGGTCTGCCCGCGCCCCCGGCGCTCGATATGCCGACGGTGCGCTCCGGCGCCTATGACTACATCGGCTATCTTGATTTTCCGGGCTACGATCTCACGATGCCCGTCGCGGCAACGTGGAGCTTCCCCGCGATGGAGATCTCCCCCTGCCGCCACACCGGCAGCGTGTACAACGATAATCTCGTCGTAGCGGGCCACAACTATAAAACGGAGTTCGATGTGCTCTTCCATCTTGAGGCGGGCGACACGGTCACCTTCACGGATGTGGACGGGAATGTGTTCACCTACACCGTGCGGGAGTTTGCCTCCGTCACGCCGGACGATTCCGACACCGTGATGAACAGCGGCTACGCGCTCACGATGTACACCTGCAACTGGGACACGACCGAGCGCGTTACCGTTTTCTGCGAGCGCACCGGCGGCGAAATTCCCGGCGATAATGCGTAAAACCTGCTCAACCGCCGGTTGAAAAAGCACAAATGTGCCGTGTCAACCAACGGTTGAGCCAACTCAACCACGAAAACCTTGCTATTTTATCCGGGTGCGCCTATTCTGGGTTCATCCGGATAAAATGCTTTTTGGAGGTTCATACAATGGAACAGAACATTATCGGAACGACGATCGCCGCGCTGCGGCGCGAAAAGGGTCTCACGCAGGACGCGCTCGCCGCGCAGCTCGGCGTGAGCGCGCAGGCGGTGAGCAAGTGGGAAAACGGGCTTTCCTGCCCGGATATTCTGATGCTGCCGGAGATCGCGGAGTATTTCGGCGTGAGCGTGGACGCGCTCTTCGGCCGCGCGAGCGTGAGCGCTGCGCCGAGCGCCGCGCCCGCCCCGGCGGAGCCGGTCGTTGTCTACCACGATCTCCCGTGGAGCGACGAGGAAACGGTGCTGCACGCCGTGCTCTTCGTCGGGCATAAGCTCGTAGGTCATACGCCGTTTTCGCGTGGGGCGCGCGAGCGCGTGAACGTGGATTTTCGGTATGACGGCCCGGCGCTCGACATCAAGAGCGAGTTCTCCGTCATCTGCGGCGCGAACACGACCGTCGCGGGGGACGTAAACGCGGGCGACGGCGTGCAGTGCGGCAATGTGCTCGGGCACGTCAACGCGGGCGACAGCGTGACCTGCGGCAACGTTGACGGCAACGTACACGCCGGGGACAGCGTGGAGTGCAGAGACGTCGAGGGCGGCGTGACTGCCGGGGACGGCGTCCGCTGCGGCAATATCCGCGGCCGCGTCGTAGCGGGCGACAGCGTCACCTGCACCGGCCTTTCACCGGATAAAGATTAAATAGGGCAACACCACACAATCTCGTCTTCGGCGTTCAGCGGCGCTTTTGCGCGGAAAAGTCGTTCCTTCCCCTTGCGATACACAAAGTATTGCTGCGGGAAAGCGCCTATTTTCCGCGGCAAAATCCCTCGCTGTCCGCTCTCGCCGAATTGTGCGGTGCTGCCCGGCGTATAAAATCCCCCTCCGTGTGGGAAAATGAGTGTAGCCCTACATACTATGGAACGGGCGAGCATTTTCATCTGGAGAGTGAATCGCATGAGTACAGTTCGGAGAGGGGACATTTATTTCGCCGATTTGAGCCCCGTCGTCGGCAGCGAGCAGGGCGGCATGCGCCCGGTGCTGATCGTGCAGAACGACACCGGCAACCGCCACAGCCCCACCGTGATCGCCGCCGCCATCACCTCGCAGACCGGCAAAGCGCGTCTGCCCACGCACATCGAGCTTGCCGGCGCGAGCTGCGGCCTGACGCGCGACAGCGTTATCCTGCTCGAGCAGATCCGCACGATCGACAAATCGCGCCTGCGCGAGCGTATGGGCAAGCTGCCCGACGCCGTGATGGACCGCGTGAACGGCGCGATCGCCGTGAGCTTCGGTCTCGGCGGCGGACGCCCCGGCGGAACGATACCCCAATAACGGCATAACAGCCGCACCCCGTCCATAGGATATGGACGGGGTGTTTTTTCTTCAAACGAACCCCACTCCGTTGAGGGGTTCGTTTGAGGGGATGCGGCTCGCCGCAGCGCACTCGCTGCGCTCGCACGTTTGCGAGCCGAGCGGTATTTTCTCCGACGCGCATGTCGCCGGAGAAAATGGATGCGACTTTATTTGCTCCTGCGGGAGCAAACTCTGTGAGACCCAGAGGGAGCGTAAAATATGGATGGAGTGATAAAATGAGTGAAACATATCCGGTTCTGATAAACGGGGAGAAGAAGGGCACGCTGACCGTTTCGCGCGAGGGGCTGACGACGCGGTTTGACGCAAAGTGCGAGGACCCCGGCACGCTCGTGCGCCTGAGCGTATACGGCGGCGGAAAAGAGGGCTATCTCGGCGTGATGACGCCGGAGAACGGTGTGCTGACGCTGCACCGGCGGCTGACGCGCGCCGCGCTCGCGGCGTTCCCGGCGGAGATCGAGCTCGCCGCCGAAGCCGGGCGGAATACCTCTGCGCCGGAGCGCAGGCCGGAGACCGGGCAGACGCCGGAGAAGAGACCGGAGACGGCTCCGGCACAGGCCGCGTCCGTCCCTCCCGCGCCGAAGCCGCGCGAGCGCGCGGGGGATATCGTCTGGCGCGACGCCGGGGACGGGAGTCTGTACACGGTGTATAAAAACCAGCCGTACCGCGCGATCCCCATGGCGGCATGGGGACTGCCGACGGAGCGCATGGTGGAAAAGCGGACGATCCACGGCGTGGAGTACGCCATTTTTGCGCTGAAAGACGGGCGGATTCTCTGACAGCATATTGCATTTTATGCGGATTGATGGTATAAAAAGAAAAAACATGAAAGGCGGCGGTTCTATGAAGATCATCACCATCAGCCGGCAGTACGGCGCAGGAGGACGCGAGATCGGTCTCGCGGTGGGGAAAGAGCTCGGCGTAACGCTCTATGACCGGGACATCATTGCCGCCACCGCAAAGGCGAGCAGCATCGATGCGAGCCAGATCGAGCGCGAGGGCGAGGAGATCTCCGCCACGGAGAGCATCCTGCGCAACATCACGCCCATTTCCTACGACCAGAAGGATTATATTTATGAGACCCAGCGCAGCGTTATTCTGGATCTTGCCAAGCAGGGACCGTGCGTCATTCTCGGGCGCTGCGCGGACGTTGTGCTGCACGACGCCGGGATCGAGACGCTGAATGTGTACATCTATTCCGACGAGGCGCACCGCGCCGAGCGTATCTCCGGCTATCTGAACACGACCGACACCGCCGAGATCGTCCGCGCGATGAAGAAGAAGGACCGCGCCCGCCGCAGCTACTATGAGCACTACACCGGCCAGCACTGGGGCGACTGCCACAACTACGACATTACGCTCAACAGCGGCTCTCTCGGCGTGGAAGCGTGCGTGCAGCTCATCTGCGCGGCGGTGAAGGCTGCGGAAAACAAATAAAAATATTCCCGTCCCGGTGCCTGTCGGCTCCGGGACGGCGTGCTTTGCAAAGGAGAAATCGCTATGGCAAAGAATACGAATACGGCTCTGCGCGAGCAGGTCATTTACAGCGTGTATGTGCGCAACCATACGCCGGAGGGGACGTTCCGCGCCGTGATCCCCGATCTTGACCGCATCCGCGCGCTGGGAACGGATATCGTCTGGTTCATGCCCATCCACCCCATCGGCGAGAAGGGCAAAAAGGGCAGTCTCGGCTGTCCCTACGCGAACCGCGATTACGGCACGGTCAATCCCGAGTACGGCACGCTCGACGATTTCAAGGCGCTCGTGGACGCGATCCACGCGCGCGGCATGAAGTGCATCATCGATGTGGTGTACAACCACACGTCGCCGGACGCGGTGTACGTAACCGAGCACCCGGAGTTTTATTACCGGAAGCCGGACGGACGCTTCGGCAACAAGACCGCCGACTGGACGGACGTTATCGATCTGGACTATTCCTGCGCCGCGCTCTGGGACGCGCAGATACAGCATCTGTGCTATTGGGCGGGCATCGTGGACGGCTTCCGGTGCGACGTTGCCACGCTCGTGCCGGTGGAGTTCTGGAAAAAGGCGCGCGAGGCCGTGGAAAAGGTGCATCCGGGGTGCATCTGGCTCGCCGAATCGGTGCACCGGAGCTTTCTTGTGTTCAACCGGCTGCGCGGCATCACCGCGGCGACCGATAACGAGCTTTACGAAGCGTTTGACATGGAATATGAGTACGACATCCGCGAGACGTTCGATAAGTACATCGCCGGGGAGCAGCCGCTCAGCGCGTGGATGGACATGCTGAATTTCCAGGAGGCCATCTATCCGGAAAACTATGTGAAGCTGCGGTACATGGAAAACCACGATATGCCGCGCATCGCCGGTCTTGTGCCGGACGAGAAGGCGCGCCGGAATTTCACGGCGCTGCTGTACTTCCTCAAGGGCACGGTGCTGCTCTACGGCGGACAGGAATATTCCTGCGATCATGTGCCGAGTCTTTTTGATAAGGACGTGTTCCCGCGCACCGGCAGGGATATCACGCCGCTTTTACAGAAGCTCAACGCCGTGCGGCGGGAGCATCTTTCCGCGGAGGACTGGTTCACCGCGGAAGCGGATGACGCGAACGACATTGCCGTCTGCCTGCGCGACGACGGGAAAACAAAAAAGCTCGGCGTCTTCTCTCTGAAGGGGAAGAGCGCCGAGGTCGAAGTGCCGGTGAAGGATGGAAATTATGTAAACTATATCACCGGCGAGACCGTGACCGTGCAGGGCGGGAAGCTGCGCTGCGCCGGGGAGCCGGTCATAATCTCCGAGTAAAATGAAGGGCCCCCTTGTGTAAAGGGGGCTGGCAGCGAAGCTGACTGGGGGATTGTAGTTTCTGGAAAACGACAATCCCTCCGTCTTTTGCCTGCGGCAAAATCCACCTCCCTTTACACAAGGGAGGCATTGCTGCTCTCCGCCGGGAAGCGTTTGAGCAGTTTATAGACCGGCATGAGCTTTTCGTAGGCGTCCAGAAGCACCTGCGGCAGCTCGCCTGTGTAGAGCGCCCCGCCATGGTCGTATTCGGCGCAGAGACTGATCCATTTGCGGTTGTACCAAGGGTTGAGCACTTCGCCCACATCCTTTTTGAGCCGCTTGTACGGCTCGCCTTCGAGATGGAATTCGCTTTTTGCCACGCGCCTGGCAAGCCGCTCCATCTCGGCGGGATTCGCGTCGATGTACCGGCGCAGCGCCGCCATCTGCTCTGCGGTCGCGGTGTAAAACCCGACGCCGTAGCTGAAGGAGGCGGGGGAGAGCTCAAACCAGAACACGGGGCTGTTGTGCCGATCTTCGCCCGTCCAGAGCGTGAACCAGAGGTGGTCCTTGTACGGCCCGCGGCCGAAGAGCCGCCGCGCGTCGCGGTAGATGCGCGAAATGTGGAGGCAGTACGGCTCGTCCGGGTGCTTTTGGCGCATAAGCGCGAGCGTTTCCTTTGCAAGCGCGTCGAACGGCTCCTTTACCGCGCGCAGAAACTGCTCCTTATGCGCTTCAAACCACGGCTTTTCGTTGTGGAACGCGAGTTCCCAGAGAAATTCTCCGGCCTCGCTCGTAAATCCGGTAAACGGCATAAAATGACCTCACGATGGAAAGCGCCGGGGCGTTCGCCCCGGCGCTTGGATTTTGGGAAAGACGGCGATCAGGCCTTGCCGTCGCAGCCGAGCACGTCCACGATCTTGTGGCGGACCATGTCGTGAATGGCGGTGCGGGCGGGCTTGAGATAGGCGCGGGGATCGAAGCCCTCGGGGTGCTCGTCAAAGTACTTGCGGATGGAGGCGGTCATTGCAAGGCGCAGGTCGGAATCGATGTTGATCTTGCAGACGGCCATGGTAGCGGCCTGGCGCAGCATCTCTTCGGGGATGCCGATGGCGTCGGGCATCTTGCCGCCGTGCTCGTTGATGATGCGGACGAACTCCTGCGGCACGGAGGAAGCGCCGTGCAGCACGATGGGGAAGCCGGGCAGACGCTGCGCGACCTCCTCGAGAATGTCGAAGCGGAGCTGGGGCTTCGTGCCGGGCTTGAACTTGTACGCGCCGTGGCTCGTGCCGATGGCGATGGCGAGACTGTCGCAGCCGGTGCGGGTCACGAATTCCTCAACATCCTCGGGACGGGTGTAGGAGCTGTCCTCGGCCTCGACGTGGACGTCGTCCTCCACGCCCGCGAGCGTGCCGAGCTCGGCCTCAACGACGACGCCGTGGTCGTGCGCGTATTCGACGACCTGGCGGGTGAGAGCAATGTTGTCCTCGAAGGACTTGCTGCTGCCGTCGATCATGACGGAGGTGAAGCCGCCGTCGATGCAGCTCTTGCAGAGCTCAAAGCTGTCGCCGTGGTCCAGATGCAGGGCGATCGGAAGACCGGTCTCCTGCTCGGCGGCCTCGACGAGCTTGACGAGATAGGTGTGGTTGGCGTAAGCACGCGCGCCGCGGGAGACCTGCAGGATGACGGGGGCCTTGACCTCGGCCGCGGCCTCAGTGATGCCCTGAACGATCTCCATGTTGTTGACGTTGAACGCGCCGACGGCATAGCCGCCCTCATACGCCTTGCGGAACATTTCCTTTGTGGTTACGATCGGCATGATATTTACCTCCGTTATATAAAGTATATGGATATGCTCTTTTGTACATCGGCATTATATCAGTGTTTTCGCGCCGCGTCTACTGCCGAAATACTGTTTTTTCTCCCCTTTGCCGAAAAGAAACTGGCGCGTTTGTGAAAAATTCCAAAAATTTTCGCTTTAGCATTTTAAATTGTTTCGCATTTTTCTATTGACGCATACTTATGCAGCGTGCTATGATATGCCCATCTTTTGAAGGAGGTGCCGCATGAACTGCTTCGGTTTTGGTTTTTCGATGAACAGCGCTTCTTCCGCCGCAAATTGCGACGGCTCTTGTGCTGCGCGCACTTCCTCTTACTATCCGGTTATTGCGGGCATCGCTGCGGCGATGTCCGTTCTTTTTATTTCCGCCCTTCTCAGCCTCCGACTGTCCCTTGGCCTCCTTGGGCTTATTCTGCTTATTACCATTATTGTATCCATTATTATGGTTATTCTCGTTCTGTTTGTACGCAATTTTTCCGAGCACCGAAAGAGATAAATCCGGTTTGATAAATCCGGCCTTGTCCTTTCGGACAGGGCCGTTTTTATATTCATTTTTGTGTTTAAAACCTTATGAAAAGGAGAAATGAAACAATGAAAAAAGTAGTATGCATGGTACTCGCCGCCGTAATGCTCATGGCATGTCTCGCCGGCTGCGGCTCCACCCCCGCCTCCACGCCCGAAGATTCGGCCTCCGCTGCGTTCAAGATCGGCGGCACGGCTCCGCTGACCGGCGGCGCCGCCATTTACGGCAACGCCGTGAAGAACGCCGCGCAGATCGCCGTGGACGAGATCAACGCCAAGGGCGGCATCCAGTTTGAGCTGCGCTACGAAGACGACCAGAACGACCCCGAAAAGGCTGTCAACGCGTACAACACGCTGAAGGACTGGGGCATGCAGATCTCTCTCGGCTCCGTCACCTCCAAGCCCTGCGAAGTTACCGCCGGCGACACCTTTGCCGACCGCATCTTTGCTCTGACGCCGTCCGCCTCCTCTGTCGCCACGACCGAGGGCAAGGATAACCAGTTCCAGATGTGCTTCACCGACCCCAACCAGGGCAGCGCCTCCGCGCAGTACATCGCCGACAAGAGCCTCGCCACCAAGGTCGCCGTTATCTGGAAGAACGACGACGTTTACTCCAAGGGCGTCTATGAGACCTTCAAGGCCACCTGCGACACGCTCGGCATCGAGATCGTGAGCGACACCACCTTCGCCGACGGCAACGACACCGACTTCTCCGTCCAGATCGCCGATGCGCAGTCGAAAGGCGCGGAGCTCGTGTTCCTGCCCATGTACTGCCAGCCCGCTTCCCTCATCCTCGCGCAGGCCGCAGCCGCCGGTTATGCACCCGAATGGTTCGGCGTGGACGGCATGGACGGCATCCTCACCATGAAGGGCTTTGATACCTCTCTCGCCGAGGGCGTCATGCTCCTGACCCCGTTCAACGCGGACTCCACCGACGAGCGCACCGCCGCCTTCGTCAAGAAGTACCAGGATATGTACGGCGAAGTTCCCAACCAGTTCGCCGCGGACGCCTATGACTGCGTTTATGCCTACGCGCAGGCTCTCGAAGCCGCCGGCGCTACGCCCGACATGAGCGCGGCAGACCTCTGCACCAAGATGATCGAGCAGTTCACCTCCATGACGTTTAACGGTCTGACCGGCGACGGCATGACCTGGAACGAACAGGGCCAGGTCACCAAGAGCCCGAAGGGCATGGTCATCCAGAACGGCGCTTACGTCGGTCTGGACTGATCGGAAAAAAGCCCGACCCACGAAACAGCTATGGGACGGAGGATACCCCTCCGTCCCATTCCCCGCGGGAAGGCGCGCAGCGGAAAGAGGCCGCACCGAAGCCTTTTTCCGATGCGCATTTTCCCCTGTCCCCGTATTTTAGTTTTTAGAGAGAAAAAGAGAAAGAAATTGACCCGAAAGGGGTGTCAGCCTTGAGTTTCCTGAACTTTCTGATCAGCGGCGTCAGCCTCGGCAGCATCTACGCGATCATCGCCCTCGGCTACACGATGGTCTACGGCATTGCGAAAATGCTGAACTTCGCCCACGGCGACGTCATCATGGTGGGCGCGTATATCTGCTTTTTTGCCTGCACCAAGTTTAATCTCCCGCCGATCGTCGGCGTGATCCTTGCCATGATCGTCTGCACCGTTCTCGGCATGACGATCGAAAAGCTGGCGTATAAGCCGCTGCGCGCGGCAACGTCACTCGCGGTGCTCATCACCGCCATCGGCGTGAGCTACTTCCTCCAGAACGCGGCGCTGCTGCTCTGGGGCTCCAGTCCGGTCGTGTTCCCGAACTTCTTCAAGTCGGCGGGCGGCGAGACGGGTATTGCCCTCTTCGGCGGTGAGCTGCGTGTTTCGTATGTCGCGCTCGTGACGATCGCCGTGTGCGTCGTCATCATGGTCGCGCTCTCGCTCTTCATCGGCAAGACCAAAATGGGCAAGGCGATGCGCGCCTGCTCCGAGGACAAGGACGCGGCGCGGCTCATGGGTATCAACGTAGACGCGACGATCTCCATGACGTTCGCCATCGGCTCCGGCCTTGCCGCGGTCGCGGGCGTGCTGCTCTGCTCGGCGTATCCGACGCTCGTCCCTACGACCGGCTCCATGCCCGGCATCAAGGCGTTTACCGCCGCCGTGTTCGGCGGTATCGGCTCGATCCCCGGCGCTCTGCTCGGCGGACTGCTGCTCGGCGTTATCGAGATCATGGCCAAGGCGTATATCTCCACGCAGATGTCGGACGCCGTGGTGTTCGCGGTGCTGATCATCGTGCTGCTCGTCAAGCCGTCCGGTCTGCTGGGCAAGCAGGTCCGCGAGAAAGTGTGAGGTGGGTACGATGAAAAAAGTTTTAGCCCGAATGAAAATCAACCGGCGGCAGTGCATCACATATGCCTTTGTGATCGCTGCGTATATCGTTCTCCAGATCCTCTCCGGACAGAAGCTGCTTTCCTCCACGGCGCGCGGCATGCTCGTGCCGATCTGCGCTTACGTCGTTATGGCGATCTCGCTCAACCTCACCGTCGGCGTGATGGGCGAGCTGTCGCTCGGTCACGCGGGCTTTATGAGCGTCGGCGCCTTCATGGGCACGACGGCGGCGGTGTCGCTGCAGGGCGTCATTGCGAGCGCTCCGCTGCGTCTCGCCATCGCAATGGTCATCGGCGCGATCTTCGCTGCCATCATCGGCTTTCTCATCGGCATTCCGGTGCTGCGTCTCCGCGGCGACTATCTCGCCATCGTGACGCTTGCCTTCGGCGAGATCATCAAGAGCATTTTCACGAACCTTTATATCGGCCTGGACAGCCGCGGCTACCACATCCGCTTCCTGCAGGCGCCCGAAAATCTGGAGGAGGGCGGAAAGCTTATTCTCGGCGGACCGATGGGCATTGGCGGCGTGCAGAAGATCGCCACGTTCACCGGCGGTTTTATCCTCGTGATGCTCTGCCTCATCGTGATCTTCCATCTTGTGAACAGCCGCACAGGGCGCGCCATTCTTGCCATCCGCGATAACCGTATCGCCGCCGAGAGCGTCGGCATCCCCGTGACGCGCTACAAAATGACTGCCTTTGTCATCTCCGCTTCCATGGCGGGCGCGGCGGGCGCGCTCTTCGCGCTGAACTACCCCACGATCGCCGCAAACAAGTTCGATTTCAATGCGTCGATCCTCATTCTCGTGTTCGTTGTGTTCGGCGGGCTGGGCAATATGCTCGGCTCGGTCATCGCCGCGGCGCTGCTCACGGCGCTGCCCGAGGCGCTGCGCAGCTTTGCCGATTACCGCATGCTGATCTACGCCATCGTGCTCATCCTCGTGATGCTCGCGACGAACAACGACGATTTCAAGGCGCTGCTGCGCCGCGTGATCCCCGGACGGAAGGAGGAGAGGGAAGATGTCTAAAAAATTTGAAAAGGGGAAAATGGTCGAATTCCCGAGCACAGCCATCATCCCCGAACGCGATCTGGACAAAACGCCCGTGCTCGAATGCCGCCATCTCGGCATCGATTTCGGCGGACTTCGCGCCGTGGACGACTTCAATCTCACCATCGGCCGCACGGAGATCGCCGGTCTCATCGGCCCGAACGGCGCGGGCAAGACCACCGTTTTTAACCTCCTTACCAAGGTCTATCAGCCGACCCGCGGCACCATTCTGCTTGACGGCATGGACACCTCCGGCAAAACGACCGAGCAGATCAACCGCATGGGCATTGCCCGCACGTTCCAGAACATCCGCCTTTTCAGTAACCTCACGGTCGAGGACAACGTGAAGATCGGCCTGCACAATCAGGAGCCGTATTCCACGTTTGAGGGCATATTCCGTCTGCCGCGCTACTGGCGGCAGGAGCGCACCGCGCACGAGCGCGCGCTGGAGCTGCTGTCCATTTTCGATATGCAGGACATGGCAAACGTGCAGGCCGGCTCGCTGCCCTACGGCGCGCAGCGCCGTCTGGAGATCGTCCGCGCTCTGGCAACGAACCCGTCGCTGCTGCTGCTCGACGAGCCCGCCGCCGGCATGAACCCCTCCGAAACGCAGGAGCTCATGGAGAACATCGTCAAGATCCGCGACATGTTCCAGATCGCCGTCATGCTCATCGAGCACGACATGAAGCTCGTTATGGGCATCTGCGAGGGCATCTGCGTATTGAACTTCGGCAAGGTGATCGCCAAGGGCACCGCAGAGGAGATCCAGGCGAACCCCGCCGTGATCGAAGCCTATCTCGGCAAGAAGAAGGAGGGCTGACGCATGCTTCTCGAAGTCAAGGACATTCAAGTGTATTACGGCGCGATCCACGCCATCAAGGGCGTCTCCTTCGAGGTCAACGAGGGCGAGATCGTAACGCTCATCGGCGCGAACGGCGCGGGAAAGACGACGACGCTCGATACAATCGCAGGCCTTCTTCGCAGCCGCGGTGGGGACATCGTCTTTCAGGGCGAGAGCATTGCGCACAAGGCGCCCCACCTGATCGTCAAGGACGGTCTGGCGCTCGTCCCGGAGGGACGGCGTGTGTTCGCGCAGATGACCGTGGAGGAAAACCTTGAAATGGGTGCGTTCACCCGCGCCAACTCCACCGTCGAGCCGGGGCTCGAAAAGGTGTACGAGCTGTTCCCGCGCCTGAAGGAACGCCGCCGGCAGGTCGCCGGAACGCTCTCCGGCGGCGAACAGCAGATGCTCGCCATGGGCCGCGCGCTGATGAGCGCGCCGAAGCTCATGATGCTCGACGAGCCATCCATGGGTCTTGCGCCCATCCTTGTGGAGCAGGTGTTCGATATCATCCAGTCGCTGCACAAGGCAGGAACGACGATCCTGCTCGTTGAGCAGAACGCGCAGATGGCGCTCTCCATCGCCGACCGCGCGTACGTGCTCGAAAACGGCAAGGTATCCCTCTCCGGCACCGGCGAGGAGCTCGCAAAGAGCGAGCAGGTGCAGAAGGCCTACCTCGGCGGATAACTGCTGTCATAAAAATAACCCCCCAGTGAACTGGGGGGTTATTTTTTCGCGCCGGCAAAAACTGGCGGTTGACGGAGAGGGGGCGGGATGGTAGGATACAGTTACAAATTGTAACATTTTAAATCGCGACCGAGAGGAGGGAAGGACTTGCCGAAAAATCGCCGCTTTCTGCGCCGTGCCGCGGCGCTTATATTGGCCGTGCTGCTGCTCGCCGCGGCGATGCCGTCCGCGCTGGCAGCGGATACGAGGACCGGCACGGTGAGCGCGCCGACGGGCATCCTCCTTCTGCTCACGTCGCCCGGCGGCGAGTCCGCGGGGGAGGTGCCGGACGGGAGCGCCGTTTCGATCCTCAGCGAGGAGACGGACGTGAACGGCACGCTCTGGTATTACATACAAAAGCCCGGCGGCGAGACCGGCTACGTTCCGGCGGAGAGCGTGACGCTCTCAGAGCCGGAGACAACTCCGACGCCGGAGGAAACGCCGGCATCCGAACCGGAACCCACCGCGGCGAATGACCGCGATGCCTATCTTACGCAGCTCCGCGCGCTCGGCTTTCCGGAGAGCTATTTGGAAGGTCTCTGGCAGCTCCACAGCCGGTATCCGGCGTGGGAGTTCCGGCCGTTCTTCACGAATGTCGATTGGAACACCGCCGTGAACGAGGAGAACGTCCTCGGCAAAAGCCTTGTGTGGGGCAGCGCCCCTTCCTCGTGGAAATCCACGCAGGAGGGCGCGTTCAACTGGACGGACAACACGTGGATCGAGCTCGACAGCGGCGGCTGGGTCGCCGCGTCGCGCGAGATCATCGCACACTATATGGACCCGCGCAATTTCCTTGACAGCAGCGCCGTGTTCCAGTTTCTTTATCAGGGGTACGACGCGGCGTCACAGACGCGCGAGAGTCTCGCGGTGCTCGTGTCCGGCACGTTCCTCGCGGACACGACATACGATACCGACCTCGACACTTCCAACGGCGTGAACACCTACGCCGAAACGCTCTATACCGCCGGAGCGGACTGCGGCGTCAGCCCGTACATTCTTGCGGCGATGATGCTGCAGGAGATGGGCACGAACGGCGCGAGCGAGAGCATCAGCGGCACGAACCGCCGCTTTCCTGGGTACTATAACGCCTTTAACATCGGCGCTTACAAGACCGCGGAGTATTCCGCCGTGGAGCGCGGATTGTGGTACGCCAGCGGCGGCCATAACGGGAGCGGCACCTCGTGGGGACGGCCGTGGAACAGCCTATATAAAGCCATCCGCGGCGGCGCGGCCTTCTATGCCGCGAACTATGTTGCCGCGGGACAGAATACGCTCTATCTCAAGCGCTTCAACGTGCAGGGCGAGAACATGTACTGGAACCAGTACATGACGAACGTTGCGGGCGCGGCGAGCGAGGGGCGGCTGCTCTCCTATGCCTACAGCGAGGAGATGCGCGCATCCAAACTCACGTTCAATATTCCGGTGTATCTCAACATGCCGGAGTCTGCGGTGCTCGCTCCGACGGGCGACGGCTCGCCGAACACGAAACTTTCCTCACTTACAGTGAGCGCTGGCGCGCTTTCGCCGGAGTTCCGGCGGGATATACGGGAATATACCGTCATCGTTCCGAACGAGACCGAGCGCATCACCGTAACGGCCTCGCCGCTCAATGCCGCGGCGAGCGTCGCCGGGACGGGTGAATATGCGCTCAATGTCGGCGTGAACACCGTCACGCTCACCGTGACGGCGGAATCGGGCTCATCGGAAACATACACGCTCTCCGTCCACCGCCGCGCGCCGGACGCGCCGGTGACGATCACCGGCCCCTACGCTTTCAGCGCGGACGGGCGTGTTTCGGGCGTCGCGCCCGGCACGGCGCTTGCCGCGTTTACTTCGTCGCTCGGCGTGAGCGGCGGAACGCTCACCGTGACGGACGCCTCAGGCGCTGCCAAGACGCCGGACGCGCCGATGTGTACCGGCGATTTTGTGAAGATCACGTATGAACTCGACGGCGCGGAAGCGGTGTTCGCTTCCGGGTACGTCGTCGTCGCGGGCGACATCAACGGCGACGGCGCCGTCACCATCAGCGATCTCATCAAGCTGCGCAACCACCTTCTCGGCACCGGCGAGCTGACCGGGCTGAGTCTGGCCGCGGCGGACGTGGACCGCAGCGGCACGGCGGCGATCAACGATCTTATCCGCATACGAAACCATCTGCTCGGCACGGCGACGATCACGCCGTAAGGAGGGCTTGCCGATGAAACAAAGAAAACCGATCCTCGCGCTGCTCGTCGCCGCGGCGTTGCTGCCGTGGCTCACGGTGAGCGCTAGGGCGGCGGACACGGACGTGATGTTCTCCGATCCGAGCGTCGTTGTCGGAAACACCGTCACGGTGAACGTGTATACGACCTCCGCCGTTGCGGGCATCGATCTGACGCTCGTGTACGACACGGACTATCTTGCCTATACCGGCGCATCGGGCGGTCTCGGCAACGCGGCGGTGCAGGATAACGGCGGGAGTTTGCGCATCGTGGACTACAGCGGCAGCGGCGAGGGAAAATTCTCTCTCAACCTGAGCTTCACGGCCCGCGCCATCGGCACAACGGCGCTCCGCCCGACGGCGTGCAGCGCGAGCAATGCCGGGGGCGACGCGGTGAGCGTGGAGTACGCTTCCCACAGCGCATCGGTGACGATCACGTCGGCATCGAGCGACTGCACGCTCTCCGCGCTCTACATCGATCCCGGCACGCTCTCCCCGGCATTTTCCGCCAATGTGACGAACTACGCTGTGACGGTGCCGTATGAAACAACATGGCTCGCCGTGAGCGCCGTGAAGAACGACGCTTCGGCCACCACCGCCGTGAGCGGGAACGGCTCGCTCTCCGTCGGGCTGAACTATGTGACCGTAACCGTCACCGCCGGGAACGGCGCGCAGAGGGTCTATACGCTCGCCGTCACGCGGCAGGCGCAGGATACCGCCGCGCAGCCGACAAGCGACAACCATGTCGATACGACTGAGCCGGAGATTCCGGAGGCGACGCCTGCCGCCGGGCGGACGATCTTCACCGCGGAGGGGAGAACGTACACGATCCTCGACGCCGCGATGCTCTCCGTCCGGCCGCCGGAGGGCTGCGTTCTCGGCGATTACGCGCTGCTCGGCAGCGTGTGCCGGGCGTATCTGCCGGAGGACGGGGGAGAGTACGTTGTGTTCTACGCGCGGCCCGAGGGAGGCGAGCCGGGACTTTATATCTACGATACGCGCGAGGAAACGATGCAGCGCTACGGCCTTATCACCGTGCCGGAGGCGACGCCGACGCCGGAACCGTCCCCAAGCGCGGAGCCGACGCCCTCGCCTCCGCCGGAGACGCCGGATGCTTCGGATGCGGAGATCGAAAATCTCCGCTGGACGGTCACGGTGCTCGCCGTAGCCGCTGCCGTGCTCTTCATCGGCGCGGCGGTGCTCGGTACGCTCCTCATCCGCAGCATCACCCGCCCGGTGCGGAAAGTAAAAAGATAAAAACCATGCCGTATGCGCGCGATCTGCGCATACGGCCGGTTTGCGCAGAGAAAGGAAGAGAGAAATGGCCGATCCCGCCAGTGTGCGCATTGTGGACGAAGAGATTTCGCTTGTGCCGTATTACCCGAATGAGGAAACGGCGCTTCCGTGGTATCAGGATCCGGACGTGTGCCGTCAGGTCGATAACATCGACCATGTTTATACGAGCGAGCGGCTCAACGCCATGTATAAGTATCTGAGCACACACGGGGCATGCTATTATATATCGTACCGCGGCGTTCTGGTGGGCGACGTGTCGCTGCGAAATAGCGGCGAGCTCGCCATCGTGATCTGCAGGCAATACCAGAACCGGCACATCGGCCGCCGGTGTATCCGCGCCATGCTCGATCTTGCCCGCGAAAAGGGCATGGAGCGCGTGACGGCGAACATCTATTCGTTCAACACGCAGAGCCGGAATATGTTCCTCTCGCTCGGCTTCCGGGAGACCGGCAGGGAGTGGTTCGCGCTCGAGCTTTGAACGCGGCTTTTCTGGACAAACGGTGTGCGCTGTGCTATGCTGTTATACGGCGGCGTAGACGTTTTCCGCCGCATAAAGAAAGGAGAATCCCATGAGCCTTATCACACTCATCCTCGTCCTTGCGGCGGCGGCCGTGCTCATCGTGCTCGGCACCACGCGCAAAAAGGACGGCGGCGACGGGAAAAAGACCCTGCCGCGCACGATCGTGACGGCCGCGGCGGTGCTCGTGCTCGTCGGCGCGCTGGGCTTCGGCTCGGTGTACCAGCTGCAGGAGGACGAATACGCCGTTATCACCACGTTCGGCAAGCCGTCCGTCGTGAGCACGTCCGGCCTCAAGTTCAAGATCCCCATCATCCAGCAGAAAACCATCGTCAGCAAGGCGACGCAGGGCTTTGCTCTCGGCTACGATCTGCGCACGAACGTGAACAACGAGGACGAATCGCTCATGATCAGCGTGGACTTCAACTTCGTCAACGTGGATTTCTATGTGGAATACCGCGTGGACGATCCGGTGAAGTACCTTTATAACAGCGAAGAGCCGGAAGCCATTTTGAAAATGCTCTGCCAGAGCTACATCCGCGATACGATCGGCCTTTACGGCGTGGACGATATCATCACGACCGGCAAGGCGGAGATCCAGGGCGTCATCCGCGACAAGATCAGCACCCGTCTCGAGCAGGAGGATATCGGTCTCGTGCTCGTGAACATCGCCCTGCAGGACGCCGAGCCCCCCACGCTCGAGGTGCAGCAGGCGTTCAAGGCGGTGGAGACCTCCAAGCAGGAGGCGGAGACCGCCATCAACAATGCGAACAAGTACGCCAACGAGCAGCTGCCCGCCGCCAAGGCGAACGCGGACGAGATATTGCAGCAGGCCGAGGCCTACAAGGAATCCCGCATCGCCGAGGCCGAGGGTCAGGCCTCGCGCTTCACGGAGCTGTACGCCGAATACTCCAAGTATCCGGAGATCACGCGCCAGCGCCTGTTCTATGAAATGATCGCCAAGGTGTTCCCGGATATGAAGATCGTTATCACCGGCAGGGACGGCAGCACACTGCAGACCGTTCTCCCGCTCGAGAGCTTCACCGGCACGAACACAACGACCACGACAGGGGAGGAGCCGTAATTATGGAGAATAATAACACCCGCCGTCCCGCCCGCGTCGGCCGGACGATCCTTATCGCGGTGCTCGCCGTTGTGATCCTCGTGCTGCTTTTGAGCAGCTTGTACGTCGTACAGTCGAACGAATACGGCGTCGTGCGTCAGTTCGGCGCGGTCGTTGATGTAAAGAGCGAGCCGGGACTGTATTTCAAGATCCCCTTTGTGCAGGAGATGAGCACGCTTCCCAATACGGTGCTGCTTTATGACCTGCCCGTGAGCGATATGATCTCCGCGGATAAGACGACTCTCATCGCCGACTGCTTTGCCATCTGGCGCATCGAGGACCCGCGCCTCTTCATCGAAACGCTCTCCGGCAGCGTATCCAATGCCGAGGGGCGCATCAACGCGAACGTGTATAACGCGCTCAAAACCGTGCTCTCGTCCATGACGCAGGCGGAGATCATCTCCGGGCGCGACGGCACGCTCGTGCGCACCGTCATGGCGACGATCGGCGATTCCTTCGACCGCTACGGCATTGAGCTCATCGCCGTGGAGACGAAGAAGATCGACCTTCCGGACGATAACAAATCCGCCGTGTTCAGCCGCATGATCTCCGAGCGCAACAACATTGCCGCGGGCTATCTTGCCGAGGGCGAGAGCCGCGCCAAGGAGATCCGCAACGAGGCCGACAAGCAGGTGCAGATCCTCCTCGCCAACGCCGACGCGACCGCCGCCACGGTGCGTGCCGAGGGCGACGCGGAGTATATGCGCATTCTCTCCGAGGTGTACGACTCGCCGGAGGAAGCCGAGTTCTATACGTTTATGATCGCACTCGACGCGCTGCAGGCGTCCATGACCGGTGCGGAAAAGACGCTGATCCTCGACGCCGACAGCCCGATCGCGAAGCTCTTCTATTAAAAAATTGAACATTCTCTATCTCATCAGCTACGCCGGGAAAGCGGGTACGGAAAAGTACGTCATAAACCTGATGCGGACGTATTCCGCACAGGGACACCGCTGCTTCCTTGCCTACATGGACGGCGGAGAGCTCGCGGAAAAGGCAAAGTCTCTCGGCTGCGGCGTGTTCCGGCTCGACCTGCGCGCCTCACACGCGCTCGCCGCGGCGAAGAGCATTGCCCGGCTGTGCGCGGAAAACGGCATCGACGTTATCCACGCGCAGTACCCGCGGGAAAATGTGATCGCCGTGCTCTCGCGCCTCTGGCGGCGGGAGACGCGCGTCGTGTTCACGAGCCATCTTACGGTGCGCCAGAGCTTCCTCTGGCGTGCCGTCAACCGGCGTATCACACCGCACGATGCCGCGTGCATCGCGGTTTGTACGCAGGGGGCGAACCTTCTGCGCGAAAACGGCGTCAAAGAAGAGAAGATCCGCGTGATCTTCAACGGCGTTGCGCCGAAGCCCCTGCCGCCGCGGCGAAACGTCATCCGGACGGAGTTCACGCTGCCGGAAGGCTGCTTCGTTTTTCTCACCATGGCGCGCTATGCGCCGGAAAAGGGGCTTTTCTTCCTGCTGGACGCGCTTGCGCAGCTCAAGGGGCGCACGGACGCTCCGTTTGCTTGTCTCATCGCGGGCGACGGAGAGCTTTTTGACGCCGTGGGCGAAGGCATCCGTGAGAAGGGCCTTGACGAAAACGTCATCCGCGCGGGCTACCGCACGGACGCCGAAGCGCTGATGTGTTCCTCGGACGTCTACGTGAGCAGCGCGCTGTATAACGAGGCCATGAGCTTTGCCGCGCTCGAAGCGATGGAATGCGGTCTGCCGCTTGTTATGACGGACGTCGGCGCGGGCGCGGATCTCGCTGACGGCTGCGGGGAATGCGTGCCGCCCGGCGACGCGAGCGCTCTGTGCGATGCGCTGCACCGGCTCATGACGGACGGGATGTACCGCCGCGCCTGCGGCGAAAACGCACGCCGCCGCGCCGTGACGGAGTTTGACCTCACGCGCCAGACGGAAGAGCTGCTCGCGCTTTATCAAAAAGGGTAAACCAGCCGCGCTGCGGCTGAAAAAAGGTATAAAAAAGAAAAGAGTGATTGCAAACGATGAAACGCACCGTAATGACCGTGCTGCTGTCGGTGATCCTTGTCATCGGCGTCGTGTGCGGCGTCTACTTTCTGAAGCAGGCGGTGGCTCTCCGTGCCGACGGTGAGAGCGCCGTTGCCTCGGCGCAGGAGACGCTCGCCGCGGCACAGACGCGGCACGACGCCGTCGATCCCGAGACCGAGACCGGTGCCGCCGCATGGACGGCGGCGGAGCAGGAGATCTTTGGCGAAACGCAGGAAAAGATCGACGCGCTCAAAGCCGACAACGCCGCGCTCGATGAATCGATCACGGCAATGGAAAAGGAAGTCGAAACGAAGCTCGCGGACGAGGACACCGCGTACTACAATTCCGTCTACGAGGAAATGCAGAAGGGAGTGGATCAGGTTGAAGAATACCTTAAAGGTAATTAACTATGTTCTGCTTGGCCTCGCGCTCGTCGCGGTGGGATTCGGCGTGTTTGCCTTTTTCCAGTATCGCGCCGTGCCGATCGCGGAATACGAATCCAGCGCCGCCGACCTTCGCGCGCAGGCGCAGCTCGTCGATGAAAGCACCGACAAGCTCAGCGAGGATATGAAGGCGCAGCAGGACGCGCTGCGCGAGGACATTTCGCAGGGCGGCGACGAGGGCAAGACGCTCGCTTCCGAGCTTGCCGCGGCGCTCTCCGATAACGAGGATAAGACCGCGCAGCTCGAAGAGCTTCGCGCCGAGAACGAGCGGCTCGATAACATCGTGGAAGAGACGCTTGCCAAGCGGCGCGAGTATGCTTCCAAGATCCGCGAGCTGGAGGAAAAGGTGCAGGCCGGCGAAACGGATATCAAGATCTGCTACTGGACATTTGACGACGGCCCCACGCGCCTCACCACGCAGGTGCTCGACAAAGCCAAGGAGCTGGGCGTCCATGTGACGTTCTTCACCTCGCACGAGGCGAACGAATCCGAGGACGAGCCCGAAATGCTTCGCCGCGAGTTTGCCGAAGGCCACGCGGTCGCCAACCATACATATTCCCACCAGTTCGCTGCCATGGGCAATCTCTACCAGAAGACCGAGGGCCTGATCGAAATGATCCAAAAACAGGACGAGTGGGTATACGAATGCACCGGCTTCCATACGGAGATCTTCCGCTACCCCGGCGGCTCGGCGTGGGCCAAGGCGCTGCTCGGCACCGACCCGACCGAGGCCGTCAAGGAAGCGGGCTACGAGTGGATCGAATGGTCGTGCGACGTGTTCGATAACGGCGTCGCCGGAAAGACCGCCGATGAGATCCAGAGCATGGCCGTCTGGCAGGTAAAGCAGCTCGACATTGCGGTCCTGCTCAGCCACGACTGGAACGCCAACACGCTCATCGCGTTCCCGGGCGCTGTCAAGCAGCTGCAGGACGCGGGCTATGTGTTCCTGCCGCTCTATCCCGAATCGGTCACCATGGGCGAGAATACAAAGATCAAATTCAGCTGATATACGCATAACGCAGACAAGCGGCGTGACGGTTTCCGTCACGCCGCTTGAGCTTGTCAAAAAAGTATTTTTGACAAGCTCTCAAACGAGACCCACTTC
>ERZ773146.302-NODE-302-length-35264-cov-22.538527_pt1 | contig 35264 bp, 29 predicted proteins | sample MGYA00580847_ERZ773146 | MGnify/ENA primary metagenome ERZ773146 (study PRJEB29015, sample SAMEA2737830) | human gut metagenome | biome: human gut; feature: human-associated habitat; material: faeces | place: China | collected 2012 ...
ATAATATTATATAATATTTTTTTTAATTTGTAAAGTGGTGAGAAATATGTTAAAATCAAATACAGAATTTTTTTATTTTCCGAGGAAATATTGAATATGATTGAAAAAATCAAAGAGCAAAATGTTTGGGATATTTTGAAGAATGACAACAAGCCCGTTGTGCTTTACGGAATGGGCTTGGGCGCAGAAAAGATAATGGACACTCTTGCACAATACGGCATTGAGGTGAGCGACTTATTTGCAAGTGACGAATTTGTGCGCGGCCACTCGTTCAGGGGCTACAAGGTGCATAAATACAGCGAAATTTGCGAAAAATACGATGATTTTAATGTTGTGCTTTGCTTTGCGAGTCACATTGACAGCGTGATTGAGCACATCGAGATAATAGACAGTGAGCACACTGTTTTCGCGCCGGATGTACCCGTTGCCGGCGGCGGATTGTTTTCGAGAGAATTTGTTGAAGAAAATGACGAAAAATTCGATTTTGTTTACAACAGACTTGCCGACGAGGAGAGTAAACGCGTTTATCTCGACATTTTAAACTTTAAAGTGAGCGGAAAAATCAAATATCTGCTGTCATCGTTTGCCGACAAAGACAAAATATACAGCGATATTTTAAAGCTCGGCGATGATGAAGAAATAATCGATTTGGGTGCATACGACGGCGACACAATCCGCGAATTTTGCAATGCTACAGGCGGTAAGTACAAGCACATAACGGCGTTTGAACCCGATGCAAAAAACTACAAAAAACTGTTAAAAAACACGGACTCAATGAAAAATATCAGCTGTTTTAATATGGGCGCATGGAACAAGGACGACACGCTTATTTTTTCGACAAAGGCAGGTCGAAACTCCAAACTTTCGGCAGAGGGAGTTAGTGTTAAGGTAAAAGCGATTGACTCGCTTGAAATCCCTGCGACATTTATAAAAATGGACATTGAGGGCAGTGAGATGAAAGCACTTGAGGGGCTTGAAAGAACAATCACGAAATACAAGCCGAAACTTTATGTTTGCGCATATCATCGAAATGAGGATTTGTATGCTTTGCCGATAAAAATACTCGAACTTTGTGAAAACTATACAATTTACTTCAGACATTCAAAATATATACCTGCTTGGGAAAGCAATTTTTATTGCGTTTAATACCCTAATATGATATAATTAAAAATACTCTAAAGAGAGCGGAGGCACAGACTGTGTTAACTGTTATTTACGGACTTATTATAATCGCGGCAACATTTTTGGGCGCGTTTGTCGGACTCGGCGGCGGAGTTGTAATAAAGCCGCTGCTCGATTTAATCGGCAAATCACCTATTGATGTTGTAAATTTTGTATCATCGTGTGCCGTTTTTGCAATGAGCATAAGCTCGACGGCGCAACACATAAAAGCAAAAACAAAAATCAATTTCAAACTGATAATCACAATTTCAATCGGAGCGGTTACGGGCGGTATTTTCGGAACTAAAATATTTGAACTGTTGCTTAACCGATTTGACAACGAAAGGCTTAAGGGAATTCAGGGATTAATACTCGGAGTATTTCTTGTTGTTTCCGTTATATACATAAATTTGAAAAACGCAAAAAGCCTCAACATCAAAAATCCGATTGCTGTTGTTGCCGTTGGCTTTGCACTCGGCTCGATAGCATCGTTTTTGGGTGTAGGCGGCGGACCGATTAATGTTGCGTTTTTGGTATTTTTCTTCTCGATGACGATGAAAGAGGCCGCGGTTTACAGCGTAGGAACAATATTTTTCAGCCAGCTGTCAAAACTTATTTCCACGGTAATATCGGGCACTGTTCCGCAGGTTGACGCCGTGATGATAATTGCTGCTGTTGTATGCGCCGTTTGCGGCGGAATTTTGGGTGCGAAAGCAAACAAAAAAGGAAACGAAAAGACGATAAAAACAATTTTCACGGTTGTTGTTGCCGCAATTGCGGTTGTTAACTTCTACAACGGAGTAAGCGGCTTGGCGGCTTAAAAAATAAACAATCCGTAATATTCGGGTTTAATTTAATATAATCACTAAAAAGGAGCCGAAATGAAAAAGAAAAACATAATTTTTTATTTCAGTGACCAACAGAGATGGGACACTGTAAATGAAAAAGTAACACCGAATCTGATGCAACTTGCGTCAGAGGGCGTAAAGTTTGAAAACAACTTTACATGTCAGCCGGTGTGCGGTCCTGCAAGGGCGTGCCTGCAAACAGGCGTTTACGCTACGCAGTGCGGATGCTATTGGAACGGAGTTCCGCTTCCGAAAAGCATTGTTCCGCTTGCACACTATTTTAACAGAGGCGGCTATCAAACCGCCTATATTGGCAAGTGGCACTTGGCATCGGACAGGCTGCCGAACATCGGCACACACTGCGAAAAAACGGCAGTGCCGAAAGAAAAGCAGGGCGAATACCAATACTGGCGTGCTGCAGATGTGCTTGAATTTACATCGCACGGCTATGACGGATATGTGTTTGACGGCGACGGCAACAAAATTGATTTCAAGGGATACAGAGCAGACTGCATAAACGATTTTGCACTTGAATTTCTTGAAAACAGGGACAAAGACAAGCCGTTTTTCATGTTTGTGAGCCAACTTGAGCCGCACCATCAAAATGACCACCATACATACGAGGGATATAAGGAAACGGTTGAACAATACAAGGATTACCCTATCCCGAAAGATTTATCATTCCTAAAAGGTGATTATAACGAAATGTACCCCGACTATATTTCGGCAATCAACAGGCTTGACTACAATGTTGGAAGGCTTGTTGACAAGCTGAAAGAACTCGGAATATACGATGACACAATCATTATTTATTCAAGTGACCACGGCTCGCATTTCAAGACAAGAAACCTTGAATACAAGCGTGCTTGTCAGGACAGCGCAACTCACACGCCGCTTATTATCAAAGGCGGTGATTTTGTAGGCGGCAAGTCTGACACAAGGCTGACATCGCTTATCGATATTCCGCCGACATTGCTTTCAATGGCGGGCTTACCTATTCCGCCGTCATATATGGGCGTTGACCTCACAAAGCAGGTTAAAGACCCGAAAATGGAGCGCAAATGCGTATTTATGCAAATCAGCGAGGCATCAAATTCAAGAGCGATAAGAACGGACCGTTTCAAATACGAAGTTCGCGACGCGGCGATAACGGGATATGTTCATTCACGCTCGAGAATATATATGGAAAGCTATTTGTACGACCTTGAAAAAGACCCATACGAGATGCACAATCTTGTAAAGGACCCGAGATACGCAAATGTGCGCCGAGAGTTGAAATATCTGCTCAAGGAACAAATGACAAATGCAGACGAGGAAAATCCGATAATTTTGCATGCATTGAAAGTGAGGAAAAAATAAGTGGAACAAAAGAAATATTTAACAATGAAAGAGCGCATATGCTTTACCGTAGGCGCTTTCGGACGCTCGGGAATATACACGCTTATGTCTATGTTCACCCTTGTGTTCTTCCAAAACGGTGCAGGTTTGACATTGAGTCAAGGCACAACAATCATTCTTATAGGCAGAATTTTTGACGCACTCAATGACCCGGTTATGGGTATGATAGTTGACAGAACAAAATCTAAATGGGGCAAAATGAGACCGTATTTGCTTTTTGCACCGATTCCGATTGCAATTTGCACAATTTTGCTTTTCACTGCTCCGTTTGAGGCAGGTTCTACGGCGGCGTTTGTATGGGCACTTGTAACATACATTCTTTGGGGCGTTGCATTCACCGTTCAGGATGTTCCGTTCTGGGGACTTTCATCTGTAATCACTCCGCTTGAAAGTGAGAGAACATCGTTTATCTCGACAGCTCGTTTAGGCTCAACTTTCGGCGGAATTTTGCCGGCACTTCTTGTACCTATTCTTTATCAGAGCAATTTGGGATATACAAAGGGCTTTTTCCTCGGCGGCGTAATTTTTGCCGTTCTCGGATGTGCACTTTCAATACTCATTTTCTTTGTATCAAAAGAAAGAGTACCGAAGATGGACCACACTCCGTCATTCAAAGAAACATTTGTTGTTTTGGGCAAAAACAAGCTTCTCATCATCGTTATTTTTGCGGCTGTACTCGGCTCGACAATGGTAACGGCAAACCAATGCGCAGACTACATCGGCAACTACATTATCATTCAAAACTATACGGATTTCACACAAATATTCAAGGACTTTTTGCCGGGTGCACAAAAGTTGCTTGTTGACAATGTTGACGCAAAGGCAGCATATGATTTCTGGATTCCGCGCGGAACTATTGTAACAACGCTTACAGTTGCAATCGGTGTCGGCATGGTGCCTGCAATGGCATTGTTCCCGATTATGAGAAAGAAACTTTCGCTCAAGCAAATCTATATCGGCTCGGCTATATTCGGACTTGTTGTTCACGCACTTTGCTATGTTGTAATGGCACACGATGTCACAAAGGTTAACATTTATGTACTTTGGGTATTCCTGTTCTTGATGGGACTTCCGCTCGGAATATACAATGTAATCACTTATGCGCTCATTGCGGACGCAGTTGATTACCTCGAATGGAAAACCGGTGAAAGACAAGAGGGCGTTTGCTTTGCATTCCAAACCTTCCTTTCAAAAGTAAATGCCGCTGTGGCAACATTCGTATTCGGTCAAATTCTCGGTAAATCGGACTTCAAGGCTGTTGACAAATCACTTGTTGATGTTGCCGGCAGACAGATTTTCTTCCAGCAATCGGTTGAAACGCAAAAACTGCTTATCGCCTTGGTAACAATTGTTCCGGCAATCGGATTTTTGCTTACAATCATTCCGATGTTCTTCAACGATTACACCGGCAAGACAAAGGAAAGAGCGCAAAAAGAACTTGAGGAGAAGCGCCAAGCAAAAATGCACGAAATGAGCGAGAGTGCCGAATAGCACACGCATATACACACTATATAATAAAGAAGGAGAAAACATATGGTATGTCCTAACTGTAAAAAAGAGATTGACCCAAACTCTAAGTTTTGCGAGCATTGCGGCGCGCCGATAAGCGCACAGCCGATTGAGGAGAACACTGCGGCAGAGGCTCCGGCTCCGGTTGAACAACCGCTTGAAGTTGCTCAACAGCCGACAGCAACGCCGATTGATGAAAAGCCGGCATACGGTGCTGAAAATCCTTATTTCACCCCAATTGACTACATACCGCCCCAACCGCAGGAGCCAAACGAAAAGCCGAAGAAAAAGAAAAACAAAAAGCTTGCCGTTATAATTTCGGTTATCACGGCGATAGTTGTTATTCTTGTTGCGGCATTATTCAGCTGGCAATACATCGCAAAGGCATCGGCAGGCAATATCAGTTATTATTTATGGAGAGAAAGCAAAACGGTTGAAAAACTTGTAAACACAGAGGCAATTGAGGACGCGTTCAAAATTGACGATTTCACCGTTTCGGCAGATTTTGATTCCGACGATGAGGGCAGTGCATACAAAAACTCCGTAAAGGCATCGTATGATGATGACAATAAGGAATTTGTAGGCACATACAAGCTCTCCGACGGCGAAAGCGACTACACATTCAAGCTTTGCTACGGCGACAAAAAACTCGGATTGTCTGCACCGACAGACTTGACTTCGATGCTTTTAGACGAAAAGGCTGCCGGCAAAAATGACACATATTATCTTGACCTTGAAGATATTATCGGCGATGAAAGCTTATTAAACGGCACAATTGATGCAAACGACATTCTCGAAATCCTTAAGGAAACAGAAAAGAATGCGCTTGACAAAGACTGTGTTTCAACAAAAATCGGCGTTGTAAACGGAAATGTTTGCAACACAACGACAATTAAGCTCACAGAGGAAGAAGCGGCAAATCTTGTTGCGGAACTTTGGTCGCAGGCTAAGGAAAACAAACACTTTAAAGAATCGTTTGACAATTATCTTAAAGTTGCATTTGATACCGGATTAGCAGGCGATTATGACACTGTTGACGCCTTTAAAGAAGAAGCATACAAGCAAATTGATGACAGCATAAAGGAAATGCAGGAAAGCACCGACGACAAGAGCGTTTATGAATTTTATGTAAGTTGTTCGCTTTTCGGCAATGTTATAAGCCGCGGCGCAAATATTTATTATGATGACGAGCTGACCGACAAGATTGTTATCAATTCAAAATCAAATGGCTTGGAATTCACATACAATGACGATGACGATTACGAACTTAATATTGATTACACCGCCGATGTGACGGACAAATCAATCAACGGCGAAATTGATGTTGTGGTATCCGCCAGCAAGGATACATCCAACGATTTCAAGGTTAAATTTGAAAACATTTCCTGCGGCAAAGTCGGAGATGTTGATGTAATTGTCGGCAAGTTGACTGCAAAAGGAAAAATCGACGGCAACGATTTTGACGCAACGATTGAGGCTAAAGACGGTGACAAATATTCGCTTTCAATCGACTCTAGCTCTGATGGCGAGGAACTTTTGAAAGAAAACGCACAACTGACACTCAGCGATAAAGCCGATATGTCGAACTATGAAAAGCCGAGCAGTGAAAATTCAAAGCCATTCAGCGATTTATTCCGAAGTGACTTTGCAAAAGATAACAGCAGCGATTTAACCAACGACTACGATTTTGACTATGACCTTGACGAAAATGATAACACGGGCGATGAAATCATAGGCGGCACAGACGATTACACATCTGACTATGGCGAAGGCGATTTGTCAGATTTGGAAAATCATTATAACGATTCGTTAACCGGTAATTTCAGCGTACCCGACAATACAACAACCGCTCAAACAGATGCCGCATAAAAGCGACACATAAAATAACAGCGTGCAGATTTTGGTCTGCACGCTGTTATTTTGCTTTGGGCATTATTTCTCGTAGAAGGTGCCCATTTAACTGTGATTTAATTTTATTCCTCGCAAATCAAAACGCCGTAGCCGCTTTTGCGCTTGTAAACAATTTTTGTTTCGCCGTCGATGCCGAGATAAACAAAGAATGTGTGACCGAGCATTTCCATTTGAACGATTGCCTCGTCATCGGTCATAACATGTGGTGAAATTGTTTTTGTGCGTGTAATATCGACGCTGTTATAATAAACCTCATCAAAATTATCCATCGTTACATCGTCGCCGATTTCGTCGATAGCATCGGCAATTTCATCAATGCCGCCTTTACGCTTTTTGTCAACAAAAAATGTTTTGAGTTTGCGCAATTTACGCTTTAAATCGTCAACAGCGGCATCGACAACAGGCTCGATTCTCTCTGCCCTTGCCTCGCCCCTGATAAATGAGCCTATATGCCTAACGGTGATGTCGCACTCATAATCATCACGCTCTTTAGTCAAAGTCACATCAAAGCGTGCATTTTCGGGCAACATTTTTTCAATGCGCTTAAGTTCGCTTTCAATGCCATCCTTTGTGCCCTGCTTTAATTCAAATCCTCTTGCTGAAATGTTAATCATAAATATTACCTCCTTATAAAAGAGCAATGCTCCTTTATACCTATATTATACATTCACGGCGAATATAATTAAAGTATTGTAATATGAACAAATTTTTGATATAATATTAATGTTGACGCAAAAAGAAAAATTTGGCGCATTTTGCTTAAAAAGCCCGTCTTTAAAGACGGGCTTTCTTTATTTGTTATACTTTTCGGCTTGGAGGTTGAACATATATGCATAGACTCCGTTTTTAGACATCAATTCATCGTGTGTTCCCTGCTCTGCTATTTTGCCGTGCTCCATAACATAAATTCTGTCGGCATTGACGGTTGTTGACAAGCGGTGTGAGATGAATATAACAGTTTTGTCCTCTGCCGCCTCCATCATCGCGCGGTTGAGATTATACTCCGCTACCGGGTCGAGATTTGCGGACGGCTCGTCAAGAATGACATAAGGGCACTTTTTATAAAAGGCTCTTGCGATTGCGACCTTTTGGCTTTCGCCGCCCGAGAGCATAACGCCCTCGTCATCGAACTCGCGCAAAAGCTCGGTATCGACGCCGTTTTTGAGCGGCTTTGTAAATCCGCTGTGTGAAAGGGACTCGAGAACGCGTTTTTTATCCACCTCGTCGCTTAAAGCGACATTTTCACCGACGGTGCAGGCGAATGTTTGGAAGTCCTGAAAAACGGCTGAAAAGCGGTTTTTGTGGCTTTCAACCGTAGAAGACCGAATATCCCTGCCGCCGATTTTAATTGAGCCGTTGCTTACATCGTATAGACGCAAAAGCAAATTTGTGAGCGTTGTTTTGCCTGCGCCGTTAAAACCGACGAGAGCAATTTTTTCATACGGCTTGATTGTGAGGCTTATATTGTCGAGCGTCGGCGACGAATTGCCCGGATATGTAAAGGAAAGGTTTTCAATTTTGATTTCCTCCGGCGCGGCACATTCGCTTTCGGTTTCGCCGTCAAATATCTTTTTATCTGCATTTAAGAAACCGCGGTATTTTTCTATCATCTTGCCGCGCTCCTCAAACCTCGAAATAGCCCAAACTGTCAGGAAATTGACGCTTGTCGCAATTGAATATGCACCATTGAAAACAGCAACAAAATCGCCTGCCGAAACGGATTTTTTAACCATTACGAGCCAGCCGAGATGGAGCGGCAAAACGAACATAAAACCTAAAAGCTGAACACCGATTGTCTGAATACAATAAAACTTTGTAATCTTGTCTTGATATTTAATATGGTTTTTGACAACATCATCCGCCGCATCATTGTATCTGTCGATAAGTATCGGCGCTATATTGTTCATTCTGACCTCCTTGGCATAATCTTGGAGGTAGAAAATACGCTCGAAATAATCGGCTCTGCGGTGATATTTTGTATTCTCTGTTCGTCTGTCCATTTGCAGAGTGCCGATTTTGCGGCTGAGCGGCATAAATGCGAAAATTACGGCAAGAATTATCACGAGGCACCACGGGTCGATTATCAAAAGCACGGAAGACACGCTGACAAGTGACATAATGTTGCCGAAATACAAGCGAACAAGGGACAAAAGCCCTTGAATGTTATCGCTTGACGATTCGATAGTCAAAATGAAACTGTTATAAAATTCGGGATCGTCATACGATTCCAAATCAAGCGATTTAGCCTTTTCGTAAAGTTGTTTATTCAAGCCGAAATAAACCTTTTCTTTTTCGACATTCCACATAAACTCACGAAAAAGATACATAATAGCGCGGCTTAAAATCAGCGCGGCAGCTATAACGGCGATGATGCAGACAATGCGTGACGCGTCCTTGTCGGTTGTCATAACATCAATAATACACTTGACGCCGAGAACGCTTATAAGACTTGTAGGCACCGTGTCGAGAAAGCCCCAGCACAGCTCGCCGATAACGAGGCTCGGCGAAATTTTGAACAAAAGTTTTACAAAGAAAAGTATGTTTGAAAAAATCGAATGATTTTTTATTTTGGATTTATTTTTCATTACATCGCCTCCACTTTATAGCTTGACGCTTGCAGGGCAAACATTTTTGAATACTCGCCGCCGGAGCGCATAAGCTCGGAATGTGAGCCGCTCTCGACGATTTCGCCGCCATGGAGGACGATTATCCTGTCGCTCAACACGGCACTTGAAAGGCGGTGAGAAATATACAAAACCGTTTTGTCCTTTGTGACATCAATCAGATTTTCATACATTTTGTATTCGGCAACGGGGTCGAGTGCGGAGCTTGGCTCGTCAAGAATCGCAATATCAAAATCCTTGGCAAACAGCCGCGCGGTTGAAACCTTTTGATTTTCGCCGCCGGAAAGTCCTGCGCCGTTTTCGTCAAACTCTCTCGTCAAAAGGGTGTCGCCGCCGTCTTTGAACGATGATATTTTATCCCACACGCCTGCCCTTTCGAGAGCTGTGCGTGCTTTTTTCTTATCGTCATCGTCGCAATCGCGGCACATAACATTTTCATAAACGGACAGCGCAAAGTTTTTGTAATCCTGAAAAACAGTGCCGAAAGCGTTGCGGAGTGAATCGACATCGTACTCCTTTACATTAACGCCGTTGAAAAGCACCTCGCCTTCGGTTGCGTCATAAAATCTCAAAATCAGTTTTACAAGAGTTGATTTGCCTGCGCCGTTTACACCGACAACGGCAAGCGTTTCGCCCTTGGTGAGCTTAAACGAGATATTTTTAAGCGTGTATTTATCACTTGACGGATATTTGAACGAAACATTTTTGAACTCTATGCTTTCAAATGCGCCTGCCTTTTTATCGCCCGAGACGATTTTAGGCTCGTACGCAAAGAAATCTTTGAGATTTTGAAAATAGAGCGCAATCTGCGTAAGCTCATCAAAGCTTTCAACTACATGATACATCGACGATCTGACCGAATTGACGGCAGACACAACAACGCTGAACGAAGAAACAGTAAGCGCGCCGTGCAAAAGCTCTCTGCCGGCAAAGGCGTATGTGCCGATAATAGGAATGAACTCCGACAAGAGCGTGATAAGCATTGTGTAGGCAAAAAGCGCAACGCCGTATTTTTTCAAAATCATGATATTTGAATCAATCGCCGCCTTAAAGCGATTCATCAAAACGGCAAAAATGTTTGAGGTGCGCAAATCCTTTGCATAATCTTTCAGGAAAACAGTGCGCTGAATATAAGCCTTGATACGGTTATTTGAAGTCATTGACAAATCGCGCTTGTAAACGCATTTGCTCTTTGCAGTGTCAACAGCAAAAGCGAACACTGTCGGCAAAAGAAAAAGCAAATATACAGGATTAATCGCGGCGACGGTGCCGACAACAAAGACAAGCGACACGATACCGGACAAAAGGTCCGCCGCGTCATAGCAAATCATATCGAAATAGCTGTTTGTGACAACGAGAACGGCGCGCTGATATTTATCGTAAAACGCAGGGTCCTCAAAGCACGAAACATCGAGCGAGTTTGCCTTTTTGAAAATCATATTGTTGATGATTTTGAGCACTTTTTTCGTTGCAAACTGATGCATACGCGCGCCTGTCCACTCGGCAATTAAAATCAAAGACGAAAATGCAACAAAGGCAACAAGATATTTGACATATGTGCCAAAATTGCCGTTGCCGTCGATAACTTCAAGCAAGATTTTCAAAAACAAAATGTTTTGAAGATACATTGAAAAAATGTTTGCCATAATTTGTGAAAGCAAATAACCGAGGAAAAGGTTTTTGTCGCACTTGAAGCCGAGCCGCAGGCCGTAGACTATGTTTTTAAAGACGGGAACACTGTTTTGTTCCCGAGTGATTGGTGTAATTCTCATATTGTTTCTCCTTTTTTTCGGACATAAAAAAGCCGTCGGTATTTCTACCGACGGCAAAATGTCCGTAACACTAATATTCCCTAAAAGGCAAAATCACCCATTAAGGTCACACACATGCGCAAGGTCGGTAAAAATATTTAAGGCAGACTGATAATCCATATAATCGGGGTACATTCTGTAAGTTCTCATTTAATTTTACCTCCTTTGCTTAAATTTGATATTGCCATTGTAACAAAGCGAAATGTGTTTGTCAACAAATTTTTTGTCCCATTTTCCAAATATGTATAAATTTGGATTAGGGCGAAATTTTAATATATAAATTATAATTAGTGCAAATTTTTTTGAAAATTTTGCAAAAAAATGCGGAGGACAAGCGCCCTCCGCTTTGAATTTATAAATTATTGATTTCCTCGACGATTGAATCCATATTATCCTCAAGCGCTGCTGATGCGGCGTCGAGAGTTGACGGAGCGTCTGTCGAGTCACCGTCTGTATTCTCCTTTGCAGTTCTTCTGCGTGAAACAAGCTCGGCGAGAATATTTTCGTGTTCCTTATCGGTCATGGCATATTTAAGTGTCGGGATAGCGGACAAAAGCATGCCGATTGCAGGCGGAATTGAAATAAGGAAGAACATTGCAGCGGCATATTTGCCTTTTCCGGTACCGCCGTCATATGTAATAAAGCTTTCACCGTTTGCGATTGCCTTATTAAGGATATCGACATTTTTGCCGCTGTAGCCGACAATAGAATAAACTACCGACGAAATGATTGTTGACAAGCCTGCGGCAAGCTTTGTGATAAAGCTTTGACCGGAGAAGAAAACACCGTCGGTACGAACGCCGTTGTAATATTCCTCATAGTCAACGCAGTCGGCAATCATAACCGATTGAAGAACATTGATACCACCGAATGCGGCTGAACCGAAGAGCATGCAAATACCGGTAACGATTGACCAAACGGTACTTGTTAAATCGCCGCCTGAAATTTTAAAGAAAACATAGATAAGTGCAAACGGAACTGCACCTGCGATTGAATAGAAATTATAAAGGGTTTTCTTTTCAAATTTTTTGATAAGAAGCGGAGTTATACCCATTGCGACAAACTGACCTACAAAAAGTCCGAGGGCAACACAGCCGAGACCGATTAAAATTTTGAAATTAATTCCCGTAATCTTACCCGACGCATCGGTAGCCAAAATGTTCATAATGTTGCCGTTTGCATAGTAATATGTAACAAGTGTCATAGCAACAATCATAAGAAGCTGAATAGGGCTTCTCAAAATGCCGGAGATAAGAATTTGTCTAAACGGCTTATTGCTGAACATAATTTTGAAATTTTCTTTGAAAGTATAGCTCTTTTCGGACTTTTGAACACGCTCTCTCGTAGCGATGCCCGCAAATTCAAAGAGAATTGAAGCGACAACAGTCATAATAATAACTGTTATAATAAAGCCCTTTTGGTTTGCTTTTTGAACAAGTTCGGCATAATCGGGAGCGGATTTATCAAGATTGCCGACAAAAGCCGTGCCGAGAGCCTGCGCAATTTGAACAACAAGAACGCCGATACCGCCGACGCCTGCAACCATACGCGCAAGACCGAGTATTTTGCTTCTGTCGTTTTCATCCTCTGTCATAAGTGAGGTAATACCCCAAAGAGGAATATCGCAAACGGTAAAACACATTCCCCATGCGATATAGGAAAAAGCCGCCCAGCCGATGATAAGCGCTTTTTGAGCAGATGTTGTAGCGTTTGCATAGTTGCCGTTAATAAATGTGAGTATGGTTACAACACCGATGATACCCGGGAAAATGATGAGGTAAGGGCGGCATTTGCCCCATTTTGTCTTCGTTTTATCAACGATTGTGCCCATCATAGGGTCGTTTATAGCGTCCCATACTCTGGCGATTGTCATTATCCAGCCAAGTGCCATAGCAGGCAGGCAGATAACATTTTGGAAATAGAAATAAAGACCCGTTGCCACAATGTTGTATATAAGGTTTTGACCGAACATACCAACCAAGTAGCCGCCAAGTTCTTTATTTGTGTAAGTTAATCTTTTATGTTCCATTAAACTTACTCCTTTTCATAGCATTGCATTGTAAACTATTTTAACAGAATTGAAAAAGTTTTACAAGCGTTTTTTGTATATTTTAAATAATTACCATAAAAAGTACAAAAAAATAATAGACAAACGTTAAAAAAAGCAGGATTGCCGTGCATTTTGACAATCCTGCTTAAAAGCTATATAACATCTTCCATAACATACTCTTGTTTCCATGTGCTGCGCGGTGACGAGCAATTAAAATCAAGAAGCTTTAAATTTTTAACATGGCGCGCCCAAACAGCATATGCCGGCAGGTTTCTGAAACGCCAAGCCTCGGGATAGACATCACTGTACTCGGGGATAAAGGCACGCTTGTCATAAATCTCCTTATAAGGCGCATATTTGATGTTGAAGTTTTTGAGAGTCACATTGGTGACATATTTTGTTTTTTTATTTTGAGTAAAACCTGCAATGATGCACGGAATTTCGGCATTATCGGCGGTTATATTTTCGATAACTATGTTTTTAACCTCGCCGCGCATATCAAACGCATCGGCAGGTGCAGAGCCGCCTTTTTTCTTTTTTTGCCCAAATTCGACGGCGTTTGCACTTTCGGAAGTGACCACTGCCGCTCTGTTGCGATTGCAAAGGCGAATAAACACCGGACAGGTTACCCTGTTCATCGTAACATTGCGCACCGTGACATCGCTTACCGACGAGCCGTCGGCAGATTCAATTGCAATTCCGCTGACTGTGCCGGGATAAACATCCGTCATCAAAAACGAGCAATCCTCGACGAGAACATTGCGAATATCAAATGTTGTTTCCGTCCCGATTTTGAAAGCGTTGGCGCGCGAAATAACCTCGCAATTCATAATATGTATATTTTCCATCGCGCTGTGATTGCCAAGCCAGACGGCGTTTTTAATACAAATTCCGTCGTCGGCAGTCGAAATAAAGCAATGCACCGCCGTCAAATTCGAAGTGCCGGCAATATCAAGCCCATCGGAGTTGGCTACATTGCGGTTATTATTAATAATAAAATCCGAAATATTGACGGTGTCGCAATTTTCAATTCTGAATGACCAATGAGCGGCATTTTCGATTATAAAATTGTTGACCGTGATATTGCGGCAATTTTTAAAATAAATAGGTCCGCCGTATTTGCTCTCATGTGCAAAGCGGATTTGCGCCCTGTAATCGCGGCGCATTTGAATGACATCAATACAATCGGGGTGCTCCGTCATATTAGCGTCAAGCAAAGGCTTTCTCCCGAAATATTCGCCGTTGCCCTTGACTTTGCCGCCGCCGGTGAGGGTGATATTATCGCCGCCGTCGCAATGCAAAATGCCGAGGTGATTATATCCGACACCGCTTTTGTTTGACGAAAGAGAGCTGCCGTATTCGATAAAAAGAGTTACATTTGAAAGCAGAAAGACAGTTGTTGTGACATAATCGCCGCCGCTGACAAGCACAGTTCCGCCGGTTTCGGCAGCCGCCTTAACAGCTGAGTTAATTGCATCGGCATTATCATCTGAATTGCAGTCCGCTCCGAAATCGCGAATATCATAGACATTATCGGTCGGCACGCGCTGAAGTTTAATATACTCCTCCTGCGGATAATATGACGAAAAATCATAATCATACACAGAAGGATACGCATCACCTTTGGTGATGCGCAAATCCTTGCCGAAAAGCAATGTTTTTAACTTGTCAACAGTATTTCGTCTGTCTTTCATAGCAATGCCTCGTTAAATCTGTCTGATTAAATCCTTGTCCTTTCTTGCTGCCCAAGCGATATTGTATGAATGGTCGCCGACACGCTCAAGATCCTGAAGGAGCTTTGTATAGACAACGCCGGATGCGGTATGGCACTTCTTTTGGCGCAAACGCTCAACATGATTGTCCTGCGCCTGGAGTGTAAGTGCGTCGATTTCATCTTCGAGAAAATGGAGCTGGTGTTCCTCCTCATCGGGGAGCTTTTTGTTTACAAATGCGCCGATTGCACGGTCGAAAAGTTCAAGGTCGGTTTGATAGATTTTATCAAACTCCTTGAGACCTTGCTCTGTAAAGCCAAGTTCGTTCTCGATTGCGTATTCGGTGCGCTCAAGTATATTAACGGCATGGTCACCGATTCTCTCGAGGTCGGAAATGACATGGAACAATTTACCGATATACTCGGAAACATCGCCGCGCAATTCCTGAGAGGTGACTGTAACCATAAAGTCGGTTATATTGTGATTGAGCCAATTAATAAGCTCCTCGTTATCCTTAATCGTGCGCTCGTTTGAAGTATCGCTGTGCAAAAAGCCCTCGCTTGCGATAACAAAGTTTTCGCGCACAAGCTTTGCCATACGCTCAACCTCTCTGCCGATTTGGAGAACGGAGATAAACGAATTATCGATAACTTTTTTATCAATATAAGTAAAGCGGTGTGTAGACTCGTGCTCTTTTGTTTTAACGATTTTTTCGGAAATTTTAACAATGACCGGAACAAACGGAAGCAAGAACACGGCGGTGACTATTTTGAATATAATATGAGCCGTTGCAACCTGAACTGAGCCGTTGTCGGAAAGAGTGGTAATCCACTGTGTATATTGCGGAATAAGGAGTGCAATCGGAGTGAAAATGAGCATTCCGACAAAGTCGAAGATGAAATAAATCCACGCAGCACGCTTGGCGTTTGTTTTTGCGCCGATTGACGACAAAAACAGCGGTGTAGCCGAGCCGACATTAACGCCGATAATAAGATAAATAGCGAAATTAAGCGGCATCAAGCCTTGAAGTGCGAGCACCTGCAAAACACCGATTGCGGCGCTTGACGATTGAAGAACCGAGCACATAATAATGCCGATAACAAGGCCCAAAAACGGATTGTTTGCGCTTGTGATAAAGCTTTGAAAAGCTTCGCTGTCCTTAAGCGCACCCATTGCGGAGTCGCCGCTCATATATTTTAATCCGAAGAAAAGAATACCGAATCCGAGAATAATCTGACCGATATATTTTTGCGTTTGTTTTTTGCAAAACATCGACATTATAACGCCGATGATAATACATATCGGAGCAATTGCCGAAACATCAATGGCAATAAGTATTGCGGTAACGGTTGTGCCGATATTGGCTCCGATGATAACACCCGTCGCCTGTGCCAAATCCATAATGCCTGCATTCAAAAAGCCCATGAGCATTACGGTTGTGGCGGATGATGACTGAATAACCGCAGTGACAAGCACGCCGAGCAAAAAGCCCTTAAATCTGTTTCGTGTGAGCTTTTCGAGGAGAACTTTCATTTTATTACCGGCAACCTGATTCAATCCGTCGCTCATATGGCGCATTCCAAAAAGGAACAGACCGAGTCCGCCGATTAAATTAATTATGTTACTTATTCCCATATACTACCTCTTTAAATAAATATAGTCCAAACTTTCACAGATATAGTATCTTATAAAATAAAGTAAAAGTCAAGTAACAATAATGTTAACTTTATGAAAAAAATCACCGCACAACCGAATAAACGGCGGAGCGGTGATGGTGAATTAATATTTATTGTGTACTTTTTCGGCAAAGCAAAGAAAATCCTTAAGCTGAATTTTTCTGCCGTCGTCGAGCACTGCGGTGCCGCTCATTTTGCCGAAAACCTGATGCTGATCGGTGACAATGATTTTTGCATCTACAAGGGCATTTCTGTCTATAATCGGGACAAAATCCATATCAAACCTGCCGTCGGACGATTTAAATGTCCACGGGTCGGTAAAATTGTCGCTGATATTGAAAACTATATCATCGAATTTATGGGCGACGCCGTCATAAAAAATGACATTTTCGCTTGCGGCGGAGGTATCGCCGAAACCATAGCCGATATTAAATCCGAACGGCACGCCGTCAACCTGACCGGAGCCGGAACCCCAATACCAAACATTGTCATATGTCCAAACTCCCCTGCCCCAATCAAGTCCTGCAAAATCAAGTTCCTTGTCGAGAGTAATAAGGCGACCATCATACTCGATTTTGCCAGAGGCACGCAGGCAGTCGATTTTTTGATTGTAATAAAACGCTTTTTTATCCTCTGCCCACGGAGTGGCAATAACCATGGAATCCTGCGGCTCATCGGTTAGTTTGACATTTGCACGCAAGCCCTTGCCGCCGTCAAATTCGGGATAATCGACGCGCAAAACTCTGTAATCGCCCTTATTCAAAAACTCCATTGCAAGCTTTTTGTTTTTGAATTTGACATCACCGACTGCGGAGGTCGGCGGAAGATTTGTTTTGCCCATGGTGAACGGCACGATAATCGAATCCGTATGCTCGGTGGCATTTTCAAGATTGACGATTGAAACGCTCGCCATGCCGAGATAGCTCAAATCGGAAATCGTAAGGCAAAGCGCAATTTTGTTTGAATGAGACATTACATAGTAATAATCCCATTCTTTGATGCGTGTTTTGCGTTTTTTAATATCGTTTCTGTCATAAATTTGAACAAGGCTCCTGCTCCAGCCCGGCTCAATCAAAGCGCCCTTTTCGTCTAAAAGGCGGTGTGCTGTAACAACTTCGTGATTACGCATAAGAATCAGCCCCTTTGGGATAAATGTGGTGGATAGCTTGTTTATTACATTATGGCATATTTATATGAAATATTCAACAGTATCTTCCTGTGTAATTTTTGTTTTTTGATTAAAAATTATAACAGCCTCGCGCAAATCGGGAGACGCAAGCGAATAGAGTTTTTCATCGAGCGAATTGAAATATTCAATCGGGACAATTCTGTTGTATTCAAACGGCTTGTCGAGAACTATTTAAATATCGCTCTCATTAAACGGTTCGGTGCGGTAGTACGGGTCGAAAAGATAGATATTTTTATCATCAATACCCGTAAACAAAACATAGTGCCACTCATCATAAAAAAGGCGCACAACGGCAACACCGCCGCGTTTGAGCGCATCGTTGATACTGCTTGCGGAGCCGAGATAAACCCTGTCGCCTGCAAGATATGATGAGGAAATGGGCATAATGCCGACTCTGCCGAAATTATCAAGCCAATTCGACAAAAACATCATAGCCGAAGTTGAAGTGCCGAGCTTACCGGGTGCGCCGTCAAACGAATGGCAGTCGAGGCAATAAAGCATAACATTGCGCAATATTTCCGGGGGAATATCCTCACGCTCGAACAAATAGGCAACGGCATTTAAAACTGAAGTCGGTCCACAATCATAATCGGAAAGCTGATAGTGAAGTGGATTTTTCATAAGCAAAATTCCTTATTTCATCAGTTCAAGCGCAAGACTTGCGGCATCGGTGAGCATTTTTGTTGTTGTGTACTCATTAACGCTGTGGCAATTATGCATGCCGGTTGAAACAACAAGACCTCTTATCGAATGACCGAACAAAACATTGTTGTCGCTTCCGCCGAAGGTTGACACAAGCTCACAGTTAAGCGAAAGTGATTTGCAGGCAGACGCAAACTTTTGACAAACGGGTGCATTTTCATCAACATCAAACGCAACAACGCATCTGTTTGTCTCAAATTCGACGATTGCACCGAGCTTTGAAGCGGCATTTTGGCAAATTGTTTTAACCTCGTCGAATTTGACATCGGCAGTTTTGTCGCAGAAACTGCGAATTTCACCTGTCACGGTGCACAAATCGGGCACAATATTTGTTGCCGTGCCGCCGTTTATAATGCCGACATTGGCAGTAATGCCTTCGTCGATTGCGCCGCACGGAATTTCGGTGACGGCAAGAGCGGCAGCCTTGACGGCATGTACGCCGAGGTGCGAGGCAAAGCCTGCGTGTGCCGATTTGCCGATAAATTTTGCCGTATATGAAAGAATTGTCGGCGCGGAGTTTGCGGCAGAGCCGATTTCGCCGTCTAAATCGAAAACATAAGCCTGTTTTGATTTGATTCTTCCGAAATCAAAAGCATTCATACCCCAGCAGTATTTTTCCTCGCAGACCGAGAAAATAATTTCTATCGGCGGATGCGGTATATTATTTTCGACAATGCAGGTGAGTGCCTCCAAAATCGCAACAACGCCTGCCAAATCATCGGAGCCGAGAACAGTTGTGCCGTCGGAGGTAATTGTTCCGTCAGAATGAACAACAGCCGTTTTGCCCTTTGATGGCTCGACCGTGTCCATATGAGCGGCGAAAAGTACGCTCTCGCCGTCTATTGTGCCGTCCAAATAAGCATAAAGATTGCCTGTTGTGCCGCCGATTTTTTCACCTGCGTTATCCTCAACGGCATCAATACCGAGATTTTTAAGATATTTTTTTATATATTCGCAAACAAGTCTTTCATCAAGCGACGGACTGTCGAGCGACACAAGCTCTTTAAAATTTTGCAAAATTCTTTTTGAATCAATCATAATAGCATAACCCTTTCAACCCGAGAAAAAATGGGCAATAATGAAAAAGGCAGGTTGCCCTGCCGCCGGCTGAGCGAATTGACTCAGCTGAGTGAGTGAAACATTTGTATGCAAAGCACAACTTCACTCTCGAAATTAGATTATATATTCATAAGAATACATTTCTGTTTGCCTGTCGATAATGTCCTGAAGCGTGATGCTGTCGAGATATTCATTAATGACCTTATTTAAGCCCTGCCAAACGGGCAAGGTTGCACAGGAATCGGCTCTGTCGCACTGCATCGGATTTTGCTCAAGGCAGGCAACGGGCGCAAGACCTCCCTCGGTAATACGAAGAACATCGCCGACAGTATATTTATCCGGTGATTTTGCAAGGCGATAGCCGCCCTGGTAGCCACGGTTTGTTTTGAGAATATCCGGCTTATTGAGCATTGCAACGATTTGCTCGAGATATTTTTTTGAAATTTCCTGACGAGCCGCAATGTCCTTTAGCGAAACATAGCCGTCATGTTGGTTTTCGGCAAGGTCAAGCATCATTCTTAACGCATAACGCCCTTTTGTTGAAATTTTCATTTTATCAATCCTTTTGAAAAACTTTATGAATATAATATACCACCATTTCGGTAGGCTTTCAAGGGCTTTTTGAATATTGGAAAAAATAAGTGCAAAAAAGCAGTGCAAAATACTCAAATTTGCACTGCTTTTAAGTAAAAATAATTATTTCATACCGGAATGTTTAAAATGCAATTCGCGCATACCCTCAACCTCATCGCAAATAGGTTTGAGGTTACAGGCGGCGCAATCGAATTTGATATTTTGCATAATATGGTTGAGCGTTTCGGTGATATCGTAATTCTTTGCCGCGAGCTTTTCAAGCTGTTTAAAATCTACCGATTTATCGGTGATATAAACGATTTGAACAGCTTTGACCGCATCGTTTTCCTTATATTTTTCGGCGAGAACGGAGCCTGCCTTTTGAAAATTAAGCCCCTGCGACAGCGCGGACTTTGAAACGCGTATATTCTCTATATGTGTGCCGGACGAGGTGCGAATCATATATCCCTTGGGGAAATAATGATATTTTGCATACTCGATTTTGCGAATAAGATTATACGCCTTTTGGTCGTCGCCGACATCATCGGTTTGAATAAACGAAATACGGGCAAATTTTGTATCTGCGGCGATTTCGCCCAAGTCCTTGCCGACAACAATGATTTTATCACCGTTGAGCGGTTTGTCGCTCACAAGATTAAAGCCGACACCCTCAAGCTCAAACGCACAGTCGCGGTGCAAAATAAGCTCGTTTTTGCCAATATCCTGCCACAAATCCGACAAAGGATATTCTTGCTTTTGAAGGGGTGCCAAAATATCGTTGACATCCGAAATCAGAGAATCAAAAAAATTCATTAAAGTTTTCTGTCCTTTTCGAGATTGTCGTAATGCGGCTGAACGGCATCGTAAAACTTGCGAATAAGTTTCATATCGAGATTGAACCAATAAATCGCAAAGGTTGCGCCGAAAAGAGCGAGAAAAGCGGCAAAAAGTTTGCCTAAAATTTTAAAAAATTTCATATTGCACCTCTTTATTAATAAGCTTTTGCAAGGCCTTTTTGTCTTGCATATTCTGCGGCGCCGAGAGCACCCATAAGCTGTGGGTCGATTGCAAGGTCAACAACCTTGATTTTCAAAACCTTTTCGATAGCCTGCTTCAAGCCGTCATTCTTTGCACAGCCGCCCGTAAGAGTAATGCTGTCGGTAGCGCCTGCTTTTTTAGCCATAACAAAGCAACGCTTTGCAACGGCAAGCTCGATGCCTGCGGCAATTTCATCCATAGGTTTGCCCTCGCCGACAAGCGAGATAACCTCGGACTCTGCGAAAACGGTACACTGAGCGGTAATCGGAATTGTATTTTTTGCTTTCAGTGACAGCTTTGAAAACTCCGGAAGTGACATTTCAAACGCATGAGCCATAGCCTCAAAGAATCTGCCTGTACCTGCTGCGCACTTATCGTTCATAGCGAAGTTTTTAACTGTGCCGTCGGTGTCAATGGCGATGCCCTTAACATCCTGACCGCCGATGTCGATAATAGCTTTAACGCTTGGATTTGTAACATGAACGCCCATGGCGTGACAGCTGATTTCGCTGATATTTTCATCTGCAAAAGGAACTTTGTTTCTGCCGTAGCCGGTGCCGATAAGATAAGTAAGTTTTTCGGGAGTCAAGCCCTCGACTTGGTCGCAAGCGTCCTTAAGTGCGATTTCAGCCGACTGAACGGGATTGATTTTACTTCTGTTTGTTACATCGGCAACAATTTTGCCGTTTTCATCTAAAATAACGCATTTTGTATATGTTGAGCCAACATCACAACCGCCGAAATATTTCATAATATTCACCATAACCTTTCGGAAAAATTGAAAATAAAGTATGATTACCACGCGAGGGTATCGTCAAAATCAACAAGAGTTGGGTCAACCGGCTCCTCTTGGAGAACGGTGGTCATATACTTGTTGATATGCTCACGCATATCGCGGCGCGAAATTGTGCGCGGGTCCATAAGGTCCTGCGGAACCCAAATGAAATTGATGCCGCGCTCTCTTGCCTGATCGTCAAAAATACCGTTGAGACCGTCCATACCCTTGCAGGAAATCTGCTCATACATAATAACGGTGTCGGCATTATATTCCTCGACGATGCGCCAAAGCTCGTCAACAACATTTTGATAGCCGCCCTTAGTATGCTTACGCATTGTTGTGCGCTGAAGGGTTTTTGCGTAGGTAGCAAGAGCCGCCTCTTTATCCTCGGTATCGTATTTAATATAGGAAATCATTGTTTCCATATCCATTACAACATTGATGCCCCAGCAATTTTCAAGCCAGTTTGCAAGGCTTGTATAATAGTTTGCAGGGCAAGACCAAACAATTGCTCTGTGGCGCATTTCCTTTGAACAAGGAGTTTTCTTCTCATACGCTTTAAGCATAATGCGGTTTACCTTTTTATCAATTTTAAGAAATCGCTTATCCATACCGCCTGAAATATGGAAATAGAACAAGCGATAAAGCCAGAATGTTGCACCTGTCATTTGGGGATAATCGGTTTTATTGACATCCCACTTTTGAACTTCGTAATCGAGCTGTTTATTGTAATTTTTCATTGCGGCGAAGAATGCGTCCCAATTGAACTTGGTATTCATTTCGCGCTCGATGAATTTGATGCACTCCTTAACCTCTTCAACGGCGTATTCCTGTGCCTCCTCCTCATTATAACGAAGAGGAACATTGATAACATGGGTGGGAATATCAAATCGTCTGTCGATATAAGCGGAGTTCATAACCGAGCCGTCGCACGGCATATTGCAGGTAACGGAGCACTTGCCGACGATAGGATAATCGTCATTAATCGCAACGCCTGCCTCGGCAGACGGAAGCGGACAAACATCGGCAGGAACGCCGTAGCTCTCTGTAATATCGAGATAAGGGGGAGTGATATTTTGGTCAACCATTGAGGAAAGGAAAATCGGAATGGTGGACACATGATTATCTTTTAATCCCGGGAAACCCGCCATAAGCTCCGAAGAAAAAATTTCGTCAACATTGACTGTTTTATCTGCCCATTTTGAATTTGGGTGAAAATGCTTATCGTTTGCAAGGAGAAAATTAATCATATCCGTTGTGGGCTTAACAAGACCGTTCATATGGAGATGAGTCATTTTCAACTGCGGACCGCGCAAGCCCTCGGTGTGGCGGTCAATCCAAGCGGGAGCCGAAAGATAGCTTGCCATCCAACGATAATTCCAAAGGCCCTTAACCGTTGAAACGGGAGCTTTTGCAACCATTACGCCCATATCTTTCCAAGTTACGAGCCATCTGTAATAGTCATAAAGCGTGTCGGCAATGCCGCGCCACTCTCTGTGCTTGAGAATACCTGTTTTATCCTCATGCAGTTTGCCCAAATTTTTTGGCTTGTTGCGCCATAATTCTTTGAAATTAATCATTTACAGCCGCCTCCCTTGCCTTTTGCGCTTTTTGGATTTTCTTTATTTCAAGGCTTTCTACGAACGCCTGAATTCTTGTTCTTAACTGACCCGACGCATTTGCTGTGTACTGTCTGTCTACGGTGACGGTCGGAATTCCGTAGTCATTTGAAACGATATGCGAAGCAAGCGCTCTTTCGTAGCCCCAATACTCGCAGAACTTAAGCTGTTCGTAAATTACGCCGTCGGCATGATAATCGTTGACGAGCTGACGGACATATTCCTTTCTGCCGACAACCTTATCATGGCTCATATAACGCGGACACTGACTTGTGTGCATATAGTGAAGAATGATTTGCTCGAGGACATCGCCGTCATCGGTGAGCTTGATTTCTTCTCTGCCGGGGAGTGAGCCGAAGCAATATCTGTCGGCAACAACGAGAGCGCCCGACTCTTCCATAAGTTTTGTAAAATCGGGGTCATCCATTTCAGAGCCGACAACAACAACCTTTGCACGGAAGTTCTTTTTAATATCCGGCTCGCGTGTTTTAAGCTCCTCTGCCGTTTCTCTGAGCTTATCTATAATAAGATACTTAGGACAAACATAAGACACGAGGTTGATAACATGGAACTCGTAGCCGGTTATGCGCGGATTATCCTCTTTTCTGTATTCGCCTATTTCGGTAATGAGGCGGCAAACCTCATTATGCTCCTCAACAGCCTTGCGCATTGCATCGTCGCTGATGTCGATGCCGTAAACATCGTGAATTTTGTCAAGCAACTTGATTTGAAGTTGTTGCTTAAAGTGCTTAACGGTGTGCGGCATAATTTTGAACGGAACATCTGCGATTGAAACAAAGAATTTCGGATTGTTAACAAGATTAAGAAGTTCGAAATGCTCATAAGCACGGTTCATTTCTGAACAGGACTCCGAGCCGATAAGAGCATCAAGATAATTATAACCGCCCTCAATACCGCGCTCAACAAGTGCCTTTGAATAGCCGCAGAGATAAGAGCTCATATAATATGTAGCAATATCAAGCGAGCCTGTACGCGGTGCGCGCAGCCTTGTGCTGAAACAACCGGGTAGATTGAGCAACACCTCCGGAATATGGTAGCAAGTGTAACCGAGAGCGATTTTGCCGTCTGCCTTTGCCTGCTGCACAAGCTCGTTATTTGCCTCTTGAAGCAAATTTTCAAATTCGATTAAATGTTTTAAATCTTTCATAAATCTTACCTTCTACTCCTTTTGCCGAACTAAATAATATCTATTTTTTCAAGTGCCTCTTTAACACCCTTTACGATATTTGAATCATCCGGGAGTGTTGTGATATTTTTGCCCTCAATATCAAACACAGCAAGGTTTGAATCGTTTTGAATATAAGATAAAACGGGAATGCCGTTTGTGTTGATATAAGGAATGACGCTTTCATCGGGGAGTCTGTTGATAATTACGCCGATTTTTTCATACATAACAAGCTCGTCGGCAACCGATTTGATAGTTGAGATAACCTGTGTTCCCTTTTTGCTTGCGTCGCTGACAAGAAGAAGGTGTGTAACTTTTTCCATAACACGGCGGTTGATTTGCTCAATGCCTGCCTCGCCGTCGATAACAACATAATCAAAATCGTTTGAAATAAGGCTGATAACCTCTTTCAAATAAGAATTGATTTTGCAATAGCAACCTGCGCTTTCCGGTCTGCCGACTGCTATAAATGCAAAGCCGTCAGTTTCAACGAGAGCGTCGAAAATTTTGTATCTTGCGTCGCCCAAAAGCTCGATAGCGGCTTTTGTTTGACCGTCCTCAACAGTTTCCACAATTTCCTTGCGAATATCGTCAATGGTCATTTTGACATCAATACCGAGTGCTGTCGAAAGGCCTACAGCCGGGTCGGCATCAATTGCAAGAATTTTTTTATCGGGATATTTTTGAACAAGCAGTTTAACAATTGCGGCTGAAATTGAGGTTTTGCCTACGCCGCCTTTGCCTGCAACGGCAATTATTTTTGCCATACGAACACTTCCTAACATTGTTAAAATTATAACGATAAAATTATATCAAATTGCAACTTGATTTTCAATAGTGAAACACTACAATCGGCAAATTTTGTCACTTTTTGTAGATACAACGAATAGAATGTAATGTGCGCAACAGAAATTGTTAGAATTTGAGCGCACAAATAAACTAAAGGAGGCAGTCAATATTACTATTTATAACGCAAACGAGCGAATGGGGTTGACACGCTGTCCGTGTCCGCCGGCACCGCCTTGTCCTCCTCCGGCACCGCCTTGTCCTCCGCCTGCGCCGCCGTGTCCGGGCATTCCCGGTCCGATGGGTCCGACGGGTCCGCAGGGTGTTCAGGGTATCCAAGGCTATCCTGGTCCGCAGGGACCAACCGGTCCGCAAGGCATACCCGGTCCTGACGGTGCGGCAGGTATAACCGGACCGACCGGTCCGCAGGGTATTGCAGGTCCGACAGGTGCTACAGGCGCAACGGGTGCTACAGGTCCAACAGGTCCGCAGGGTATTGCAGGTCCGGCAGGTGCAACAGGCGCAACAGGTGCTACAGGTCCAACAGGTCCAACAGGTCCGACGGGACCGGCAGGAGAATCGGGATTAAGCTCCTACGCAACATTTTATGCACTTATGCCGACAGACAACGCAATAACTATTGCGCCGAATGAGCCGATTGATTTTCCGACAACAGCAACGAAAACAAGCGATATAACCGTAACTTCTCCGTCGGTATTCACGGTTACAACGGCAGGCAATTACCTTGTAATGTTCCAAGCAAGCACAACCGAGGGCGGTCAGTTGCAACTGACGGTAAACAACACGCCGATTGCATACACCACGGTGGGCAAGGCAGGCGAAAACACACAAATCGTCGGATTTGCAATATTACCGCTTGCTGCGAATGATGCAATAAGCGTTATCAACCCCCAAGCGAGCACAACCGGCATCACGCTGACACAAAATGCAGGCGGCGCAAGCGCTGTTGCGGCACAGCTTGTAATTGCCAAACTTGCATAAAAGCCGATGATAAGCATTTTGGGGAAACTTATTGACGGCAGAGGGGAGGCAACTCCCCTTTTACATATTTTATGAGGTGAGAATATGAAAATATATGTATATGCAATATGCAAAAACGAGGAAAAATTTGTACGCAGATGGATGAAATCAATGAGCGAGGCGGACGGTGTCTTTGTTGCCGACACAGGCTCGAGTGATGACAGCGTGAAAATTTTGAGAGAGCTTGGCGCAACAGTGAGCGAAATCAAAATCAATCCGTGGAGATTTGACGAGGCACGAAACAAATCGCTGTCACTTGTACCCGACGATGCGGACATTTGCGTTTGCACCGACCTTGACGAATATTTCAACGACGGCTGGCGAACGGAGCTTGAGAAAAAGTGGCAAAAAGGCATAACCACGCGCGCAAAATACAAATACACATGGAGTTTTAATGAAAACGGAACGCCCGGTGTTTCATTTTGGTATGAAAAAATACACGCTCGGCACGGTTTCAAATGGGTGCACCCTGTTCACGAAGTGCTTGAATACAGCGGCGATTTGCCCGACAATTATGCAATATGCGACAAAATAACGCTTGAACATCACCCCGACAAAACTAAATCGCGCGCACAATATTTGGCTTTGCTTGAAATGTCGGTTGAGGAGTCGCCCGAGGATGACAGAAACATGCATTACCTCGGCCGTGAGTATATGTTCAGAGGACGATGGGACGATTGCATAAAAACGCTGACGCACCACCTTGAAATGCCAAACGCAAAATGGAGTGACGAACGCGCAGCATCAATGAGATATATTGCAAGAGCATACAAGGCAAAGGGTGATTATTACAATGCTAAGATTTGGCTTTTCAGGGCAATCGGCGAAGCACCGTATGTCCGCGAAGGATATGCGGAACTTGCGTGGCTCGGATATGACACAGGCGACTATGAGCTGACATACTGTATGGTGAATGAGGCACTTAAAATTAAGGAAAAGCCTGAAACATATATAAACGAGGATTTTTGTTGGAACTATTCTCTGTATGATTTGGGCGCAATCGGAGCATACAACATAGGTCTTTTGAGCCGTGCCGAGGAGCTTGAAGAGCAGGCGGCAAAAATGAGCGATGACAAAAGAATAAAAAACAATCTTGAAATAATAAAAAGCAAGACGGCAAAAAGTAATATCGGTCGGTGACGGAGCATAAATTTTTGTAGCAAGCGTTTGGAGGAATTGTAATAGAAAAGTTGAAAAAAATCATCAAAAATAAGGAGAGAGCGGCAATTGCAGTGACGGCATTAATTATCGCCATCACTTTGATTTGCGGCATTTTTGCGCAAAACGAAAACACATTCGGAAAAAGTGAGCCGTCGCGCACAGCGTTGAGATGCGAAATCGGCGGCAGTGAAATTATACCGAGCGGATATAAAATCAAGGACAGCGACACGATAACGGCGACGGTGAGAAAATGCGACTATGACAAGGCAAAGCTCGTATTCAAAATAAGAGGCGGCAGGGTTGACGCTTTTACAAAAGGCAAAGTGATATGCCGCAGTAAAAAAAGCGACAAAAATTATATGGGAGAATACTACTATATCGCGGATTTATACGGAGCAAAAAGCGGCGACGAAATCAATTTGAGAATAATCGCCGTTACGAACAAATGCACAATTGAGTCGCCGATATACATAACAACAATAAACGATTTTATCACCGAATTTTTCGGCAAAAGAGCATTTTCGCTCGCCGTTATGATTACTGCGAATTGTGCGGCATTGTTTTATTTCGGCGTGATAATTTTTTACATCATCAAAAAGAAAAAGCGCAGGACCATCGCCGCGTATAAACTCGCCGCGGCGACAATGCTTGCGCTGTATATTTTTTGCGCCGACGGCTTTTACCAAGCGGCAGGATTCGGCTTTGGTGCGGCATACTTTTTGCGATATTTCATTTTGATGAGCGCACCGATTTTTGCAATGCAAACACACATTAATCTTGTCAATAAAAAAAGAGGATATAAAATAATGCAATATATAAACATATTATATTGCGTTTTGAGGTACATTTTATTTTTCGTCGCTAACATTGCACTTGATAAATGGTCGGCAATAACCGTTTGGATTTACGCATTATACGGCAGCATAATATTATTACATTATATAATGCGGGCAAAGGAAAGGGTTAAGGCGCTGATTTTAAAAAAATCACTCGGCTGCATAGAAATAGCAAAAAATGAATAAACTGTTATGCCGTAACAGGTAATTAATATTATTTTCACAATAGATTTATAGTTTATTCTTTTGCAATTCGCAATTAGTCTGTACTATGTAGTCAAAGGTTAGCAAAAAAGTATTTGCAGAAAGGAAAATGAAAATGTTAGACTACATTTCGGGACAAAAGGGAACGGGCAAAACAAGGATATTGACCGAAACAGCCGTTTACACCGCAGAGCAAAGCAAGGGCAATATTGTGTTTGTTGAATACGGCAGCAAGCTATCAAAGTTTCTCCCCTTCTCTGTCAGACACATCAACCTTGACGATTACGGCATATCGTCAGCCAAACAGCTTTATGGCTTTTTTGCCGGACTCTGTGCCGCAAACTATGATTTGACAGACATTTTTATTGACACCACAAATTGCAAGGGTTTTTGTGAAAATTCAAATATTGACGATTTTATTGATATTTTGAAAAACCTTTCGGACAGCGTCGGAGTTGATATTCACCTTGCACTGAGCGATGAATACAGTGAGGAAATATCGTATACCGATGTTGCATAAATCAGTTTTCTACTTTTCTTTCCCCCATATTTACAAAGACCGTGAGTTTTTAAGCCCACGGTCTTTGTATTTTTTATATTCAATTTGTTTTATCAATTTCGCTTACGGCATCATCATATGTGTTTTGATAATCTGTAAAAATTTTTGAGCATTTTCATACTTAACAATGCTAAACACAAAATTACCCTTAGATGTCTGAATTTTTAATCTTCCGGATTTATACATTTTATCCAACAAAACATCAATAACTTCTCTATTTGAAAATTCTCTAACCGAATGGAATTTATCGCTATTAGTAACAAATATCGTCCTTTTATCTGTAATACAAATCACTCCGCTGCGATAATAGCCATTACTTTGAACAACAGTAGCTCATTATGGACTGAATTTGTTGGTTTAAATACCTTATAAATTTACACTATTCTCAAACATGAACTGTGTAAACGCCGTATGGAAGTAGGTTTAAATACCTTATGAATTTACACTATTCTCAAACGACGGAAGTAGTAGCTATCTTGCCGGTATTGTTTAAATACCTTATGGATTTACACTATTCTCAAACAAAGGTTTGATGGATACCAATCGCAGACTTGTTTAAACACCTTATGAATTTACACTATTCTCAAACGCAGCTTTATCGTAAAAACGAATACGAAGAGTTTAAATACCTTACGAATTTACACTATTCTCAAACTGAGCATATGCTTGCTATATTGGATATTCGTTTAAATACCTTACGAATTTACACTATTCTCAAACTGATTATTGTTGAGGCTCTCTATGTTGACGGTTTAAATACCTTACGAATTTACACTATTCTCAAACCAGTAGTTGAAGCGGCACTATGAGTATGTCGTTTAAATACCTTACGAATTTACACTATTCTCAAACCACACAAGTATAGATTATGCACACGCCGAGGTTTAAATACCTTACGAATTTACACTATTCTCAAACTTATTATTTCATCAAAAATAACGGCTGATAAGTTTAAATACCTTACGAATTTACACTATTCTCAAACTTAAGCCGCCGACAGTAAGTGAAATGGTAAGTTTAAATACCTTACGAATTTACACTATTCTCAAACGGTCGTGTCTGCCGCCGCCGTGACGGAGGGTTTAAATACCTTACGAATTTACACTATTCTCAAACACTGTATATAAGTCGGGCATCTGTACGATGGTTTAAATACCTTACGAATTTACACTATTCTCAAACTTATCTTTACATATTGAATTAAATTCATAGTTTAAATACCTTATGAATTTACACTATTCTCAAACCTTGTTGTATCCGATGTTCATACCGGCGACAGTTTAAATACCTTATGAATTTACACTATTCTCAAACTAAAAAACCTACTCAATCAAACATGGGTTAGTTTAAATACCTTATGAATTTACACTATTCTCAAACGCTCGTTACAAGATGATAACCCTATTGTATGTTTAAATACCTTATGAATTTACACTATTCTCAAACGCGCGTTCCATAGGTACGGCGTTTTCATCGTTTAAATACCTTATGAATTTACACTATTCTCAAACTATTCAACTGTTGATTTTTTTAAAAAACATGTTTAAATACCTTATGAATTTACACTATTCTCAAACCTCAAATAAACTGCGCCACTATTATGCACAGGGTAATTCACAAGATATAGTATATTATATCTCTAATTGTCACAGGTGTCAATTAGACACAAATCATAATCAATTATATGTATTTCTTCAAATCTGGAAACCTTTTTCTGCTTTGATGATGTAACAACCAAAACATTGATATGATAAAGATTTAAAGTTTTATATATTTTTTCAATTTCGTCGTAATCAAAATAATCATAAATACTGTGTAGAACAAACAAATCAAAATTAAGATACTTATTAAGCAATAATATGTATGAAACAAGCAATTCTGATAAGTCACGGCACGAAATATCAATATTGAATTGCAAAAGCTTTAATATTGAAGGAAAATCTATTTCAAAACTTGAATCATATTCAAAATCAAAATCTTGATTTAATTTGTCAAATAATTGAACAAGTTGTGACTTTATTAAAATCAAATCTTCAGAATAATCATTAATTGCAGTTTGTTGCATAATTGAATTGATTTTTGAAGTTAACTTTTTATTTTGAAAATTCAATTCTAATATATTTGCAACAAAAAATCCCCTTTTATCAAAATCAAAAGGTTTAAAATCCTGAGAAAATGTAAACAGTTCTTCAACCGTACCTTCACAAAAAGAATAAAGTATTTTTCGAAAAATCTTTTTATTTTCAATAACAAGAACAGGAATTACACCATCTGTAAATTCCACATTATTATTAAGATATTCACACGCAAACATCATAATATCAAAAGCCTTTCATCATTAGAAATAACATTACTGTCATTTGACCCAACAACCATTTCCATTTTTGAATACTGCTTTTCAGTAACTGTAAGCATTTGAACGACTCCTGCTGACGGTTTATGTTTTTTGACTCCGTCACATATTCCGTTTGCTACATTTTGATTCAATGCGAGTTTTGAATAAACAGATTCTTGGATCATCATAAAACCGCTTTTAACAAGATATTTTCTAAAATTCGAATACTCTCGTCTGTCTTTCTTTGTTTTAACAGGCAAATCAAAAAACACAATCACTCTCATAAACCTATAACTCATAATTCATAACAGGAAATTTTATTAAAGAAACATCATTTTCTTCAATAGCAGAAAAAATGCTCTTACAATAAATTTTAATTGTATTTAAAACCGTATTTGTTTTATTATCAATAATCAGTTCTTTGTTAAGTAATGCCAAAATTTTTTGCTTTTCTTTTTTATCAAAAGAATTTGGATTAGTGTTTTTAGCTAAATTGTCAACAAGCGGTCTAAAAGGCTCCAGCAAATCACAACTTAAATTAAACTGATTAAACATATTTCCGTGAAACAGTCCAAGTTGTGTCGAATATCCGCTACTTACAACTTCTCGATTAATGCATGACAAAATAATGCTATATCCATAATTAAGCATTGCGTTAAGTGGTGTGTCATCACTTCGAGTAAAGCCTTTGCCAAACAGAGCGTTAAAATACACCTTCGCAGCATGCCCTTCCCTGTTAGTAATATCGTTAAATTCAAGTTCTTCTATATACCCATCAAGCATTTGGGCTTCTTTGAGTCCATAAAATTCAAGAAGCGATGATTGATTTTTAATTTTTTGTGCAACTATAACAGTCCAAACTTGTTGCTTTGAATAATCTTGCCATGCAATTTGATTTTTTAATTTTTGGCTGCAATCATGGCTTCCGTAATATGATATAAGTTCGCTTTGAGGGTTCCTTTTACTGTCACAAAAAATCACTTTAATTTTCTTTGCCGAAAGTTCACTTAAAAGCGCACAAGTTATGGAACAAGCGGTGTTTTCAATTATAAGAATTGAAACCTCGCTTAAATGTATTTTAACAGTGTTTTCTACATCTCTTACCGTCATATACCCCATTGAGTAATCGAGTTTTGACGGTTTTGTTACCACAACTGTGCGCCAACTCATATTTAATTTCTCCTTATTCCTTGCTTACAAGTACAACTTCGGTTTCATAAAGTCCTGTAATAGATTGATTTATAAGCTTAATCGATTTAACATCTTTGATTTTAGAAATATTATTGTTGAGTCTTATTGCTCCGTTTGATTTAACATCTATATTTTTAAGGTCGCCTTTTGATGCATTATTCTTTAGGATAATCAAAATATTCTTTATTGTTTTACACTGCTCAACAAGGTCTATTTTCTCAAACTTGCTTTTTTCTAAAACGAGTTTTTCAGCCAAATCAGAGAACATAACACCATAAATATTATTTGACATTTTTTCCAAAAGCAAATCATATAACTGACAATTCTGCTCTGATGTTACATTGTTTTTTGAATCACTACATGATTGTAAATGCAAATCACCATCAGCACAGCGAATTATATTTCTAATATATCGTTCATTTTGATAGCCCAGTACTAACTGAACAGCCGGGCGATAAACTATTCTGCTACCTCCGCTTTCTTTACCGCCAAGATGGCAACGCATATTGTCAAAAGAAATGCATGATTGAACTTTAAGTTTTTTAACCTTAATCACAGGTTCAATCAAATTATAATTTTCAATCAAATAATCCGAAGGGCTTTCTTCGTACTTCTTTTTGTCATAAAGATTAATTGCAAATAATGACACAACACGATTATTTTTCTTGCCGTGTTCAACGCAAGAAAAATATGTTGCAGAAACTTTTATTCTTCCGCCGTACTTTTCTTTGTTGCTTAAAACATTGTTTAGTTGAACCTGCGCCTTTCCTTTTTTGGATATAGTTTGATCCCAAAATCCACCTTTTTTCTCATAAGCATAACGAGTATAACGAATATTGTTTTTATTCATTGTTGATATAACAGTATTTAAAGTTTCGTTATTATCCGCTACCCATGCTCCGTCAATATTATGTTTTAGCATTGAAGTCAAATTAACGGTATATCCCTTATCGTTATTTTGCAAGTGTTTTATAAAATTAATTTTGTTATGAGTAAATTTAACATTATAAACATTGCCGACAACAATATTTAGATATGCATCCTTTGCATGATGAAAATCGTTAACCTCACGACATTTGAGCATATCATATTCTTTACGAAAATCCGAAGTTAACTTCGCTTTGACATAAACTATTTCCGTGTTAGGATAAAGTTGTTTAAGGATAGTCGAAACCGCTTTTGTTGACTGTCGAGTTTCTACAAGCTGACGAGAGACGAATTCTGAAAGTTCATCTTCGCTAAGCGGGTTATTTCTCACTAATCGTTCATATTTTTTCTTGTCAATAAGTTTCTTGTCAAGGAGCATTTTCCAAAACGGTGTCATTTTTTCTCTTACTTGACTTGAAATAGGATATTCATTATCCTTTTTGGAATTTATTTTTTTCTTAACAAGAACTCTGTTATTTAAACCGTCATCCTTGATTTTTGATTGTGGATATATGTGGTCTATATCATAAAGATTTTTATTGAACAAGTCGTCTAATTTGATTTCTTCTCCGCTATACATACATTTGCCGAATTGAGTAAAATACAAATACAACTTGTCACTTCTCAAATCGTCATCGGTTGTATTATTAAGCAAATACTCATACAAATCAGAATAATCTTTTTTGCAGAATTTATACAAATCCAAAAGAGCACTTCTTCTTGAAACCGTGCGTTTCTTCTCCTCGGCACCTCTTGCCACCTCAACAAATATCTTTTTCGGCGGATGCTTCATTATTTTTTCAATTTCCTTGATTATTAAAATTGACTGATGAATAGGCCTTTTAACAAGAGGTGAAATATATAATCCGTCGATTATATCATTTAAGCTTTTATCAGCACCAAACGAATTTAGCTCATTAACTTTATCAATAAAAGACTTATTGCCTTTACAATCACAACAAAAATCGTTACTATAAAGCAATTGCATCAAATTGTTATTTGTTTGCCACATAGCTGTAATAATATTTACAACCTCGCCTGATTCTTTGCAAGTTGCTTCAACTTTTGTCAAAAACTCTTTTGAAAGTCTGCTCCATCCGCTATATTTCAACTTGGAAATTTTTTTAATTTCATCATCTGAAAGATAATCGCCTAATTCGTTTTTGAGCCTCTTCTTTAAGAGCTTTTTATCTTCTCCGAAAACAGTAATCGCATTGATAACAGATTCCTTTTGTTCATCGGTTAAATCATATTCAAGCAAATCTTTATACGATTTTAATGATGATTTGAAATCGTTGTCAATCCCACTTATTTCGTCAAACTCAATATTTTTAGATTTTAAATAATCACAAAGTTTTTTATTAGTGACTTTATAATATT
>ERZ773146.309-NODE-309-length-34836-cov-8.058681_pt1 | contig 34836 bp, 20 predicted proteins | sample MGYA00580847_ERZ773146 | MGnify/ENA primary metagenome ERZ773146 (study PRJEB29015, sample SAMEA2737830) | human gut metagenome | biome: human gut; feature: human-associated habitat; material: faeces | place: China | collected 2012 ...
TATATATGCATGCTCGGTATATTATTAGTTCTGCGATGATTATACATATGATAAATAATTTGGTTCTCCAAATACTTTTATATTCTCTTAATAGAGATGGTAGTTCTTTGATCTCTCCAATCCAAGACATAGATGATAAATTTAGGATAATAGTTGATTACATTTCTTTTAGTCTTTCCAACAATTCCCCGGCAGTAATCGCTCCCTCCATCTGCTGTTTCTCGAAGACCATGAAATAGCGATATTGTTCACCGGCTTTGTTCGCCCAAGTAGTTCCGAGTTCCACCTTGTTGCGGCTATCGGAATTATCCAATTGATCGCCCTTGGTTTCGAGGAGAACCGTCATGCCGCTTTTGAGCCGCACGATGAAGTCGGGATAGTGGTTGATATAACCGCTTATGCCGAATCCCACGCCCCGTTCGGGGTTCCGATGCCAGAACAAGACGTTTTCGAGGGCCGCTACGGCATTTATGACCTTATACTCCCAATCGTTCATGTCGCCCTCTTCGGTGTACAACCCCTTCGACAACCCTTTTGAGATGGTACGCAAAGTCATCGTTTCAGGCAGTTTGTAGCGCGGTTCGCATTTGATCTGTCCCGTGTCGAGCCATTTTTTGAATACCTCTTTCTGATGTTTGCCCAGCAGTTCGCCGATCTTGTTGCGTATGGCTGCCGTAGTTTGAGGTTCGTATGTATATAAATCGGCAATCTGCTCGGAATCGAAATCCTTGATTGCGTCCTTGATATAGCGGGCGATTTGCGGTTCGGCGATTTCGTCGAACCGGATGTTTTTGGCAATCGCTGCCGCCAGCTGCTCTTTCTTCGCTTCGGGCGGCAAAGAGATGAAATGTTCCTTAATTACTGCCAGCTGTTTGCTTGACAGATTGAATCGTTCGGGGCGGTATTCGTCGTTGCCGACTTTCGCCAGATCGACTCGCACGGCCTTGACATCCGCCCGTGTGAAGTCGATGTTGTGGTCTTGTTTGTCCAGATCGAAACCTTCGTTCAGCATCGATTTCTCCAACTGGACATATGCTCCTTCCTCCTCGAATATCGAGCCTTGATTTACGCGCTTGACGAATATCGGAAGAACGATTTTCGCCGCTTCCTCTCTGAAAAATTCCTTTATCGGATATTGGTCTACCATATCTTTCAGGTCATTGGGTATGCCGTCGTCGTGTTTGGCGGCAACTTCCATTTGTTTGTCGTAGTTCTCGCTCTCCTGCCGTGCAAAAGTTTCCAGTTCAGAGGTTGTTCGGGGCATCGGATTGCTGATGGCTTCCTTAATCGCTTCGGAGTCTATTTCCGGTAAATCGTCCGTCTCTCCAGCTGTCGGGACAGCGGGTTCTTTCGGCTGTTCTTCGGGATTGTCGAATAGCCCGATTGAGTTGTTCGGTTGCGGCTGTGCTTCGGCTGGGACAACTTCGGCCACCCGATAGTCTTTCTTACTGAATCCGGCACGGTTCAGGCTGTCGATGATGTTCTCGATTGTCGCGCGAAAATCGTCCGACGAGGTAAAGACATAGGAGAGGTTCAGCAAATCGTCCCGGTGCTTGGTCGTATAAGGTAGTCGCAGCACACGGCCGAGAATCTGCTCGACATCCACGCGTGATGACTTGTTGGCCAGCGACGCAAGAATATAGGCGAACGGGCAATCCCACCCCTCTTTCAACGCATTGACCGTAATGATATAGCGCACCGGGCAGTCGCGGGACAACAAGTCGGTATTTTTGATTTCATCTTTGTTTGCCGTCTTGATTTTGATCTGCTCTTCGGGAATCCCGATATCGGTCAGTTGCTTCTTTATCTTGTCGAATGTAATGTTGTCGTCGGCCGTTTTCGGTTGGGCCTGAAGCAGCACGATGGGGCGGATGTAGCGTCCGCCGTCGGCTTCCAGCGCAATGGCTTTCTGCTCCAAGCTGCGTTGCAGGTTGATGGCGCTCGTTATGACGTCGGAGGTCGAACGGTGGTTGTAGACGATGACCGGCAGCTTCACCATGTTGGCCCGTTTGAGTTTCATGGCATCCACGAAACTGATGATGTTGCTCTTCTTGCGGGGTGTCGCCGTCAGGTCGAGGATGAAACACGGGTTGATCGCTTTGAGCATATCCACACGCAGCGCCGCCTCGAAGTTGTGGCTTTCGTCGATGATGACGACCGGATTCAGATACGACAGCACCTGAATCAATCCCGTCTCGTCAGACCCCTCCACACGCTTGGTCATCGTGTCGTATAGTTTGGCATACTCCGCCAGATTCTCGTTTTCGCGGTAGACGCGCCGTCCGTCCTTGTTGTTGGCGGCGAACGACTGCACGCTCAATACGAAGATGGTCAGCTGTTCGCGGATTTCCGTTGGGCTGATGCCGTGCCCGAACAACGCCGACTCCTTATCGACTACGCGTACTGCGTTCCCGAAATGGCTGTCTATCTTTTGCCGATAGGGATGCGACGGGTCGTTGAGATTCTTGTAAGTCTGTTTCAGAATCGTGTCGGAGGGAACGAACCACGCTACGACTTTCGGTTTCTCCGTCGGCTGCTTCTCGAAAATCGTCCGCAGCGCATTGCAAGCTATGAAGGTCTTGCCACCGGCTGTCGGAACCTTTACCGTCACATGGGGCACACTCGTCACACTGTTATCGTAAGGACGCAAGTAGGCGTGGTCGAGCGATGCCAACGACACGCCTTTGTCGCCCCAGAAGTTGTTGAACGCCACGTCCAGCCGCCCGTCTTTCTCCAGCCGTTCGATGAACAGCCCGAGGTTGGCGATTACTTCACGTTGATATTGTTTGAGTTCCATAGCCTAAAATCGTTTGATGTCGCGGGGAATCTTCTTGAAAACGATGTTTTTCGCCGCCATGTCCTCTTTCGACAGCGTACAGACATCGGCGTAGATGACATACTGTTCGGCTCGCTCCGTCACGATATGCAGCGTGTCGATGCCGAGCGTCGTCAGACGGTCACGTTCGTAGTAGAAATAATAACCCGTGGCGTTATGGGTGTCCAGCAGGTATTTCGACACTTCGGTGCGCTTGCGCTCCAAATGCTGTTTGGTTTCGGTATAGTAGATGTATTCGCGAATCTTCTCCTCTCCGATGTTTTCGTTAAGGTTTTTCTCTTTGTCGAACATCGGTTCTCCCAATTCATAGTAGTCGAACGCTCCTCCCGTACCGGCTGTTGCGTTCTTACCCTCGCCATAACCACGCATGACCCGACGCACACGCTCGGCGGTAATGTCCTCGGCATAATCCTCCATCTCCACAAGGATAAATTTGCGGTTGCCGCCGTCTCTCTTGTTCAGATTCAGCACCGCATGGGCGGTCGTTCCCGAACCTGCAAAGGAGTCGAGGATAATGGATTGTTTGTCGGTAGAAATTTGTATGACCCGCTCTAATAATTCAATAGGTTTAGGCGTATCAAAAACTTTATCTGCAAAAATTGCTTTTATCAAATTTGTACCATTAGTTGCCGATCCGACATCATCCCACCATGTAGTAAGTGACTTGCCTCCTTTTTCAATAGCCTTTGATAAATAATACTTGCGAGAAAGGGAGGTCTTTCTTTTTATGATTTCTCCATTATCGTATAAACTCTGCATTGTTTCTTGGCTATATCGCCAATAACCCGACACACCGAGAAATTCGTAATATGGATTACCTTTGGCAGCTCCACCCGGACCATCAACAGGGACTAATTTATATTTGCCCTTACCATCACCATCATCGAGCTTAAAACTTGCAACATCTGCATCTAAACGATATTGTCGTCTTTGTTCAAAAGTCAGATTTGCATTCTTTGAATAAAACAGAAGTAAATTATGATTAGGGCTTAATATTAAGTCGTTTGAAACACTGCTTCTTGATTTATGACATATATTTGCGATGAAATTATTCACTCCAAAAATTTCATCGCAAAGTAATCGTAAATTTGCCTGCTCGTTATCATCGATCGAAATAAAAATAACCCCGTCTTCTGCCAACAGCTTATGCAACAGTTTCAGGCGCGGATACATCATGCAGAGCCACTTGTCATGACGGCTCAAATCCTCGCCCTGCTTGCCCACGACTTCACCTAACCACTTTTTGATTTTCGGGTCGTTTACATTGTCGTTGTAAACCCACTTTTCGTTGCCCGTGTTGTACGGCGGATCGATATAGATGCACTTCACGCGACCTTCATACTCCGGCAGCAGCGATTTCAGGACCTCCAAATTATCGCCGTGTATAATCTTGTTGCCGCTGTTCGTCGGCGTTCGGTCGCCGTCATTCTCCGCCCGAAATCCGTACTTGTGTTCCAGTACCCGATACGGCACCTCGTGATGATGATTCACAACCTTATCTTTTCCTATCCAAGTCAGTGTAGGCATATATTCTTTACTATTTATTACCGATCAACTCCTTCGGGTCTACCTGAAGAATTTTTGCTATTTCGAATAGCAGTTCCAGATTCGGCTGACGCCGATTGCATGCATAGGCATTTACCATGCTGAAGCTCTTGCCGAGTTTTTCGGCCAGCCAAGTCTGTTTAATGCCTTTTTCTTCAAGTACTTGTTTTATTCTGTTCATATATCCATCGTTCGATATAAAACATATTTCGCATAAAGATATGTAATTTTTAGCTATAATAAAAAAGAGGGAAATCATTACTTCCCTCTGATTCTGTCGGCTTCTTCATCGAGTTTTCGAGCTTGCTCTATTTTTAATCTTGTCTGCTCCTCAAGAGCTATTCTTTGTCGAATTGCTTGTTCGTATTCCTCCACGTCTTTTTTCATCTGACGGATCTTGCTGTTATCTCGGTTCAGTTCGAATAGTTCTTCCAGTTCGGCAATGCGTTCGGGCGTCGCTTCGCCTTTCATTTTGAGGTAGCGGTATTTCAGGTCATTGTCGATGCGGTCGTAGTTCGGTTTCGCCGTCCAATACAGCATCGTACTCAGCAGTACGATTGTCGACATCATGCCTATCATCGTCCAGAATACTCCTTTCGATTCGATGGCAAGCGATATTTTGTGCTGCACGATTCTCGGCGGCAATTCGGCGGGGATTTCAATTCCTTCGACAGATGCTTGTAGGCGATCTATCCCAGCTTTGGTCTTTATATTGCTTTGCTCGATGCTTTCTAAGCGTCCGGCAAGCTGGGCTATCGCTTCTCTGCTATGTTTGTGTTCCGAGTGTATGAGTTGCGGCAAATCCGTATCGGCCGGTTGATTATTCTTCGCCGACAGTTCGGTTTTGATGGTTTTAACCATTGTCTCCTTGAAGTCTTCGTACATTTCGTAAGACATCATATTGTTTTCTTTCATAACAGATTGTCGATTTATGTTTATAATTTCATTTTCGGTTTGTTCGCCTTTCGGTCTCGCAGCTTACGTCTCTGTTCCATCGCTGCTATCGCCATCGCTTCGGCAACGGTGTTGAGCAGTGCCGTGATGCGGGCGATATGTTCTTCGGGACTTTCGCCGGATTTGCGTTGGAGTTGAGCTGCCGACAATCCAATAGGGGAATCGTTGGGCGGCAACGGTAACGTGCCAAGATTGCCGCCGAAGTTTATCGAACCGGCATCCGCTTGGCCCTTATTTCCTCCACCGCCCATAGTGCCGAATAGGTCGGTGTATGCTGACCGGTAATTCCCTATGGCCGTATGAAATCCTTTGGCAAGCATCGCCCGATACTGGGTTTGTTGCTGTGCCTGCGTAAAGTGTCGGTTCAACTTTGAATAGCTGAATTGGCGGTCTATCTTTGACCCTGAAAACTCGAAACCGTTCTTGCTGAATAGCACCCCTTGTTTTTGGTTGGTCGAGCCGCAATACTTATAACGCACAGCAATACCTCGCTCTTTCAGCCGAAGCTCCAAATCATTCCAACTGCCGCAATTAGGCAAATTCGTTTTGACTGCGTCGTATATTTCGTACTTCGTTTTGTCGGGTTCCCGCAGGCGTTCCCGACGTACCGTTTCTTTGCCCGGTGCAAGATGCAGCCCGTATCTCTCGGTCAATGCGCGACAGACTTTTGCATTTCGGATTTTGATATTCTTATCTGAAATGGTCTGTCCGTTGTTGCCTACCCGATTATAGACTAGATGGCAGTGCGGATGCGGTTGGTCAAGGTGGCGCACCAGCAAATACTGCGTGTCGGCGATGCCCATTTTCTGCATATACTCTTTGGCAATATCCCGCATCAAAGCGTCCGTCATTCGCACACTATCTTTCGATGAAAACGAAAGAGAGATATGTCCGACGGCATTCTTGATACGTGGGTTCAGTAAGGTTTGGTCTTTGAAATCCTGCTCCATCTCCCGAACATTCGGTGGGGTTACGCCCTCGGCTGCCAATACCCGTGATTGTTTTTTCATTACATAGCCAACCGTCCCTGCGAATGATGACCCGGCGATGATTTTACCTATCATCGCGAAGATTCCTTAATAAGCCCTCAATACTTGCCACAATAGCCGCATGACGGGACACTATCCCCGTAAATCCTTTTGCATGGGCAAGGCGGGTAAGTTGGTTCAGGTTGTGGGCTACGCCTTTGAGTTGGGATATGAAGTCCAGATGTTCGCGGCGCAGACGTTCGCGGACACGACCGGTAGCAATCAGCTGGCGGAGAACTTCGGCTGTTCCATGACCGGAGGTGCGGATAAGCGATTTCAGTTTGAAGTAATGTTCTGTATCGAGCCGTAACGATAGCTGGTATTTTTTGCGGCGACCCTCGCTTATGACAGGTCGTCCGCCTTTGTTAAGCGGTATTTGTTTCATGGATTGATTCGTGCTAATAGACCAGCGGGATGCTGCACCGAGGTTCGGCGGCACGTTTTTGTACTACAAAAACACAAACTTGCCTTACTACATTTTCATACCCCGCTTGCGTTTGGGCGCAATATGCGGTCGGGACTGTTTCGCCTGCCAATACTCGTTCAAATCCTTATGCTCCCGATAAAGATGCGACCGGTCGATAACGGAGCTGTTCGGGCATAGCCGTTTCAAATTGGCGGTCGCTTTTTGCCCTGCCTCGTCATTATCGAAGAACGCATGAATCGTCGTATGCCGGTCGAGAAACGGAATCGCTTTCGGCAGGTTGACAACCGAGTTCAGCACTGCGACATCGGTTTGTAATTGCTTTTCCATCGAGAGGTAGGAGAGGAAATCCAGAAATCCCTCGAATGCGAGGACAGTATCGGAACGGTTGTCAATTGTCGTAATATGTTTGGGCGATACGCCGCCCTTGAAACGTTCGGAGCGCAGTTCCCATCCTCCGGCATCGTTGCGGAATCCAACCGCGAAATACTCCCTGCCTTTGATTGCATAGTGCACCTCTCGGCAATAGCCGAAAGCCATATCCGGGTCGATTCCTCGCGACGAGAGATAGCCGACCAATGCCGGATGACGGAGCGGGATATCGGAAAGCAAGCGGAGCGCGGGGACGGTCGGCGGAACCGACAACGGCACAGGAACGACCATCGGTATTCTCTCACCGCTGCCGAGGAACCGGACGGCTTGCGCAAAATCGCACCGTTCCAATCGCATCACGAGGTCGATAATCGAACCGCCCGCACCCAGCCCGAAGTCATACCATAGGTTCTGCGCATAGTCCACCTTGAAACTCGGCGTCCGTTCCTCGCGCAGCGGTGAAAGGTAAAGTCCGTATCGCGGATTGTCTTTGGTCGGGTGCAAGCCTCGTTCGGCGAGATAGGCTCGAATCGAAAGGCATTTGATAGCATGAATCGTTTTCATAACAATCTATGTTCCGTGAGAAGAGGAATATTTATTCTTTCACTGAATTATTTAATGGGAACGATTCGGTTCAAAGCTGCTTCGACGTCGCTGTCGCGAAACAGGACACGCCCGCCGATTTTGTGGGCGCGGATCTTGCCGCGGTTCACCCAGTCGGTGAGCGTCACGAGCGAGATGCGCAGACGGCGGGCGGTTTCGTGCCGCGTGAGATACTTTGTGTCGGTTTTAGGTTGTACGGGACGCAGCTGTTGCAGCTCGTCGCGCAGGGACTCCCGAATCATCTCCGAGAGCTGGTCGGCAGTCATGCCGCTCAGATAGATTTCCTTTGCCATAGTTCTTGCGATTTAACGCTGCAAAGGAATGGGTTTATCGGAACTAACTAAAATAAGTAATTGTGTTACAAGGCAGAGACACTTCGAAGACACACGATGTCAAGTTAGGACAATCTGCATGCAGTTATCCTATTTTCATGGCAAATTGCGGAGATTTGCACGATAAAATCCCTGCGTGTAAGGTGATTAAAAAATCATAAAAAACAGAGAGCGACGATTCGTGCTCCCTGCAAAACGGATTGGCGGTTTCTTAAGCGTTATTCGTTTTGTTCTCTGTCAAGGTACCTTTGCAGAGCTTCGCGAACAGCCGATGAAGAGTAATATTCATCCCGAGACATCCGTTCGTCGCGACAGCCCTCGAACCACTTGCTACTCAACCATCGGTAGAGTGTCGGGCGGGTGATACCCAATGCGGCGGCCAATTCCTTTTTGTTCATCAACCGCCCGCCGTCGAATGCCGGCAACTCGTTTTTGTCCTCATGGATATACAACCAACGGTCAAGATGACGAATCGCCTTATCTACATTTTTCAGTTCTTGTTCATAGCTCTCGTATGCCCACACGCGCAGACTTGCCGGGTCGAAGTTCGCAAACTCCAGCCGGGAGCGCAATTCCTCGATCAACGAGGCGAAGCACGCCAGTTCGGAAGCCTTGATTTCTATTTTGCGACGACGGGGCATTGTCTATATTTTTAAGAGTAGAATATGTTTTCTCTCTGCCTCAAAATTTCAAGTACACGCTTTTAATTACCTAATAAACAGTAGCATAAACAAAATCCCAAAAGAGATAAGCATGTAAAAAAGCGTGTAAAAGCGTGTAAAAATTAAACATTAAACCAATCTGAATTCGGGCCTTGTGATTCGTTTCTTATCTTGCCTTGCCTCTTTAATTTTGCCAAAAGATTCGTAATCTTATCTTTTTTCTGTCTGTCTGTAAGCAGGTCAGAAAGGAGATTCCACAGTAGCTTATCGATTTCTTTGCGTGACAGCGATTTGTGGTCCCGCAATGCCGTCAGAAGAAACTCCTCGCAGCTTTTATTGCCGAGTCCCTTATGCTCCGAATATTCGATCTTCTGCCCTACTTTCTGGGCGATATGCTTCGCAATATAGACTTTGGGCTTGCGGCCTTCGATCAGGCATTTGCTCCTCAATCGGGCAATCTCTTCGTCGGATAACGGTTTCCCCAGTTGCACACGGTTCAGCAGCTCGATATCAAGCAGGTTCAAATCGCTATTTCCCGCCAAAATATTGGCGTAGTTCATGTCGAGGATTTTGCCCGTTATGGTAACTTCAACGCGATTTTCGGCCAAATTGTAATCCGGCAGAGGGAACAGTCTCTGTCTTTGGTAGTTGTACATCTTGCGGATACCACTGCCGATCGTATCGACCATTTTAAGCCCTACCATAGCGGCTACCAAAAATTGATTCCGATATTGCTCTTCCGGAGCATCGTTGATGAGTACCCTCTCGATATTGCCCGGAATGAACGAGCCTTTGTTCGAGAACACCAGTTTGTCGTCGTATTCCACTACGTTGATCTGACCACCGAGCGTGTAATCCTGATGGGCGATGGCGTTGTTCAATGCCTCGCGGATGACATACGGTTCATAGGTGTCGATCTCTTCGGGGAAGAGCGTCTTGTGCTCCGGATTGATGTAGCGGTATTTCAGATTGCGAATCTTGTCGTATATTCTGTCGACAGCCAAAATGAACGGACAGGAGGCAATCATGTAATCTCGCTCGATATTGTCCTGCCCGCGCAGAATCCATTTGATTTTGGCGACCGCGGGAGAGATCAGATGCTCGCTCTCCTCTTTACCGAGCAACACCACGGCTGTTTTGGTAATCTTTCCCCGAATCGTGATTTTCGCCTTGTTCAGAAAAGTCGCGTCGTCCCACGATGCGATCTCGTCGGCCTTGTCCTTATGGGCATTCGTGTATAGCTCTCTTGCCTTGGTAATAGCCGCCGAATCCAGATCTTCCAATGAAGCGTCTTCGATTATTTCCGCACTCCAGTCTTTCAATTTGGCTTGATTTCTTATTCTCTCGATTTTGTCCATACTCAACGCCTGCAAGGATTCTCCGTCACGGCCGTAATAATGGCCCTGATAATCGATCGGGATACCTTGCGGGGCGGGCGGTATTTCGAACATCACAACTCTTTTGCCGTTCTTGTACCGCAATTCATGTATCTCGACGAAAGTATGCCGGCCCGTAGTCTGATCGGCGATCTTTTTCTTCATCGCATCGAGAGCCGGACGGGTATTTTTATATTGGCTGCCGACAACCTCGTGCGTTTGATTCTCTACACCGAAAACCAGCCAAGCGCGCGACATGCCTTTCAGATTGGCTTCGTTGCTCAATGCCGAGAAGTATTGTCCCAAATCCCGATCGTCGAAATTACGTTCGGCTCTCTTGAACTCCACCACCTCCGTTTCCGCAGGTAGAATCAGTAATGAATCGAGTATGTTTGTCAGTTCCTCAACCGTCATATATTTCTAATTTTCTGTAAAGTTACAATTTATTCGCGAATAATAGGTGCAACAATCACCCATGCCGGAATTTGTTTGACATTTTGTTACCGCGGTAAATTTTACGGCGGTAGCATTTCGAATTACCTACCGCTGAAATACGGATGATTCATCAACTCCATTGCGGTCTGCTCTTCCGTAATCTTGATGTATTTCATAAACTCCTTTTCGGTCTTATGGCCCGTGATTTTCATGATGGCGACGGTCGGGATGCCTGCCAAATACATATTCGTCGCACCGCTGCGGCGTGCCGTGTGGGTCTTTACCAAGTCGCATTTATCGACCAGATGCGTCTTCTTTTCCCCGTTCTCGACGTATGATACTTCGATTTTCTCCGTAATACCCGCTTCGCGTGCGACCTCCTTGATGAATTTATTCACTTTCTGTTCATAGGCTTTCGGCAACCGGTTTTCGTACTTGTCCAGTATCGCCTGCAATTCGGGCCGGACAGGAATAACAACGTGATTGCCCGTCTTCTGCTGTTTGAGGTCGATGACCCGCTGCCCGCTTTCCAGTGTGCGGATATTACCCTCGTTGATGGTCGAGTAGTCGCTGAATCGCTGTGCCGTATAACAACCAACCAAAAATACATCGCGGGCAATATCTTTGTGCTTATTGTTGGACAAGTCGAGATCGGCAATAGCACGGATTTCCGATTCGGTAAGATAGATATTCTCGACATCGGCGGTCAATACACGGAATTTGCGGCTCTCAATCAAGCCGTTGTCGTGCAGTCCCTCTTCGCGCGCAGCCCGCATGATGATTTTCAGCTCCTTGACGTGTCGGCCGATGGTATTAATCGAGTAATCCTTTGCTGTAAACCACGCTACGAAATCGTCATAGAATTTCAAGTCGATGTCGCCGAAGTCAAATCGCTTCCGTTTTGCTTTGCAGAACTCGTCGAACTGAATGATAAACCCTTTGTAGTTTTTGATTGTCGATGCTCCGTAGCGTAGCTTATGGATATTGAGCCTTGTGCCGTTTTCCATTTCGCGCGTATAACGGGCCATGTAGTCGGTCAGCGATTCTCTGCTGCGTATGTTGCGGCCGCCGGATACGCTGCGCGGATGATGGAAGCTGTAAACAATCTTTTCCAGCTTCGTTTTCGTCATCGCATGCTCGAGATCTTTCGCCATTTCGCCGAGAATGAAACTGCGCAGCTCCGACAGGTTCTTCGTCAGTTCGCGTCCTTGCTGCTCGCTGAAATCATCCGTAAAGGCATAACGGCTTTTGACTGCCTGTCTCTTATTGTCCCACGCATCGGTCAAAACCAAATACTGGCTGTCAACGTAGAATTGGTTCCCGCGTCCGACCGTAAACAGTATTTGAACCTTGACCAGCTTGTTTTTCTGCGTCGAGCGAATGCGATAACAAAAGGTTGCCATAATCATCGATATTATCCGTTGCAAATGTAGTTATTTTTGTAATACATTTGTCATACGTCGACGATATTTTCTAAAATTCCCAAACCTCGCAATTAACAAAATATTCGTATAATATACTGAAATACAAATTAAATAAGATAAGAATAGATTAATATTGATTAGTTTTTATGGCGTTCGCTTCAGACCTCAACTGAAGCAGCGAATGCTGCCGGAAAGTCGCCGGACGGCGTGCGCGGAAATGGCGCGAGAGCAATGCCGGACGGCAATTTTCCACCAAGAAAGTCCTTGGAAGCTAATAACTTCCGAGGACTTTTTCTTTGTCAGGACCCTTATCAGCCTCGGTTGTTTCGTTATCGCTTGTAATTCAGCAATAACAAGGCGTCAGCCTGCTCGTCAGTATCTTCGAGCATGTCCCGCGCCAGCTCGTTGCCGCCAATTGAAAACCTCCGTATTCCGATTCCGGAATGCGGAGGTTTTTTGATCGGAGCCGGACGGCGGTTCCGGCATCCTTCGACGCAGTTTCGCCCTTACCTGTTCCCGGCGTACAGGCCGCTCATTATGTCGGTGATCTGTTTCCAGGAATTGCCGCCGTCGTTGGCCGCTTTGGCTCCGGGCGTCGATCGGCCGTCCTCGATGTACTTCTTCACCCGGGCGGCCATCTCCCTGATCCGGCCCGCGTATTCCGGATTGTTTATCTGGTTGACCTTCTCTTCGGGATCGTTGACCATGTCGTAGAATTGCAGCGGGGGCTGTCCGTCGATCCTGTACTCTTCGCCGGAACCGTTTCCCGCGTTGAATATCAGCTTGTACTGCGGCGTTCGGTAGGTGAAATAGCCGGCTCCCGACGTGGCGATCAGGTCGGTCCGGGCGGCGTTGCCCGAGCCGTCGAGTATCGGCCAGAAGCTGAAACTGTCTTCGGCCTCGTCGTCGGCTATCCGGTAGCCGAGCATGTCGGCGAACGTGGCGTACAGATCGGTCAGCGAGACGAGCGAATTATCGGTCACGTGTCCGTACCGGTCGCCCCACGACAGGATGAAGGGAATGCGGTGGCCGCCTTCCCAGCCGTGCGACTTGTAGCCCCGGTAAATATAGGACGGATAGTGCCCTTTCCGGTTTATCCTGTCCATGTTGATGTAACCGGCGCAGCCGTTGTCGGCGGCGAACATGACGATCGTGTTGTCGTATTTGCTGATCTCCTTCAGCTTTCGATTGACCCTGCCGACGATGTCGTCTATCATCATCACCAGGTCGCCGTAGTCGCCGATCTTGGATTTGCCCTTGAACTCCTTGCTCGGGAAAAGCGGGATGTGGGGAGCCGTCAGCGCCATGTAGAGGAAGAACGGCTTGTCGGAATCCTTGTTTTCGTCGAGGTATTCGAGCATCTTGTCCGCCAGGTGGGGCTGCATGCCGTCGGCGCTCCAGTCGCTGTGGCCGATGCCGCCCTTGATTTTATACAGTCCGCCGCCTGATTCTTCGAATCTCGTGTTCGGCTGTTTCTCCGCCATGTCGTTGACCATGTAGAGGTACGGAGGTCCGGACGGCGAGGTCAGCCCGTAGAAATAGTCGAATCCCCGATCGGTGGGACCGTTGGCCACGCGCTTCGTGAAGTCGATGTTGTCGACGGTTTTCGCCTTGCCTTCCTTGTATGTCAAATCCCACCCCAGATGCCATTTGCCGATGGTCGCGGGTTCTTTCCGAAGGCCCCGTAGCACGAGGCCAGTGCCCCCAGCAGGCACGACGAGGTAATGAGCAGGTTGTTTTTTCTCATCGGACAAATGGGTTAATGGTTTGAATACCCAAAGGTAGCGATGTTTTACGGACCGGGCGGACAATATTCGACCTTAAAAGGCCATTTTTCGACCAGGATGGCCGTTGCAGGGCCTCGCTTGATCCGGTCTTTTATGCTTCGCGGCGCATCGAGAGCGCAATGCGGCCGCGAACGGTGTCCACGCCCGTCACCCGCACTTCGACGTGCTGTCCCAGATGCACCACGTCGGCCGGCGAAGCCACGTAGCGGTCGGCCAGCTGCGAGATGTGCACCAGCCCGTCCTGTTTGACGCCGATGTCGACGAAAGCCCCGAAGGCCGTGATGTTGGTGACGATGCCCGGCAGAAGCATTCCCTCGCGCAGGTCGCCGATCGTGTGCACGTTGGGGTCGAATGCGAAGACCTGCAACTGCTCGCGTGGGTCGAGCCCCCGTTTGTCGAGCGCCTCGAGGATGTCCGTCACGGTCGGCAGCCCCGCTTCTTCGCTCACGTATCGTTCGGCCTTGAGACCGCTGCGCAGCTGTTTGTCGGTTAGCAGGCGTTCGACCGTCACGCCCGCGTCGGCGGCCATCCGCTCGACGACGGCGTACGATTCCGGGTGCACGGCGCTGTTGTCCAGCGGATTCGCGCCTCCGACGACCCGCAGGAACCCGGCCGCCTGCTCGAAAGCCTTGGCTCCCAGCCGCGGCACTTTGAGCAGCGCCCTGCGGCTTTTGAACTCCCCGTTCGCCGCACGGTAGGCCACGATGTTCTGCGCCAGCACGGGTCCCAGCCCCGATATGTAGGTCAGGATGTGTTTCGAGGCGGTGTTGATATTGACGCCGACGCGGTTGACGCAGCTTTCGACGACCGTCCGGAGCCGCGCCTTGAGCTTCGCCGGGTCGACGCTGTGCTGGTACTGCCCCACGCCGATCGACTTGGGGTCGATCTTGACCAGCTCCGAGAGCGGGTCGATCAGGCGGCGTCCGATGCTCACGGCCCCGCGCACCGTCACGTCGTAGTCCGGGAACTCCTCGCGCGCCGCGGCCGACGCCGAGTAGACCGACGCGCCGTCCTCGCTCACCATGAATACCTCCACGCCTTCCAGCCCCAGTCCGCGGACCAGCTGTTCGGTCTCGCGGCCCGCCGTGCCGTCCCCGATGGCGAACGCCTCGGCCTTGTACCTGGCGGCCAGCGATTTCAGCGTCTCGGCCGCTTCGGCCGCCCGGCCCTGCGGCGGATGGGGGTAGACGGTCGTGTTGTGCAGCAGGTTGCCCTGCGCGTCGAGCGCCACGACCTTGCATCCCGTGCGGAATCCCGGGTCGATGGCCACGACGCGCTTCTGCCCCAGCGGCGAGGAGAGCAGCAGCTGGCGCAGGTTCTCGGCGAAAACCCGGATCGCCTCGTCGTCGGCCTTCTCCTTGGCCGCCGCGAGCTGTTCGGTCTCGATCGAGGGGCGTATCAGGCGTTTGAACGCGTCGGCCACGGCCGCTTCCATCCATTCGCGCGTCGCCGAGCCGGGCCGTACGAACAGCCGGCGGAGACTTTCGATGCAATGTTCGGCATCCACGTCGACCGCGATTTTCAGAATGCCCTCCTCCTCGCCGCGGCGCATGGCCAGGAAGCGGTGCGACGAGATGCTGCGCAGGGGCGTCTCGGCGTCGAAATAGTCGGCGTATTTCGCCCCTTCCGTCTCTTTGCCTTTGACGAGTTTCGAATGGACGATGCCTTCGCGGGCGAACGTGCGGCGCAGCGTATTGCGGGCGCGCTCGTCTTCCGAGATACGTTCGGCGACGATGTCGCACGCCCCGGCGAGGGCCTCCTCCGGGGTCGGCACTTTGGCCGAAACGAACCGCCGGGCCTGCTGCACGACGTTGCGGGACTGCTGCGCCAGGATGATTTCGGCCAGCGGCTCCAGGCCCCGTTCGCGCGCCACGGTGGCCCGCGTGCGGCGTTTGGGTTTGTAGGGCAGGTAAATGTCCTCCAGCTCCACCGCATCCCAGCACTCCGCGATGCGCCGGCGGAGTTCCGGGGTCAGCCTGCCCTGCCCCTCGATGGTCGTGAGCACCGTCTGCTTGCGGGTTTCGAGTTCGGTGAGCCGGTCGAGCCACTCCTTGACGGAGGCGACCTGCACCTCGTCGAGCGAGCCGGTCGCTTCCTTGCGGTAGCGGCTGATAAAGGGGATCGTCGCCCCTTCGCGGAGCAGACGCACGGTCCCCTGCACCTGGTGCAGCGGAATTTGCAGTCGTCGGGATATGATTTGTTCGATCATGTTCGGAAAAATGTTCTTCGGCAAAGATAGGAAAAAGCCACCCCGGCGGCAAATCCCGGGGTGGCTTTCGCGACGGAGCAGCTTCTATTCCGCCGTGAGCAGGAATACGCCGCTGTCGTAAATCTTCGGCATCGAGGGGTTGATGCCGGCGTTCGAGAGCATCTCGCCGCTGAAGGTTTTGCCGTCGAACCAGTTGCGCGATTTGTCGACGTTCAGTTCGCGGATGGTGTAGCCCGTCTTCGGGTCGAGTCCCTGCAAGCGGAATTTCGGGATCAGCGAGCGGCCCTGGTACCGGAGGCTGTACGTGAACAGCACGGCCTGCTTCCGGTCCTTCGAAACGTACATCAGGCCGTAGCAGCCGCTCTTGTCATAGGGCGTGCCGATGCGGTAGAGGTCGCCCTGCATCACGATGTCGCGGTACTCCTTGTAGCTGGCGATGGCCCGGCGGGCGAACTGCCGCTCCTCGTCGGTCATCTGCCTGGGCTGAAGCTCCATGCCGAGGCGTCCGGCGCAGGCCATGTCGAAGCGGAACTTGATGGGCGTGATGTTGCCCGTCTGGTGGTTGGGCGTGGCCGAGACGTGCGAACCCATCACGACGGCGGGGTAGAAAAGGCTCGTGCCGTACTGGATGCGGGCGCGCGAAAGCGCCTCGGTGTTGTCGCTCGTCCACACTTCGTCGAAATACTTCAGGGCGCCGTACTCCACGCGGCCGCCGCCCGAGGCGCAGGCCTGGATCAGCACGTCGGGGTATTTGGCGCGGATGCGTTCCATCACCTTGTAGAAGCCCTGCGCGTAGTCGATCCAGAAGCGCGACTGCTCGTCGGCCGGGAGGTAGGCCGAACCCACGTTGTTGGCGTTGCGGTTGGCGTCCCACTTGATGTAGTCGATCTTGTCCGAGAGTTTCATCGTGTTGTCGAAGACTCCGAACACGAAGTCCTGCACCTTGGGGTTCGTGAGGTCGAGCAGCCACTGGTTGCGGGTCGTGGGCGCTTCGCGCTTCGGCGGACGGACGATCCAGTCGGGGTGCTTCTCGGCCAGCTCGCTCTTGGGGTTGACCATCTCCGGTTCGATCCAGATGCCGAACTTCAGTCCCTTCGAGTGGGCGTAGGAGGCGATGTGGTCGATGCCTTCGGGGAGTTTCGCGGCGTTCACCTGCCAGTCGCCCAATCCGGCGTTGGAGTTGTTGCGCGGGTATTTGTTGCCGAACCAGCCGTCGTCGAGGACGAACATTTCCAATCCCATCGAGGCCGCGTCGTCGATCATCTGTTTCAGGACCTTGGCGTCGAACTTGAAGTAGGCGCCTTCCCAGCTGTTGAGCAGCGTGGGGACGACCTCGTGGCCGTGGTAGACGCCGTAGTTGCGCGCCCAGTCGTGGAGGTTGCGCGAGGCGCCGCCCGCGCCGCAGAACGAGTGGGTGTAGATCATTTCGGGCGTGGTGAACGACTCGCCTGGGCGGAGCCTGTACTCCGAGGCGTTGGGGTTGGCGCCGGCCAGGACGGTCAGCACGTCGAATTCGTCGACCTCGAAGTTGAGGCGGAAGTTGCCGCTCCAGGCCAGCGCTCCGGCGATGACTTCGCCGCAGGTCTCGCTGAACGAATCGCTGTTCAGCGAGAGCAGGAACGCCGGGTTTTCGGTGTGGGTCGTGCGCACCTCGCGCGTCGACTCGATGCTTTTCGATCCGTGGGTCAGCAGCGTGTGGTCGACCTGCGCTTCACGCGCCCAGGCCCCGTAGAGGTGCGTCAGGAGGTATTTGTCGGCCTTCAGCGGGAGCGACGAGGAGTAGAAGCTGTGCAGCGTGACGGGACCCTTCTCGCGGTTGCGGATCACGGCGTGCGTGGTGATGACGTTCTCGCGGGCGTAGGCCGTGAAGACCAGTTCCACGTCGAGCGCCTGACAGCAGTCGGTCATCTTCACGACGGTCTCCGTCACGTTCTTGTCGGAGAGCTGTTTCGAGGCGTGCGACACGTAGCGCAGTTCGGTGTTCATGTCGCCGTCGGCATGGGTGACGCGCAGGGCGGGTTCGCGGAAGTTGCGGCCTCCCGTCGCGGGATAGGCCAGGTCCTCGGTTCCGTGGTCACTGCGGCGGTTGCTCTTGTAGTCGGCCAGCGGCGCCGGGTCGTCGATGCGTCCGCCGAAGTGGCGGAAATAAACTTCGCCTCCGGGGGCGGCGGTGAGCACCATCGAGACCTTGTCGGTGCTGATGTCGATGACCTGCTGCGGCGCGGCGGCCGATACGGTGTTCGCGGTAAAGGCGGCAATCAGGGGGATCAGTAGTTTTTTCATACGCTTTAAACGGTTTCTGCGTCCAAAGATACGAAAATATGCGAAACTATACGAAATAAACCGAAATAACACCGTAATTCCGGCGGCTTCCGATCAGAACGTATAGGCGACGCGCAGGTAGCCGTAACGGCCCAGGTAGGAGGTTGAGGAGGTGACGATGTAATCCGTGTCGAAACTCGTGGTGGCGTAGTCGGGGCGGTTGAGGATGTCGATGACGCCCGCCGAAAGCCCCAGCCGGTTCTCCTTGCCGAACTTGCGCCCCGCCGAGGCGTTGAGGATCACGTTGTGGCGCGTGAGCGCGTGCGAGCGGCTGTTGCAGTAGAATTCGTAGAGCGTGCCGACCGACCCGAAATACTTGCCGAAGCGCAGGTCGACGCGCGCCGTGAGTTGTTCGCGCAGCTCCTGCGCGGTCTCTTTCTGCGTGGTGTAGGAACTCATCGAGGTGTTGGAGCGGATGTTGAGCTTGACCTTGCTCGAAAAGCCCGAGTCGAAGCCGAAGCCGAAGCCGAGCGAATGGCGGACCGAGTGGAAGAGGTCTTCGCCGGTGAAATAGGGCGTCTGGCTGAAGCCGTAGTTCACCGAGACGTTCAGGGTCGAGCGCAGCGGGTTGATCTGCTGTGAGTAGGAGACCCTGCCCCCGAGGTTGTAATTGCCCCCGACGTTGGCCTGCGTGGTGAGCTGCGCACCCTTCCGTGCCGTGTAGTCGTACTGGGGCAGGTAGGTGTCTTCGAGGAAGAGCGTGCGTCGCTGGGCGATGTAGTTGAAGGTGTAGCTGCCGTTGAGCCGCACGCTGAAGGAGAGGGCCTTTTTGACGTCGGTGAACTGGAATCCCGCCGATCCCGAGAGGTCGTTCTGCAACTTGAGACCGGGGTTTCCGGCCTGCAACGAAAGGGGGTTGGTGGCGTTGAGCGTCGAGCGCAGCGCGTCGAGCGGGATCATCTGCGGGAAGGAGGCCAGGTTGAACGAAAAACGCTTCCGCGACTTGCCGACCGAGAGGTAGACCGTCGGGTTGAGCTGGAAGAACAGCCGCGGGAAGCGCTCCTCCTTGGGGAAGCGCTCGCTGCGGGCGATGTCGTAGAGCACTCCGCCCAGTCCGGCCATTATCCAGACGTCGCCGCTCCGGTATTGCAGGCTGGTTTGCAGGCTGTGCGTGTAGGTGTCGGTCGTGTAATGGTAGGAGTTGACCGTGTCGACGACGCCCTGCGGGTCGGAGAGGAAATCGACCGCCAGCTGTTTCGAGCGGGCGTAATCGCGGCTGAAGTTGTATGAGGCGTTGACCGAACCCTTTTTTCCCAGTTTGTAGCGGTAGCCCAGATTGGCGCCGAACGAATAGTTGCGGCTGTCGCCGTCGTTGCGCAGTTTGACCTGCAGGCCGGGTGTCGAGGCCGTCGTGTCGACCCGCCAGCCGTCCCGGTCGCCGGGTGCGTATTTGCCCGAGACGTTGAACGACAGGGTCGACCGTTCGGAAATTTTCGAGTGGAAGAAAATGCTGACATTCAATCGGATGTTGCGTCTGTCGGAGTTGCTGTTGAGGTTCGTCCGGGTCTTTTCGTCGTCGATCCGCTGCTGCGTGCGGCTGTGCCCGAGTGTGGAGCCGTCGTCGATCGAAAAGGTGGTCATGGCCCCGAAAACCTTCTTCTTCCGCTGGATGTTGACGTAGTTCGAGATCTCCGCCGAAAGCGATTTCGAGAGCGATTCGTTCCGGCTCTCCTCGCTGCGCAGGGCATAGGCTTCGGTCGGGAAATATTCGGTCTGCGAGGACCCCGTGCTGCTCTGGCGGCTGCGTCCGAACCGGACGGCGGTCGATACGTTGGTCGAGTCGCCCCGGCGCAGGGTATAGTCCGCCTGGGCGTCGGTCTGTTTCGTGGGGGTCGTCTTCGAGTCGAACGAGACGCCTTCTCCCTGCCGGATGTTGTCCTTCGAGTTGGAGGCTTCGAGACGCCAGTTGCCCCTTTCGGTGTTGCGGTAAAAGCTTCCGGCCTCGGAATGGCGGATTTCATGCCGACCCGAGTAGTCCCTTTCGAGGCTCGCGCCGAGCGTGCCCTCCAGATTCCCGCCCAGGATGTAACCGCGCTTCGACTTGGTTTCGACGTCCATCACCTTCTCTTTTTCGGCCGTGTTGTCCCCCAGGCGCTTTGCCTCGGGGCTGAAATCCTCGTAGACCCGCACGCTCCGGACGTCCGAGGCTTCGAGGTCGGTGAGTGCGTAGGAGGTTTTCGAGCCGAAGAGGTTTTTCCCGTCGATCAGCACCCGTTTGACCTCCTGCCCTTCGGCGTAAATCTTGTTGTCCTTGATCTCGACGCCCGGCAGCTGCTTCAGCAGCTCCGCGAAACGGTCGTCGGCCATGGTTTTGAACGCCCCCGCGTTGTAGACCGTCGTGTCGCCCCGGAAGACCATGGCGACCTGCTGCCCGACGACCACGACCTGCGCGATCGACTGTTCGTCGACCTCCATTTTGACCTCGATCCGTCCCCGGAATCCGGTGTTTCCGTAGCGTTTTTTGAACGGCTTGTAACCCACGTAGGTGACCTCCAGGTCGACCGAGTCGCGGAAAATCCGGTCGCAGCGGTAGACGGCCATGATACGGTAGAAATCCTCCTTGACGGTCGTGCCCCGCAGCGTGTCGGCCCGGCTGACGATCGAGACCGTGGCGCCCAGCAGCGGGTCGTGCGTCTCCTTGTCCTCGACCGTGACGACCGTGCGCGCCGGCCGGCCGAAGTTCATGGGTTGGTAAGAGAGGGCGAAGGATTGGAGCGCATGATTCCCCGCCGGATGTGCGGAGGGCATGCCGACAAACCCGAGAAGGGCGAGAATCAGTAGTATGTAACGCGTCAAACCGGGGGGGGTGAAGGTTTATTGGCCGCAAGATAGTAATTTCCGTCCATAGTACAGCCGGTCCGCAAAAAAAGAAATTTCGGCCCGAATGGGGCGTTTCGGATCGAAACCGCAGGCGGAAATCCGGTTAAACATTGTCGCGATATGCCGCAGGATGCGTTCGGATTGTAAGTTCGGTTAAATTCATGGTTCGAAAAGATGTTCGGAATGGTGTTTTTTTCTTATCTTGCGAAACAAGATTTGTCTTGAATCAAATGAAACTGGCATGAGGAAGAGTGGATTGAACCGCCGCCCGGCGACCGCCCGGATCAGCGTTCCGGACCATGCCGACGAATTCCCGGCCCGGGTTCCCCCCCCCGCGGGAATTGCCCTACCATCTGTTGACAGTCGCGTGTTTCCCGATGCCCGACAGTTGCGCCATGCAGCTGCCGGAAGCCGTTATTGTGTCCCCTGACCGGTGAAATCCCCATTTCTCGGGGTTGCCGCCTGTTGTGCGGCACTCTATCTTTGTCCCCCGAAAACGAATGACATTCTTACTATTCACATAACCCTGTTTGCCGTGAAGAAATTTTTACTAATGCTTTTATTGGCGGGTGTCTGCATTCCGCTGGGAGTGCAGGCCCAGGCTCCGAAGAAGGTCTCCATCGAAGGGACCGTGACGGAGTACAACACGAAGGAGCCGATTGCGGGCTGCGTGGTTTCCATTCCGACGCTTGAGCTGTGGGTGGTGACCGATGCCAAGGGCCGGTTCCGGATGCCGTCGGTGACCACCGGCAGCTACACCATCGAGGCAACCTGCCTGGGTTACGAGCCGCTTTCGTACAAGGTGACGGTCAGCGCTTCGATCGGGGCGCTCTCGCTGCGCCTCAAGGAGTCGAGCCTGCAACTCAACACCGTGACCGTAACGGCCCAGCGGGGCCGCAGCATCAACTCCTCGTCGACGATCGACCGTCAGGCGATGGACCACCTGCAAGCCACCTCCGTCAAGGACGTGATGCAGCTGCTGCCGGGCGTGCTGACCGCGAATCCGGAATTGACGAACTCCACTTCGAATTTCGTCGGCATCCGTGATCTGCCTAATTCGATGACGGACGGTAAGGATGCGAACAGCATCAACTCCAGTTCGGTGGGCGTCTATGTCGATGGAGCCGTTGTGAATAATAGCGCGATGCTGATGGGTGGAAAAGCGGCCGCTTTCGGGCAGCAAACCAGCCGGGGTATCGACATGCGCACCATTTCGACCGACAATATCGAGTCGATCGAGGTCATCCGCGGCGTTGCGTCGGCCGAATACGGCAATATGAGCGCCGGAGCGGTCGTCGTCAAGACCAAGCAGGGCCGCACTCCCTATGAAATCCGGGTGAAGACCGTGCCGGACACCAAGGCCGTGTCGCTGACTAAAGGTTATGCGTTGGGGTCCGACAAGGGTTTCCTCAATGCGTCGATCGACTACGCCAATGCGATGAAGGACATCCGTACGGTGGAGGAATCTTATGACCGCGGAACGTTTTCGGTGGGTTATACCAATACCTTCAACCGTGACCGCACGCCGTTTCAGTTCAATGCGAAGGTGAGCGGTTACCTTTCGCGCGGCACTACAAAGGCTGATCCGGACAATATCTCGCAGGCTGAACGCAAGGAGTTGGACGACCGGAACCTGTCGATCAACCTTAATGGTTCGTGGCTGCTCAACAAGTCGTGGATTACGTCGTTGAAATACGTTTTCAACACATCAATGACCCGTCAGTACGCCCGTCAGCAGATGGCGCCCAGCGCCCTCGGTGTCGCCAATCCCGGAGCTTTGGAAAACGGGGAGTATCTGACTGAATTCACCCCTGACAATTACTTGAGCGATATTCGGAATTTGAGTATGGCCTATTACACCACGGCTAAAATGGTGGCTGAACTTTCGGGGCGTTACGGCAAGGTCTACAACAAGGCGATGCTCGGTGTCGAGTGGAACAATTCGGGCAACACCGGCAAAGGACAGTATTACGAAGGCGTGCGTCCCATGTCGTTCCGTCCGGAGCCGTTCAGCGACATTCCTTTCCTGAATCAGGTGGCTGTCTTCGCCGAAGAAAAAGCGACGCTGCCGATCGGAAAAACATCGCTCACGTTGCAGGCCGGCGGACGTTTTACCTATATGGCGACGGATCAGCTGAACGATAAGTGGGCCGTCGATCCGCGTTTTAACGCCAAATATACGATCATCAGCAATCGCGCGCCGAAAAAGGTCCGCGAACTGTCGCTGCGCGCCGGCTGGGGCATCCAGACCACGCTGCCGGCCCTGCGGCTGCTTTATCCTTTTCCGGTGTATATTGACCGGGTTTCGTTCAGCTGGGGCGGAACTACCGAGACGGGGCCTGTGGCGGCATGGACTACGTTCGTGACCCCGCAGTCCGATATGATTAACCGCGATCTGAAGATGCAGTACAGCAAGAACTTCGAAGTGGGTCTCGATTTCGATATGTTCGGTGTCAAGGGAGGCATTACCTATTATAATGAAAAGATGCGTAACGGTTATACCCTTCGTATGGTTCCGCAGGTATTGTCATTCCGGGAATACGAAACCTATAAAGGGACGGAAGTTCCGGTTTATATGGATGATCCGAACAATCCGGGACAACCGGTTCTGGGCGTGGGAGGCGAGCCGCTCGACTATCGGGATGAGAAAATATTCAATACGGCATCCGTCAAGAAACCGGCCAATGACGGTAAATACGACAAGTGGGGTGTCGAGTATACGTTCGATTTCGGGCAGATTCGTCCGGTCCGGACTTCGGTCGTTGTCAACGGAGCATACATGACCATGACCCGGAAGGATAGCGAGGGCGTGTTGTTGTACGATACTTATTCCTCGGTGAAAGTGCCTATTGACGGTAAGAATATCTACAACCCGTTTCTGGGAGCCTATTATGGAGGCAAATCCGTCTCTTCCGGTTCGGTGTACACCCGGTTCAATTCCAATATTAACCTGATCACGCACATTCCGAAGTTGCGTCTGATTACAACACTGACCGTCCAGTGTGTATGGCTCAACCGGACCCGGAATCTCCAGGCAGACGGTGTTTACATCCTCGATGACGACAATAATCCCGTTTATGGCGATTTTTCGAATGGGACGAATGGCAAGATGATCTACCGGGACCCCGATTTCTATATGAACATGGATGGTCAGCTATTGCCGTTCAATCGGGACTTGTACAACGATCCTACCTATGGAGCGGCTTACCGGGAATACCTTCAGACGGGCAGTGCGACTACGACCTTTGTCGAAAATTCGTTCAAGCCTTATTTCATGGCCAACCTCCGTGTTACGAAAGAGATCGGCAGGATTGCCCAGATTTCATTCTACGCCAACAACTTTACGAACTCGCATCCTAAAATGTTGCTGAAGAGTACGGGAACTTATAAGCGCGTAAATACGGATATTTATTTCGGCGCGGAACTAAAACTTAAATTCTAAAGAGTTGCAGATGATGAAAAAGATTTTATATTATCTGGTGCCTTTGGCGACGGCCTTTCTGCTGTGCGGCTGCCTCAAGGATATGAAAGACGGCGAATTGCTTCATGGCAACAGGGAGGTGCTGATCTCCATTGATTTGCCCGGAGAGTTGGCGTCGCTCGACAAGTCGGGGTTCAAGGTGACTATGCGCAATACGAAGATCGGAAATACGTATACTTCCGAAACGGATGCGAAGGGTGAAACCCGGATCGACGCCGAGTACGGAAATTACAGCGTGATTATCAGCAAAGTGGCCGATGTGGGCGGAATCAGCAAGTTCCTGCATGCCACCAGGGATTTCGTGCTGAATAAAGACGGTCAGTCGGCCGGGACGAGCAATCTCGAGATTAAGGCTACGGCGCGTGGCACGATCATTCTGAAAGAGGTTTATTTTCACAAAACGAAGACTGCCGACGGGAAAGCGAATTATAACTATGACCAGTATTTCACGCTCTGCAACAATTCCGACGATGTGCAGTATCTCGACGGGGTGGGAGTCGGATTCCACACGTCGTTCAATTCGGGAAAATCGGCCGTGTACAATAAATTCTGGTTGGGAAGCACCAGCACCGAACTCCGCGATTCCATTCCGGTCAACGCTTTCGGTTTTGTTTTCCCGGGCGAAGGCCGGGAGCACCCGATACAGCCGGGCGAAGAGGTCGTGATTGCCTTGAGCGCCGTCGAACATACGGCAGACCAGACCAGCAGACCGATGAACCTTGCCGCGGATAATGTATGGGCGATGTATATCGACCGTTTTGCTGGCTCCGCGGTAAAAGCTCCGGCCGCGGGCGTTGAACGGCTGGAATGCTTCTGTGAGCTGGCATCCGGAAATTCGATCGTTCTCTCCATCAGCTCGCCGGCGATCGTTGTATATCGGCTGCCTGAAGATCCTTATGAGTACGTTAAGGACGGAGCCATTAAAGGCCGGCCCTACGGCAAGGTGATGTATCAGCCGACGAAGTATCAGAGTATGCCCTCGATAATGGTTCCCAAGGAGTGTATTCTCGATGGTGTGGAGTTCCGCAGTAACGATACGCACGTCCCGCGTCTTTGCTCCGACATCAGTCTCCAGCCTTTGTTTATCACGACGGCCTCGTACAGCGGTCAGTCCTATATCCGCAAGGTGGACGAAAGCGCTTCGGAGATCGTAGGTCGTACGGTTTATCAGGATACGAACAATTCGGCCGACGACTGGATTCCGCTCGATGAACCGACCCTTTGCACGGAGTACAAAAACCGATAAAACGAAACAGCCATGAAGAAAAAGATCTATGCGGTGCTCCTGTTGACTGCGGTATGTGCGGGGTCGGGCGTTTTCGCCCAGTCCTCCGCTCCGAAGGAGAACCTTGAAAAATATTATACCCTGGAACGGATTCGTTCGAAAAGCGGATGGCTCGTTTCGGACAATGCGGCGGGTCTGATGCTCAATCAGGCATCGCTCTCCATTGCGGAAGTGAATTATGATTTCGAGCAAGGCGGACTGCGCAACGTTACCGATGGAGCGGAAGTGAATGCGTTCGGGGTCCGGTCCGAGTCGTACCGCCGTTGGAATCGTCTTTCGTTCTACGGTAAGTTGAGTTATGATTATGCGGCTTCGAAGGACCGCAGTTGGGCGGGAAATGCCAACATCGGAGATTCTCCGATGCTGATCGGCGATTCGATTCCCGGAAATACGCGTGATGAAACCTATGCCATCGAGGCCGGGGTTGCCTACCGTATGGGGCGCTGGGTGGTTGGAGCGATGGGGAAATACGAGGATCGCAGCCTGGCAAAGCGTCGGGATTCGCGCAATAAAACCACCTCGATGTATTTGAGCGTTCAGCCGGGTGTGATGTTTACCTCGAAGGTGGTGGACGCAGGTCTTAATTTTACGTATGAACGCACGACGGAGCAGGTCGGCTATGCGGCTTTCGGTACGAATACGACCAGCGGAATGATCTACTTCTTCGAAGGCATGTGGTTTTATACCAGCCAGCAGCTCGGGGGAAGCGAAAAATTCTATGACGTCTATTACAAAGGCTCCGAATACGGAGGCGCCGCCCAGTTGGAATTGAAATTGGGAAAGAGGGTGAAGTTCTTCAATCAGTTCTCGGCCGAATACGACAAAATGGAGCGTTTCCGCTTCGATTTGGACCAGCATCTGGGCGACAACGATCAGTTGACCTACCGCTATCTGGGGGTGCTCAACGTTGCGGGCCGCAGGGTCGATCAGCGGCTTTCGGTCGACGCCTCGTGGGGCGACCTGCTGAAATACAACAATATTCAGGAGCTGGAACTTGATCCGGAGACCAATCAGAAACTGTACAAACAGTACGGCCGCTTCCTGAAATTCTCGCAGAAGCAGCGCAGCGTCGATGCCGATTACAAACTCTACGTCAAGCGCAACGAGTGGAGCAGTTCGTGGATCGTCGATGCGGCTTATACCTATTACAAGGCCGAATCGGAATATACGATCTCCCCGGCATGCTACGATCAGGACCTGCACTATTCGAAACTGATGCTGGGCGTGACGAAGAACTTCCGGTTCAGCGGCCGCAGCTGGCTCGACGCGACGGTGCGCGGCGGCTATACGTTCGGCGGCGGAACCGAACTGGAGAAGAGCTGCCCCGAGGGGGTGCAGATCGACAACGAGAACTATCGCGCCGACCTGCTGGCCCAGGAGTATGCCTTCCTGACCAACGACCGTCTGAACGGTGAGGCCGGCCTGCGCTATACGCACTGTTTCCCGGCGAAGAAAATGAGCCTGTACGTCGATCTGAAAGGGCGTGCGGCATGGGGGCGCAGCGGCCTGATGGACGGCAGCCGGCGCGGCGGCCTGTTCGCGGCCGTGGGTCTGAACTTCTGAACCGCGGGTCGTCATTAAAAACCCCGCAGGACGTGCAAAGTCCTGCGGGGTTTTTGTCGTCGGGGATTCATAAAAAAGGAACGGACCCCCGTTTTGAAGGGTCCGTTCCTTGGCGAGCGCAGGGCGGGTTATTTCACCAGCCGCATTTCGTCGATCAGCTTTCCGGCGCCAGCGTATTTGTCCATGATCCACAGCACGAAGCGGATGTCGACGCAGACCGTCTTGAAGTTGGTCGGGTGGAAATAGATGTCGCCCGACATCGACTCGCGGTTGCCGTCGAACGCCAGTCCGATCACGTCGCCCCGGGCGTTGAGCACAGGGCTTCCCGAATTGCCGCCTGTGATGTCGTTGTTGGTGAGGAAATTGACGTACAGCCGGCCGTTTTCGCCCCAGCGGCCCCAGTCCTTGCTGCGGATGAGCGAAGACATCCGGTCGTCGACACGGAATTCGTAGTCGTCGGGATTGTATTTTTCGAGGTAGCCGTCGATCGTCGAACGGGAGTCGTAGTGCACGGCGTCCTTGGGCGAGACCGGGCCTACGGTTCCGTAGGTGAGGCGCATTGTCGAGTTGGCGTCGGGATATTGGGGCGTGCCTTCCGATTCGCGCATCTCGTAGATGGCGTGGGTGTAGCGGAGTTCCTCCTTGTCGGCGTCGATGCCCGACGTCTCCTCGGCCTGTTTGAGTTTCTCGGCGAAACGCCGCGAGCTGACCGAATTGGCCATCGCCGCCATCGGGTCGGAGAGGATCTCCTCGGCCGTGCGGGGCTGTGCGAACCAGGCGCAGAGCTTTTCGTAGCTGGTGCAGCAGGTGTTTTCGAACGCGTAGTCGACCAGCGCCGGAACGTTGCCCTTGAAACGGTCGTAAAGCTGCGGCAGCTGCTCGCCCCACATTTCGCGGGGCACGTTGTCGATGAAACTCTCCATCATCCGTGTCAGCACCTCCTTGTCGGTGGCCAGGTCGAAGTCCTTCATCATCCGGCGGGTGTTGGACTTCACGCCCGCGAAGTTCTTGTCGCTGTCCTGCACCGAGGCGATGCCGTCGCGCTGCATGCGGTCGACGAGCGTGCCGAGACGGTTGGCCGTCATCATCACGTCGCTCGGGCGAATCCACGTCTCCTGGTAGTAGCACTTTTCGCGCACGGCTTCGGCGCGGGCCTCGTAGCCTTTTTTGAGGTTGGCGAGCAGGTCGCCGTATTCGGCCCTGCGGGCCGGATCGGCGTCGATCCAGGCGGCGAGGCGCGCCTCCTCGGCGGCGCGGATGCCGATAACGTCGTAACGGCGCAGGCAGATGTTCTCCCACTTGGCGTAGTCGGCGTAGTTGCTGATGTTGAAATACTTGTCGCTGTACATCAGCCGCACGTCCGGGTCGGCCTCCATGTGGCGCAGCATGATGTCGAGGCGGTCGCGGCGCGCCTTGATCACCACGGGGTTGGTCACGTGCTCCTTTTCGCGCACGGCCTGCGACGACATGTAGCGGTTGGTGCGGCCCGGAAAGCCGATCACCATGGCGTAGTCCCCGTCGTGGATGCCACTCGTCGAGACATTCAGCACCTTGCGGGGCGTGATGGGCACGTTGTTCTCCGAGTAGGCCGCCGGGCGGCCCTTCGCGTCGCCGTAGACGCGGTAGAGGGCGAAATCGCCCTTGTGCTGGGGCCAGCCCCAGTTGTCCTGCTCGCCGCCGAAGGCCCCGATTTTCACGGGAGGCGCACCCACGAGGCGCACGTCCTTATAGGTCTCGTAGTAGAAAAGCAGGTATTTCTTGCCCTTCCACATCGAGGCGCACTCCACTTCGAAGGGGGTGTCCCCGCCGTACTTCCGTTCGAGGATGCCGTAGACCTTGCGCGTCCCGAAGATGCCCAGGCTGTTGGCCTTTTCGAGCGAGTCGCGGATGGCCTGGGCCTCGTCCGTCACGTCGCGGACCTGCCGCAGGAAGGTCACGGTCTTGCCCTTGAGCGGCAGTTCGTCCTTTTGTTCGAGCGCCCAGAAGCCCTCTTCGAGGTAGTTCTTCGCGGGGGTGCTCAACGAGTGGATGTCGCCGTAGGCCACATGGTGGTTGGTGATGACGAGTCCCTTGTCCGAAATCACGCTGCCCGTGCCCATGCCGCCGTCGACGGCCACGATGGCGTTGCACAGCGCCGGGGACTCCTCGTTGTAAATCTCTCCGGGTTTGAGTTTCAGCCCCTCCTTCTTCATCTGGGGGTAGATCACGTCCCGGAACGTGCTGACCAGCCACATGCCCTCGTCGGCCGACGCCGCAACCGGGAGCAGGACGCAGGCCAGCAGGTAAAAAATCGCTTTTTTCATCGTCTTCTTGGTTTATCTCGAAAAAAGGGGCTTGCGTATCACAAGCCCCGGTGGTGTCAGAGGGTGTGTCCCTCGGTTTTGAAGGTGAACTTCGGCTCCTCGTCCTTGAGCGTGCCGTCCTTGTATTTCACGGGCCACACCTTGGCGTTGAGCAGTTCGTTCCAGATCTTCGCGTCGTCCCACATCGACTTGACGTAGACGATCCGCAGTACGGGAACCTCCTCGTCGTTCAATGCCACGTCGAGCTGCGTGATGCCCTCCTTGAGCGAGAGGAACCCGCGGAAGTAGGGGAAGCTGCGCTTGATGAGCGGCTTCTCGATGCCGCGGCACTCGACTTCGTAGACGCCTTTGGGGTACTTCGCGTCATCGCCGTAAGTCTCGGTGTTATGCTTGAACGGCGCCGAGAGGTCGCGGGTCTGCTCGAACATCAGGTCGAGGAACTCGCGGCGGCCGATCCTGCCGGCGGCGGGGTCGTAGCTTTTGAGCTCGTAGTGGACCGGAATCGCGCGGACCTTGCCGCCGTGGGCCAGCATGTGGGCCTCCTTGACCTCGATCGAGTCGCGGAGCATCTTTTCGGGGATCGCGGCCGACGGGTCGACGTAGAGCGTAACGGCTACCGGGCAGTCGTACTGTGCGTCGAAGCCGCAGATGCCGTCGATGTTGCGCAGGATGGCCCCGAAGTAGACCATGTCCATCTTATCGTGGAGTCCCTCGACGCCGATGCGGACCACCGACAGCGAGTCGACGCCGGCTTTCGGCGTTGCGAACTTCATGGTCGTCGGCGAGAAGATCGCCTTGTCGATGCTCGTCTCGTCGATCGCCTTGGGATCGTAGCTGATCACCACGGCGTGGCGTTTCACGAACGTTTTCACGCCGTAGACGCCCGGCACTTTCTGCATCTTCGCGGAGAAGGCCTTCGAGCTGCCGAAGCACTTTACCGAGGTGAGTCCTTCGATTTCGTAGGTCTGCATGCCTTCGACCTGCTCGTATTCGCCCCACTTCTCGTCGATGGTCGGAAGTTCCCAGTGGCTGCCGAACCACAGCGCCGCGCCGAAGAGCGCGACGGCCAGGATGCCGGGCAGCCAGCGCAGCGAGCGTTTGCCGCCGACCTGCAACGAATCTTCGGGGCAGGCCGAGACGCACGTTCCGCAGAGCGTGCAGTCGATGTGCTTCACCTTGTCGAGGTTCTTGATGTCGATCGAATAGGGGCATTTGCGTCGGCAGACGTCGCACTTGGTGCACGTGGCTTCGTCGCGGACGATGCGCAGCAGCGGGAAGACCTTGCTCTTGAGATAGATCATCTCCCAGAGGTAGCCGATGACGCAGGCGGCGCCCAGCGCCCATACCCAGGCCGAAGCCACGCCCAGCAGCCCGAGCGCCCACAGCAGGATGACGATACCCGCGAAGGTGAGGGTGAATTTGAAGATGTTGCTCAGCGCACCCAGCGGGCAGATGTATTTGCACCAGAACATTTTGACGAAAAAGCTGCCGAGGAAGAGCAGTGCAACCGAAATGACGGTCATCCAGACGGTGATCTCACCCTTGAAGCCCGTGGCGACGGCGTAATAGGGGTCGAAATTCTTGCAGAAAAGTTCGCTGCTTGACGCCGACATGTAGAACACGTAGAACAGCAGCGCGTATTTGACGGCGCGGAGCAGGCGGTCGGCGATGCTTCCCGGGCGGATTTCGACGCTGACCTTCAGTTTTTTGCCGCCCCGGCCCATCCATTCGCTGACGGTTCCCAGCGGGCATAGGTAGCCGCAGAAGAGTTTGCTGAAAAGGATCACTCCCACGGCGAGCATGACGCCTACCATGATCTGCGTCATGGACATCGTGCATGCCAGCGAGTTGTTGACCAGGTAGCTTCCCAGTGCCTGCAGTCCGCCGAACGGGCAGTAGGCCTCCACGTCCGCGGGTTTCTCCCCGAGCGTAAGCCCGTAGACCACGAATCCCACGATTGCCGCAAGCGTGCCCCATTGCAGCAAATTCTTTAACCAATTGCTTTTTCTTTTCATTGTTCGGGTTGTAAATGATGTGTATAACGCAAAGATAGTTATTTTGAAGTTTGATTGATCCGCGACGTCCGTTTTTTAGCGTCTCCTGTGCGACTTTTTTGTATATTTGCGAAACTGCACTGCATAATTAAGCGAATCCACGATGAAAAAATCTGTTCTGATCCGTGCGGCCCTGCTCTGTCTGCTGGCCGTTCCGGCGGCGGGGCAAGTCCCCGCAGGCCCGCAAGAGAAGATGCCGCTCGACGGCGAGGTCCGGGTCGGCCGGCTCGACAACGGGATGACCTACTACATCCGGCATTACGACAATCCCCGGCAGCGGGCGGATTTCTTCATCGCCCACGACGTAGGCGCCCTGCAGGAGGAGGACGACCAGAACGGCCTGGCCCATTTCCTCGAACACATGGCCTTCAACGGAACGAAGCACTTTCCCGGAAAGGGCATTCTCAACTACCTTGCGGCCAATGGAGTGCGCTTCGGATACAACGTCAATGCCTACACCTCGCGCGACCGTACGGTCTACAATGTTTCCAACGTGCCGCTGGTGCGCGAGGGACTGGTGGACTCGCTGCTGCTGATCCTGCACGACTGGTCCTATTACATCGCCTGCGAACCCGGGGAGATCGAGTCGGAGCGGGGTGTGATCCGCGAGGAGTGGCGGCGCGGCAACGACGCCCGCTCGCGCATGGCCCGCAAGTCGGCCGAGGTCGAGTACGACGGGTCGAAATACGCCCGGCGCGACGTGATCGGCGACATGGAGATCGTCAACAGCTTCGGGCGGCAGACGCTCATTGACTTCTATCATAAATGGTATCGTCCCGATCTGCAGGCGGTGATCGTCGTCGGCGACGTGGATGTGGACGCGATGGAGCGGAAGATCCGCGACGTGATGTCGTCGATCCCGAAGGCCGAAAATCCCGCCCGGAAGGAGGTCTACGACATTCCGCAGCGCGACAAGCCCCGCTACGGACTGGTGACCGATCCCGAAACCAAGGCCGTGGCCGTGAAGCTGATCTTCTACCAGCCCTATCCGTCGGAGGAGGAGCGTGCGACGGTGGGCGCCGTGCGCGACGAACTGGCGCGCAAGGTCTTTCTCGAAATGGCGCGCGCCCGGCTGGCCGAGGCGGAGAAACGCCCCGACGCCCGTTACAAACGCGTGGTGGCCGTTCTCGGGAGCCTCGCCACATGCCGGAACACCTTCATGCTGACGGCCCTGCCCAAGGAGCACGATATGCGCGAGGCGTTGGCCGGGGTGCTGACCGACGTGGAGCAGATCCGACGCTACGGTTTCAGCCGCGAGGAGTTCGAGGCCGCACGTGCCAAGGTGGCGCGGAGCGAGAAAGCCGCGCTCGAAAAGTACCGGCTCGCCACGAACACCGACCTGGCCGGGCGGTATGTGGAGCATTTCACGCGCAATGTGCCCTACGTGACGCCCGACGACCGGACGCGGATCGTCGGCGAGCAGCTCGATGCCCTGACCTGCGAGGAGGTGAACGGCCTGCGTGCCGGCATGACCTCGCCGGAGGGGATGCTCGTGCTCGTGTCGTCGTCCGAGGAGCATCTGGACAAGGTCCCTTCGGAGGCGGAGGCCTTCGACCTGATCGACTCGGTGAAGCGTGCGAAGATCGCCCGTCCCGAGCGCCGCGGGAAGTCCGCCGGACCGCTCTTTACGGAGAAGGTGACGCCCGGAAAGGTCGTCAGGACCCGCAAGGCGCCTCTCGGGGCCGAGGAGTGGACGCTCTCGAACGGCGTGAAGGTCTTCTGGCGCACCGTTCCCGAGGTGATCGGCGTCCGCAAGGTCGGGGTGACGGCGGTCAGCGAGGGCGGCTTCGCCCGCGACAGCGATGTGGAGGGCATGCACCTGCTTCAGAACTACATTCGCACGATGGGCGTGAAGGACCTCGACCGCGCCGGGATGCGCGACCTGCTTTTCGCCCACGACGCCAGTCTGATGGTGACGCTGGGGCGGACTGAAAGCGTCTTCTCGGGAGCGTCCGGCGTGGCCGACTTCGAACTGCTGCTGCAACTGCTGCATCTCTATATCACCCGTCCCAACTTCTCGGAGCAGGCCTACGGCGACTATCTCGACCTGGCCCGCGCGTCGCTCGGAAAGGAGAAGTCGCCCAAGGCGCTTTTCGCCGAGCGCGCCGACAGCGTAAAATACGGCGGCCATCCGTGGCTGCGGCGGGCGACGCCCGCGACGCTCGACCGTTTCGACCGCGAGGCGGCCCGCAGGCTCTATGACAAGCTCTTCGGCAACGTCGCCGACTTTGTCTTTTTCTTTGCGGGCGAGATGCCGGCCGCCGAGGCGCGGCCGCTCGTCGAGAAATACATCGGCTCGCTGCCCGCGGCCCCGAAGCGGAAATTCGCGAAGACGGATTTCAGGATCGTTCCCGGAGCGGCGGAATACGACGTGGTCGTCCCGGGCGCCGTGACGCCCAAATCGTCGATCGAACGCATCTACCACGGCCGGTTCGACTATACTCCGGAGAACTACGCCGCGCTGCGTTACGTCACCTACATCCTTGGCGCACGCTATTTGACGACGGTGCGCGAGGAGAAGGGCGGAACCTATTATGTCGGCGTGCATGACGAGGTCAGCGCCCGTCCCCGCGGCTACTGTCAGCTGGTGGTGAGCTTCGACACCGACCCCAAACTGTGTGAAATGCTGTTGGGCGAGGTGCAGAAGGGCATCGAACGTCTGGCCGCCGAGGCTCCCTCGGAGCAGGAGGTGAACGAGGCGATGCTCTATTTCCGGAAAGTCAACGCCGAAAGCCGGTCGAAGAACCTGAAATCCACCTCCTACTGGCTCAACAAGATGCGTGCGGAGTATTTCGACGGCGTGGATCTGGATAAGGACAACGAGGCGCTGTTCACGGCCGTGACGCCCGCCGAGGTGCGCCGCCTGGCGCGTGAAATCCTCGCCCAGGGCAACCGCTATACGGCGGTCTTCACGCAGGAGTGACGCGGGGCAACCCGCTTTCCGAAACGAAACCCGGGCGGTGACGATGTGGATGCCCGAGATCTGCAAGGCCGAGGACGCCGGTGAGCACAAAACTGACC
>ERZ773146.311-NODE-311-length-34794-cov-4.467832_pt1 | contig 34794 bp, 27 predicted proteins | sample MGYA00580847_ERZ773146 | MGnify/ENA primary metagenome ERZ773146 (study PRJEB29015, sample SAMEA2737830) | human gut metagenome | biome: human gut; feature: human-associated habitat; material: faeces | place: China | collected 2012 ...
TTTTTCTTTAGACAATATCAGACGGGAGCATTGAACTCCCGTCTGATATATCATACAGAATTTACAGTTGTCTGTCAAAGAGTTTTTATAATAGCGGTGCAAAAACTCTCAGTACGTTCTGAATGGCACGTACCACAATATTTCTCTTCTGGCAGAATGCCAGATCAATGGGATCACAGTACTCCAGGGTTTCTGTAAAATCATCCCGGATGTCCAGGATCACATCATTCTTATACATCCAGACACCATCTTCAAAATCCAGATAAAGGCTTCGGTAATCCAGATTTATGGTTCCTACGACGCCTACTTTGTCATCACAGACAAAAGATTTTGCATGTAAAAATCCCGGCTGGTATTCGTAGATCTTTACACCTGCTTCCAGAAGCTGTTTATAATAAGACTGTGTCAGCAGGAAGACCATTTTTTTGTCCGGGATACCTGGTGTCATGATCCGGACATCCACACCGCTTTTTGCAGCGAGGCACAGGGCGGTCATCATCTCATTATCTATGATCAGATATGGTGTGCAGATATAAACATAGTTTTTGGCGCGATTGATAATATTAAGATAAACGTTCTCTCCTACGATCTCATCGTCCAGGGGGGAATCACAGAATGGCTGGACATAACCGCTTCCCGGAAAATCGTTGGGGTGCCACCTGTGCGGAACATAATTTCCGAAATCAAGAGAAGTATCTGTTCTGGTAACGATTCCCCACATATACAGGAACATAGCTGTCATATTCCAGACGCCTTCTCCTTTCAGCATAACGGCTGTATCCTTCCAGTGACCAAACCGTTTTCGCTGATTGATATATTCGTCAGCCAGGTTGATGCCGCCGGTAAAACCGGTCCAGCCATCGATCACACAGATCTTACGGTGGTCGCGGTTATTCTGGATAATATTAAGGATCGGACGGAACCGGTTGAATACTTCGCATTTGATCCCCCGCCGGCGCATCTCCTGATCATACTTGTATGGCAATGTGGTAAGGCAGCCGAAGCCGTCATAGATCAGTCGGACATCCACTCCTTCTTTAGCCTTTTTTTCAAGGATATTAAGGATCGTCTGCCACATTACCCCGTCATTTATGATAAAATATTCGATAAAAATAAAATGCTTTGCCTGCTCCAGTTCATGCACCAGAACCGGAAACATATCATCTCCTACCTGAAAATACTCTGCTGTGGTATTCTCGTGAACCGGATATCTTGAATACTGCCAGATGTAATCCGACTGGATCCTCATGGAACGGTCGTCTTCGTTTAAACGTTTTCTTGTGAGCTCTGAGCCTTCCAGGTATTCAGCAGTTTCATCAATAAGATTCTGATAATGCTGCTCCATTACAGCGCCGATCCGTGACTTACCGAAAAGAAGGTACAGGGAAACACCAAATACCGGAAAAATAAGGATCAGCATCGTCCAGGCGAGCTTATAAGATGGATTGATCTTTTTATTTACGATCCACAGAACAACCAGAAAACCTATGGCCTGCATTCCGATCGTCACCCATCTGGAGTATTCCATAAGCCGGAAAAGGGCGATCAGCAGCCATGCCAGCTGCACAACAAGAGCCAGAGCTACATAAAAAATTCGATTAAATAATAATTTAAGGAGCGATCGCAATGGTTTGATAATCAGTTTAATACACAAATTCATATTTCTTTCCTTCGTCAAACGTTCCTGTTTCTATTTAATTAAAAATCCCTGACCATACAGCCAGGGATTTTTGCGCACAATTAATTATATTTACGTTTTCTTGCGGCTTCAGATTTCTTTTTACGACGAACGCTTGGTTTCTCGTAATGCTCTCTTTTGCGGATTTCCTGCTGGATACCTGCTTTTGCACAGCTTCTCTTGAATCTGCGAAGAGCGCTATCTAAAGTCTCGTTCTCTTTTACGATAACGTTTGACATAGACTCACACCTAACCTCCCTCCAGTTGTAGATTGTGCTAAAATACAACTGTCTGGGTATTTTTCTTGCACGAGTGTTATTATATAGCATAACAAGTGCTTTCGTCAACATCTTTTTCGATTTTTATGAAAAAAATGTCAAAATTGTAAATCACGCACAACTTTGTTATTTTGTGAGCTGTTTTTCAAGGATTCCTGCTGCTGCGTCCATAGCTTCCTGGGCTTTTTCCGGATTCTTTCCGCCGGCCTGTGCCATGTTCGGACGTCCGCCGCCGCCACCGCCAACGATCGCTGCCACTGCTTTGATCAGGTTTCCTGCATGAGCACCTGCTTTCTGAGCTGCATCCGTTGCCATTGCAAGAAGATTAACCTTGCCGTCGTTTACTGCTGCAAGAAGGACAACACCTTCGCCAAGCTGCTCTTTCAGTTTATCACCCAGGTCTCTGAGACCGTTCATGTCAACGCCCTCAACTTTGGCTGCAAGGAGTTTTACGCCGTTTACTTCAACGACTTTATCCATGACATCGCCAAGTGCACTCTGGGCAGCTTTGCTCTTGAGGGATTCATTTTCGCTCTGAAGAGCCTTTACCTCAGCCTGCAGGTGACTGATTTTTTCTACAACCTCGGCTGTATTGGCCTTTAATGCTTTTGCAGCCTCATGGAGAAGCTCTTCCTGCTTTCTGTAGTATTCGATAACTGCTTTGCCGGTAAGTGCCTCAATACGGCGTACACCAGCTGCGATACCGGATTCGGACACGATCTTAAAGAGCATGATGGAGCTTGTATTCTTTACATGAGTACCACCACAGAGCTCTTTGGAAAAGTCTCCCATGGATACTACACGTACCTTCTGGTCATATTTCTCACCAAAGAGAGCCATTGCTCCGGATTTCTTGGCTTCTTCCACATCCATGACATCTGTATGAACATCAAGACCTGCCTGGATCTCTTTGTTTACAAGCTCTTCTGTTGCCTGGAGTTCTTCTGCTGTCATAGCCTGAAAATGAGCAAAGTCAAAACGAAGTCTGTCCGGAGTTACCAGAGAACCCTTCTGCTCTACGTGGGAACCAAGAACGGTTTTCAGTGCTTTCTGAAGAAGATGTGTTGCACTGTGGTTTTTCTCGGTATCTTTTCTTGCTTCTTCGTTTACCTTCAGGGATACTGTCTCACCTGAGGAAATCATACCGGATTCCATATGTCCTACGTGGCCGAATTTACCGCCGCGGAGTTTGATGGTGTCCTCAACAACAAATTTACCGTTTGCAGTCTCGATCACACCGGTATCACCTTCCTGTCCACCCATTGTTGCATAGAAAGGAGTCTGCTCTACAAATACGGTACCCTTCTGTCCCTCTGTGAGAGAATCTACGATCTCTGTTTCTGTGGTAAGGACAGTAACCTTGGAATTAAAGGTAAGATGATCGTAGCCGACGAATTCTGTTGTTACGTTTACATCAATATCATCGTATACGGTTGCGTCTGCACCCATATAGTTGGTTACTTCACGGGCAGTACGTGCCTTGACTCTCTGTTCCTCCATTGCTTTCTGGAAGCCTTCCTCGTCAATGCCGTAGCCTTTTTCCTCAAGGATCTCTTTTGTAAGGTCAAGAGGGAATCCGTACGTATCATAAAGCTTGAATGCGTTGTCACCGGAAAGAGTCTTTTCACCTGCTTTTTTCATATCCTCTTCCATGTCGGAAAGGATACGAAGTCCCTGATCGATAGTTTTGTTGAACTGATTCTCCTCATTTGTCAATACACGGAAGATGAACTCTTTCTTCTCCTCAAGCTCCGGATATCCGGCTTTGGAGCTCTCGATCACCTGTGCACTTAATTTTGCAAGGAAAGTTCCCTCGATGCCAAGAAGACGTCCGTGACGTGCTGCACGGCGGATCAGACGGCGGAGAACATATCCACGTCCCTCATTGGTTGGCATGATTCCATCGGAGATCATAAATGTTGCGGAACGGATATGGTCCGTGATCAGACGGATGGAAACGTCATCTGCATAGTTTTTCTCATATTCTTTATGTGCGATCTCGCATACAAGATTACGAAGTGCACAAATTGTATCTACATCAAAAATAGAATCAACATCCTGAACAACTACAGCAAGACGCTCAAGTCCCATACCGGTATCGATGTTTTTCTGTTTCAGGGTTGTGTAGTTTCCGTTTCCATCGTTCTCGAACTGTGTGAAAACGTTGTTCCATACTTCCATGTAACGGTCGCAGTCGCAGCCTACCGTACATCCAGGTTTGCCACAGCCGTATTTTTCGCCACGGTCATAGTAGATCTCAGAGCATGGACCGCATGGACCTGCGCCATGCTCCCAGAAGTTATCCTCTTTTCCGAAACGGAAAATACGTTCAGACGGAATCCCTACTTCTTTGTTCCAGATATTGAAGGCTTCATCATCATCCAGGTAAATGGATGGGTAGAGACGGTCTGCATCAAGCCCTACAACCTCAGTAAGAAACTCCCAGGACCAGTGGATGGCTTCTTTCTTGAAGTAATCACCAAAAGAGAAATTACCAAGCATTTCAAAGAAAGTACCGTGACGTGCGGTTTTACCTACATTTTCGATATCTCCGGTACGGATACATTTCTGGCAGGTTGTCACTCTTGTTCTTGGCGGCTTCTCAGCACCTGTAAAATATGGTTTCAGCGGAGCCATACCTGCATTGATCAGCAGAAGACTCTTATCTCCCTGAGGAACCAGGGAAAAGCTTTTCATTACAAGATGGCCCTTGCTCTCCATAAAGTCAAGGAACATCTTACGAAGTTCGTTCACTCCGTACTTTTTCATGTTGTTATCCTCCTTGTGTCAACCCTACCTGTCAGCATTTCCGGAATGCCGTAGCTTTATCCAGGAAATGTCACAGATATGGGAAATTATTTTACACAGATTTTTTTGAATTTTTTCTTGCCTCGTTTCAGAACGATCCCGTCCCCTGCAAAAGCATCCTTCTCAACCGTGTGGTAAATGTCGGTGAGCTTCTCACCATCGATGGATACACCACCCTGCTGGATCGCACGGCGACCCTCGGAACGGCTTGGTACCAGTTCTGCTTTTACAAGAAGTGTGATCAGGTCGATTTTTCCTTCCTCTTCAAAATCTTCCTCTGAAAGCTCTGTTGTAGGCATATGAGAAGTATCTGCACCTGAGAACAGTGCGCGGGCACCCTCCTGTGCTTTCTTGGCTTCCTCCTCACCATGTACAAGCTCTGTCAGCTGGTATGCAAGGATCTCCTTGGCTTTGTTCAGCTCGCTGCCTTCCCATTTGGCCATCTCGTCGATCTCCTCAAGAGGAAGGAAGGTAAGAAGACGCATACATTTGATAACGTCAGCATCATCTACATTTCTCCAGTACTGGTAGAAATCGAACGGGGATGTCTTATTCGGATCAAGCCATACAGCTCCGGACTGTGTTTTTCCCATTTTTTTGCCCTCAGAATTGAGAAGCAGTGTGATGGTCATGGCATAGGCATCCTTGCCAAGCTTACGGCGGATCAGCTCAGTACCGCCAAGCATATTGCTCCACTGGTCATCGCCACCGAACTGCATGTTGCAGCCATATTTCTGGTACAGCATGTAGAAGTCGTAGCTCTGCATGATCATGTAGTTAAATTCCAGGAAGCTTAAGCCTCGCTCCATACGCTGTTTGTAGCACTCTGCTGTCAGCATACGGTTTACGGAAAAGTGAGCGCCTACCTCACGGAGAAGCTCTACATAGTTAAGGTTCATAAGCCAGTCAGCATTGTTTACCATAAGAGCTTTTCCATCAGAGAAATCGATGAATCGGCTCATCTGCTGCTTGAAGCAGTCAATATTGTGCTGGATGGTTTCTTTTGTCAGCATCTGACGCATATCGGTTCTTCCGGAAGGGTCACCGATCATTCCTGTTCCGCCGCCGAGAAGGGCGATCGGACGGTTTCCTGCCATCTGCAGTCTCTTCATCAGGCAAAGAGCCATGAAGTGACCTACATGAAGGCTGTCTGCTGTAGGGTCAAAGCCAATATAGAATGTGGCTTTCCCGTTATTTACCATCTCTTTGATCTCGTCTTCGTCTGTAACCTGTGCGATCAGGCCACGTGCTTTCAGTTCTTCCCAAACTGTCATTGTTCTTTCCTCCTGTATAGTCATATAAAAAATGCCCGGTTCCTGTCCGTTTAGGACGAGAACCGGGTCCCGCGTTACCACCTAAATTTACAGAAAACTCGCATTTCCTGCCTCATAAAGTGAATCTACATCCCGTTATATCCATATATATCAAGATATAAAACCACTTCAGCACAATAACGGGTGCCATTCCGTCGCAGCCTATCTATAATACGCTATTATTATAAAGTTTATAATTTACAGTATCAAGTTCCGATTCGGTGCGCAGCTCCGGGATGTATTCACAAAAGTTCTACCCTGCGCCTCTCACCTGCCGGCTGCTCTCTGTGGGGCTTTCCTCAAGCTACTTCTTCCCTTCCAAGCCTTTTACTATACTATATGAAGTATACAACACGCTTCGCGATGCACAGAATTTACGCTGATCGCATAAATTCGCGCGGTATGTTTCGGGTTTTCTGTGAGTGATAAGTGGAACTTTTATTTCTGTAAGCCATTTATTCCTTCATCTACGTAAAGGTCATTGCCGTCTGCCGCTGATGTGGCAAGCTGATCACACCGTTCATTTAACGGATTATCTGCATGTCCCTTAACCCAGTGGAAGCTTACCTGATGCTGCTCCTTGGCCTTTAAAAGGCGTTTCCAGAGATCTACATTCTTCACATCTTCGTTTTTTCCACGTTTCCAGTTTTTCTTTAGCCAGGAATCGATCCAGTGCTGATTAAAAGCATCTACCAGATATTTGGAATCGGAATACAGATCCACCTGGCAGGGGCGGTTCAGTGCTTCCAGTGCTACGATGGCTGCCATCAGCTCCATCCGGTTGTTTGTGGTTTTTTTGTAGCCTCTGGACAGTTCACGTTCATGTAACTGGCCTTTGGTATCGATGTACTGAAGAACTGCTCCGTAGCCTCCCGGTCCATCCGGATTTCCCCGGGCTGCACCATCCGTATAGATTTTCACCTGCATATTTGCTTCTCCTTAAATTTTCAATTTTATGTCCATACGCCTGTTTGTTCAAAGTTTACTGCCGGAGACTATGTTGCTTATACCCAGTCTACAAAAAATGTATGGCCTTTATAAGTTTCATATTTCACTTTGCTGAAATTCAGATTCTGGTTCCAGAAATAGCTGGTCATCATGAAATACATATAATTAAAATCTTTCTGTTTAAATCCGCTGAGTGTTCTGGCTTTGCCGGAAGTGACATGTTTATTGAAAATAGTCATTGCTTCTCTTGCAGCCTGATAAGCAAGAGTACGGTTTTCAAACTGACCATTGAGACGTTTGAGAAGGGCCCCGTTCCGCACTACAGAATACTGTGGGGTTGTGCTGCTTCCGATATTCTCATAGATCACACCTCGTATCGTAGATGGAAATTCCTTGTCTGATTTGATCGTACGATTCAGAACACAAAGTGCTACTGCTTCCATTCCAATCTTGCCCTGATCTCCTGCCTCTGATTCACAAAGTGCGGCCAGAAGTGCTTCATCTGAGGTCTTTCCGTTTGCAATTCCGGGATGACTCTTATATTCCTTGACCATGGTGTAATATCTGCTGTTTCTGGTATCATAAATTTTAACATTTCCGTTTCCGACATTTACATTAGGTTTGGTAGTCTTCGCAGTGGCCACTCCGTTTGCTGCGATGGAATATGTAATTCCATTCACTGTCACGGAGGTACTTACTGCCATGACACCGTTGGATTTAAAATAATAGTTCTTCTGATCGATCGTCTTCAGACCAGTATACATATAACCAGTACTGGTGGCAAAATAGTAGCTGATATTTTTGGATTTGTTTTTTACCCATTTGGTTGCCATATAACCGGAAGTTTTGTAAAAATAACGTTTCTGCCCTTTGCTGTTGGTGAGCCAGCCGGTTGCCATAATGCCTCCGCCTTTTGTGAAATAACGTTTCCTTCCCTTGCTGCAGTTTACCCAGCCTGTGGTAAGCTTACCTGTTTTGGGGTTGAAATAGCGCTTATGGCCTTTGGAATCTGTCATCCAGCCGGTTGCCATAACACCCTTGCCTTTTGTAAAATAGTAGGTATATTTGCCATTGACCTTCATCCAGCCCTTTACCTGTACTCCGGTCTTTGTGTTAAAGTAGTACTTGTATCCGCCCAGGGTCAGCCAGCCTTTCTGCTTGCTCCCATCACTTTTTATGTAGTATGTTTTTCCATCGATAGTTTTAAAGCCTGCAGTGGCAGCCTGTACCTCTTTTGCAGAAGCAGAAAAGACTGTGCTTCCCACGATCAGCAGCATGGCAAGCATCAGACCCTTCAGCCATTTTTTTGTTCTGAAACTCTTCATAATTTTCCCCATTTCCTGTTTTAGATATAAAAGCTAGTTCGTCTCAAAAATTACAAAATTGTTACATTTCGTTTATTATATCGTAATGAATAAACACTGTCAACTTTTTTGTAACTGTGGACGGACTCCTGCCATATGATGAAGTGTAAATAAAATTTGCTGGAGGACTTATCGATGAGTGACTTAGCGGCTACCAATTGTGGTGTATCCAGTAAACTCAAGGGTTTCTAATGGCAAATGTAGGAGTAACGTATGAATAACCTAAAACAGGTTAAGCGTTACTCCTACGAGCCACTCTTCTACTTAATTATCGACTAAAAAGTCCTGAAGCTTATCTCTGGTCTCTTTCATTTTTTCGATTCCGTTCCCGGTTATCTCATGATTGATTATCACAAGCAAACACTTGAGGATCATCTGGTTCGCATCCTCACACTGCTTCATTCGTCTATTGTCTTTGTCTAAAAGCTCGGTGTGTTTCTGTACCTCAGCTTTCATATCTTCGTTGGGTTTCCGAAGCTCTTTAATGATCTTCAAGATACCCCAGATTCCGCCTACGATCGTGCAGAACCACATAATCTGATCACTGGTGATCGTGAACCCTATCGGTGTCGTCCCCATCGGTGTCGTCCTCCTCAGTGCTGATATTATTCTTTCCTTCAATAAACTGGGTGAATGCCTGGTGTAATCCGGTGGACGCTAAGCCCATGACGGCTCCGTACACGATGGATTCGACAGAAAATCCACTAACGACTCCGTTCAGTACGGCTCCGATCACTGCAAGGATGCATGGAATATCCGTATTGGGAATCTTGTTTAAAAAAGTCGCATGTTTGATGATATAACCTACCACCAGACAAGCGACTAATACTACGAGTACGAAATGTTCAGTTAATGTTGTAAAATCCATTTTGAATCCTCCTTATGATAAATTATGCTTTTCTTCGAGAATATCCTCAGCTCCTTCGAATTCTGGAAGAGTCTTGAGATATTCGTAAGCTTTTTCGATAGTTAAGTCATCGTATTCAGTTGTCTCATAAGTGACAATTTTCTGATAAGGCTGCTGAATTTCTCCCGCGAGCTGTTTATCCCTGATCTCTTCTGAAACCAAGGAAATCACAGCAATAGAGCAATGACTGTTTACTGTTGACTGAACGTATAAAATACGATGATATTCGGTAGTTACACCATCATCCTGGATTACCTTCTTTTTTAATGCCATTTTGATTCTCCTTTAGCTGAATGTGATTTTTATACTTGCCGTGACAGCACACGCTGTGTTATTTGTGACATTAGTGGTGTTCGGCATTTTGGCTCGGATGTTTACGCCTTGGCCTCCATCCACGATTTCTGAAGTATATGACGATGGTTTCACATATACTGTCGCCGTACTGCCATACAGATATTTATTGTTCTGACGTATGATAAGACCGTCGACACTTGATACACTCACACCGCTTGCGCCCATAATTGGTCTTGAGAATGGCATGAAAAATATCACTTCCTTCATACCAGTTGTTGTATATCCCGTTAGCCATACTTTAAACGATGCAGAATTGCCCTTTGTAAAATATGGCTGGAATTCACCACCATTGAATCCTAATCTAAGCGCTCTAGGTGACGTGAGCTTTGGAGCCGTGATATTACCGCCCCAGTCCACGGTAAGAGCGTTCGAAAGTTTTACACCAGGTATACCTTGAGATACACCATTGCCTATGATAAAAGCGTACGTATCGTTTTTGTCTTCAATGTTCAATCTACCGATAACCGTTTGACAATCCCCAGCAGCTATTGTACCTTGTCCCCCAGCATGAGAGGAATATCCGGAAGCTGTCGAACCAGAACCTTCGGCATGGCTAGAGCTCCCAGAGGCCGTCGTATCACTTCCTTCGGCATGGCTAGAGCTCCCAGAGGCCATAGTGCTCCATCCTTCGCCGTGACTATAACCCCCTGTAACTTTTGTAAGGCATCCTTCGGCGTGGGATATATATCCAACGGCTGCTACATTATAGCCTTCCGCAAAAGAATAATAACCATTCGAGTATGCTTTGTTTCGATATCCCATGGTGTAATAAGGAGAAATACCGTCCTTATCATCTTCATTCTTAGTTGTTCCATACGCAATTTGAGCGATAACACTTGAACCAGTACGAATACCTAAACCGGAATCATCGATTGTTATGTTTCGCCCGCTTGGTTTTCCGATAAACACAGTGCTTCCAAATTTAGCAACATCATATGTATTGTCTGGGTCTCGAATGACTAAAGCATTGTTCGCACTATCTGGTTTCATATATACTTTACCAAACTTCAAGCTGCTCTCAATCTCTCCGGAGTTGATATGGAATACCTTTCCTGTGATCCAGGCAGTTGCATCGGAATCTGGTTTTATGGCGGTGTCGCTGGTGCCTTTGAACTGGATGGAATCTTTTGTAAGTTTAAGTTTGGATGCACTGGCGGAGTCGCCAAGGATAATATTACCTTTATCGAAAGTAATGTAGTCTTTATGGCTAGCAATCTCAGCATTTTTCGTGCTGATTACTGTATCCCAGGTATACTGCCACCCCGTGACGCTCTGTACCATCGTGGTCTTTTTATTGGTATACACGCTCAAGTCACCAAGTGCACCTTTGAGATTAGTGACTTCCGTTTGAGATGCTTTAAGAGCAATCTGCTTTTTGTTATTTGAGATTTCAGTCTCGGCCGCGGAGATACGAGATATTGCGTTTGCATCAGCCGATAATAAAGCTACTTTTACAGCTCCATTCGGAATTGCCGCTACTTGATCGGTAGTCCATGTGACGTCAGCATGTCTATCCGACATAACGAAATTATAAATAATACAGCTGCCCCACGGTTCGCATTTTTGCATGTATAAATCCCATTTTGATGTGCCTGATTTCTTTATCCATAATGGCACTGTACCGTCAGCTCTGAACCAATCCAATCCAGGGTCGGGGTTGTTGATTGATTTGAACATTATCTGAACGTTTGACGTTTCCCATCCACTACTAACAAGTTTGAATGTCATAGGAGTGTTGATATAGTTTGATACTATTGTCAACGTGGCGAATTTAACATACATGTTAGTGTTACCGTTGCCAGGCACGGAATGTATCCTTACGTTGTTTGACGTATTACTTACGCTATATGCTGTTGATGTTGTGTTATCTGTGTAGGTGGTAACAGTTCTTGTCCATAAAAATGGTTTGAAAATATCTATAGCAGGCGGCGATCCAAGCCACGTTCCCGTCGGCGCAGTGGTCTGTGATGCACATAACTGATATGTTATAGCTGTGGATTTAATCCCTTTGCCAGACGCTCCTGTAGGACCTTGAGCGCCAGTTGCCCCTTTATCTCCTTTAGGTCCAGTTGCGCCTGTAGCACCTTGTGGACCACGTGGCCCAGTATCACCTTTTGCTCCAGCTATACAAACTCCATTTTGACTTGGCGAATATGTTTTGTTACCAGCACCATCGGTTTTTACAGTCCTGGACCACATGTACTTACCGTTCACCCATGTCGGAGCTGTGGTGGACCAGGAGCCGCCCGATAGGGATGTTTGCGATGTAGAGAGATAATATTCTACGTCTACTGATTCAAGGGAGTCTTCAGGAGCTGGCGTCCAGTCTGTCGGAACCGTTCCGAACTCGCCTTTCACATTTCGAATCTTGAATTTGATTGGAGATTTTGCGTTTGTAGTAACGATACCCCAGTTTGTTGAAGAGTCAAATATATCGTACGAAACATTTGTTTTGGGTGTATATGAGAACCATACTCTTTGCCATTTATTCGCTACTAATGACTGAACTGAATTCTTACGTAATGATGTGTTATCGTTATCGTTACCGGTCCCACTCGGCATTCCGTCATAACCATTATTTACATCGGCATTCCAACTGCAGGCGACTTCAGGATTTACTTCCAGACTGATTATATATGTGTATCCTCGTGGGATATAGATTTTCTTCACACCAGGGTCGAAATAAATTCCTCGACCCCATGAATTGGAACCAATCGGGGCCACACAAGTCCAGGTGTTCGATGCTTTATCATAAGAAAATGTTGATAATCCATTACAGTTTTTGATCATCCCTACGGGAATCAAGTTTCTTCCACCGATTTTTAGATTGTCAATTTTACTATTAGCACTATTAGCCTTATTCCAAGCTTCTTTAGCAGCTTCATAGCTGGATGATTTTGAAACGTCGGAATATTTAATAGTACCGTTTGACATCACAGTCTGATCGACGAAATATAATGTGCTAGTAGATCCTGAGGTATACGATGGTTCTGTTTTACTCCAATTAGACCCAATGGCGCTACCATCACTTGGTTTGGACGGTGCTGTCGTTGAAGACTGAAGAATATAATACCTCGTAAATTTACTTACACTTATACCAATACTCCCAGTTTCCCCTTTGGGTCCAGTCGGTCCCTGAGGTCCAGTTGGTCCCTGAGGTCCGGTAGCTCCTTTGTCACCTTGTGGTCCCTGAGCGCCAGTTTCACCTTTGGGTCCGGCGGCACCTTGTGGACCACGAGCACCCTGAGCACCCTGAGCCCCGGTATTACCTGTTATACACACTCCGTTTTCGGAAGGCGTGAATTCAGTACGATCATCTCCGTAGGTTACGAAATTTCGTCTCCAAATATACTTACCCTCTGTCCATGTGGGCTGATTATTACTCCATGAACCACCAACTAATGATGTTGGGGATGTGGATGAATAAAACTGTTCGAGTGTTGATTTGACTGTATTATCTACTGTGGCTGCTTCTTTTGAACCAATCCGGAAATTGCTGACATTGATGTCCAACATATCCATCACTGGATTGAATTCCAACGATGAATTTTTGCCTTTAAGCTTAAATATACCATCGGCATACATCTGAATTGGAGATTCTTTCTTACTTGTAAGAGCTCCGTCACCAAGTCCAAAACCGGTGGTGGAAATATAAACACCGCTTGTCGGATCGTTAATAGCCAGCTTGCCACTATAGATGGCATTTTGACTCATATCAAACTGGGCAATCTTAGCCTGGAATGCAGACAGGTCAACGACGTCTATAGAAGCGGCCTGGATCTTCTGACCATTCACTTCTGCCTCAGATACGCCATTTGCGATGTTGATTGCTTTGACAATAGAGTCCTGACCATCCGGACCGGTGATGATAAGGCGCTCTGTCTTAATCGTACCGGTTACAATAGAATCTGCATTGATAGACTTGATCTTCGCTGCTTCAATCGTCGCATCAGCAATCTTAGCGTTCGTTACAGCGCCTTCATGGATTGCTGCCGAACCGATGGAGCCATCTTTGAGAACACCTTTATTGATCCATGCATTATTCACATTCGCAAGATCAATATCTGCTTTTTTGGCAACGAGATTATCTGTCTCAATATTCTTTGATTCCAGATTATCAATCCGACCGGTAGCTGCAGTAAGATCTGTGATATCTGCTTTACCGGCAATGAGCTTATCGGTTTCAATATCTTTTGATTCCAGCTTATCGATCCGACCGGTAGCTGCAGTAAGATCTGTGATATTCGCTTTGTTGGCAGAGAGTTCTTTCACACTCGCCTGAGTAGCCTCAAGATTTTTGATTGTAGCATAATTCGCCGACACAACTTCCGCATCAATCTTATTTGCTTTTAGATTTTCAATTTCTGCATCTCTGGCGGTTAGTTTTCCCTTAATATCGACATTATCTGCTTTGAGATCTTTGATTTCTGCAGAATCTGCGGTAAGCTGGTTTTTAATAACAACATTATCGGCAACAAGATCATTCACTCGAGCACGCTCAACTTCCAGATCCTTAATAGTCGCCTTATTAGCAACCACAGCATCAAACGTGTCCACTTTCTGTCCAAGCTCTTCTACATCGCCAGTTCGAGCTGCCGGACTGGATACGTTTCCGGTTACAGTTGCGGAGTGTTTACCAACCGAAACCCTAACCCTTTCGCCAGCTTTAGCAGCCACCGTAGCCGTATAAGGAGTAAGCATGTCCGATCCGTCAAGACGAACGTATTTACTCCCATTATATTCGACAATAGTGCCGTAGAGGGTTGTCTCCTCGGCAGTTTTCTTATCATCGGTCGTGGCTTTCACAAAATCGGAAATAAGATTTTTCGATAACGCCATGAAACATCACCTCCATAAATTTGTTGTAAATACTGCGGTTTCAGTCACTTTGCATCCCGGTTTACATTCAATCGACTGTCTTGTGACTTTTGCCTTAATATCCATTAACCCAGCTCGTTCGTAATTCAGTCTTACGCAATCATACAGACGAACCGGACAATATCCGTGCGAATATGAAATTGTGTATTCAACTGATGAAAGCTGGGATAATAAAGATGTGGCGTAATCCTTGACCTGACGGTTTGTTGGTTCTCCTGAGAATTGCGGATCGGTCTCTCTATGAACAATTTCTCGCCCACGATTAACTGTTGAAGTAGGACTGTTTGGATCATCATTAACGACTCTTGCAAAGTAGTTGTCATGACTTCCTGAATAATAGACTTCTACTACATTCGGGATTCCGTAAATATCATGCTCGACACTCATGTCCGGATATAGAATTGAGCTGTTATCATCGGTGTAAGTCCAAACAGGTTGTAAAGAAGCCGCGTCCTGATCCGGAAGGAAAAGAACACGGCCTACTTCATCAAGTCCTAGATTGTATTTTGCATTTGATAACAGATCTTTTGTAAAGGTTAACCAGGTATCACTGGTGTTTGCTACAAAATCGTTGTAGAGTGTATCATCACTTGCAGTTTTTATAACAGGCGCTCGCATATTTTCGCTTATGATCTTATAAGCATTGCTCATTACATTCCCGTTTTTCAGAATTGAATATCCTAAAGGAGGAATGCCCTCTTTTAATTCCAATAATGGCGTATAAGCATCAATGGACACCTTCTGATACCGACCGTCAAAAGATGATTTTGGGGTCTGGACCAGGAACGTGCCCATTGGAAACTTTTCTTTTATTCCATTTTGAATTGTTATGAGGTATGTACGAACATAGCATTCACCAAGTACACTACCGACATCAAAAGATGCAGAGCCAAGTGTATCAGCGTCTGCATCCCATTCAATACCGCTTTGTATCATGTCTGTTATCTGGGATTTATCACACCAGGTCCCAGGGTCTACGACGTAATACTCAAAAGTCTGTTCCATAGACTTGGTCCAGTCTGGCATGTTAAATTCCCCCTTCTACCCTCGTTATGTCAAACGATACAGGTATCTTAACTTCACAGTGTGTCTGACTGATTGACACCGCAACATTTGCCCAGTATCCGGTTCCGGACGGTTCCCTGATGTAAACATCACCAGTGTATACAGCTAGCCTACGCAATGCGTATAATGTATCAATATCCCCTCTTGGGATTTCTGTTTTCCAGGAGGACGTTTCACCCAGCTGAGTGCCATAGTATGACACAGGACGTTTTCGCCCTATGTATTCGACAAGACTGACGTCAACTCCGTTTTTGTCTGAAACATCTATATTATAAGGAAGTTTTACGAGTGATCCGGACCATAATGGCTCCATGACGATGTCCCTTTCGTTAAGACCTTCCGTTACAAGATTATCCCAGGTTTCCTCCCACTGTATGATTATGGATGTCTCCTTTATTGGATATGGCGGAACGTCGTAGTAACTTATTGCACCTGTCGATACTTCAGTTGCCACTATTCGGTATCTTCCATAATCGAGAGCCGGATGTGGGTCGGTCACATATGTGTATGATGAGTTATCCAATTCGCTGGCTATCTCGATTAATTCACCGGTATAATCACGTCGGTAGATAGCAAGCGTGACACCAGGGATAAGCTTATTTTCTTCGTCAGCACAATATGCTCTTATAGAGCAAGAATATGTATCTGAATCATATCCAATTTCGGCATTAATGCCGTAAGTTTGTTCGGTCCACCCTACATTAAATTCAGATTCTGCACTTGCCGTTAGTCCTGAATCAAAGGAGGCTGTGCAAGTCACTTTATAAGTGATGTTGTTCTCAAGATCGATATTTCCGGCATTCAATTCAACGAGTAGATTCTGCAGACCATCAGTAAATAATGAATATACTTCCTGACCTCTACTGATTACTGTTTCAGTGCCTGTGCGATCACTCGTGCTATAAGCCTGAGTAGATGTAATCGACACGTGGTAACTCAATACCGACTGGGTGTTCGGCGCGGTTTCCGCTTTAATATAAAACGGGAAAGACTCAAGTGTGGTTACTTCTGAACCTGTCGAATCGGTCACGTTGAGCTGCACGGTTGGGACGGCGTATACATTGATCGTTCTTTGTACAGACCAAGCTCCATATTTACCGGTTACGCCTGCTGTACGCACTCTCCATAGAATAGTGGTTCCCTCGACATAAGCTGTTGTGCTTAAAGATTTATAGCTTGTGTCATCAATATTGTCGCCAGTTTTTGTATTCTTTATGGTTTCCGTTTTCGTCGTTCCGTTGATGGTTGTTTCTAACTGAGCATAAGTCTGACTTGAATTATCTTCAGAATTATGAACCCAATATAACCGAACACTCTCTCCTACTGTAGCGGTTGTTGTTGACGACCAAGTAGTAGGTGCCCCCGGGGCTTTACCGAGCTTGAGTGATTTAATAGCCGACCAGCCAGAAGCCTGATCGTTGCTGTTGTATGCTCTTAATCGGAAAAAATACTGATACCCGGTTTCGATACCCGTGATTTCAGTATGTGTTACATTTTCAACAGTCCGAGAATGTACCTGATCCGGATTACTGTCAAAGTAGGTTCGATTCGTGGCATACTGCACTTCGTATTTTGTACATCCACTAACTTTCACCCATGTGACTAATACTCCGGTATCAGAAAGCGCCTTCAGAGTTTTTATTTGTTTTGGAGTCGCGGGTCCGGACGAGGCATTAGATGAATACTCAGACCATTCGCTGTATTGATTACCTCTCCATGCTCGACATTTTACTTTATACTCCGCGCCATTAGCCACGGTGCATGACCACGACGCAGAGTTCGTATGAATAACAGCCTTTCCGGATTTATACTTCTTTAAATTGTTTTTTACGACATAGAATTCAATCCGGGTGCCATTCACGCTGAGATTGTCTAACTTAGCGGTAAGCTTCTGTTTTTCAATTGTCACTGTCGGGGCGGATGGTTTGGTTGGAGGGTTGTGTGAGAAGGAGTAACCTTTTAATGTAGACCACATGGATGACCAATATACAGAATCATGTCCGTTTACCTGAGTGGTCTCAGATACTGGTCTAATTTTGACTTTTACTGAAGTTGCATTGGATGGTGCTGTGTAACTACTTTGTTTTGAAGTAGTTGTTGAATCATCACCCACGAAAGCTACTCCGTTTCCGGTATAGTAGTACCAAATAACATGATATTCTTTCGTATGATCTCCGCCCCAACTCCATGTTACATATACGGTTCTGTCGGTACCCGTCTGAAGTCCAAACTTGGTTATATTTACTGCGCCTAGAAATCTGACGACATAATATCCTTCACCAGAACCACCATCAGTAAATTCATCTGCCAAGATTATCGCCTCCTTCCTACCGTTGCTGCCCTGACAAGTGTTTCAACAGCATTGGAAATTTCGCTACCATTATCGTAAGTAACGCCGTTGATGCTGTTATATGTGTTTCCGACATTATTAAGACTTTTACCGAGTCGGTTAATTGCTCTGACCACTTCGTCGGAATTTCCATTTTGATTGTTGCGTGCTGATATATTACCGATTGCTCGGAGATTTGCCAGCGGAGTAAACGCTGGGTCAGTAAATAATCCGTTGAGTTTCCCAGCTGTTGCTTTTACATTCGTGAGATCCAGTACGGGCCGAATGGTTGGTGTAGTGTCCATATCAGAATCAATGATGTCATTCATTCCGGAAAGAGCACTACGAATTGAATCAAACGCTGTTTCGCCCATACTCTTACCAGCGCCGTATGTCTTCGACTCCATGGCATTCATACCTATGATCAGACCCTCACCGAGCCATTTACCTGCCTGAATGGTGAGCTTAGATGGCGAATGGGATTTCTGTCCATCTTTTTCACCTCTAACCGCAGCTTGACCAAGAGCATAACCAGAATTATAAGCAGATTGTTGCATAGCATTCATACCCAGCACCAGACCTCTACCAAGATTGATACCGTTCACATAGAAGCTGGTATAAGCTTGACCAGAACCGTTCGCTGCAGATGCTCCAACATAGTTTGCCGCGTTAACTGCCTGATTAGCCTGAGCCTGAATACCTATTGCAAGAGCCGAGATTAATGCTACGCCGACCTTCTGAAACTCTTTATCTTTTGAAGCGATAGAGTTTTTCATAGATTCAGCCATGTTTGATGCCGTAGCCGAAAGTGTGTTGGATTTCGATTTCACACCACTGGCAAGAGCGGACGTCAATATGCTTCCAACATTCCGCACCTTTGACGAAGAGCCTCTGAATGCGGACACGAATCCACTGATGTTAGTTTCTGCAAGTGTATCGACAGCTTGTACGAACGTACTTGTGCCTGTGGCTTTCACAGAATCCGTAGCATTAATAGCTTCGACGAGACTTTTCACCGCCGTAGATGCATTGGCTACTTTATCCGGACTTACATTTGCTACGGAATTCGAATAATCAGATAATGCTTCACCAAATGGTTTAAGCTGAGTGCCAAGATTTGCCAAATCGCTATTTCCCAGCAACGCGCCAAGGAAACCGCCACTCTTCGGAAGCGCATCGTTCAATGAAACCAGAGCTTTTGCTGCTTTTACGGATGCCTGGATATCTTTTGCATCAATTCCTTTTACGCTCTGTGCATAATCAGACAATGCTTCACCAAATGGTTTAAGTTGCTCACCCATTTTGACGAAAGATGCTCCGCCTGTTATGAAAGATGCTATTGCATTGAGAAGATCAGTTCCGGTCAAAGCAAGGATTGCCTTACATAAGGAAGTAATACCTGTCGTGACTGATGAATCGATCCCCTTCGCCCCATCAATAAATGGCTGAGCGTTCTTCATGAAGTCAGAGAGGTTTTTACCCACTCCAGGGAGTCCTGATGTAGCTCCTTCTGTGAATCCTCCTACAATATTTCCGAGGAATGATCCCAACGCATAACCTATCTTCTGTAGTATCGGAATACCCTTATCCAAGAAACCTTCCAACGCGGGAACTTTTTCAAATAATGCACCAATAGCGACTACGATAGCTCCGACTGCGGCTATCAATGCCGCTAAAACACCAATGCCAGCAAAACCGGCAGTCCCAGCTAATCCTACAGCCGCTAAAATACCACAAGATGCAGACAATGATAAAAGTAACATAGATAACGCTTCTGCATTCCCGATAGAAGATTCTGGGTTTAAATCTCGTATTAGATATAGTATTCCAGCAAGAGCTGCTACTACCAGTGTCATTACTCCGACGGAAATCAATGCTTTAGCACTTATTGTCCCAACTTCACCAATAATCGCCATAGATACAGACAGTGATAAAAGTAAAGCCGATAATGCTAAGGCATTTGGCAAGGCATTTTCAACTTGAAGAGCTGACATTATTCCTAGGATTCCAGCAAGAGCTGCAACTGCTATGACCATTGTGGCTATCATGGTGATAGATCCTTTTGCTTTATTTCCAGCTAACTCTATGAGAGCAAACATACCCATGAGAGATCCTAAACATGCTGTCGCAATGGCGAGTTTTGTTGAATCAATCATGGATAGAGCTGCAACTGCGGCCGCCATCACGCCAATAGCTACTGCCATAGCGATGACATTGCCTTTAACATCATTAGCCCCTCTGGTTGCCCAGATCATTGCTGTCATGATTGCTCCGAGTAAAGTAACAGCTAGAACACCTTTTGCCAATTGCTTGATATCAACAAGACCGAGTAATACTGCTATTCCGGCAAGAATACCGATTGCGACGGATACTGCGAGTACGGTTCCGGCAAGTTTTACAGTTTCACCAGTGCCGCTATCAGTTGTAATCTTTTTCAGAGCTTTTATGAATAGAAGAAAAGCACCAGCGAATGCTATAGCCTTTATGATTTCACCCACACTAAGCTGTCCCGCAAGTTTCGCTACTCCAACCATAATTAGCATCGACGCAGACACTGATAATAACAATTTACCCAGACCATCCATTATTTTCTCATTGGATTTTGTGATTTTCACAAGCAACCACACAAAGCCAGCGAAAACGGCAGCAAAAGCAGCACCTTTACCCATTTCACCTGGTTCCAGTTTAGACACAAGTTTCACTACCCCAACCATAAGACCCATGGAAACTACTATGGATTTTACCATTTTGCCAACGGAATCTATTTTATCTCCAGCTAGATCCGATATAGCTAAATATGCAATAACAAATCCTAAGAATACGCCTGCGAAATTAAGACCATTCTCAACCTCGTCTACTGATAACATACTGAATAACTTGATAACGCCTACTATAAGTAACATGGTTTTACCAATCTTGCTTATCATTTTTCCAGCTTTATCAATATTTTTAGCAGCTTCACCTTTCACAAGCTCTCCGTACATGAATAAAATACCGGTAATTCCAAGCAACAAAAGTCCCGCGCATTCCATCCCCTGATTTATTTCATCTTCGTTTAGCTTTCCTAGTATCTTAACTGACTCGGCTATAAGCAATACTGCTATACCAAGACCTGCTAATCCAGTTTTCAACCCGTTGATCTGAATTCCATCTTTTCCAACAGATGCAGACGCTGACGAAAGTTTATCCATAACCCATGTCATAACTGCTAAAGTTCCGCCAAGAATAAGCATAGCTTCTTCTGCATTGTGAAGTGCGTCCGTATTTATTGTCGATAACACCCATAACGATCCGGCCAAAATAGCGATGGAGATAGCTAAATCTTTCACACCCTCCATACGTGTTTTGAATGCTTTCGCTTTCAGGACTTTGGAGAAACTTTTTACAACTTTAGAAGCGTTATTGAGAATTTTGGGGATTTTATCCGCAGATTTCTCAACTACTTCTCCTACTCCGGATAAAACTTTTCCGATTCCCTCAGCAGGACTAAGTGCTTTATCTGCGATATCATAAAGTTTCTTTAACCCCCATACAAGTCCGACTCCGATTCCACCAGCTACTACATTGTCCCAATCGATGCTTTGTAATCTATTAAGCATGTCCGAACCAAGAGTTTTAAAGAAATCGACGATCTTGATTCTTCCGGATATAAGACCGTTCCATAAACCAGAAAGAGTATTCTCGCCTACTTTTTCCATCTCTTTGGACGGCGAATGAATCCCCAATACTTTCTTGATTGCTTTAAGGAGTCGTATACCAATGTCAGCTAATATTTTAGGAATCTCCGTTTTACCAGAAGACAATCCATTTTTGAATCCGGAAATAACATTTTTACCGACATTTTTCATACTCTTCGGAAGTATACTTTCGATATATGATACGAACTTTTCAAAATTCTTTTGTATGTCTTCGAACGATAATCCCTTAATAGATTCTTTGAAACTATTCAATTCTGCAGTGAATGCCTGAAACTCTGGAATAGTATTTAGAAAAGCCACGAATTTATCGAACTGCTCAACTACGTATTTTATTCCTTCCCCAACTTTCGTAAATCCCTGCGTAAACGGATCGGTTTTCTTCAGCCATTTATCAAATTTCACAAGCAAATCGCCCAAATCTGCAGTGAGATCCAACGTATTCATACCGAATACACTGAGAACTGCATTGATGGCTTTAATCGAAAATTTGAGAGATCCGCCTAAACACTGTCTGATAATATCAAGTGCGGCAAATACACCAGCCAATGTCCTAGTAAGCTCATCACCGTTATCTTTGGTGAATTTCAGGAATTTCGAAGTGACTCCATGCATACTTGCGATGATGTTATATAACGTCATTGCCGAAACTGGATCAAACACTTTCTGCCAAGCATTATGTATTTCGGTGAAAAGATTGATTAATGCGTTTCCCATGTTAGCTACGGAACCGTGAAGCAATTCTTTACCACTCAATTTATCCATATCATTGATGAGGTCATTGATTGGTATTCCTGTCTTTTCGGACTGTTTCTGAAGTTCTTTAAGAGCCTTCACGTCTTCTTTCGTGAGGCCATTTTTCTTTAACTCCGCGTCTGACATTTTGAGGATTTGATCGATTGTCTTTGCCTGCTCTTTATTAAGGTCTTCCTGTGAAGTGGTGAGTTCTTCGGTGTATCGGAAGGAACATCCAAGCCGCTCATTAACCAGATTCTGGACTCTTGCCCAGTCATGACCTTCAGCAGTAAGCTTATCGAATCTAGGCTGACCATTCCCGTAATCGCCTCTGATAACGGAGTCGACAATGTCTTTGTAGTCACTTGTGGCACTTGTTACTTTCTGAATATTTTTAGCAAGGTTACTATACGGATTGCCCATAGCTGCTTCCACAATAGCGTTACGAGCATCGGAAGCTTTATTAATGAAACCGCCGAGTACATCACTCACTTTGGTCCAAACTTCTTTGGCTTCGTCAAAGTCACCTATGATAAGCTGCCAGGTTTTTGTCCATCCGGAACCTAATGCCTCTTTCAGAGTATCTATGAGCTGAGAAAAAGTTTTAACTTTAGTGGCTGCGTCACCTGCTGTTTTCGCCATGTCAGCCATCTCTTTCGCCTGTTCCTGGGTGTATCCCTGATCAACGAACTTTTTAACAGCCGCATTATATTCTTCCTGAGTATCAGCTGCTGTAGCAAACTGATCAAGCGTCTGAGTAAGCACTTCTGTCGTAAGCCATTCATCCTGCAACGACTCTCTAAACGATCCTTTGGCTTCAATCGCTGCCTTCGCGCCAGTTTGTAAATGCTCGGAGGTTCGAATAAGGGCGTCCTGAAATACTTGACCGCCCATTCCGGCATTAACGACTGAATTCCAGTCCATGAGTTGAACTTTGCCGGCAGCCAAAGCCTGAGATAACTGATACATTGCCGTAGAGGCCTGCTGAGAATTCGAACCGGATACGGCTGCAAGATTGGCGATACCCTTGATCGCCGATACCGAAGCATCCAGTTTTACACCAGCTGCGGTGAATGTACCAATGTTACGGGTCATTTCGGTAAAATTGTAGATGGTTTTATCAGCATACGTATTCAATTCATCCAAAGCTTTATTGACAGTCTGAACATTCGTACCCTCTTTTTGGGTGTTCGCCAGAATGGTTTGAACTGAATTCATCTGGGTTTCATACTCAGCAAATCCATCTTTCACTGGATCAATCGTAATGGCATCAGTAAGCTGTTTACCAGCGGATATCGCGGCATTGGTAATATTCTGCAGCGCGGTGATACCCATTACCTGTAGGGCAGAAAATTTCATCTGAACAGTTTGAATACCGCTACTCATACCGGAGAAATCGACTCTCTTAGCAGTCTGCCCTATTTCCTCAAGACCTTTGGAGGCTCCTGGAAAATGAAGTTTTGCTTTAAGCTTATCGAGGGTTGACATTGTGGTTCGAGTATTTGCCTCGAAGTCCTTATTGTCAAACCGCATTTCGACGACTTTGCTATCTATAGTTTCACTCATTTCTTAGTAACCTCCTTCCATGCGCTTTCAGCAATTTGGTCAAAAATAGGCTGGATAGCGGGATTGATGTAATCTCTTCCTTCTACCCAGCCTCCGGTGCCAGTCGCATGTCCATACTGCAAAATAATAGCGATTGGAACTCCTTTGTTAACATTGGTGTTATGAAATTCTATGGATACAGATCCATTTTGACGTTTTATCACGTATGTCCATGAAGCGGCAGTCTTACCGGTATCAGTCGGCGTTGCAGACGAAAGGGCGGCTACGCCAGCTCGCCCATACTTATCCAGGTCGCCAATCTTAGCCGCTTCCTTAACTCTCTCGAGATATCTCGAGAGTTTTGAGAAATCTCCCTTTTGTCTGAATTCGATCATGTATTACCTCATTAAATCGCGATAAGATCTTTCCATGTATTTGTACCGCAAATGCCATCTACAGTGAGCCCTCTGGACTTCTGGTACTGTTTGATAGCATAAACAGTGTTTGTACCTGCCTTTCTGTCAAGGCTAAGTTCTTTTCCATCTTTTCCTTTAAAACCTCTGGCTCTGAAGATTTCCTGTGCTAAAAGAACGGAAGTTCCTTCGCTACCGAGTTTTACAACTTCTGGATTAAACATGTAACCGCTCCTTTCAGATTTCACTGATGCGTCCGTCTTTGTCGGCGGGACGTACGATATAACATTGTCGGTGTATTTCGGAGTAACAAAGCCTCGGATATATCGACCATTGATGGAAAGCTTGCGTCTACGGACTGAATCCTTGTAGTTGCCTTCCATTACGATGAAATAACCCTGAGATTTATTCACCTCGATGATGATTCCGATATGATCGGCATAACCGGTACAGTCACCAACTCCGTTATCGTTCCAGTCGTATAAAACGGCGTCGCCGATGTTTGCTACATAACCGTCTGCTTCTACCCAACAACCCATTTTCTTTGCCCGGTTAATGAGCTCTTCACATCCGATTTCAATCGGCATAATGTCTGTATAGCCGAGCTTAATCGCTGTTGCTGACCACGTACAAGCACACCAAGCCCATCCATACTGCATCTTTACACCGCGCGGAAATGAACCGGTATATGAATTGTAAATATCCACGATTTTCTTATAAGAACCATCGGCTTCGTTCAGACCTTCCCAAGAACAAATGAGATCTACTACTGCCTGTCGGGAGCGAACTTTGACAGAGCCTGTGGACTCACCATACCAGTGATTCATGTCTACATCCCCGCTAATTCCAGCTACTCGACCGGAGCTTGTAAACTGCTGGATAATGCAAGCGAAATCTGGGCCGCCCTCATAATCTGCGAGCCAAACCGGATACTTTGAGAGTAAGCTCTTCGAATACCAGCTCTTATAATAATCAATGTTGGTGTAAATACCTGTTTTGTATCCCTGAGATTTCACATAGCTACAGAAAATCTCGGTGAACTTATTACATTCTGCCTTCCCTAAAGTGACTCCAGCTTTCTTGGCTTTATTGACAGTGTCATACTCGAAGTCGGCAAAAATATAGATGTCTTTTCCGAGACCTGCTTTTTTGACCTGAGAAATACAAAACTGAGCTTCAGCCAACGCCTGTGTTTCACTAAGCGCATAGATGAAATGATAAACCCCCTTAATAGGAAGTTTCGCAGATTTACATTTTTTCGCGTATTCGAAAAATCGAGTATCAGTTGTCTTGCGATAGCTTGATCGTAAGATGGCGAAATCGATTCCTGCTTTTTTGACTTGCGCGAAATTGATCGATCCCTGATGATAACTAATATCAATTCCTTTTTTCATTCGATCACCCCTTTGAATGATGTTTTGCTCGACGAGCTTTATTCAGTGCTTCATTACGTCTTGTGATATCAGCTGCACTCATTTTTTTACCTGGTGAATTTTTAACATTGCAAACTCTGATTAAAGTCAATAAGCTGTTTATATGCCACTTTTCAAACTCCACTGGAATGCCTTGTGAAATCATCCAATAATAAATCAGCTCTGCTGTTATGCCCTCGCGGCTTCCTCGTTTTGATGGATCATTGCGAAAAGTGGTAGCTGTCATCGGGTCGTCTATATAAGCTGATATCTGATCAATCAGAGTTTGACTTTTAGAAATGCGATCATACACCTCGGACGGAACATTCTTAGTGATAGTCATGCATTTGATGTAATCTGTGATTTCGGGTAACGTTTTGTCTCTCTTACTGAAGAATGGTTTATGCCATTTACGTTCCCATTTTGACAGAGAGACAAGAGAATGTTCTAATTGTAAATGCCATTCTTTGAAAGCTGGCGAGAATACGAATTCTTCTTTTTCATCATCCCACACTTCTGGTGCCGGAACGGTTATTTCAAGCATCTCTTATCCCTCCATAGTTTTCTTCTTTGTTACGCCTCCGGAAACTGGCCTGCTACGATTTTGTCAGCCTCGACTTTGGCCTGCTCTCTGACATCTGCCGGTAATAAACCGTTAACAAACTCTGCAGCGGCTTTTGCGTCCGTTGCCAACTCCATAAACAGAACTGAATACGCCTCAGTCTCAGCGAAAGCTCTGGAAATCTCCGGACTCTTCATAAATCTCCGACCGTCTGCACTCTTTTCGCCGTATGCTTTGAGAACCAGATCTTTGAAATACTTGATAATTTCAGGCTCATTATTCGCTGCCACAATTCTTTTGATGGTAGCGTCCAGACCGCCGGCTGTACTCAGCTGCATTTCGATGATCTCTGCTTTGCTAAAGTGGAAATGAAAGTCTTCGGTCCTCTTTACTCCGTTGTAGTCTTCATATGTAATAGTTTTGTTGAACATAGTTTTTCTCCTTTCACATTAAAAAAAGAGGCCCTGTATGTTGGGCCTCTAAAACGATCTCAAATTACTCTGTTACTGCAGCAAGGATAGTTTTCACTTCATCTGGTAACGGAAGACGTGCTTCAGCGTCTGTGTCGCCATACAGAACTTTCTCAATGGCAGCCATCTTCTTTTCGCTAAGTTTGGTGGAATCGAACACCAGAGTTGCTGTAGGCTTAAATCCAGCTACTGATACAGGTATTGTGGAAATTTCCCAAGACATAGTCGCTGCTTCCGGACTGTCGTTAACCGACTGATAGTCAGCTGCAGATGGCGCAGCTAAGCAACCATATACGACATGGATCTTATAACCGTGAGAATTGTTTTCAGTATCATTACCGATGATTGTCTGATAAGAGAAGCCAAACGGAACGTGATCCTGCTGACCAAGAGATACTCCTTCAACAAGCTCTCCTGCACCGATGCATGGTTTAAACTCATCAGGATATGTATACGCTTCGATTGTTGCCTTGAAATCTTCCGCAGATAAAATGTTGAGATATTTGATATTATCTGCATACATAGCATTCGGCTCTGCTCCTTCGGGAGCCTCATTTACGGCGGTAAGTCCGTTCCAGGCAGCACCTTTCGGATATGTGCCATTAGACTGCGGATATAAAACGCCCTTGCTGACACCGGTTTCGTAAAGTCTTTTACCGACTTCATCCCATACAAGTTTGGACATTTCTTCTTCCTCCTTAGAAATATAGTGTTAATACATCGTGGTAGAGATTCTCGGATTTATATGACGTATCATAAGCACAATATGGAATCATCAATAATTTAGAGATAACTTGATTATCAGGTTTCTTATCGATCACTACCACGCTGTATTTTTTGGTAAGTAAGTAAGCTGTGTTATCAGCTTTGTCTTTTTTTATACTTGTCATAGAATACTTAATCGCTGGGTATTCCATTTTGACTGATTCAGGTGGTTGGAAATAAACATGCCTGGAACCAAGCAGTTCTTCCAACTTATTCTGTAGCTCCAGGCGAGTTCCCATTCCAAATACCTCCTATAGATAAGATCATCCTGGGATATTGGAGTTCAACATCAGTTACTTTCCATTTCGTCCCCAGGATATCAACATATGCTATACAAGAATGATTCTCGAAAGCAAATGGGTCGGCCAAGATGCTCAGAACATTCGCAAGGTTGAGATTATCATTGATCTCACCTGAGCTCTGACGCTTCCAACGGTTGCTAGTCATATCACCGTAATACCCATGCTCTTCAACAGGGCTATCCAATACCCCCGGTTCAATCTCCCTTACCGGAAGAGTGAAGCCTATCTTGCCGAACCATTTACTCATATCGATTCACTCCTTAATCATTTGTCAGACTTAACTGTCGCAAGTTTGGCTGTTGTGGCTGTAGCAGAATCTGTCGTCACATATGTAACAGTCGCTACATTTCCGGCAACAGCACAGCTGACCGGTTTATATAATGTACCGGCAACATCGATCATAAGTCCTTTAACATACGCATCCTGCAGCTCAGCGCAAGTCACTTTGTTCTTACAAGCAGAATCATAATATGCATAGGCATCGTTTGCTTTTCCGTAAACTTTTCTCACTGCGACATTCACGTCGTCAGCGACTGGACGAATTTTTTCAATCATGACTTATCCTCCTTATGCGATTTAGGCTGCCGGCTCCTCAAGAGCGATAGCAGAATATACCTGAGTGAGCGCACCGGAGAGTCTTGTCTCCAGCATGTATTTGTAGCGGTTGAAGTCCATGTCGAAATCTTCGAACTTGGTAACTTCACCACCTCTGGTGGAACCGAACTGATAGTCTGCCAGGTTTACAAACAGACCAAGCAGTTTCTTCTTACCATCACTGGATGTTCTCGTGAGACCTTCGAACTGCTCGACAGTCTGGATAGATGCTACGTTGAGTGCTGCAGCAAGATCTGCTTTGGAATCATAAATACGACGACCGTTGAGATCCCTTGCCAGAAGCATTACGTTCAGCAGGTGTGGTGTACAATACAGATCTGGTGTACCCGTACCTTTGAATTTCTCTCTGGAATACAGTGCAGCTTCGATCATAGCCTCTGCTTTGATGTAGTTCTCACTGAAGTTTGCACCGGTATTAGTACCCTGCAGTTTGGTTTTTGCTGCTTCGAAATCAACGTCCTGATGGATACAGTACAGCTCATCGTCATGCCAGATGGAGCGAATATGATCTTCATGAATTTTGTCCGGATCACCATCTTCACGACCATCGCCGACAAGTGCTGCCATAGCGAGCTCTTCATTCAGAACGTGTCTCATCATCTTCCACTGATAAGCAACTACATCGAAATCTGTAATATCTGCCACATCGTCTCGGTGCATCTGATCTTTGATGTATACTGTCTGAGGATCAGTGGTACGGCTGAGAAGTTTGATCTTAGCCATGTCCTCTTTGTAGTTACCTTTCTTCTGGTATCCTTTAGCTCTCAGATCTGCAATACGAGCATCGGCCTGGCGAGTACGGATTCTGCTGTACGGAGATTTATGGATTTTAGACATTACAGAATCAATCCATGTCTGATCTCTTTCGAGAGTATCCGGCTCACCTTTCTTCAGCAGTTCGTATTCCGGGAACAGAGCTTCCACTTCATCGTCGAATACACCATGAGCAAGTGTGTCAGAGTTTTCCTCTGCGAAAAACTTCATTGCCTGTTTCAATGTTCCGACATTGCCCTGCTTAGCCATAGAGATGATTCTCTGCTCATCGGAATGACTCAGTACGGTGCCCTGGTCTGTATCTTTATTGTCAAATACATTATGTTTCACTACTTTTCCTCCTTCTTCTTCATCATCATCGTCGTCGGAGTCGTCTACTCCGTTTTCTTCGAGAGCCATGCCTACAACAGCTGCTACCGCATCTTTCTGCTCTTCATTGAGGGTGTCAAGAATCTTCTTAATTGTTTTTTCTCCAGTTTTCGCTCCCTCATTTTTCTTTTCTTCTGCCACTTTTGAATCTCCTTTCTGGTTGTTTTCAGCATCAGCGGAATGATAGAGCATAATATTTTCATCCCAGGATGCTTCAAGCTCTTCTTCGCCGTCTGCGCTGTGCGCCATAATAAAATCCACGTAGGCACCAGGATTAGCTCCAGCCAATACAAGACTGAGTTCTCTGATGTTTCCGTGGATTACATCTTTACCGATATGTTTTAACTGATTTGCCCAAATAGACAGTGATCGTACATCACCATGCTGGACAAGTTTCTTCGCGGACTGTCCCTGCTCGGTGTCATTGAAAACACCATACGCATACATACCATCATCGCGATTTTCAAGAATGGCGTGGCCAAGTACCGCATTTGGATCGTTGTGCTCATGATTCCAGACAAGTGGAACCACACAGCCGTCGTTCTCTTTGAACGCATCTTTTCGGATCGTGCGACCATCGCCACAGAGCAAATCGTTTCTGGTGGCATATCCGCTAAAGTCACAATTAACCATTTTGACTGTTTCCTCCTTCTTCGTTTACTTCGGCAGCATTTAGAGTCTGTGACATGTCCTGCTTAGCTTGGCTGATGTTGCTGTTGACTAACTCATCTGCCTTCGGATCTTTAGATGGCTGCATACCAACAATCTGACGGATCTCATTGGAGGTCATGATTTCGTTACGTGTAAACTTATCAGCGATTTCTGCGATATCATTGACTGGAACCAGTCGGAATGGATCTCTGAAATAGACAATAGACTGTAACTGCGACCGAGCGGTCTTTGTGAGAAATTTTCGTTTTAATTCATCAACAATGGCCGAAATTATTGGCTCGACTGTGCGATTCATATAATTCAGCATTGTTTTTTCATCAGCCGTACCATCGAGCACTGACTGGGTAATGCCAAGCTGGCTATAAACCATGTTGGTAAGGTATTCAACCTGTTTGAGCAGATTGTTTTCCAACGAACGGTTCAACTGGATGATTTTCTCTGTTCCATCTGTATACGCAATGCCATACTGAGAACCGGTCAACTGATCGATAATATCTTTTCGCCTTCGCTCAGCCTGCTCACGTCGGGCCTCTGTCTTTATTACATACGGAAGCTGTATAATCAAATCCAGTTTTCCGGATGCCGTTTGTTCATCTGTCACATCCAATAAACTGAGTTTTCTTATAAGACGCTGCATGGTTGAGTTGTATTCGTTGACCACTGCATATAGCGGATTTTCGATAATGGCCACCTGGTTTTTAGGGAGTAAAATCTCTTCTTTTTCGCCGGTTCGGTCATTGTACAAACGAACCCTTACCATATCTGGATACCATTCCGTAATCTTTCCAGTTCGCATGGAATCAATCTGGTACGAATTCGAACTTTTCGGGTCGATGGTGGTTTCGACTGGAACCAAAGCTACGCAACCCTCATCGAGCATCGATAATACTACATCCTGAATGAAAGCCCGGCCTGTCTGATCTTTGTTTGCCTCTAAATTAAGGCAATTATTCAAACCGGAATCAATATCTTCTACATAGCGTCCGTTCTTATCCAATCGACAATGTTTGATATTAACGGATGATACATCAAGAGCAATCCTGTTAAATATGGACGTTGCTATTGATTTCTCATTTCCTCTACTAAGCCGTGGTCTATCAGGACGTGAGGAATATCCCGGACCAGTGATTATATACTGGGTTGGGTCACGACTGGTGAATGCGTTCCAGGCATGAGCAAGCCTAGTGCTTAAATTTAATGACATAAAATCTCCTTGTAATTAAGAAAACGAATCTATTGCATGGTCTATAAGATAATTTCTACCGATAGCACCAGCCGTAGCAACTGCATTAATTCATCGTTGTTCATATTTCGCCTCCATATTACTCAAGTTCAATGCCTTCTACTTCAGCTCTTACCTGCAAACAACGGATATATTCTCCCATATACCGTTTCTGCTCCAGCAAAAGTGCTTTGACACATGTCGGTGTGAAGTTAAGAGTGCCTGCATCCCACTTAACAAGCATCTTATGTAATTTGTCATACCGGATCTTCACCTGAAGATACTCGGCTTTAAATCGTTCTTTATAATCAGAACTGTTCATGAGTTCGATTGTGTCTTTCAATTCCATGTCAATCTCCTTATTCAAAAGCTTCTCTGTTTAATTTGAAGGCGACAAAAGCATCCATCATAGCCGCGACAGCATCGATCTTCGCTTCATGTCGTCGTTTCAACAATTTACGGTTTCCATTTGTGTCTTCTATTGCGATGCAGTTACCCATGGTAAATGACATAAGAGCCTCATCAAAAATAAGCATTCTTTCCTCAGACAGTTTCTTCAGCTCACCAAGCGGGACTGATTCTGTCTTAGCTCCCTGGATGACTTTTTCAATTCCAAACGGTCCATTTTCCCGTTCCCACCTCTCCACGAAGTCTCTGGCATTATACGGGTCATATCCCAAACAACGAACGTCGTATTCTGCTTCGGCTATGAAATTGTCAAGATCTTCATACACCTGCATCATGTCGAGAATATTTCCGGGTATAACAATAAGACTGCCCTCTTTCATAAAATCGTTGTATTTGATTCGCATTGCTGTGGGAAGTTTGCTCAGAGTGAGCTCGGATATGTAATTTCGGGTTTTTATACCGAAAGCACCATTCGATAACGGGAATAAAAATGTAAATGAACAGAAGTCATCTCCCTGGGATAAATCCGCACCCATAGAGCAAGGCATCTGCCAATACTCTCTTCGTCGATGAGGAAGAGTTTCTTCATATGTGAAGTAATATGTGTATCCCTCCATAGGAATACCAAAACGTTTGGCAAGAATATCATTGCGGACTGCGGGGTTGTTCTCAGCTCGTTCCACATCCAGCTGATAAGTTTCATAAGTAACAGTCTTTCCGAGATTCGGATTTGCTTTAATCCATTTATCCGGATCGTTAACTTCATCAATGGAGTCTAATTTATACCACCAGATTGAAGTATGCGGGGCTTTATACTCACCTTTGAGTATCTTCATCAATTCCATTTTGATTGTGTCGCCAGATCCATTACGAACAGTTCCTTCTGAGCTGATGGCAACTATAAGGTAATCATCATTTGAACCTCCACTCTGCTCTTTTGCGGCACCCTGTTCCAATGCTCCAATAACATCCTCTCTGATATCACCAGAGAGCCATTCATCAACGGTAGCTATCTTGACACGTAAACCCTGCAGTTTATCAATGGACATTGGCCTGACTTCAAGAAGCGAACCTGTTAAAAAATTCTGAATTCCTTTCTTAGTCGGAGACAGTTTAACACGATTCGCCTTAGGTCCAGTCGTGTTCTGGAGCGATCCTTCTGTAAGGAACTTATATAGCGGCCCTCTCGCTCTTGTGATAGCAGTCCGAATTGGCGACATGACCTCTTCGGCTTGAGCCATAGTCGGAGCGGTCGTTACTTGATGCGTTGTTGCGGTGTCGACGTTCAGTTCATAATTCTGCAAACAGGACGCATACATCGATTTTGCCGCACCTCGAGCTACAATTAAATACTGCTTGGTAATTAATCTTTTCTTAATCCGTCTCATCTCGTAGTGACCGCCACTGCCTGTTTCTGACGGAACAAAAACACTTCGCTCAATGAAGTAATACCATCCAAAAATTTGTTCAGCCCATAACTTGAAAGAGTCAAGGAGATATAGATCACTGCCATCCGTTAAAGTAAGCTCATTCTCGCAATAATGGATAAAACCTTCAACTACCCGATCGTCATACCAATATCTTGGATTATCTATAAGTTGATCGATTCGATTCATTTCTAATGAAACCGTTTCGCAAACAAAGATTTCTCTCCTTATTACGGCATCTCGAAACATGCCATAATACTTCGGTACGGCGGTGTTCGATAATGCCATTTGTTGTTACTCCTATTTTTTCTTATTATTGGTATATACTTTCAATTCGCCGTTTAAGCCGAATCTACGGTTTGCAGCATCTGTGAGTTTAGACTTCACAACCTGCTTGGCTACATCAGTCGCGGCTGGAGCAATCACGTCTTTTGCTATTTTATTTATGAATGCTTTACCACGAGAATCTTTTTTGGGACTCAAACTTGAAAGTTTCTGTTCAAGTTCAATTCGACTAATCTTGGCGCGAATTTCATCATCGGACATTTCGCTGATGCTTTTTTGCTTTGATTTTTGAGTGGATGTTTTTTTAGTCGGATTCTTTCTCAACTGTTTTCCGGTAAGCTTAGTATACTTATCCTTCATTTTCTTAGCTTTTTTCTGTCCGGCTCTATTAAGACTCCCATCTCTGTTCTGATATCGACGAACTCCCCATTTCATGCCAAGGACGCCATGATGGGCCAAAAATTCAGTATCTCCCATTTATGTCACCCCCTTGCTTTCTGCTTCCGAGTTAAGTCTCCACTCAAACTCGTTAATCATCCGATTCATACTTTCAGCGACGATAGAAGTTGTTGGCGGATCGAACAGCATTCTAACTCTCATTCCGACATACGACTTTGTCGCTTCGAGGTTCTTATCGGATGTGAGGAAATCATTCCATGTGGCTGTTTTATCTGAGATAGTAAAACCAGCCGCAGGACCTACTCCGAGCTGGTTTAACACCATAAGCACGGAATTAATGTGCATGATAATCTGTTGATCAAAGGCCGTATACTCTTCCTGAATACCCAGTTGTGCTTTGATTGACGTTAGAATACTTTCATTCATCAGGTTACTCCTCTTTATTTCTTCCATGGACAAGTGTCATTTCTACATCTCTCTACAAGATCACTCCATAATATAGAGTCATCTCCATAATGGATTGCGTCATGTGTTCTTTTAGCAGTGCAAATTAGATATTCCGGATTCAGTAGCATGTCGCTTCTTTTGAGAATATCCTCTTTTGTAATCGGATTCATATGATGGACCAGAATTTTACTATAGATTTCTCGCCCCGGAATCCCCAGATCACACCCGCCATCTCGAAAAATCACCTGATCTCTCACTGACAGCCATTCCGGTGACTTATAGAAAATCTGATTCAAATATCTGTCGAATCCGAATGTTTCCTGGCCAACTACACCACCGAAATACAAAGACGGTA
>ERZ773146.319-NODE-319-length-34496-cov-16.299265_pt1 | contig 34496 bp, 30 predicted proteins | sample MGYA00580847_ERZ773146 | MGnify/ENA primary metagenome ERZ773146 (study PRJEB29015, sample SAMEA2737830) | human gut metagenome | biome: human gut; feature: human-associated habitat; material: faeces | place: China | collected 2012 ...
TTGCGAGCCGTAAAGTATTTTCTCCGACGCACATGTCGCCGGAGAAAATGGTTAAAACTTTATTTGCGCCTGCGGGCGCAAACTCTGCGAGGCTTTTTCGACAGTCTTCAGCTCCCTTTCACAAGGGAGCTTTTTTTATGCGGAGGCGGCGTGCTGGCGGCCGGTGTGGTCGATGTAGGTGTCACCCGTGAGCAAGATCTCCGAGATCGGCACGATCGTATACCCCTCCGCGAGCAGATATTCGATGATGGAGGGCAACGCCTCGGGCGTATGCAGCCCCGCGTTGTGGAACAAAACGATGCTCCCCGGCTGCACCTTGGACGATACGCGCTTATAGATCTCGCCCGCCGTCAGCTTCTTCCAGTCGAGTGAGTCGGTGTCCCACTGCACCGCCGTGAGGCCCATGCCGTTCACGGTGCCGATGACGTTGTCGTCATACTCGCCGTAAGGACAGCGGAAGAGCGTCGGTCGCACGCCGGTGACGGCCTCGATCTTGTCGCTGCAGCGGTTCACCTCGTCGATGATCTGCTTTGCGGTGAGCTTTGCCATGTGCGGGTGAGCGTCGGAGTGGTTCATCACCTCGTGTCCGGCGTCGTGGAGCGCCTTTACGCTCTCCGGATATTTGTCCACCCACTCGCCGACGACAAAGAACGTCGCCTTCACGTTGTACTTTGCCAGGATATCGATGAGCATCTGCGTATCCTCGTTGCCCCAGGCCGCGTCGAACGAAAGGCTTACAAACTTTCCGTCCCGCTCCACGCTGTATACGGGCAGCTCCCGTTCCGTGACCGCCGCGCCGACGACGCGCGGAGAGTATATGAACGCAAAGATCGCCGCAACAGCGAGCACGAGCGCCGTACCGGAAGCAAATCTATTGTGCCGTGAGAGAAAGCCGCCGATTTTACCTGCCATCATAAATTTATCCCCCCTCGCGGACATCCTATGAACGCGGGAGGGGATGTATTCATTGTTCGTCCCCGCGCGGGAAGATCACGTTGGGAGAATAGCCGGTATACTTCTTATAGACCTTGTTGAAATACTTGTAATCGGAAAAACCCACCAGCTCCGCGATCTCGTAGAGCTTGCGCTCGCCGCGCTTCTGCAGCTCCACGGCGCGCCGAATGCGGTAGTAATTGAGAAAATCGTGGAACGTGTAGCCCGTTTCCGCCTTGAACTTGGCGTTCAGGTGCGTGCAGGATATGTTCAGCTGCTGGCTCAGATCAGTGAGCGAGATGTGCTCGGCGTAATGCTGCCGGATGTACTGCATCATGGCCTCGGCATATTTATTCTGCAGCGGCGCGGGCTTTTCGTCCGGCTCCGGGGTTTCCCCGCTCTGTCCGTCCGGCGCTCCGGCGGCGATGCGCCGCAGACAGTTCTTGAGCTCGTTCACGTCCACGGGCTTGAGCAGGTATTCCGCCACACCCAGCCGGATGGCCTGCTGCGCATAGTCAAACTCGCCATAGCCGGAGATGATGATCGCGTGAAACGGGCAGACGGCGCGCCCCTCGCGCAGCATTTCCAGCCCGTCCATATCGGGCATACGGATGTCGGTGATGACGATATCCGGGCGCAGCGCTTTGATCTGGGCCAGCCCCTCCTGCCCGGTGGCGGCCTCACCGACGACCACGCAGTTGACCTCCGTCCAGTCCATTTTGTATTGCAGTCCCCGGCGGATCAGATTTTCATCCTCCACCAGCAAAACCTTCAGCATCCTTCGTTCTCCTCCACTTCATAAGGGATGGTGAGCGTTACAGCGGTACCCTGCCCCTCCGTGCTCTCGATCTGCACGCCGTAGGGCGCGCCGTAGGTCAGGCGAATGACCTTCTGGATGTTATAAAGCCCCACATGGGCGGCATATTCGTTCGTGAGATCGTGCTCGAAGCTCTCGCGCAGCTCGGCCAGACGCCCGGCAGGGATGCCCGCGCCGTCGTCCGTTACGATGAAGCGCAGCGTATCGTCTCGGTGCTCCGCCTGCACGCGGATGGAGAGCGTCCGCCCGGCACGGTAGCCGTGAACGATGCTGTTTTCGATGACCGGCTGCAGAAGGAGCTTCGGCACACGGCATTCGAGCAGCTCCTCCGGAATATCGAAATCATAGAGCAGGCAGTTGTTGTATCGCGCCTTCTGCAGCAGCAGATAGTCGTTCACATACTCCACGTCTGTTTCAAGCAGCACCTTCGTGTGGCCGTAATTGACGCTGTAGCGCATGAGCGAGGCGAACGAGAGCAGCATCTCCGAGGCCGTTTCCGGATCCTCGCTGATCTGATAGCGTACGGTCTCCATGACGTTGTAGACAAAGTGCGGGTTGAACTGCTCTTCGAGATGCTTGATCTCCATCTGACGCCGCCGGTTTAAAAGCTCGTCGTTATGCGCGATCAGCTCCCGGAAGCGGGTATAGAGCGCCTGCGACTCCTCGGAGCACTGCGGCGGCAGCGCCTCCGCGCCGCCGTTTTTGGAAAGATCCTCCACCGCGGCGGTCAGCTCGCCGAGCTCCATGGCGTTCTGGCGCGTGAACGCCTTCGTCATGGCGACGACAACGCCGGAGAGCAGCAGAAGAAGGACGATAAAAAGGCCGCCGCTGTAGAGCAGCATCCGAAGCTGCATATCCAGGGACGTGAGCGTATACAGCCGCAGCGCCTGCGGCCCTACCGCACCGCAGACGGCATAGTACCGGCTGCCGTCCAGCGAGAGGATGCCGTCGTCCTCGAGAGGCAGCGAAAACTTGTTGCTCGGCTGCTTGTCCTGCGGGTCTTCCCGCGGATCGAGCGTCGTGTAGATCAGGTTATCGTATCGATCCGTCAGCAGTACCTCGGAATCGGTATCACGCACAGCGTCCCGGAAGCCCTCCTGCCGGAGATTCAGCAGAAGATATCCCGCCGCGGCCCCGGTCTCATCCTGCACGGCGCGGCAGAGCGTATAAGCGCACGCCTGCTCACTGCTCACCGGCGCGGTGCAGACATACCGGAGCGTTGCCGCCGGTTCCTGCTTCATGCGCGTCGCAGCGCCCGCGGCAAACGCGGACGAGGCGAAGATCGACTGGTTGTGCGCGCTGAAGTTGGAGCTGAGCACCTGCATATCCGCGCCGAGCAGCACGAAATATGCGCGCAGCTTCTGCTGATTGGTGAAATCATAGAGCAGCCGGTTGGCTTCCAGACACTCGCCTCGATCGCCGCTTCCGACGGCGCGGTGCAGCGCGTCCGCTCCGGTCAACTCCTCTGCCCCGCGGTCATACGCCGCGAGCTGCTGCGTGAGCGCCGTTTCGAGCTCCCGATTGTCTCTCCGGCAGCCGCGCACGACAACGGCAAAGAAGTTCAGCGCGAAGCCGCCCAGATACAAAAGCAGGATCAGCGCCAGTATGGCAGCCACGTAGCCGATGAACGAGCGGCGCAGCTGATTTTGAAACGGTTCGCGGTGCATGGCCGTCCCTCTCTTTCCCGGCGTCATTTTACCATATTCTTCCCTTTCTGAAAAGGGCGAAAAGCGGTGCGCCCATTCAGGCGCACCGCAAGGCCCTGCAAAAGACTTGAGGGACACTTCCCGCTTTATACGCTCAAGTCCTTTTTGCCGCTGAGTTTGAAAAACACAAGAAGCGACACGATCGAAGTGAGAGTCAGGATCGTGGAGTAGGCCGCCGCATTGCCGAAGTTGCTGCGTATGACCTCGGAATAGATCGCCACGGTGAGCGTCATGGTCTTGCTGGTGTACAGAATGACCGAGGAGCTCAGCTCGCTGATGAGCGTGATCCAGCTCATGATCGCGCCGGAGAGAACGCCGGGGAGCATCATGGGGATCGTGACGCGCAGAAACGTTTTGAGCTGCGATGCACCGAGACTGATGGACGCTTCCTCCACGCTGGGGCTGATCTGCCCGATGATGGCGGTGCTCGATCGGATCGTATACGGCATGCGCCGGATGGAGAGCGATATAACGATGATGAGCACCGTGCCGCCGAGCATAAACGGAGGCCCGTTGAAGGCGTACAGGAACGAAATGCCGAGCACCGAGCCGGGGATGATGTACGGGAACATGGTGAGCACATCGAGCACCGAGGTGAGCGCATTGCGCTTGCGGACGCTGAGATACGAGATCAGTATTCCGCATACGACTACGATCACGATGGCGATCAGGCCGAAGAGGTAGCTGTTGGTGATGGCGCTGGTGTTGCTCTTGGCAAAGATGTTGCGGTAGTTATCGAGCGTAAACTCGCCGGTGAAGAGAGAGCCGTTGATCGTGCCGATGAAGGACGTGACAAGCACCGTGATCTGCGGCAGCGCCGCGACGAGCGCCACGAGATACACCACGATGTGGGAAACGACACCGCGCCAGCCCTTCGGATCTGCCGCCTCCATGGGCTTGAGCGCCGACATGGAATAGGTGAACCGGCGGCCGAGCGCCTTTTGCAGGAAGAAGAACATCAGCGCAATAACGATGACGATCAGACACATCGTGGCGGCAAAGCCGTCGTTCGTGCCGACCTCGCCCATAAACTGCGTATACAGCATGACCGGGAAGGTCTTATACCCCTCGCCGATGATCATGGGCGTGCCGAAGTCGGCAAACACGCGCATGAATACGAGCAGCGCGCCCGCGAGCAGCGACGGCATCACCAGTGGGAAGATGATCTTCGTCACACGCTGGAAGGCGTTGCAGCCAAGGCTCTCCGCCGCTTCGTTCAGGGAGTTGTCCAGATTCTTCATTGCGCCGGAAACATACATGTAGATCAGCGGGAAGGACTGGAGAGAAAAGACGAGCACGATACCGGCAAAGCCGTAAATGCCCGGCAGCTTCACACCGAAGAGGGCGTTTGCGATGCGGGTGATAAAGCCGTTCCGGCCCAGGAGCTGGATCCACGAATACGCGCCGATGAACGGGGGAGAGAGATAGGAGATCACGATAAGGATGTTGATGAGACCCGCGCCGCGGATCTTCACGCTGCGCAGCAGATACGCCATCGGCACGCCGATGAGCGACGCTACGAGCGTGGACACGACCGTGACCTTAAAGCTGTTGACGAGCGCGCCCCAGTAATACTTTTTCGTGAAAAACTTCACAAAGTAGCTCAGATCGATCTTCCCGCCGGTAAAAAGGCTCTTGATGAGCAGCATACCGATGGGATAGATGACGAACAGCAAAAAGAGCGCGAGCAAAACGAGCGTCAGCGCTGTCCAGCCGTTGAAGCGCTTTTCTCCGGCGTATCTCATAAAAGCTCCTCCCGGATGACCAGAGAGCGCTTTCCGTCGGCGGTAAAGACATTGATGCGGCGCGGCTTCACGCGCAGGCGCACCTCCGCGCCGTTCGGGATGACCGCCCATTCCTCGTCGCTGTCGCGGACGGCTTCGATCTCCTGCCCGGTGGGGAGCGTCAGGAAATAATGCGTGGTGGTGCCGAGGAAGACACTGCTGCGCACCGTGGCGGGAATGCCCTCGCCTTCGCCGGTCGAGAGCAGGAATTCCTCCGGCCGGACCGCCGCGAGCACGTCCATGCCGTCGGATGCCTCGCCGCGGAGATTCGTCATCGCCGCGCGGTAATCGCTCCCGACAAAGCAGAGCTCCGCGCCGTCCTCGCCGCGGGAGACCGTCGCATTCAGGAAGTTTGAGAGGCCGATGAAGTTGGAGACGAAGCGGTTGGCCGGGCGCTGGTAGACGCGCTGCGGCGTGTCGATCTGCTGGATAACGCCGCCGTCCATGACGGCGATCCGGTCGGAGACCGCGAGCGCCTCCTCCTGATCGTGGGTGACGTACACGGTCGTAATACCGAACTGCTGCTGGATGCGCTTGATGGCGTTGCGCATTTCCACGCGCAGCTTCGCGTCCAGGTTGGACAGCGGCTCGTCCATCAGCAGCACCTCCGGCTCGATGACGATGGCGCGGGCGAGCGCCACGCGCTGCTGCTGTCCGCCGGAGAGGTTTGCCGGCATGCGGTCCTTTAGATGGTCGATCTTGACGACCTTGAGGATGCTGTTGACCTTGCGCTCTATTTCATCCTTCGGCAGCTTGCGGTTGCGCAGGCCGAAGGCCACGTTGTCGAATACATTCATGTGCGGAAATACCGCGTAGTTCTGGAACACCATGCCGATGTTCCGCTTGTTGGTGGGGATATCGTTGATGACGCGGTCGTTGATCTTGAACGTGCCGCCTTCGATGGAGTTGAATCCGATGATCATGCGGAGAAGCGTCGTTTTGCCGCAGCCGGAAGGGCCCAGCAGCGTGAAAAATTCGCCCGGCTTGACTTCCAGAGACAGGCCGTTGATGATCGTGTCGTTGCCGTAGCGCTTGACGGCGTTTTCAATGGTAATGGTGGCTCCCATCGTTTCAGTTCCCTTTCTCTGCGAGATTCTTTGTAGAATGTGCGGGTCTGCGGCGCACGGCCGCAGACCCGCACGGGATGTTCCTTTGCGAATTAAGCCACGTTTTCGAGGCACTCGCTGTATTTTTCGGTGATGGCAGACTTGTTGGCGGCGACCCACACGCCGTCATAGGACTCCAGACGGGTGATCTCGCTCCACGGCGTAAGGCTGTCGTTGAGCTGGACGTTCTGGCGGAGCGGACGGACCGTGAGGTTCTGTCCGACATAGTTCTGGCAGGTCTCACTGAGCATGTAGTCCACAAACTTCTTGGCGTTCTCCATGTGCGGAGCGCCCTTGATGATGGACACGCACTGACCGGACATCAGAGCGCCCTCTTCCGGGAACACGACCTTCACGGCAACGCCGTCACGGACGTAAGCGGCAGCGGGGTCTTCCCAGGTCAGGCCGACGATGTACTCGCCCTCGGCAACGCCCTTGTAGACCTGCGAGGAGCTGGTGAGCGCAACGCCGTCGAGATTCTCAACGAGCTTGGCCGCCCAATCCCACGCGGCGTCGGACATCGGGTCGCCGCTGCCCATGTCATAGAGACCGGCGATCAGGCACTGGAACGCGGAGCTGGAGTTCACGGGGTCGCCCGCGGCGATCTTGCCCTTGAGCGCGGGGTTGAGAAGGTCGGCGAAGCCGTTGATCTCGATATCACCGGCGAGATCGGTGTTCACGATGAACACGGTGGGGTCGCAGAAGGCGGGGGAAGAATAACCGGTGGTGTTCTTGTAGCCTTCCATCATGTTGGCGTCTTCGGGGGAGACATACTCTTCAAAGCAGTCGGTGTAATCCTTGAGCATGGCTTCGTCCGCCGCCCAGCAGATATCGCCCTGGGGATTGGCAGCTTCGGAACGCACGCGCTTGAGAACCTCGCCGGTGCCGCCGGTGACGACCTCGACGTGGATGCCGGTGTCCGCCTCAAAGTTCTCGATGACGGCGTTGTTCAGGCTCTCGCTTCTGGCGGTATAGACGATCAGGGTCTGTTCGCCTTCGGCGGGGACTGTGGTGTCGGCGCCCTCGGCGGGAGTGCTCGTCTGGCCGCAAGCCGCAAGCGCGAGTACCAGCGTCAGCGCCAGCACCAGAGCCATGAGCTTCTTCATTTTCATCTTCATTTCCTCCTTTTGTTTTGAGCCGTTACGACTCATTGCAGTTTTATTGTACTATACCGAACAAGGAAGTAAATCCCACAAAACGCAACCCTTTCAGGGAATTTTTCAAACTAAATGCCGGTTTTATATAAAGGAAAACGTTTCAATTTATTTACTTTGCACAATAAGCAAAAAAAATCCCCGGCACAGACATCCAATGCCCATGCCGGGGATTCTCAAAGGCTTTATTGTCCGTCAAAGTGGACGGTGATCTTGGTTCCGGCGTCCGGCTCGCTCCAGAGCTCAAGGCGCGCCTTGTGCATCGCCGCGGCGTGCTTGACGATGGAAAGGCCGAGACCCGTGCCGCCGAGCTGCCGGGAATGGCTCTTGTCCACGCGGTAAAACCGCTCGAACACCCGGTTCTGGTGCTCATACGGAATGCCGATGCCCGTATCCGCCACGGACAAAACCGTTTCGCCGCCGCGCTTTTCCGCCGTGACGGTCACACTGCCGCCGGGATGGTTATACTTTACGGCGTTGTCGCAGAGGTTATAGACAAGCTCCTGCAGCGCCGTGCGCACGCCCTGCACGACGGCCTCCCCGCCGCGGAGCGTGAGCGTCACGTCCCGCCGCTCCGCCGCCGGGCGGAGAGAGGCGAGCGTTTCCTCCGCGAGAGCGTAAAGATCAACGCTCTCCGTCTCCGGCGCGGCGGTTTCCTCTTCGAGACGGGAGAGCTCGATGATATCGTCCACGAGCGCCATGAGCCGCTGGGATTCCTTGTAGATATCACCGGCGAACTCGCCCACCCGCTCTGGCGGAACCATGCCGTTGGCGAGAAGCTCCGCAAACCCGGAGATCGACGTGAGCGGCGTTTTGAGCTCGTGCGACACGTTCGCGGAAAACTCGCGCCGCAGCGCCTCGCGCTGCTCGCGCTCGGTCGTGTCGAGCGCGATGACGACCGAGCCGGTGATCTGGTTTTCGGAAAAGACGGGCGTTGCGATCACATAGTAATACCGCTCGTGCATTTCGAGCGTCAGCTCCGTGCGGCGGCCGGCGAGAGCGCGCTCGGCGGCGCGGACGATCTCCTCCGGGCAGCCGCCGCGGTTGAGGTTGTCCGCCTCGCCGTCCGGCGGCGCGGGCAGAAGATAGCTCGCCGATACATTGCGGGAGAGAACGTTCAGCCGCTTATCGAGCAGGAGGAAGCTCTCCCCCATGTTCTCCGTGATCGCGGCAAAGTCGCGCCGTGTCTGTCCGAGCGTTTCCTCCTGCTGGCGGATGAGACGATTCTGCGCGCGGATGCGCGCAAGCAGCGGCACGAGCTCTTCATACGGCGCTTCCGTGCCGGGCGTTTCCGGGTCGATCTTCCGGATGGGGTCAACGATGCCGCGCGCTACGGCCCAGCCGCCCGCTGCGGCGAGACAGAGCGCGATCGGCAGCAGCCACAAAAGGTGCGATGATACCTGCGCTCTCGCCTCAGTCCCGGCAAGCTGCGGCTGCGCGATGGCATACGTCACGGCGGAGCCGAGCAGGATCGCGGCGAAGAGTAAAAGCCCCACACGCAGAAAGAGCTTTCCCTTCATGGCGCGCTCCCCTTCTCCGGGGTAAAGCGGTAACCGACGCCGCGCACCGTTTCGATGTATGCCCCCGCCGCGCCGAGCTTGGTGCGCAGCGTGCGCACATGCACGTCCACGGTGCGGTTTTCCCCGTCAAAGCCGCTGCCCCATACGCTGTCCATGATCCGGTCGCGCGTGAGCGCCGCGCCGGAATGCTCCAGCAGCAGGCAGAGGAGCGAAAATTCCTTGTTTGTGAGCGGCACATCCTGCCCGGAAACGCGCACGATGTGCTTGTCCCGGCAGACGTACAGCTCGCCGACGGTGTGCTCGCCCGCCGGCGTCGTCCCGGTGCGGCGCAGCAGCGCCCGCACCCGCGCCAGAAGCTCCATCATGCCGAAGGGCTTCGATATATAGTCGTCCGCCCCGGCGTCCAGTCCGACCACGCGGTCGTACTCGGCGTTCTTCGCCGTGAGCATCACGACCGGAAGCTCCCGCCAGAGCGCCGAGCCGCGCAGTTTTTTCAAAACCGAAAGGCCGTCTTCTTCCGGCAGCATGATATCGAGCAGCACGAGCTCCGGCGTCTGGCGTTTCATTGCCGCCCAGAATGCCGAGGGGCAGCTAAGCCCCGCGGCTTCGTATCCCGCGTGCTGCAGCGTATAGGTAACGAGCTTTCGGATGCTCTCGTCGTCTTCGAGAAGGTAGATCATTTCTTCCGCCTCCGTTTCGCAATTCCAACTTTCTATAGCATATCACGCGCAGCGCCGCTTGTAAAATGGATTTAACGTGGATTTAACCTTGTCTTGCTTTTGGATTTAACCTTCATACGGTACACTGATATGCGGATAATCTATAACTTGCAAAGGAATCGATGGCTGTGGGTATTTCCAACATTTTAGCGCTGCTCGGCGGCGTGGCGCTTTTTCTCTTCGGCATGGGGCTCATGGGCGACAGCCTGAAGCTCGTCGCCGGTCAGCGGCTCGAGCTCATCCTCTACCGGCTCTCCAATACGCCGCTCAAGGGCGTACTGCTCGGCACCGCCGTCACCGCCGTGATCCAGTCCTCCTCGGCCACGTCCGCGATGGTCGTCGGCTTTGTGAACTCCGGCATGATGAAGCTCTCGCAGGCGATCGGCATCGTGCTCGGCGCGAACATCGGTACATCCGTAACGGGCTGGATCCTCTGCCTTTCGTATATCAGCAGCAGCGACGCGCTCTCCCTTCTTAGCTCCGCAACGATCACCGCCATCGCCGCCATTGCCGGCATACTGCTGCGCATGCTCGGGAAAACGTCGCAGAAGCGGCACACCGGCGATATCCTGCTCGGCTTTGCCGTTTTGATGTACGGCATGAACGCGATGAGCGGCGCGGTGTCCCCGCTGCGCGAGAGCGAGGGCTTTCTCCGTCTGATGACAATGTTTGAAAACCCGATCCTCGGCGTTCTCATCGGAACGCTCATTACCGCCGTTTTGCAGTCCAACTCCGCCTCCGTCGGTATTTTGCAGGCGCTCTCCGTGACCGGAACGATCTCGTTTGCCACGGCCTTCCCGATGATCATGGGCATGGGCATCGGCGCGGCGGTGCCGGTGCTCGTCTCCGCCATCGGCGCGAACCGCGACGGGCGGCGCACCGCGCTCATTTATCTTTTCACCGGCATTTTCGGCACCGTCATCTTCTCTGCGCTCTTCTACGGCGTCAACGCCTTTTCCCCGTTCCCGTTCATGGAGACCGCGCTCGGCCCGGTCGGCATCGCGATGGTGAACTCCCTTTTCCGCATCGGCTCGATCCTGATCCTTTTCCCGTTCCTGCGCCAGCTGGAGGCGCTCACCGGAAAGCTCATCCCCGAGAAGACCTCGGAAAAATACAACGAGCTCACCGCGGGCATCGAGCGGCTGGAAGAGCGCTTTCTTGTCCACCCCGCGCTTGCCATTGAGCAGTGCCGCCTGACGATCAACGCCATGGCGATGCGCTCCCAGGATAACCTTGTCGTCGCGCTCGAGCTGATAAAGGATTTTTCCCAGAAAGGTTTTCAGCAGGTCGTGGACATGGAGGATGCCGTGGACCAGTACGAGGACCATCTCGGCACGTATCTCGTCAAATTCACCGGCCGCGAGCTTTCCACCGCGCAGAACGAGGAGGTATCCAAGTTCCTGCACACCATCGGCGATTTTGAGCGCATCAGCGACCACGCGATGAATCTCGCCGAGGTCGCGCGCGAAATTTACGAAAAGGACATCCGCTTCACCGACGCCGCTCAGCGCGAGCTGGACGTGCTCCGCACCGCCGTGAGCGAGATCGTCTCGCTCGTTGTCGGCGCGTTCATCGGGAACGATCTGGAAATGGCGCTGCGCGTCGAGCCGCTGGAGGATACGATCGACGGACTGTGCGACGAGATGAAGCTCCACCACATCATCCGTCTGCAGGACGGCTCCTGCACGCTCGCCATGGGCTTTGTTTTTAACGACCTTCTCACAAACTACGAGCGTATCGCCGACCACTGCTCCAACATCGCCGTGGCGATGATCGAGCTGGAGTCCGACAGCTTTGATACCCACGAATATCTCAAAAGCCTCCGCGAGATGAAAACGCAGAAATACATGCAGTACGCGGAGGAATACGGCAAAAAATTCGCGCTCTGACGGCGTGCGGCCTTGTTTTTTCCGCGGAAAAACCGTATAATGAATATAGACACGATCCCCCCCTGTCGGAATGTATTCTCATCTTTCCGCCGGCGCGGTATCGTGTCTTTTTTTTCATTGTAAGCCGTGTAAGGAGGCGCGTTTATGGGTTTTCTTCTGGATTTTCTGGATTCACATACCAGCATAGACTGGAACGGCGACGGGAAAATCGACTCCTGGGACGATGCTCTGGAAGTAGCGATGCTGACGCAGATGCTGGACGACGACGCGCGCGAGGAGCGTATCCGCAAGATCGTCGATGCCATCGTGCGCCGCGGCACCTGCCATATCGGAAACGAGGAATTTGAAGAGCTGTGCCGGCAGGAAGGTCTGCGCGCGGAAGACTTTGACCAGAGCGATATCGACGAGATCCAGCGGCGGCTGGATCGGTACTGAGCCGCATGCCGAAAGGTGACCGTATGCGTTTCTTGGAATGGGCTGACCCGGCGGGAACACCGCCGCCGCCGGTCTTTCTTCACGACAGCCGCATCACGGAAGTGCGGTGTGAGAAAAACGCCGTCACTTTCTGCTTTGCCGACGGCTTTTCTCTCGTTGAAAACGGGCAGCTCACACGCGCAGTGCGCGGCCTCGTGACGTTTTCCGACTGCCAGCCGTCGGACTTTTTCGTCTGGCGCGTCACTGGGCATCCGTCCCGCTCCGGCTTGCAGCTGCGTGGGAAGGAGATACCGCTCGAAGCGCTGGACCGGCGCTTTTTCGCCCGTCACGGTTTTATCGAGCTCTTCGCCGAGATGTATTCCCCCGACCGCATGCACTGGCGCGGCGTACTCTATCTCCCGCAAAAGCGCCTTTGGCCGAGAACGAACTCCTATATCGTCATCGAGACCATGGGCTGTTACCCGATGACGTTTTTCTGGGAATATTTGTAAAGAAACATTTCATGAAACGGAGGCGGTGCTGTGAACTCCATGGGGATGATCTATGATCTTCTCTGCCAGATCCGGCAGAAATACGCTCTTTACATCGGCCGAAAGGACGTGCGGCGGCTGGGCATATTTTTGAGCGGATACGAATGCGCGCTCTTCGATGCCATGGGCTTTTTTCCGGAGTTCAATGGCCGCTTCCAGCAGTTTGTCGGAAAGAAACTCGGCATGCTGCACAGCAGCCTGCATTGGACAGAGATGCTGCTGGACGGCGCAACGGAAGACGAGGCATTTGATAAATTCTACGTTCTGGCTGACGAGTTTTTCGCTTCCGAAGAAGAGGTCAGCGCAGAGGAGATCGCCAACACGGTCAATATCGACACCATTTTCTCCATGCTCGACTGGAACGCTCCGGAAGCCACACAGGCGCAGGGGCGAATGCTGGCGCGCAATGTGCGCTCCATTAATATGTTTCTCCAGCCGCAAATGGGAAAGCACAACAAAAACGTCTGGGACAACTGCGCGCGCATCCTTGCCGAGCGCTCCGATGACGAGCTGCGGCCACATCTGTTCTATATTTTTCGCTGGCTGCAGGATATGAACTGGCCGGGCGCCTGGGATATTCTCGAGCGTCTGAAGGCCTTTCACAAGCCGGATGCGGCGTTCAAGTCCACTTGGCAGGCCTGCATCAATGAGGCAAAAAGGACGGGAGACACCATCTGGCTCGACAATCTGCGGATGCTGCGATGACCTGCATATAGAAAAGCTCACGGATCGGGTCCGTGAGCTTTTTTGCGCTATAAAATTCAGAGTCCCTCGTCTTCCACGAACTGGTAGAAGGCGTTTTCTTCGGTCAGGTCCTCGTCGCGGATCGTGCCGACGGGGGCGGTGTAGATGATATACTCCTCCTCGCCGTCAAGCCCGAAGAGATCGCAGCATTTCTCGTGCTGGAAAGCGCCGAGACCGCACGTCCCGAGCCCCAGCCCGGTGCACGCTGTATAAAGTGCCTGTCCCACGTGACCGGCGTCGATGAGCGCAATGCGGTGGGCGTAAATGCCGTAGCGCCATTCGGCGCGGTAGGGAACGACCGACCAGTAGAACACCACATTGGCCTTGGCCGCCCATTTCTGGCCGCACAGCGTCTGGTTTATGGTCTCCGGGATGTCATCGACCGGTTGCAGGAACTCGAGCGCGTGGAGCATCGGCAGATAGTGGTACGCGCCGGGCCGCAGGCCCTCCACGTTCCGGACGATCAGATACGTTTCAAACTCATGGCGCGCGCCGCCGCACGGCACGGTGCGGATCGTCGCATACGCCTTGCCGCGGATCTTCTTGATGCCCTGCGTTGCCCACAAAAGGAACGAGAGTTCGTCCAACGTCATGGTTTCGTTCGTATAGATCCGGGCGCTCCGCCGGTCACGGATGAGGCTCACAAGATCGTTTTTGAGCGCGAGAGAGGAAAAGTCCCTCGTGAGGGCAATACGAGCGCTCTCGTCCGCCATGGGCGCTTTCACGAGCGGCGGCTGCGGCAGCTTCCGGTCCTGATCGGACTCGAACGCTTCCTCGTAGGGGTCTCGTTCCAGCGGGCTTTTGAGAAAGTCGCGTCCCTTTTGAATGATCTCTTTCTGAACGGCTTCATCAAGCATGGGTGTTCTCCTTCCCGAAGCAGATAACGTGCAAAATCAGATGGCGCGGGTGACGTCGCGCAGCCAGACGCGCTCGTCCTCGGTGAGGTGCGGCGCGACGGTCTCGTACACGGCGGCGTGGTACTCGTTGAGCCAGCGGCGCTCGGTCACGGTGAGGGCGTTAACGTCGATCGCGTCGAGGTCGATCGGCGCGCAGGTGAGATTTTGGAAGTACATGAACTGTCCGAACTCGTTTTTGACGCCCTTTCGGCAGAGAAGCTCGCTCTCGATGCGGATACCGTAGGCGTCCTCGATGTAAAGGCCCGGCTCGTCGGTCGTGATCATGCCCTCTTCGAGCACGCTTCCCTCGCTGCGCTCCGGCGACTGCCGCCAGCGGAAGCCGTTCGGCCCTTCATGGACGTTCAGGATGTGGCCGACGCCGTGGCCGGTGCCGTGCTTGTAGTCCAGATCAGCCTCCCACAGCGGCTCGCGGGCGAGAATATCCAGATTCAGTCCCGTGCAGCCGTGGAGGAAGCGGGCGTTCGCCAGATGCAGATGCGAGCGGAGGACGCGCGTGAAGTCGGCGCGCTCGGCGTCCGTCACGGGGCCGAGGGCGATGGTGCGGGTGATGTCGGTCGTACCCTCGAGATAGTGTCCGCCGGAGTCCACGAGCAGCAGGCCGTGCGCCTCGAGCGGGATATCCGTCTCCGGCGTGGGGGCGTAGTGGATGATGGCGGCGTGCGCGCCGTAGGCGCAGATGGTGTCAAAGCTGAGATCGAGAAAGCCCTCCTGCTCGGCGCGGCGCGCGGCGAGATAGTCGGAGGCGGAAAGCTCGGTCATCGGCGTCTTGCCGATGTTCTTCTTGAGCCAGTAGATGAATTTCGTCACGGCGACGCCGTCCTTGATGTGGGCGTTGACCGTGTTCTTCTGCTCGGTCTCATTCTTGATGGACTTCATAAGCACGGAGGGGTTCGTCTCGTCCACGATCTCGACACCCTCACAAAGCTCGGAGACAAGGCGGTAGTTGCACACGCCCTTGTCGAGCAGCACCGTCTCCCCGGCGGGGATGGCGGCGGCATAGTCGTAAAAGCTCTCATATGGGCGCGTTTCAATGCGGTTCTCGGCAAGATAGGCGCGAAGCTCGTCCGTGAGAACGGCGTCCTGCACGAACCAGAGGCACTGCTCCTCCGTGAGCGCGAGATAGGAGAGCACAACGGGAACATAGTCGATATCGCCGCCGCGGACGTTCAGCAGCCACGCGATATCGTAGAGCGACGTGAGCAGATGGACGCCCGCGCCCTGCTTTTTCATCTCGGCGCGCACGTCCGCGAGCTTGTCCGCGGTGGAGCGGCCGGAGTATTCCGCCGTAAGAATGCGCACCGGTGCGTGCGGCAGCTCAGGACGCTCGTCCCAGATGATGCCGACAAGATCCTCACCGACGGCGAGCTTGGCGTTCTTTTCCCCGGCAAGCGCAAGGAACTCTGCGCCGAGGTGCGCATTGATGACCCGGCCGTCAAAGCCGAGCGTGCCGCCCTCGGGCAGCGCGGAGCGCAGGTATTCCATGATCGTCGGCACGCCCTCTTCGCCCATGCGGTAGAGCGTCACGCCGGTATTCTCCAGCTGGCGCTTCGCCTGAAGGAAATAGCGCGCGTCCGTCCAGAGACCGGCCTCTGTCATCGTTATAATGGCCGTGCCGGCGCTGCCGGTGAAGCCGGTGATGTAGGAGCGCGCTTTGAAGTGCGCGCCGACGTATTCGGATTCGTGGAAGTCCGCCGTGGGGACGACGTACACGTCGATATGGCGCTGTTCCATTTCCCGGCGCAGCCGGGAGAGTCTTTCAGGGATCATGGTTGTTCCTCCTTTATATTTTCAGACCCGCCGTTCGGCGGTGACGAAGATACGGTCCTTGCGCGAACGGCCGCCGGTGTCGGTGACCGTTCCCTTACCCTTGCCGCGCACGGAAATAACGTCGCCGTCGCGGATGGCGGCGTCCGTGTGCAGGCACGGCACATAGTTGAGCGACACGCTGCCGAGACGGATGAGCTCTGCGGCGGTCGTGCGGGAGACATGGAAAAGCCCCGCGGTCACGGCGTCGAGCCGGAGGCTCTGCACCGTGAAGCTCACGGTCTCGGTCTTTACCTCTTCCGCCGGTACGTCCGCGAGAGCGATCTCCTCGCCGCGGACGGTATAGCGCCCGGCACGGTCGAGCTCCGCGAGCGTTTTTACGACGCTCGGCAGGCAGAACACCCACGCCTCCGCGCCCCGGATGCGGATATCCCCCACCCACTCGCGGCGCACGCCGAGCGCGAGCAGCGCGCCGAGATAATCCCGGTGGCCCGGCTCGCCGAAGAAGCTGCGGAAATGCACCGCGCTGATATACTCCGAAGGGTCAAGCTCCTCCGCTGTGAGATAGAACGGGAGGAAGAACGCGCAGGTGCGCTCGCACTCCGTCCCGCCGCCGGAATAGACGACGGCCGTGCCGCGCAGCGAGGGGGTATTTTGCAGCTCCATGCGCTCCGCCGGAGTGAGAAAGGCGGTCGCCGTCACCGACGAGGTGCGCTCACAGCGCGCGGCAAGATCCTCCGCGCGCCGAATAAGATCGTTCGTTTCCATAGCTGCGATTATATCACGCCGGTTTTGCGTTTACAATGCAAAAAGACCGCAGAATGTTTTCCACGGTCTTTTGTGCTTAAAATGTCTTGCCTGGGTTTGCCTCCGCAGGAGTCAAACAAGGTTTGTTTGAAGCGTTTAGCCGTAATCCTGCGTGGCAACAAACGCCTCGTGCTCGGCGAGCGTGGCGAAGAAGCGCATGCTCTTCGTTTCCATGTCGAGCGCAAAGTAGTAATACCCGGTCTGCTCGGGGTTAAGCGCGGCTTCGATAGACTTCATGCCGGGGTTGCAGATCGGTCCGGGCGGCAGACCCTGATAGAGATAGGTGTTATACGGGCTGTCGGTGGCCTGGATGAGCTCGGTGGACATCGTCGTCTCGCCGGTCTCGCGGATGGCGTACACAACCGTGGAGTCGAGCTGCAGCGGCATACCGATGTTCAGGCGGTTATAGATGACCGAGGCGATCGTCGCGCGCTCGGCGTCGTTCGCGGCCTCTCGCTCGATGAGCGAGGCAACCGTGATCACCTGCTTGAACGTCAGATTCATGGCCTGCGCTTTCTGCCACATCTCGTCCGTGATGCGGTAATGGAGGTTCGAGAGGAATTTATTGATCGCGCTCGAGGCCTGCATCCCCTGATAGAAGTAATACGTATCCGGGAAGAGGAAGCCCTCGAGCCGGTAGGGATCGCCCGTCTCCACGCCTTCAAGGAACGTATACGAGAACTCGGCGTTCGCCGCGGCAGCGTAGAGATCCTCCCTGCTGCACACGCCGTTTTCCTCAAGCCTGGCGAACACTTGATCAAGGTTGTAGCCCTCGGGGAACATGACGAGCGTCTGGAGCTGCGAATCCGCGCCGGTCTGCATCTTTTTCACAAGAGCGCGGTAGTCCAGATTCGTTGTGAGCGCGTACGTCCCGGGGCTGAGCTGCACCTCCGCGTTCGAGAAGCGCGAATAGAGCTGGAAGAGCCACTTGTAGTTGATGAGGCCGTAGTCTTTCAAAATGCCGGAGACGGTGTTCATGTCCGCCACGCGGACGGTTTTCGTTCCGGTGACGTTGCCGTCGTCGTCCGTCACGTCCACGGTCTTCTGCGTAAAGGCGCTCTCCGGCAGCGTGATCTCCACGCTCTCCGCGCTCTTGTTGAGCGCGAGCACGTCCGAGGCCGCCATCCAGCCGAACACCGCGAGAAGCACGCTTGCGCAGAGGATGAAAGCAGCGTACATAATGCCGCCCATGCATCCGATGCGCCCGTCGCGCCGGGAGCGGATGGGCATATACGCACGCTCCGCCTCGCGCGGGTCCAACTCGGCCTCGACCGGCTGCGGCGCGGCTTTTTTCTTTTTCGGTTCCGGCTCCGGCTTCTTTTCCGGGCGCGCCGTCCGGACGGAGCGCACCGGCTTTTTTTTCGCCGGCTTCGCGCTCTTCGCCGCCGGGGACTTCGGCGTCTCCGGCGCTTTCGGCGCGGCGGTCTCCGGTGCTTCCGGCGCGGCCGGGACACCGGCAGCCTTTACCGGCTTCTCCGCCGGAGGCGGCGTGGGCGCCATGTGTCGCCCGATGTGGTTTTCCTCTTCGGGCCGGATCTTTTCTTCGTCAGACATAAATGCTCTCCTTGGAGTTGTAACCGCCCGCGGCGCACGGGCATAGAATACCGCAGACGGGGCGGAAAGCCCCGGCGGAACTGCGAAACGATGTTACCGACCGGCCGGAGCGCCGTGCGCGGCCGGGGCGCAAATATGGCACGGGGAAAGGGTATTCTCCATGTTCTGTGGAAATAATAACGGCTGTCTCTGGATCATCATCATTCTCATCCTGCTCTGCGGCTGCGGGTGCGGCGGCTGCGGCAACGGCTGCGGCTGCGGAAACAACAACGGCTGCGGCTGCGGCTGCTGACTTATTTTGCGAGACCCCTTCGGGGGTCTCTTTTTATTTCCGTTCGCGCGCCGCGAGAAGCAGTATTTTTGGCAGACGGATCATGCGCTTGAGGCGCTTCGGCTCGCGCAGCAGCCGGTAGAGCCATTCCAGTCCCAGCCGCTGCCAGCTCTCCGGCGCGCGGGGAATGTCTCCGGCGAATACGTCGAGCAGACCGCCGACGCCGATCATGACGGCATTTATTTTCTGCCGGTTTCGCGCCATCCAGAGCTCCTGCCGCGGCGCGCCGAGACCAAGCAGCAGCAGATCGGGTTTTTTCTGTTCCAGCGCCGCGAAAAGCGCCGTTTCATCGGAAATATACCCATTTTCCGCTCCGGCGATACGAAGGCCGGGATAAGCGCTTTTCAGCTTCTCCCCCGCTCTTTGCGCGACGCCGGGGCGCGCGCCGTAAAGGAACACGCTGCCGGAGCGCTGCGCGAGCCGGGAAAGAAGCCGCGGCACAAGGTCTGCGCCCGTAACGCGCTCGGGAAGGGGCGTTCCCAGAATGCGCGCAGCGCAGAGATCGCCCACGCCGTCCGCAAGCACGAGCGCCGCGCCGTTGACCTCGGCGGCATACGCCGCGTCCTCCCGGCAGTGCAGCACGATCTCGGGGTTGGCCGTTACGATATATCCACCGGCGCCGGAGCGCAGCAGCGCGTCGGCACGCTCTTCGGCTTCATCGAGCGTCAGCGCGTCGAACGCGACGCCGAGAATGTCTGTCTTCATACCTCCGAAAATACCTTGCCGATCTTTTCACGGATGAGAAGGTCGGCCGATTCGTCATAGCTCGTAGCGCCCATATTCACGAGCACGAGCTTGCGGCCTTCGTAATAGCGCAGCAGTCCCGCCGCGGGATACACCGCGAGCGACGTGCCGCCTACGATTAGGACGTCCGCCTTCCGGATAAAGTTCACGGCATCGGTGATGTCGCGCTCGGCGAGCGGCTCTTCATAGAGCACGACCTCCGGGCGGAGCACGCCGCCGCAGGAGCAGCGCGGCACGCCCACGCCGGTGTTGACGGCCTCCTCGGGACAGGGCTTGCCGCATCTGGCGCAGCGGCAGCGGTGGATCGAACCGTGCAGCTCAATGACGCGCTTGCTGCCCGCGGCCTGATGCAGCCCGTCAATGTTCTGCGTGATGACGGCGCGCAGTTTTCCTTTCCGCTCAAGCTCGGCGAGACGTCGGTGCGCCGCGTTCGGCTGCACCGATTTGTCCGGGATGAGCTTGTCGCGGTAAAAGCGGAAGAATTCTTCCGGGTTTTTCTCGAAAAACGTGTGGCTCAAAATCGTCTCCGGGGGATATTTATATTCCTGCCGGTACAGCCCGTCCGTGCTGCGAAAATCCGGGATGCCGGATTCCGTGGACACGCCCGCGCCGCCGAAAAAGACGATGTTGTCGCTCCCGGCGATCCACTCGCGGAGCACCGCGATATTGTCCTGCATGGAAACACTCCCCCTTTTACTAAGGGTATTATACCAACATTTTCCGGTTTGCGCAACAGAAAACGGGAGACGGCGATCCCGTCTCCCGTTTTATCATAATATGAAAGGCCTCGCAGAGCGTACGCTGCGGCGAGCCGCAGCCCCTCAAGCAAACCCCTCAACGGAGTGGCGTTTGCTTGAATTTTTTTAGGTATTCGGCCCCATGGTGTAGTTCGGCGCTTCGCGGGTGATGTAGATATCGTGCGGGTGGCTCTCGCGCAGGCCCGCGGCGGTGATGCGCACGAACTGCGCGGTGGTGCGCAGCGTTTCAATGTCGGGCGCGCCGCAGTAGCCCATGCCGGAGCGGAGACCGCCGACCATCTGATACACCGTGTCGGACACCGGTCCGCGGTACGGTACGCGGCCCTCGACGCCCTCGGGGACGAGCTTGGAGTTTTTCTCCTGGAAGTAGCGGTCCTTCGAGCCCTTCGCCATCGCGGCGAGCGAACCCATGCCGCGGTAGACCTTGAACTGACGGCCCTGGAACACCTCGGTATCGCCCGGGGCTTCCTCACACCCGGCGAGCATGGAGCCGAGCATCACGACGCTGCCGCCCGCGGCAAGCGCCTTGACGATATCGCCGGAGTACTTGATGCCGCCGTCGGCGATGATGGGGATGCCGTATTTGTTGGCGATCTCCGCGCTTTCCATCACGGCGGTGATCTGCGGCACGCCGACGCCCGCAACGACGCGCGTCGTGCAGATGGAGCCGGGGCCGATGCCGACCTTGACGCAGTCCGCGCCCGCCTGAATGAGCGCTTCCGTGGCGGCGGCGGTGGCGACGTTGCCCGCGATGAGCTGCGCGTCGGGGTACTTTGCCTTGATATTCTTCACGGCCTCCATGATGTTGCGGGAGTGGCCGTGGGCGCTGTCGAGCACGAGAGCGTCCGCGCCCGCGTCGAGCAGCGCGCCCGCGCGGTCGAGCACGTCCGCCGTGACGCCGATGGCGGCGGCGACGAGCAGACGGCCGCGGCTGTCCTTTGCGGCGTTGGGATACGCCACAGCCTTTTCGATATCCTTGATCGTGATGAGACCCTTGAGATGGAAATCCTTATCGACGATGGGCAGCTTTTCGATCTTGTGCTGGCGCAGCGTCTCCTTGGCTTCCTCGAGCGTGGTCCCCTCGCGGCCGACGACGAGATTTTCGCTCGTCATGAGCTCGCGGATCTTCCGGTCGGGGTTGGTCTCAAATTTCATATCGCGGTTGGTGATGATGCCGACGAGCTTGCCGGATTCGTCCACGATGGGAACGCCGGAAATGCGGAATTTGGCGCAGAGATTGTCCGCATCGCGCAGCGTGTGCTCCGCGGAAAGGAAGAACGGGTTGGTGATGACGCCGTTCTCGCTGCGCTTGACGAGATCGACCTGCTCGGCCTGCTGCTCGATCGTCATATTTTTATGAATGACGCCGATGCCGCCCTCGCGCGCGATCGCGATCGCCATGCGTGATTCGGTCACGGTGTCCATGGCCGCGCTCATGATGGGGATGCCGAGACGGATCTTCTTCGTGAGATGCGTTTCGAGCTTCACATCGCGCGGAACGACGGAGCTCTCCGCCGGGACGAGCAGCACGTCGTCAAAGGTGAGCCCTTCGCCGACGAAACGGTTGGCATAAGCACTGTTCAAGACCATATCCTCCTGTTATTTCGATCGTATTCTGCACATGGCTTTCGGGTATTTTGCCTATCTTAGCGCATCGCGAAAGGGCTGTCAACTCCAAAAAGGGTTTTTGGCAAAAACAAAATCCCCGCTCGGACGAGCGGGGATCTGTGCGATCAAAATTAATAATAGCGCTTGTTCTTGCGGGCGGCCTCGGATTTCTTGCGGCGCTTGACGCTGGGGCTCTGGTAGTACTCCTTCTTACGCAGGTCAGCCAGAACTCCGGCCTTCGCGCAGGAGCGCTTGAAGCGCTTCAGAGCGGCATCCAGAGACTCGTTTTCCTTGACATGGATTTCAGACATTCTATATCCCTCCCTCCGCAGGCGCCGAAACGCTTTGGAAGTTCAAACTTTCGGCTTTTAACGTAGGCATTATAAGCTTTCCGGCGTTTCTTGTCAAGGGCGAGATTGGGAACAAACCGTGAACTTTGCCAAATCGCCGCCCGGCGCGAAGAAACGGATTGCATTTCTCCGCCGCTCATGGTATAATTGGCACATGCACCACATCGGTGCGCCATCCGAAAGAATCTATCGACCAAAAGGAGGCCTCTATGAAAAAAATCACCGCCCTTCTTCTCGCGCTTCTGCTTGCGCTCTCGCTCTGCACCATGGGCGCAGCAGCAGATGAGACCGTCACCATTGTGCTCGAACCGGCCGACGATACGCTCCTCACCGCCGAAGGGCTCGCGCTGTTCTTTGTAGACCGCGCAGCCGTTAAGGAAGAGACGGAGACCTCCGTTTCCTGGTACAAAGAGACGACCGCGAACGGCAAGACCGAACGCGAGCTCATTGAGGAGATGCCGCTCGTCATCCGCCCCGGCAAAGGCGGCACGGAGACGCGCATTTTCGTCGCGGACGGCTATAAGCCGACACAGGCGCTCATCGATGCCGTGGATAAATACGCGCCCGAAAAGGACCCGGACAGCGAGCACGTTTACCGCTGGCACCGCGTATTCAATCAGGACTGCTCGTGGCGCGGCCTGCGCTACGGCACCTGCCGCGACTACTGCGGCATTGAGTTCGATCTCGCCCGCGGCCCGCACACCTACGAGGACGATACATGCACCGTGTGCGGCCGGAGCAAGCCGGGCGAAGAGCCTGAGCACGTCCACAGTTTTACCCCATGGACCCCGCTGGACGACGGCATGCACCATGGACGCGAGTGTGCCTGCGGTTATTCGGAAATGGGCGAGCACAACATGGAAACGGAAAGGATTCAGTACCCCAACAAAGCTGTCATCATTGAACGCTGCACTATTTGCAGAATTGAATATCGTAGTGAAATGGCGTAAGTATGCTCTTCACATATCCGTCCCCGGTTTTCCGGGGACGGATTTTTTGTGCGTTTACATTCGCGGCGGCGTGTGGTAAAATTATTGATTACGGAAGAGAGGGGGCGCGCGGATGCTCGAAAAGCTGAAAGGTCTCTCGCAGAAATACGCGGAGATCGAATACATGCTCTCGCAGAGCGAAGTCTGGGCGGACGCGCAGAAGGCCGCGGCGCTCAGCCGCGAGAAGGCAGAGCTTGCCCCTCTGATGGAGGCCTATGCGCGCTACGAGACCTTCCGGCAGGAGGCCGAGAGCGCGGAAGAGCTTCTCTCCGACCCCGAAATGAAAGACCTTGCGCGCGAAACGCTCAGCGAAGCGCGCTCCGGCATGGAACGCACGGCGGAGGAGCTGAAGATCCTCCTGCTGCCGAAGGACCCGGACGACGGGAAAAACGTCATCGTGGAGATCCGCGGCGGCGTTGGCGGAGAGGAGAGCGCGCTTTTTGCCGCCGATCTTTTCCGGATGTACGAAATGTACGCCGAGCGGAAGGGCTTCTCGGTCGAGATCGTCAACCGCAGCGAGACCGAGCTCGGCGGCATCCGCGAGATCGATTTCATCGTCGGCGGCACGAACGCCTTTTCGCGTTTTCGGTTTGAAAGCGGTGTGCACCGCGTGCAGCGCGTGCCGGAAACGGAGACGCAGGGCCGCATCCACACGAGCACCTGCACCGTGGCGGTGCTGCCGGAGCTGGAAGAAGCTGAATTTCATCTTGACCCCGCCGAGCTGCAGATCGACACGTTCCGCTCCTCCGGCGCGGGCGGGCAGAAGGTCAACAAGACCTCGAGCGCCATCCGCGTGACGCACCTGCCGACCGGCACGGTCGTGGAGTGTCAGGACGAGCGCAGCCAGTATAAAAACAAGGCGCGTGCGCTGAGCGTGCTTGCCTCGCGGCTCGCGCAGGCGGAAAAGGAGAAGCAGGACGCCGCCGTTTCCGCGCAGCGAAGATCACAGGTCGGCTCCGGCATGCGCAACGAGCGCATCCGTACCTACAATTTCCCGCAGGGGCGCGTGACCGATCACCGCATCGGTCTGACGCTTTATAAGCTCGACGCCGTGATGAACGGTGATCTGGACGAGCTCATCGACGCGCTGCTCACCGCGCGCCGTGCCGAACAGCTCCAAAATTCCGAAAACGGAGGCATGTAAGAGCATGGAAACCCGTGTTTATACCGAAGAGAACGATATTCCCGTCGCCGCGGCGTCGCTGCGGCTCGGCGGTCTCGTGGCCGTGCCGACGGAGACGGTATACGGTCTCTGCGCCAACGGTCTCGACGCCGAGGCGGTCGCGCATCTCTATGAGGTCAAGGGCCGCCCGGAGGTAAAGCCGCTCTCGCTCATGGTAGCGGGCCCGGCGGAGATCGAAAAGTACGCGGAACATATCCCCCCGGCGGCGTTTATTCTCGCCGCGCGCTTCTGGCCCGGCCCGCTCACGCTCGTGCTGGAGGCGAAAAAGGACGTTGTCCCCTCCATCGTGCGCGCGGGCAAGGACACCGTCGGGCTGCGCTGCCCGGCGCACCCGCTCACGCTCTCGCTGCTTGAGCGCGCCCGGCTGCCTCTTGCCGGGCCTTCGGCGAACCCTTCGGGTGCTCCCAGCCCTACGACCGCGCAGCAGGTGCTCGCCTACTTTGACGGGCAGATCGAAGGCGTGATCGACGGCGGCGAATGCACGCTCTCACGCGAGTCCACGATCCTCGATCTGACGCAGAAGCCCTTCAAAATTCTGCGCGAGGGCGCGCTGGAAAAGGAAGAGATCGAAAACGCGCTTCTCTCCGGCGTGCGGCTCATCGGCGTGACGGGCGGCTCCGGCAGCGGCAAGACGACCGTAACGCAGTTTCTCGCCGCGCAGGGCGTGCTTGCGCTCGACTGCGATAAAATATACCACGAGCTTCTCGAAACGAACGCGGATATGCTCGCGGAGATCGAGGCGCGCTTCCCCGCCGTTTTCAAAAACGGAAAACTCGACCGGAAGATGCTCGGCGCGATCGTCTTTGCCGTGCCGGAAGCGCTGCGCGATCTCAATGCCATCACGCACCGCTATGTCCGCGAGGACATTTACCGCCGTCTGCGCGAATACGTCTGGCAGGGCGGCACCGTTGCCGTTGTGGACGCCATCGCGCTTTTTGAAAGCGGCATTTCCGAGGACTGCGTGTTCACCGTGGGCGTCACCGCCCCGGACGATGAGCGCTGCGCGCGCATCATGGCGCGCGACGGCATTGACGCGGACTACGCACTCGCGCGCATTGAGGCGCAGCCGGACGACGAGTATTATGAAATGCGCTGCGATTATCTGCTGCGCAACGACGGCACGCCGGAAGAACTGAAAGCCAAATGCCGGGAGCTTTTCGGCATCGGTTAATAAAAGGCAGTATAAAAAAAGTACAGAAAGGATAGATGTTTTTATGGAAGAAAAGAACGAACTGGACGCTCTGCGGGAAAAACTCCTTTACAAGCAGAAGCAGGGCTACGATATCATCGATGTGGACGAGCGCATCAAGCTTGAGGAATACGCGACGGCGTATAAGGCATATCTGAACGCCGCGCGCACCGAGCGCGAGGCCGTGACCGAGGCCATCGCGCAGGCCAAAGCGCTCGGCTTTGTGCCGTATGAGCGCGGCATGGTGCTCGAGCCGGGCACAAAGATCTATAAGAGCGTGCGCGGCAAGGCGCTCATGCTCGCCGTTATGGGCCGCGAAACGCTCGACCATGGCGCGAACATCGCCGCGGCGCACGTCGATTCCCCGCGCCTTGACCTCAAGCCCATCCCCCTCTACGAAAAGGACGAGATCTGCCTTCTCAAGACGCATTACTACGGCGGCATCAAGAAATACCAGTGGGTCGCCATCCCGCTGGAAATCCACGGCGTCGTGACGAAGAAGGACGGCGAGACCGTTGAGGTCGTCATCGGCAAGGATCCCGAGGATCCGAAGTTCACGATCACCGATCTGCTGCCGCATCTCGCAAAGGACCAGATGGCCAAGAACGGCTCGGACATCATTCCGGGCGAGTATCTGAACCTTCTCGCCGGCAGCGTCCCCTACGCCGGGGAGGGCACCAAGCGCGTGATGCTCGCGGTCATGTCGCTTCTGAACGACCGCTACGGCATCACGGAAGAAGACTTCCTCTCTGCCGAGCTGGAGGTCGTGCCGAGCTTTGAAGCGTGCGACATCGGCGTGGACCGCTCGTTCATCGGCGGCTACGGTCAGGACGACCGCGTGTGCGCCTATGCCGAGCTCAAGGCCATTTTCGACACCGAGACACCGGATCGCACCGCCGTGTGCGTCCTTGCCGACAAGGAAGAGATCGGCTCGATGGGCGTTTCCGGCATGCAGAGCCGCGCGTTTGAAACGTTCATGGCCGACCTCTGCGAGCAGCAGGACGTGCACCTGCGCGACTGCTTTGAAAACAGCTTCTGCGTCAGCGCGGACGTCTGCAACGCCTATGACCCGACGTTCTGGGACGTGAGCGAGTACCCCAACCGCAACGGCGCCCGCGCCAACTACGGCGTCGGCATCTGCAAGTTCACCGGATCGCGCGGCAAGTCCGGCAGCAACGATGCCTCCGCCGAGGTCGTCGGCAAGCTGCGCAAGATCTTTGCCGACAACGGCGTTGTCTGGCAGATGAGCGAGCTCGGCAAGGTCGATCAGGGCGGCGGCGGAACGGTCGCGCAGTATATGGCCAACCGCAACATCGATACCATCGACGCCGGTACGCCCGTGTTCTCGATGCACGCTCCCTTTGAGACCGTGACAAAGTTTGACTGCTACCAGACCTACAAGGCCATGTGGGCGTTCTATAAGGACAGATAATTTCTCATCATGCTCCCTCTTTGAGGGAGCCTCACTCCAAAAGACACCGGCGGCTATTGTTTCCGATAGCCGCCGGTGTTTTTGTGCTTGATTATTGAATAAGTCCCTGCAGCAGACTGTTGCCGCCGGCGCTCTGCGCCTGACCGCTGCTCAGGCAGAAGATCACGTCGTCCACATCGTAGTAGTCCACAAACTTCGTCAGCGAGCGGCTGAAGTATTTGCGGTAGTCCATCACATAGACATACTGATAATGCTGCGTGAGATAATACCCGAACGGATTGCCGTTGGAGTTTTTGACGAGCAGGCACGCGCTGCCGTCGGTGATGTCGTTATTCATGAACGTGCACAGCGGGAAGTCGCCCGTGAGGAAGCACATGTATTTGTCGTTCCCGTGGATCTGGGTAATGAGCGTCTGCTCATAACCGCGGTTGGAGAGCGAGTCGTTGCTTCCCTGGTTGATATAGAGATGCACATCTCCGGGCGGGACATAGCCGTAGACCTGATCGGCCGTGAGCTTGCCGCTCTGGTGGGCCTGATAGTAGAGACTGCCGTAAAACGGCTCCTGCACAATCTCCTCATACTCGCTGAGCGGCACCGGCTCAAAGCCCGCCATTTTTGCCCATTCCGCATAGGCGTACCACGCGCCGAGCGCCGTCCAGTGGTGGTCGGTGCGGAAATAGATGTACTCGCCGTTGTGCGGCAGGAGTGAGTTGTAGGTGTCCACGCAGTAGACATTGTCACCCATTTGGGAATTTACATAGGCGAGGATGTCCTCCTCGCATGCAACGCCGATCGACTCGCGGTACTCACGCGGGAGCATGAGCGTCGTCCCGTGGAGGACGAATACGTCAAAGACGCGGCATTTCCCCTCCAGCAGATCGGCCGCGCGCGTCACATTGGCGGCGTAGGTGTCCGAATAATACTGGCTGAAGGCCGTATAGGTATAGGCACTGTCGCCGATCTGGATGACGGCGCCGAGCGTTACGAGCTCGTCGTCCGGGTTTTCCCCGCCCCACTCCGGTTCCGGCGTAGGCGTCGGTTCCGGGGTCGGCGTCGGTTCGCTTGTCGGCTTTGCCGGGTCGGCGCTCGCCTCCGGCGCGGGCGTGGACGGAACGGGGATCTTGTCTCCGGCAGAGGCATTGCCGTACACCGTTACGGAGGAGTCGCCGTACAGCGCTTCGAGCCGCTGCGCGGCCATGATCCAGCCGTCACGCCCCGGGAACGTGTCCGAAAACCAGAGACTGATATCGGAAAAATAGCTTCCGTCCGTCACGGCGGAAAGAGAAAACTCCGGAAACGTCTCCAGCGTGCGCTTTTCCTTTGCCGACACCGTCGGGCGCAGCGGCAGTATCCACGCAATGACCGTGAGAATGCCCAGCGCGAGGAAGAACGGCAGCCCCGGCAAACGGGCGCGGCGTTTCTGTTTTTCCGCATGGGCACGCCGGGCGCGGCGGCTCATGATTTCGTGTTCATCGTGCATAGGATCCCTCTCAGAACCGGAAGTATAGGAACGGATTAAAGCTGTTGCCGACAAGGCACGCGGTGCTCAAAAGCAGCAGCAGAACCGGCACAACGCCATAGGCCGCAACGGAATAGCTTTTCTGCGCAAGTGCGCTCCCCTCTCCGGCGCGCTCCCAGCGCTTCGCAAGATACGAAAACACCGGCGTTGCCGCCGCGGCGCAGAAGATGAGCAGATACATGTGGCTCTTTATCTCCGCCGTAACGGTGAAGCTCGTAAAGGCGTTGCCGTTGCCGCAGAACATGCCGCGCACGACCGCCGCGGCGAGCGGGAGCGATGTGAACTTGAAGAGCACCCACCCGAAGAGCACCGCGAGCGGGAGCGTGATGTGGGAAAGTATCGCCGAGACCGCCTTCGGCAGCTTGTCGAGCAGCTTCTGCCAGAACAGCCGGTCGAGCATGAGCAGAACAAAGTAATAAAGCCCCCAGAGCACAAAGTTCCAGCTCGCCCCGTGCCAGAGGCCGGTAAGCGCCCAGACAATGAAGAGGTTCAGAAACGCGCGCGCTCTTCCCTTCCGGTTGCCGCCGAGCGGGATGTAAACATAGTCGCGGAAAAAGGTGCCGAGCGACATATGCCACCGCCGCCAGAACTCCGTCGCCGTGCGGGATATGTAGGGATAGTTGAAGTTTTCGAGATAGTGCAGCCCGATCATCTGTCCCATGCCGATGGCCATATCGGAATAGGCAGAAAAATCGAAATAGATCTGGAACGCATACGCAATTATGCCGATCCAGAGCGCAAGCGCCGGCGTGTTGGAAAGCGCCGCAAGGTTTTCCGCCAGCTGTGAGGCCGAACCGATGGCGGCGTCCGTGAGCAGAAGCGAATCGGCAAGCGCGCCGCAGGCATTTGCGAGCACCGTTTTCTTTGCAAGGCCAACGGCAAAGCGCGTACAGCCGCGCGCACGGTCGGCCGTCTCGTCACGGCCATCGAAGAGTTCCTTCGCGATGGTCTTGTACCGGACGATGGGACCGGCGATGCACTGGTGGAAGAGCGCGGCGTAGAGCAGCACATGCCAGTATTTATCCTGCGCCTCGGCGTCGCCGCGGTACACATCCACAACATAGCTCAGAAGCTGGAACGTATAGAACGAAATGCCGAGCGGCAGCGCGATGCGCTGCACGAACGCCGGTACGCCCCCGAAGATCGAGCAGACCATGCCCGCGTATTTGAAAAATCCGATCAGGCCGAGATTCACGACGCACGCGAGCGCGACCCAGAGCTTGGCGTTTTTCTCTTCCCTTTGCGCTCTTTGTACACGCAGAGCAAAATACCAGTCAAAAAGCGCCATCGCCATCAGCAGCAGCACATACACCGGCTCGCCCCACGCATAGAAGATCAGCGAGAAAACGAGCAGGCTGATGTTCTTTGCCCGCAGACTGCGGCAGAGCGCATACACCGCCAGACTCAGCGGCAGAAACGCATAGAGAAATATCAGGCTGGAAAATACCATACGGAAACACCTTTGCGGCAAAATTTCAGAATAGATTATAGGTAAAAATTCCCGTTTTGTCAATTTCCACAAATAAAGAATGTATACAGATGCGTACGGCGCGGCATACTTCTCCGGAGGAGGGTTGCCGCATGGAGGAAAGAGAACAGGAAGCCCTGCGTGAGCTTGGCGCCGCACGGGTCGGAGAAATCCACTGCATCACGATCATCGGGCAGGTCGAAGGACATGTGATGCTGCCGCCGGACACGAAAACAACCAAGTACGAGCACATCATGCCGCTGCTCGCCGCAGTAGAGGAAACGGAGGATATCCGTGCACTGCTCATACTGCTCAACACCGTCGGCGGCGACATTGAAGCGGGGCTCTGCCTTGCCGAGATGATCGCCGGAATGAGCAAGCCGACGGCGAGCGTCGTTCTCGGCGGCGGGCATTCCATCGGCGTGCCGCTCGCGGTGGCGGCAGACCGGTCGTTCATCGTGCCGAGCGCCGCCGTGACGATCCACCCGGTGCGGCTCACAGGCGTTGTGATCGGCGTGCCGCAGACGTACGATTATATTTCGCGCATCAGCGATAGGATCGTCCGGTTCATCACCGGCCATTCCCACATCACGCCGGAGAGATTCACCGAGTATATGATGCGCACCGGCGAGCTGACGCAGGACATCGGCAGCGTGCTCGACGGCGAGGAAGCCGTCCGAAGCGGGCTCATCGACCAGCTCGGCGGACTTTCCGACGCGCTTGAATACCTGCACCGGCGCATAGAAAAAGAGAAGTCAGTTTGACTTCTCTTTTGTAAAATCATCAAATGGAATTTTTCTATGTGTAGAAATTCGCTTTCTAAATAAAGGATTAATACATCCGAATGACAATCCGATAATCAGGGTCAACAGCCCTTGCAACTGGCTGAAAAAGTTCTTCCAGCTTTTTCTCAGCTGTATCCTCCGCTTTTTCTGTCAATTCATCCGCCTCGGCAGCCCCTTTTAGCACACTCACCGCTTGGCTTTCAATGTAAAATGCTTCTTCAAGCGTCATTTTTATATCGCCAAATGCGAGGAGTCCTTTGGAAGTTTCATCAAGGATAAAGTCGTTAGGATCGACTATCAAATCGTATACCTCAGGACGCGGAATATATATTGTAACAGTTTTTGTGTCAATATCCACAGCAACATCGTTTTCGCGCATCTGATTAAGATTTACAGTATAAATTGCTTTTCCGAAGTATGTAATGTTTTTACTTTTTTTGAAAATTCCCCAATCAAACAAGCCAGTTTTTTCCAATGTTGAATGCGCAGAAAGCTCCTGTTCCATAACGATCAAATCGGCCTGTTCGTTGGCCTTTCCAAGGATAACCTCCGTAAATCGAACTTCAATGGAGCGGTCGGGAATTGCAACGATTTTAGCCTCTCGATAGTGATACCCACCTACTGCCGCAGCAACTAACATCATGCAAAAAACAAGAAATCCAATAAAGTAAAACATAATTGACCTTTTCTTATTTTTTGCTCTCTCCAGAGCTGCCTCGTCTATGTAGTGATACTCGTCACGTCTGTTGATTTGATTGTTGATATTTACATGATTTTCCTTTTTCTCTTTATACTCTACGCGAACGACTCCATCGTCTAGATGAATCCTGCCACCACAATACTTACACAGAATATCAGTGCTACCGTTTGCGTCGCAGTCCAAAGCCGCGCCACAATACGGACATTCAATTTTTACTGCAACCATAGTATAGTCCCTCTGTCCTCCTTTTTTTACATAGTATCACAGACGGGGACTAATGTCTACGAGAGCATTTAAAATACGGCAAAAATTTCTTTCAGTTTGTATTTTTTGTATTATGCTATGCCATATTTTACTATTTCTTTCATTAACTGGAGGTAAGAAAAAAGAGAAGTCAAGCTGACTTCTCTTTTCTGCTTTTCATGTAAAAGATCAACGACACAATGGCTAGACCCAGCAGCGCGCCGGCGGTGTCGATGAGCACGTCCCGCACCTGACTGCCGCGGTGGGAGAATATCTGGAGCGTTTCGTCTATCGCGCCGGTCAGCGCGCCGAGACCCCAGGCGGTGAAAAAACGCTTTTTCCCGGCGCTCTCCAGCCGGAGGAACAGAAGCGCCGCAAACACCGCATACTCCGTGACGTGCGCCGCCTTGCGGATGAGATGGCTCGTCGGCTGCTCGGCAACGCCGTCGCCGTCCTCGTCCGTCATATAAGTGAAAGCGTCCGGCCCGAGCCCGACCTTTTCCGCCGCGGCGTTCAGGAAGAACAGGATATCGTCGCTGATTTTCCCCGAAAGCTCGCGCGAGACGAGCGAGTTGCCCCAGATGAACACGAGCGCGAGAACGATCAAAACCGTCAAAATGCGTTTGCGTTTCATTTCAGATCTGCGGCTTCTTTACGCGGATACGCGCAATGAAGCAGAAGCCTACGATGAAGAGCACGCCGCCCATCACCCACGGCATAATGCTCTCGTTCGCGAGGCGGACGAGAGATACGAGCGGCACGATGACCGCCGACCAAGTGACCGGCAGACCCTCGAACGAGGTGCGGTTCTCGCTCGTGGTCTCCTGGCGCTTCTGCTCGGTGACGTTAAAATACCCCAGCCGGATGACGGCGCAGAGCGTATAGAACATCAGCACTGCCATGGCGATACCCGTAATGCCCATCGCGTGGCCGATGGCGCTCGGCAGCACACCGAACGACACGAGATCGCACAGCGAATCGATCTGGATGCCGAACACCTCGGCGTCCTTCGTGCGCTTCGTGGCGCGGGCGATTTTCCCGTCGAACATATCGCAGAGGCCGCAGAGTGCAAGGCCGATCACCGCCGGCCAGACCTTCCCGTCTGCCGCGGCGCAGATGCTCCCCACCGCAATGCACAGCTCTATGTATGTCAGAATGACCGATACATTCCAGAATCCAACGAATTTCTTGCTCACTGTCCGTTCTCCGTTTCAAAAAAATATATCTTATCATAAAGCACGCGAAGACATTTTTCAAGAGCGGGATTTGACGCGGCGGACACTCTCTGCTATTCTGTAAGAACACACCATACTGCACCGGAGGTCTTTTTATGACCCGTTGGGAAAATACATCGGTTTACCGCGCTCTCGGCACGCTCTCGGCACTGCCGGTGCGCGCGCTCTCGCGTCTGCCGCTCGAAGCCGGCAAACGGCGCTGCGGTCTTTCGTTTTCACAGTGGTTTCTCCTGCTCGGCATGGGGGCGATGCTCTGCGTGCCGCACGGGGCGTGGAACAATCTCTACGCCGCGCTCTTCGCGCTCGCCGCGCTCTTAGTCTACTGGTTCGGCTGCGCGGCGCGAAAGGATGCGCCGCGAAACATCGGAGACCTCGGCCCCGCCGCGCTCGGCTTTCTTTTAATGACTGTTCTTTGCACGCTCTGGGCGGGAAACAAAGCGGGCAATCTCCGCGTGGCGCTCTTTTTCTGGACGGGCTTTCTGCTCGCGTATCTCACGGCGGCGCAGTTTCGCACACGGACCGAGCGGCGCGCCGCGGCGGCGGCCCTATACATCACGCTGCTCGCCGTTTCGCTCTACGGGCTGTGGAACTATGTCACCGGCGCGGAGGCCTCGGACGTGCCGATCGACGGCGAGATGTACCGGCGGCTCGGCGCGACGCTCGAGCACGGCATCAACTGCGGCGAATTTCTCGCCATGGCGCTGCCCATCGCGCTCGTCTGGGTGCTGACTGCCCCGACGAAGGCACGGCGCATCGCGCTCACCGTCCCGCTTCTTCTCCCCTGCGCGGCGATTTTGCTCACATACGCCCGCACCGGTTGGATCATGCTCGCGCTCGCGCTTGTGCTGCTGCTCTGGTACAAAAAGAAGATTTTGCTGCTTCCGGCGGCGGCGCTCGGCATCGGCGCTCTGTTTCTTCTGCCGGAGAGCCTGCAGGCGCGGTTCTTGTCGATGCTCGATTTCTCCAACGCTTCGGCGTCCGGACGGTTTGTGCTCTGGAGCGAGTGTCTGGCCGTGTGGAAGGATCACTGGCTGCTCGGCATCGGGCTGGGGCCGGAGAATTTCTCCGCGGCTTACGCCCCCTATGCTACCGGTCTTCTCGATTTTCAGCCGCCGCACTCCAATATGCTGTATCTTGAAATGTTCCTCTCGACCGGCATAGTCGGCGGACTTTTGTTCTGCGGCTTTTTCTTCGGCATTTTCGTGCGGCTGCGCCGCGCGGTGCGCGCCAGGCCCGAAAAGCGGGACCGTTGGGAAACGCAGGCCCTCATCGCCGCGCTCGCCGGAGCCGCGCTCGGCGGCATTCCGGAGTATATCTGGTTTTACCCGCGCATTCTCTTTTTCTGGTGCGCCCTCTTCGGCATGGCGCTCGCCGTTTCGGACGACAACTAACAGCTAAGACCACCGGTGTAAACGGCGGTTCTCTTAGAGCAAGCGGCGTGACGGAAACCGTCACGCCGCTTCAGCCTGTCGAAAACGCCTCGCAGAGTTTGCGCCCGCAGGCGCAAATAAAGTTCAAAGCATTTTTGCCGGCGGCGTGTACGTCGGAAAAAATACATTTCGGCTCGCAAACGTGCGAGCGTA
>ERZ773146.326-NODE-326-length-34217-cov-5.415345_pt1 | contig 34217 bp, 33 predicted proteins | sample MGYA00580847_ERZ773146 | MGnify/ENA primary metagenome ERZ773146 (study PRJEB29015, sample SAMEA2737830) | human gut metagenome | biome: human gut; feature: human-associated habitat; material: faeces | place: China | collected 2012 ...
AATGGGCAACCCAGGGAAGAAAGAACATTTTCGGACAGGAAGTTCAGGTAACTGAGATGCAGTCTGAGGCAGGAGCAGCAGGTGCAGTACACGGATCACTGGCAGCCGGAGCTCTTACCACAACCTACACCGCATCCCAGGGACTTCTTCTTATGATCCCGAACCTTTATAAAATTGCCGGCGAGCAGCTCCCGGGCGTATTCAACGTATCCGCTCGTGCCCTTGCAAGCCACGCACTTTCCATCTTCGGAGATCATTCAGACGTTTACGCCTGTCGTCAGACCGGAGTCGCAATGCTCTGCGAATCCAGCGTACAGGAGGTTATGGACCTGACACCGGTTGCACACTGTGCAGCACTGAAAGGCAAAGTTCCATTTATCAACTTCTTCGACGGATTCCGTACCTCCCACGAGATTCAGAAAATCGAGACATGGGATTACGAAGATCTGAAAGACATGGTAGATATGGATGCAGTAGATGCATTCCGTAAACATGCCCTGAACCCGAACCATCCGTGCCAGAGAGGATCCGCACAGAACCCGGATATCTTCTTCCAGGCAAGAGAAGCATGTAACCCGTACTACGATGCTCTTCCGGCAATCGTACAGGAGTACATGGACAAAGTAAACGAGAAAATCGGAACCGATTACAAACTGTTCAACTACTATGGAGCAGCAGACGCTGAGCACGTAATCATCGCTATGGGTTCTGTCTGCGATACCATCGAGGAGACCATCGATTACCTCGTAGCAGCAGGCAAGAAAGTCGGCGTTGTAAAGGTACGTCTGTACCGTCCGTTCTCCGCAGAAGCACTCATCAATGCAATTCCGGAGACTGTAAAACAGATTTCCGTTCTGGACAGAACAAAAGAGCCGGGATCTCTTGGCGAGCCTCTGTACCTGGACGTAGTAGCAGCATTAAAAGGCAGCAAATTCGAGAGCACACCGGTATTCACAGGCCGTTACGGACTTGGTTCCAAGGACACCACACCGGCTCAGATCGTTGCTGTATATGAAAATACAGAAAAACAGAGATTTACCATTGGTATCGTAGACGATGTTACCAATCTGTCTCTGCCGGTTGGCGCTCCTCTGGTAACAACTCCGGAAGGAACCATCAACTGCAAATTCTGGGGACTTGGCGCAGACGGTACCGTAGGTGCAAACAAGAACTCCATCAAGATCATCGGTGACAACACAGACATGTACGCTCAGGCTTACTTCGATTATGACTCCAAGAAGTCCGGCGGTGTTACAATGTCTCACCTTCGTTTCGGTAAGAAACCGATCAAATCCACATACCTGATCCACAAAGCAAACTTTGTTGCATGTCATAATCCTTCCTATGTGAACAAATATCACATGGTAGAGGAGCTGGTAGACGGAGGAACCTTCCTTCTGAACTGTCCATGGGATGAAGCAGGACTGGAAGAGCATCTGCCAGGTCAGGTAAAAGCATTCATCGCAAACCATAACATCAAATTCTATGTGATCGACGGCGTTAAGATCGGTATCGAGACCGGCATGGGACCGACCCGTATCAACACCATTCTTCAGTCTGCATTCTTCAAGCTTGCGAAGATCATTCCGGAAGAAAAAGCCATCGAACTCATGAAAGCAGCAGCAAAAGCTACCTATGGCCGTAAAGGTGATGATGTCGTAGCAAAGAACTGGGCAGCAATCGATGAGGGTGCAAAACAGATCAAAGAAGTTGCAGTTCCGGAAAGCTGGAAAAATGCAGCAGACGAAGGTCTGACCACAACCCACGCAGAGAGCGGCCGCGCTGACGCTGTTAAATTCGTAAATACCATCCAGGCAAAAGTAACTTCCCAGGAAGGAAACAACCTGCCTGTATCCGCATTTGCAGACTATGTAGACGGAACAACTCCGTCCGGCACATCCGCATACGAGAAACGTGGTATCGCCGTAAACGTACCTGTATGGAATCCGGAAAACTGTATCCAGTGTAACAGATGTTCCTTCGTCTGCCCGCACGCTGTTATCCGTCCGGTTGCCATGACCGCAGAAGAAGCAGCAGCAGCTCCGGAAGGCATCCAGACCATGCCGATGACCGGTATGCCGGACTACACCTTCACAATGGCTATTTCCCAGCTTGACTGTACCGGATGTGGTTCCTGTGCAAACGTATGCCCGGGCAAGAAGGGTGTGAAAGCACTGGCTATGGAAAGCCTTGCAGCACACGAAGCAGAGCAGAAATACTTCGATTATGCAGCAGCTCTTCCAGAGAAGACAGACGTTGTAGCAAAATTCAAAGAGAATACCGTAAAGGGCAGCCAGTTCAAGAAACCGCTGCTTGAGTTCTCCGGCGCTTGCGCAGGCTGCGGCGAGACTCCTTACGCAAAACTGATCACTCAGCTGTTCGGTGACAGAATGTACATCGCAAACGCAACAGGATGTTCTTCTATCTGGGGTAACTCCTCACCATCTACACCATACACAGTAAACGCTAAGGGACAGGGTCCTGCATGGTCCAACTCTCTGTTCGAAGATAACGCTGAGTTTGGTTATGGTATGCTTCTTGCTCAGAGAGCTATCCGCGATGGCTTAAAAGCAAAAGTTGAAGACGTTGTTGCTAACGGAACAAACGAAGACGTTAAGGCAGCTGGTCAGGAATGGCTGGATACATTTGCTGTAGGTGCTACAAACGGCGCTGCTACAGACAAACTTGTTGCTGCTCTTGAAGCTTGCGGATGTGACAAAGCAAAAGAAATCCTTGCTCAGAAAGATTTCCTGGCTAAGAAATCTCAGTGGATCTTCGGTGGTGACGGATGGGCTTACGATATCGGATTCGGTGGTGTTGACCACGTTCTTGCAAGCGGACGTGACATCAACGTTATGGTATTCGATACAGAGGTTTACTCCAACACAGGCGGACAGTCTTCCAAATCTACACCGACAGGTGCGATCGCTCAGTTCGCAGCAGGCGGAAAAGAGACTAAGAAGAAAGATATGGCATCTATCGCAATGAGCTATGGCTATGTATATGTAGCACAGATTTCCATGGGTGCTGACTTCAACCAGACTGTAAAAGCAATCGCAGAGGCAGAGGCATATCCGGGACCATCCCTGATCATCGCTTACGCTCCATGTATCAACCATGGTATCAAGAAAGGTATGAGCAAAGCTCAGACAGAGGAAGAGCTGGCAGTTAAGTGCGGATACTGGCACAACTTCAGATTCAACCCGGCTGCTGAGAACAAGTTCAGCCTTGATTCCAAGACACCGGATATGGAGAACTATATGGACTTCCTGAACGGTGAGGTTCGTTACAATTCTCTGCAGCGTCAGAATCCTGAGAAAGCTGCAAGACTGTTTGCTAAGAACGAGTCTGAGGCTCAGGCTAGATATGAGTATCTGCAGAAACTTATCACTCTTTACGGAGCAGATAAGAAAGAAGACTAATTATTGATCAATAGTTACTGTTTATACAGTGTGCTTGCTGATTAAGCATTAGGTGACAGGCCTGCGGTGTTTAGCGCACCGCAGGCCTTTTTTCATATACAGGAGAGACATATATGAAGAGAATTTTTTCGAAGGAGAAATCCCGGAAAGAGAAAAAAGCAGATTTTTATATTCTGTATACGATTGTTTTTGCGGCGATCTCGCTGTTTATTTACAGTTGTTTTTATTTCAATGGAAAATCCCTGATCTGGAGTCATGACGGTGTTCCGCAGCACATCAATGCACTTGCCTATTATGGAAAATATTTGCGGAATGTTCTGCAGACGCTGATGACGGAGCATAATCTTTCCCTTCCTATGTGGGATATGCATATCGGATACGGTTCCGATATCCTTACAACACTTCATTATTATGCGATCGGTGATCCGCTGACCTTACTGTCCGTTTTTGTACCGGAAAAAGACACAGAGATCTTATATGAGATTCTGATCTTTCTCCGCATTTATCTGGCGGGTATCACATTCAGCATTTACTGCTTTTACCGCAAGAATCCCAAACAGGCCACATTTCTTGGAAGCCTTGTTTATATTTTTGCAGGATGGACCATTTATGCGTCCATGAAGCACCCATATTTTTCCAATCCCATGATCTATCTGCCGCTGGTCCTTATGGGAATTGAAAAGATTTACAAAAAAGAAAAGCCATACCTTTTTATCTGTGCGACGGCTGTAGCGGCAATGTCTAATTTTTATTTCTTTTATATGATCAGTATCTTTATGGTGCTGTATGCAGCTTTCCGGTATTTTGGAATATTCCGCAAGCGTTCAGTAAAAGATGTATTTCAGTGGTTCCTAAAATTTGCTGGCTTTTATCTGGTCGCACTTATGATCGCTGCACTGATCTTTTTACCTGTGGTCATGACTCTGTTTGGAACAGAGCGCTTTCAGGCGCAGAATTATGTGCCGCTGTTATATGACCGCATTTACTACGAAAAATATCTCGGCTGCCTGATCGGCGAAAATATGATCCAGTGGGGAGTTGCTGGATATTCCGCAGTCGCAATGGCAGGCGTGTTTGTGATCTTTTCCAAAAAGAAAAAATATACGGGACTGAAGCTGGGCTTTGTGCTTCTGAACTTGTTTTTGCTGATCCCCTTTGCAGGTCATGTACTGAATGGATTTTCATACGTGTCCAATCGATGGATCTGGGCGTATGGAATGCTGATCGCATATATCCTGGTACAGGCATATCCGGAACTGTTTACGCTGGGCATCAGGGAAAAACGACGGATATTTGTGATGCTGCTGATATATGGCGTGCTGGCACTGTTTTCGGAATCTGCCCGTACGGAACGCAATATCATGGCACTGATGATGCTGGTCCTGGCTGTGTTTACAGTGGTTTCCTACGGAAACGTATTTACACAGGGAAAGTATCTCTGTGGAATGATCGTGGCCGTGCTTGTGACAAGCATCCTTCTGAATGTTTCATACCAGTATTCTTACGAAAAAGATTATCTGTCAGAATTTGAGGAAAAGGATCAGGCGCTGGAGAAGCTTCAGTCCGGACCGGACAAAGCAATCCGGTCAATGGACGATTCAGCGGTTACCAGATATGACCAGTACAAAACGGGCTCTTATGTAAACACTGCCATGTATATGGGAACCAACAGTACTTCCTATTATTTCAGTGTGGCCAATGGAAATATCAGCCGTTTCTTTGATGAGATGTATCTGAATACCCCCTGGGATTATCATTACAGCAGCCTGGACGGACGGAGTATCCTGGATCGTCTTGCCTCGGTGAAATATTTTGCCATCAAAAAAAGCGGATATGGGTATCTGCCATACGGCTATGACAGTGAAGCAGCAGTCACAAAAAAATACAGGATCTACGAAGACGAGGATTCCCTTCCTCTTGGTTATACCTATGATTCCTGGATCCCCAGAGAAAACTATGAAAAGCTTTCCGTGACCGAAAAGCAGCAGGCACTCCTGCAGGGGGCAGTCCTTGAGGACAGCAGTCTTTCTGAGACAGACCTCATCTTTGACGATAAGAAAGCAGATTTTACACTGGAAGCAGGAAAAGGCTGTAAGATAAAAGACGGAAAGATCATTGTGGCCAAAGAAGGAGCAACCGTACAGATCGGATATCAGGGAGAGCCGGAGGCAGAGGTTTATCTTGTGGCAAAAAATCTGGATTTTAATGCCTATTCTCCACGTGCAGTGGTCAGTGATAAAAAATGGGATTCCATGACAGAATATGAGAAGAATACCGTGCGTTATGAAGACAATAACTGGCGCTACTGGAAAGAAAGCAAGGAATCAGCAGTGGATGTTTCGCTGGGCTCCGTGGACAAGACTATCCGGATCTTTACAGATAAATACAACGGCTACAGCGGAAGACATAATTTTCTTCTGAATATGGGATATAAAAACTATTCTGCAGGAACTATGACACTGACATTCTCCATGCCAGGAGAATATACCTTTGATGATCTGTATGTGGTATGTCAGCCCATGTCTTCTGTTGAAGAACAGACAGAGGAGCTTGGAAAAGAAGCTCTTCAGAATATCAAAATGGAGACAAATTGCATTCGTGGAGATATCACAACCACTTCCGATAAGATCCTGGTATTTTCCATTCCCTACAGCGCAGGCTTTACCGCCTATGTAGATGGAGAAAAAACAGAACTTGTGAAGGCAAACAGTATGTATATGGGACTGGAATTAAAAAAAGGCAGGCATACGATCACGCTCAGATATTGTACACCGTATATTGTGCCCGGAATGATACTGACGGTGATCGGCCTTATCCTGTTTGCCGGGATCGTAATATCTTACCGGCGCCGGGGAAAACAAAAAGAAAGGGGAAAACAGGAGAAATGAGCCGATTATCGGTAGTTTTGCCTGCCTGTAACGAGGAACCGATGCTGGAGAAAACCTGCCGGACTCTCAGAGAGCTCCTGGGGCAGGCCGGGATCCTTTATGAACTGGTCCTGGTAGATGACGGTTCCTCTGACGGAACCTGGGCAGCGATAGAAAAAGTATCCGGAGAAGATAAAAATGTGACAGGTGTGCATTTTTCCAGAAATTTCGGGAAAGAAGCAGCAATTGTGGCCGGCCTTGCACAGGCATGCGGAGATGCGGTGGCTGTGATGGACTGTGACCTGCAGCATCCGCCGGAAATCCTCCTGGAAATGTACCGGCTCTGGAAGCAGGGCTACGAGGTTGTGGAGGGTATCAAGAAAAATCGTGGAAAAGAAACTCTTTTTCACAGAAAAAGTGCCGGATTTTTCTATCGGATCATGTCCCGTGCCACAGGCTTTGATATGGAAAATGCTTCCGATTTCAAGCTGCTGGACAGGAAAGCGGTGGAGAGTGTTCTCGCCATGCCTGAACGGAGCATGTTTTTCCGGGCGGCATCGTCCTGGATAGGCTTCAAAAGCATCTCCGTACCTTTTGAGGTGCAGGAGCGTGAGGCAGGAGAATCCAAATGGTCTGCAGGAACGCTGATCAGCTACGCGTTTCGGAATATCGTGGCATTTACAACACTTCCGCTGCAGTTTGTAACAGCCGGTGCTGTGGGTTGCTTTGGGTGCTCCCTGCTCCTTCTGGTCTATTCTCTGGTCCGGTATTTTTCCGGGCATGCGGTGGAAGGCTATACCACACTTCTGATCGTGATGCTCTTTATCGGAAGTGCCGTGATGATGAGCCTCGGGATCATCGGATATTATATCGCCAGGATCTATGAGGAAGTAAAACGCCGTCCGAGATATATCGTGTCAAAGATCATACGAGGAGGAGATACCAATGAAAAAGTGGATCCTTAAATTCTATGAAAATGATGTGATCCGTTATATTTTCTGGGGTGGTTGTACGACTCTTGTAAATCTGTTAAGCTTTTATATCATGAGGGCAATGAAAATCCCGCTGATGAGTGCCAACATCATATCGATCATCCTGGCGATCCTGTTTGCCTATGTTGTGAATTCCAGATTTGTATTTCATGACCGCTGTGAAACATGGAGGGATCATATACAGCCCTTTCTGAAATTTATAAGTGCCCGTCTGGTGACCATGGTCATTGAGGTAGGCGGTGTATGGCTTCTGGCGGAGATTCTGGGATTGCAGGATATGTTTGCAAAATTCTGCACACAATTTATCGTGCTGGCGTTGAATTATATTTTTAGTAAATTTATTATTTTTACCACAGGTAAAAGGATTGGAGGTAGCAAATGATGACTTTGGATGAGGCAGTGAAGAAAGTCCGCCCTCTGGATGAAAAGGCTATGGAGGGGGCGAGAAAAAGATGGGACAGTATTGCAAAGCCCCTGCATTCTCTGGGAGAACTGGAGAATATGCTGACACAGATCGCCGGCATCACAGGTACACCGGAGATACGTGTGGAGAAAAAAGCGGTGGTTGCCATGTGCGCGGATAACGGAGTTGTAGAAGAGGGTGTGACCCAGACCGGACAGGAAGTGACGGCTGTCGTGGCTGAGAATTTTCTGGAAGGGACTACTACCTGCTGTGTGATGTGTCGTCAGTGTGGAGCAGAGCTTTTTCCTGTAGATGTGGGAATGGTCACAGATACAAAGGTCCGTACAGATCTTAAGGTTGCCTATGGGACCAGAAATATGACCAGGGAGCCGGCAATGACAAGAGATCAGGCGATTCGTGGCATCGAAGCCGGAATTGCCATGGCAGAGGAGCTGAAGGAAAAAGGATATCAGGTCCTTGCAACCGGTGAAATGGGCATCGGAAATACCACCACCAGCAGTGCGGTAGCAGCTGTGCTTCTCGGAAAACCGGTGGAAGATATGACCGGACGTGGTGCCGGATTAACCAGTGAAGGGCTTGTCCGGAAGATCAATGCGATCAAAAAGGCAATTGCCCTGAATAATCCGGATCGTTCAGATGCCCTTGATGTCCTGGCAAAGGTAGGCGGACTGGATATTGCAGGAATGGCAGGAGTATTCATTGGAGGAGCAGCACTTGGAATGCCGGTTGTCATGGACGGATTTATTTCCTGCGTATCTGCACTGATCGCAATAAAGATCTGCCCGCAGGTAAGTGATCATATCCTTGCGTCTCATGTATCCAAAGAGCCTGCAGCACAGCTGATCCTGAAGGAGCTTGGCAAGGAAGCGATCATCCACGCCGGCATGTGCCTGGGCGAGGGAACCGGAGCTGTGGCACTGTTTCCGATGATGGATCTGTCCTGTGCAGTATATAATTCCATGAGTACCTTTGGTGATATCAATGTAGAACAGTACGAGGAGCTGAAATAATATGCTGGTTGTTGTAACAGGAGGCAGCGGAAGCGGAAAATCTGCTTTTGCGGAAGAAACCATACTTTCCCTTGGCGAAGCCAGAAGGATCTATATCGCCACCATGCAGGCTTTTGACGAAGAAAGCCACAGGCGCATCCGCAGACACCGGCACATGCGTGCAGGAAAAGGCTTCGAGACAATAGAAAGATATACAGAGCTTGATGAGCTGTTCATCCCGAAGGACTGTGTGGTTCTTCTGGAGTGCATGTCCAATCTGGTTGCAAATGAGATGTTCCGGGAAGACGGCTTCCACCCGGAGGTGGCGGAAAAGATCACAGAAGGAGTGAAAAATCTTCTTTCCCAGGCAAAGCATGTGGTGATCGTCACCAACGAGATCTTTTCAGACGGGATCCTCTACGAGGAAGAATCAGAACAGTACAAAAAAGAGCTGGGACAGATCAACCAGAAACTGGCAGAGATGGCAGAAGAGGTTGTGGAAGTCGTATACGGGATCCCTGTATGGCATAAAGGAGGAAAGGAAGCATGAAAAGCTTATGGAACAGTTTTAAGGCAGCCTTTGCCATGTTTTCAAAGATTCCTATGCCCATGGTGGACTGGAAGAAGGAAAACATAAAATATATGATGTGCTTTTTCCCCTTTGTGGGTACTGCCATCGGCATCCTGACCTGGCTTGCAGGAGGGGTCCTCGGTGTACACGTAGCTCTGGAGCCATTTTTTCTTGCTGTGATCCTTACTGTGATCCCGGTATTTGTTACCGGCGGCATTCATGTAGATGGGCTTCTGGACACGTCAGATGCATTAAGCTCCTGGCAGGAACGCACAAGGAGGCTGGAGATCCTGAAGGATTCCCATGCAGGTGCATTTGCCATTATCACAGCCTGTGTATATTTTATCCTCTGGCTGGGAGCCTGGGATCAGCTCCTTGGAAATTATAACGGGATCTGTATCATGAGCCTGGGCTTTATGATGTCCAGATGTCTTTCCGGGATCGGTGTGATCACATTTCCCAAGGCAAGGACAGACGGGACTGTGGCAGAATTTTCCAGAAATGCGTCAGAGATCGCAGTGCGAAATGTTCTTATCACGATGTTTGTGATCCTTGCAGCGCTGATGATATGGGTAGATCCGGTCCTGGGTGTTCTGGCAGCTGTCAGCGCACTTCTGGTATTCTGGTGGTATCACCATATGGCTTTGAAATATTTTGGAGGGACCACAGGCGATCTTTCCGGATTTTTCCTCTGCATCTGCGAGGTTGTGATGGCACTGGTGCTTGCTTTTGGCGGCGCGTTTAATCTGTAATGAAGATTTGGATGAGGTAAAAAAGATATGGAAATGATAATCGGAGGTGCATATCAGGGAAAAGCTGCCTATGCAAAAGCGCAGTTCCCGGATGTGGACTGGAAATTCGGAGGAGGGATCACAGAAGAGGAGCTTCTGAAGGCAGAGGGCGTTCTGGGATTTCAGGAATACATAAGAAAAGCTCTGAAGGCAGGAGAAGATCTCACCGGTCTGGCAGAAAAGCTGGCACAGCAGGATACGGATGTGATCCTTGTCAGTGAGGAGGTAGGCTACGGGATCGTTCCGGCGGATGCTTTTGAGCGGCAGTACCGTGAAGCTGTTGGCCGGGTGTGCACTGCACTGGCTGCAAAAAGCAGAAGGGTCACAAGAGTGGTATGCGGGATCGGGACGGTGCTGAAGGATGATTAGATTATATCTGATAAGACATGGACAGACACCCGGAAATAAGCTTCAGCGTTATATCGGAACAACGGATGAACCACTGAGCACGGAAGGAAAGGAATTTCTGGAAAAGCTGACCTATCCTATGCCGGAGGCCCTTTATGTAAGTCCGCTCTGCCGTTGTGTGGAAACTGCGGGGATCCTTTTTCCGGGAAAAAGCTTTCATATTATCGAAGAGCTTTCCGAGTGTGATTTTGGAGAGTTTGAAAATAAAAATTATAAAGAGCTTTCCGGAAATCAGGATTATCAGAGGTGGATCGACAGCAATGGAACGCTTCCTTTTCCGGGAGGAGAAAGTCGAGAAGCTTTTAAGCACCGAAGCCTTACAGGATTTCAGAAGGCCGTCACACAGTGTATCCGTAACAACATAAAGACAGCAGCTCTTGTGATACATGGCGGTACGATCATGAACATTATGGAAGAATATGCGGACAGACCCAGGGCTTTTTATGAATGGCATGTAAAAAACGGCGGTGGTTATCTGGCAGAGCTGGAGCCTGCGCTGTGGCAGAAGGGCCGGAGAGAGCTCTGTGTCCGTGAAGCATATATGGAGGGTTAAGTTATGAATGAGCAGAAGATCAGCTGGAAACGCAGTGACTTGAAATGGCGTGGAAAACAGGCATTCAAAAAAAATTACTGGTCAGCAGTGCTGGTAAGTCTGGTGCTGGCTATTGTGATGGCAACCGGTGGAAGCGGTGCGGCCACAGGCAGTGCCGGAAATGTGGCAAGTCCGGATTACGGTGTTACAACGTATCGTTTGGGTACGGATATCAATGGTGTTACTTCTTATGTCAGCCATGTATTTCGCTCCCCACTGGCAGTGCTTTTTGCGCTTCTGAGTGCCAGTGCCGTGGTAGCTGTGGCTTTGATCGGAATCCTTTTCCATTTTTTTGTGGGAAATGTTCTGGAGGTAGGCGGAAGAGATTTTTACATTGAGAACCTTTATTCTGTACCCGGGCCCGGAAAGCTCCTCAGTGTATTTCGTTCAGGGAATTACGGTAATATCGTAAAAACCATGTTTTTACGGGACCTGTATCTTGTATTGTGGACGCTGCTTTTTATTATTCCCGGGGTGGTAAAATCCTACGAATATAAGATGATACCTTATCTTCTTGCGGAATATCCGGATCTGAGCACAAAGGAAGTATTTGCAAAAAGCCGTGAGATGATGGACGGACAGAAGATGGATACCTTTATCCTGGATCTTTCCTTTATTCCCTGGTCTGTCCTTTCGGCAATTACGGCCGGGATCGCGGGACTCTTTTATGTATCCCCGTATAAGGATGCAACCTATGCGGAGCTTTATGATACTCTTGCGGCAGGAATGCCGGGAAACGGACAGCAGGTGTATGAAGATGAAAACAGCGGCATATACGGATAAAATGATCCTTGTGAGAGGTGGCGGAGATCTGGCCACAGGAGTGATTCACAAGCTTCATCAGAGTGGCTATCAGGTCCTGATCCTGGAATGTGACCGTCCAAGTGCCATCCGTCGTCATGTGGCTTTCTGTGAAGCTGTTTATGACGGAACTGCAGAGGTAGAAGGCGTTGTGTGCAGGAGGATCACGGAGAACGATATCCGGACACAGTGCAGGAAATGCTGGGCACAGGGAGAGATTCCCCTTCTGACAGATACCCATGGAAAACATATCCGCGAACTGGAGCCGGAGGCAGTGATCGATGCCATCCTTGCAAAAAAGAATCTTGGGACCAGCAGGGATATGGCACCACTGACTGTGGGACTTGGCCCGGGCTTTACCGCAGGGGAGGATGTGGATTACGTGATCGAGACCATGCGTGGCCATAACCTGGGAAGGATCATAAAAAAAGGCAGTGCCCTGCCGAATACCGGAGTGCCGGGACTGATCGCAGGGATTGGAAAGGAACGTGTGATCCATTCACCGGCAGCCGGTAACATGAAAAACATCTGTCAGATCGCAGATCTTGTTGAAAAAGACCAGGTGATCGCCGTGGTAGGTGATACGCCGGTGAAGGCTACCATTTCCGGCGTGATCCGGGGGCTGATCCGGGACGGCTACCCTGTTTTTGAGGGAATGAAGATCGCGGACATCGACCCAAGGGCAGAACAGAAGAAAAACTGTTTTACGATCTCAGACAAGGCAAGGTGTATCGCAGGGGGAGTTCTGGAGGTGCTGATTTCCTGCGGAGTGCTTCCGGGAACAGAGAAAGCTGTGAGGAATGAGAATCTGTGACCGATACAGAGCCTGGTGTCCCTGAAAAAAGTTAGAAGAAAAATGGAGTGTGTCATGAAGAAAAATGAAAAAGCGTTTACTGTGGCATTCACAGGAGGCGGCGGAAAGACCAGTCTGATCCTTGGACTGGCAGAAATATTTTCCGGACAGGGAAAACGTGTGATCGTGACCACAACCACGCATATGGCATGGGAACCGGAACGTCCTTTTGCGGAGGCAGAGGACATTCCGGGAGCATGCCGGCTTATAGAACAATACGGATACGTCATCGCGGCTCATCACAAGGCCGGGCAGCCAAAGATTTCCGGCCCCGAAAAGGAGATCCTGGAAAAGCTGCCCGGCTTTTGTGATCTTCTTCTTGTGGAAGCTGACGGATCCAGGCGCCGACCCCTTAAAGTGCCGGCTGTTCATGAGCCGGTGATCCCTTCTTTTGCAGATATGGTAGTAGGAGTGATCGGTCTTGACTGCATCGGCAAAAGGATCTGTGATACGGCACATCGTCCGGATGATGTGGCGGGATTTCTGGGAAAGCGTACAGATGAGCCTGTGACATGGATGGATGTGTGGAAGATCATCCGGTCTGAAGACGGATTGCAAAAAGGCGTGGACGGGCGAAGATTTCTTGCGTATCTGAACAAGGCAGATACTCTGGAGGATCCTTGTGTGGTGGAGAAGCTTATGGCACAAGGTCAGGAGTCTGGGATCATGGTGATCTGCGGCAGCTTGCAGAGAAGTGTAAACAGCTAGTACAGCGAAAATTAAGTTTCTGCTATATTGACGCAGGATGATTTCTTCATCTGCAAGGCGGAGGAATGAGGCGTAGCGGTGGCTACGACGATTGACGACAACGCAGCAGATGAAAAATCAGGCAAGTCAATATGGCGGTTACTTAATATTCGCTGTACTAGAATCGAAAGGAAGTGGAGCGGTGATATGAAGCTGGGACTGATTATGCTGGCAGCAGGAAACAGCCGGCGGTTTGGAAGCAATAAGCTGCTGTACGGGATAGACGGAATGCCGATGTACAGGCATATCCTCCTGGAACTGAAAAAAGTGAAAGCAGCACTGGAGGAACAGGGGCACAGGTGTGAGATCACAGTTGTCACACAGTATGAGGAGATCGCGCAGGAAGCAGAGAAGCTCGGCGCGAGGTTTCTTTATAATCTGCATCCGGATGAGGGGATATCTTCCTCATTGAAGATCGGGCTGCGGGTCAACCGGGAGATGGATGCTTGTCTGTTTACGGTGGCAGATCAGCCGTGGTTGCGGTGGGAGACGGTTTTGGGACTGGTGGATGTGTTTTTGAGAGATGGGAAAGGAATCGCCTGTGTGGAGCATGATGGGAAGACCGGGAATCCCTGTGTTTTTTCGAAGAAGTATTATGAGGAACTGATGAAGCTTTCCGGTGATGTCGGAGGGAAGAGAGTGGTTGTGGCACATCGGGAGGATGTGGCTGTGATGAAGGTGGAAGATGGACGGGAGATGGTGGATGTGGATTTTTCGGACGGACGCCGGTGAGGTACCGTCTGGTTTGTGCTGGGGCTTCGTCGGGGGCTGGCTTCTAAGGCGCCGGAAATCTGCTAAAACCGCTGAAAAAAATCCAGAACTCGCTCCTGCGTCGCTCAAACAACTGGATTTTTTCCAGCAACGCAGATTCCCACCGCCTAAGAAGCGCACCCCTCCTGCAGAGCCAGCCCAAACCAGACGCTACCTCGCCGGCTGACGTGCGAAGGAGTGGAGGGCTAGAGTGAAGGCGTGAGTTTAAAGAATATAGCGAAAAGAGTTGCTGACGTGCGAAAGGGGAGATAGGCTAGAGTGAAAGTGTGAAGTTTGTAGAAGCAGAGCATCGATGATGAAAGCACCGGCTGATGTGTGAAATCACCGTGTCTGAGACAATTTTCACTTATACAAAAGCCAGCAGGGAACCGCCCTGGCGTAGTGGGATGTTCTGCAGGAGTCCTGCTGATTCTTAGGTGGTGTGGTTTCTGCGTTATTCCAAAAAGTTCTGCTGTCTGAGCGGCTTGACGCGAGTTCAGAACTTTTTGGAATGGTTTTAGCAGAAGCCGCAGCACCTTAGAAGCCAGTGGACGACGAAGCCCTTCCCGCTACGCCAGGGCGGTTCCCTGCGTACGTTCGTTATTATAATATAGATATTTCCTACATAAAGTGATTCTTAGCCGCTTCTTCCTCAGCCAGACGAACCGTCTCACCGGAAGGATTGGAGATCACTGCTGAAGCTACGATCTCACAAGGCGGGTTCCCTTTTACACTGTCAACGGCAGCCGTAACAGCAGATACATCACCAGTCAGAAAAACAGTGGCATGACCACCACACTTCGTCTGCCAGGTAAGAAAAGAAACATCAGAAGTCTTCAGCATCTGGTCGATCACCAGGATCGCATTACTGCTGCCAACAACCTCAACTAAACCAAAAGCACCATAATTCATAAATCCGTCGCCCCCTTTATTTATTGATCGTCATCTTCAGTGCGATCTCAGTATCCTCAGAAGGAGAAGCGATCACAGTATGAGAAACAACCTTACCAAGAGGTTTGGCTGCCTCCAGCGCAACCTCCATAGCTGCATTAACGTCAGAAACAGAACCACGCATCTTGACACAGGCGCCACTCTTCAGACGGTTACGTTCAACACTCTGGATCCTGACATTGGCTGCTTTGGAAGCAGCATCAAGAGCGACAAAACAGGCAACCAGGTTATCCAGCTCAAAAACACCTACAGCCATGCCCTTATAATTATTATCCATAAAAATACCTCCATGCGGAATAGATTCCAGTAATGTGGTTTCTTGACCGGTTTTACGTGGAATCATTACCGTTTTTATGGATTTATTATAACTTTTTTAGACAAAAATAGCAAGAAATAAATACACAGATAACAAAGTATTACTGAGAACGGAGTGAACAGTAGTTCATGAAGAGAACAGCAACGCAAAGTTTACTTTGGACGCCGGATATAGTATATTAATTAAATAAGAAATAGCAGGAAGGTGTAAAGAAATGCAGATACATCAGACAGACTTTTCAACAGGAAATGTCTATCGTAACATTATGGAAGTGGCTGTGCCGATGATCATTGCACAGATCCTAAACCTCCTTTACAACATTGTAGACCGGATCTATATCGGAAGGATTCCTGAGATCGGAGCCACTGCACTGACAGGAGTGGGACTGTGTTTTCCTATTATCACCCTGATCACCGCATTTACCTATCTTTTTGGAAATGGAGGAGCACCGCTTTGCTCCATGGAACGGGGAAGAGGAAACCGGGAAGAAGCAGAAATGCTCATGGGAAACACCTTTGTGATGCTGATCGGCACAGGAGTGATCCTGACAGCCATTGGCCTTATCTTTTACAGACCGATCCTCTATGCCTTTGGCGCCAGTGATGTAACCTTTTCCTATGCGGCAGACTACATAAGGATCTATCTTCTGGGAACCCTGTTTGTGATGATCACTCTGGGAATGAACCCGTTTATCAACAGCCAGGGCTTTGGAAACACAGGAATGCTCACGATACTGATCGGTGCTGTACTGAACATTCTTCTGGATCCCCTGTTTATCTTTGGGATGCACATGGGAGTCCGGGGAGCGGCTTTGGCGACTATCATTTCCCAGTTCTGTTCCGCCATCTGGGTTTTACGCTTCCTTACAGGAAAAAAGGCGATCCTGAACCTGAAAAAAAGCGCCATGAGGATCTCCTGGAAAAGAGTGGGCAGTATCGTAAGCCTGGGTATGTCCGGTTTTTTTATGGCATTTACAAACAGTCTTGTGCAGGTGGTATGCAATGCCACACTCCAGACCTGGGGTGGTGATATCTACGTTGGTGTCATGACAGTTTTAAATTCTGTCCGTGACGTTTTCACCATGCCGGTCCATGGGCTTACTACAGGTGCTTCTCCGGTCATGAGCTTCAATTATGGAGAAAAAGCATACGACAGAGTCAAAAAAGCAATTAAATTTATTACAGCTGTCTGTGTGATCTATACCCTGGTAGGCTGGGGAATCCTGAAGCTGCTTCCGGAATTTTTTATCCGGATCTTTAACAGCGATCCCGGGCTTCTGGAAAAGGGAGTTCCCGCCCTTCATATTTACTTTTTCGGCTTCTGCTTTATGGCATTGCAGTTTACCGGGCAAAGCGTGTTCGTAGCACTTGGAAAGGCAAAAAAGGCCACCTTTTTTTCTCTGCTCCGAAAGGTAGTAATCGTAGTACCGCTGACGCTCCTGCTGCCTCATGTGAATGGCCTGGGAACAGACGGCGTGTTCTGGGCGGAACCGGTTTCCAACCTTGTAGGCGGCTGTGCATGCTTTTTCACCATGCTGGCGACGGTACTGCCGGAGCTGAACAAACGTAAGGCATAAGACGGGCCGGATAAAGGTTTGCGGGAAATTTTGATATGTGTTAGAATGGACAGGATGATTTTTCTGCAAACTAAGCAGAAATCTTAAGAAGGGCCGGCGTATAGCCGGACAGGAATGAGAGGAAAATATAATGGCTTTATTTCAGGCATTTCGGGCAGTAAGACCTGCTTCGGAAAAAGCAGAAAAGGTGGCTGCACTTCCCTATGACGTAGTCAGCAGAGAGGAAGCGAGAAAGATCGGGGAAAAAAATCCGGAATCTTTTCTCCATATAGACCGTGCGGAGATGGATTTGGATCCGGAAACCGATCTTTATGATCCGAAGGTTTATCAGAAGGCAAGGGAAAATCTGGATCGTTTCCAGAAAGAAGGGATCCTGATCCAGGATGAGAAACCGAACTATTATCTGTATGAACTGATCCGTAAGGGAAGATCCCAGACCGGGATCGTAGGTGTCAGCTCCATTGATGATTACATGAATGGTGTGATCAAAAAGCATGAGCTTACAAGAGAGGATAAGGAGCAGGACCGCATCCGTCATGTGGATGTCTGTGATGCCAACACAGGCCCTATTTTTCTGGCGTGCAGATATCCGGCAGAGCTTCTTACTCTTATGGAAGAATGGAAAAATGCACATGCTCCTGTGTATGATTTTACTTCCGATGATGAGATCACACATCGTGTATGGGTCGTAGATGAGGAAGAAAAGATCCGGACTATACATAGTCTTTTTGGCGGGATCTCCTCTATCTATATTGCAGATGGCCACCACAGAGCAGCCTCCGCAGTAAAGGTGGGACAGAAGAGAAGAGCGGAGCATCCGGATTACACCGGAAAAGAAGAATTTAACTTTTTCCTGTCGGTGGTATTTCCGTATGACCAGCTGACCATCCTTCCGTATCACAGGATCGTAAAGGATATCAAGGGTATGGAACCCAAAGCCTTTATTGGAAGCATGAAGTTTAATTTTGAGCTGATGGCAATGCCGGGATTTCCATGTAAACCGGTGGAGAAACACTGCTTCGGGCTGTATGTAGACGGAGAATGGTTCCATCTGAAGGCATATCCGGATATCTATGCGGGTAAAGACAGCGTAGGTCAGCTGGATGTATCTATTCTTCAGGATAAGGTCCTGGGTCCGGTTCTGGGGATCAGTGACCCGCGTACCGATGAGAGGATCCGCTTTATGGGAGGAAACCACCGGCTGAAGGATCTGGCAGCAGCTGCAGATGAGACAGGAGGAGCTGCCTTTGCCATGTATCCTACATCCATGGAGGAGCTGATGACGATCGCAGACGAGGGTAAGCTTATGCCGCCAAAGAGCACCTGGTTTGAACCGAAGCTCCGCAGTGGCCTTTTTATCCATAAGCTTTCAGACTGATGCCAGAGGCTTTATAGATTTTTAATAAAATGGTCAGGAAAATCTTAGGAAATCACTACAGATTGCTCACATTTGTCCGGTAAGATACAAGTATATGCTGAGCAAACGCGAAAGAGGGGTTTTCATGACAAACGAACAGTATTACGATTGTATCCAGCCATATCAGAACGCATGTCAGATCATGCGCGCCAAGCTTGAGGTGCTCAACGGAAGCCTGTATCAGAAGTCTTCCGTATCTCCGATCCACAATATCCAGGAACGGATTAAATCCAAGAAGAGCATCGAAAAGAAGCTGGAGAAGCTGGGACATTCGGACAGTGTGCAGAACGCCAAGGATCATCTCCGGGATATCGCCGGGATCCGTGTGATCTGCTACTTTATTGATGATATATACAATCTTGTAAATGCGCTGAAGCGGCAGAGTGAGCTGATCTTTATCAGGGAAAAGGATTACATACAGAATCCCAAGCCTAACGGATACCGCAGCTTTCACGTGATCATTGCAGTTCCGGTGTATTATCTGGATACCATGGAGTATTTTCCGGTGGAGATCCAGCTGAGGACGATGACCATGGATCTCTGGGCAAGCATGGAGCACCGTGTCTGTTACAAGAAGCTTCCGGAACATAGGGATGAGCTTGCGGAGGCCTTCTGTCAGTATGCAGATATCCTTGGAAAGATCGAGGAACAGTTTGAAGCCTACAATGAAACAGGAATGCTGGAGGAGATCACACCTGCCCAGATTACTGAGAATTCGACGGAGGGATAGGAATGGAGATCGAAGAGGAATTTATATCCGGTTTCTGCCGTACCATGAACGGGGGCGAAACCGTCTGCTGTGAGTATACACGGCAGGAGGACAGCAGCAGGAAGCTGACCTTTATGGACTGCGCGCATGAAAGATGTGTAAACACAGGCGCCTGTGAGATCTTCAAACAGGCCCATGAGCTGGAGCAGAAATAAAAGATCAAAGAAAAGAAAACAGTGAAAAAGCAATAATGATAAAACAGCAATAATAATAAAACAGCAATTATAAAAAATCACAGAATACAGGAGGAGTGCGTATGAAGCACACAGTAGATGCAATGGGGAAACAGTGTCCGATCCCGGTTGTGATGACCAAGAAGATCCTTGACAAGGCTGAGCAGGGAGACGAGATCTTGATCCTGGTAGACAATGAAACAGCAGTAAACAATTTGAGCAGACTTGCCGGAAGTACCGGATGCAGCTTCGTATCCAGAAAAACAGAAGGTGGTTACGAGATCAATATGACAGTAAAATCTGATCCTGCTGCAAGAAGCCAGGCAGAGCCTGAGATCGTCTGCACACCGGCTGTTCCGCAGGGAGATTATACCGTTGCCATCACTTCCGATAAGATGGGAGATGGAGATCCGGAGCTTGGCGGGATCCTGATCAAGGGATTTGTGTATGCACTGACACAGCTGGAGACACCGCCGTCAGTTATGCTGTTTTATAATGGCGGAGCCAGACTTACCGCACAGGATTCACCATGTATCGAAGACCTTAAGACCTTACAGGAGCAGGGAACAGAGATCCTGACCTGCGGAACTTGCGTGAACTTCTACGGACTGAAGGAACCGGCAGTGGGAACCGTAACAAATATGTATACCATAGCGGAAAAGCTCACAAAAGCAGGAAAAGTGATCCGTCCGTAAACAGAGAAACATATAGAAACAACAAAAGTATATAGAAACTTACAGAAGCAGACAAAAACATATAGAAGCAGACAGAAACAAATAGAAATACACAGAAATGCCGCAGAGCCATTTTGAAGCCTGCGGCATTTCTGACATCCAGTTGGTATCTGGTTGATATCCGGTTATGAGCAAGCAACGAAGCGGATCGGGAATATCCGCCTGACTTAGCTCCGAACTTACAATTCCACATCAAGCTGCTGCTGCCACTCAAAATGTGATTAAACATACTCACATCGAGATAATGCGGATTCTCACGAATACCGCTTACTGTTTCTTTGTGTATGCTTTTGAGTAACCGGAGTTATCTCTACTCACAGATCCTAAGTACACTCCACAGTCGTTAATTCCCGAAATAGCCTTCGGTACATACTTACGTTTGCGGGATCATGCAACTTCGTAAGTCTCTGCATCTCTCAGATTCCGTGCTGCATTGAGATCTCTGTCCTCAATATATCCACATGTGCATCTGTAGATCCTGTCTGAAAGTTTCAGATCTTTTTTAATACAGCTGCAGCAGTGGCAGATCCTGGAAGATGGATACCATCGGTCAACTACTCTCAGTTCGATTCCATATTCAGCACATTTTGTTTTCAATTTTGTCCGGAATTCATAGAATTTCTGGGACGCAACTGCTTTTGAGAGATGCCGGTTCTTCATCATCCCGGATATGTTCAGATCCTCAATCGTCATATGAGACGGCTTGGTTTTCACTATCTCAGATATTACCTTGTTGATATGATCTGTACGGATATTTTCTATCCGATGATGAAGTTTCTGTACTTTAAGCTTTTGTTTGCATATATTTGCTCTTTGAGTGGTCTCCCCTTTCTTTAAGTTCTCATATTTACGGGAAAGCTTTCGCTGTGCCCGTCTTAATTGTTTCTCAAGTTTTCTGATCCGTGCTGTTTTATTGATATTTCTGTATACAGTTCCATTTGACACAACTGCAAAGTCTTTCAGCCCCAGATCGATTCCGATCCCATCAGTGAAATTTCCAGCTGCTTCCGGAGCAGGTATATCGACAAGTGCAGACACATAATATCTGCCTGCTTTCATGGAAACTGCCCCGCTTCGGATCACATATCCATCCTTAGAGGTCGGAATGTAACCTTTTTCTTTCAGCCTTATCCAGCCAAGTGTTGGGATCTTGATCCTGTGACGTTCACAGAGACAGTCTTTGGGATTATTCTTTACAAAATACATTTTTACATCAGATCTTCCTTTTTTCTTATATCTCGGGAAACTACTCTGATGATGAAAAAATCTTGAAAAAGCGGTACAGGCATTTTCGATTGCATTCTTTACCGATTTGGAACTGACTTCTCTGATCCAGAAATATTCCGGATGCCTTGGAAGGTATTCATTGTTCAGCCATACACTGAACGACTTGCCGCTCATAAATCTTTCACCGGCATCATAACGTTCTTTATTATGAAACAGGTAGAAATTATAAATATATCTGCATGTGCCGATTGTCTTATGTATTTTGATCTTCTGCTCTTCTGTAGGATCGATCTCTGTCTTGAAGCTCTTCAGCAATCTCCTCATCCTTTTCTATCTGTTTTTTATACTTACGAAGTCCATATAATCTACAGGAAAACACATGAAGGATGGAAATAATATCCTGTACAAGTTCTTCCTGTGGTGACAGTTCTTCATTGTTCACCACCAGTATCATTGTGTGGAATTTCATGCAGAATCTTTCAAACCAGTCGTATCCAAAACGGATAAATCTGTCTTTATGCGTGATCACTATGGTTTTGACCTTCTGCTCCATGACTTCGTCCAGTAATCCATTCCATTTCTTGCGGTTATAATTAAGTCCGCTTCCATAGTCTTCAATGCACTGGTCTACGATCATTCCTCTGGCATTACAGAACTGACGCAGAAATGCTGTCTGATCTTGAAGATCATCCCTTTGGTTTTTGGTAGATACTCTTGCATAAATAACAACTTTTCGTTTATCATGTTCTATATTTATACCTTTAAATTGAAGATACTGGTCATATGTGTAATAACGTCTGTCTGTTGGAGTTCGGTTTGCTTTTAAGATTCCCTCTCTGTCCCATCTCTGAAGCGTTTTTACAGAAACACCTAATAATTCCGCAAAATCTTTTGGTTTATAATTTGTGATATTTGATGTGTCCATAATATACCTCCATAAGTATATTTAAACACATTTAATATCTTTTTGCAATATATTTAGTTACTTATATCATCCTCCTCAATATGATGGCGCTTTGCATAGCCGGTAAGCATCAGTGTCAGTGCACCGTCGCCGGTCACGTTGCATGCGGTACCGAAGCTGTCCTGCAGTGCAAAGATGGTAAGCATCAATGCAGTGCCGGAGCTGTCGAATTTCAGTATTCCGGTGATGATGCCAAGGGATGCCATGACGGTTCCTCCGGGAACACCGGGAGCTCCGATGGCAAAGATACCCAGAAGAAGGCAGAACAGAACCATGGTACCCGGCGTGGGAACGGAGCCGTACAGGATCTTCGAAATCGCCATACAGAAGAAAACCTCTGTCAGGACGGAGCCACAGAGATGGATGTTTGCAAACAGAGGGATCCCGAAGCTGACCAGATCCTTACGGAGTGGTTTTGCCTTGGAGGCACACTGCAGTGCAACGGCCAGTGTGGCTGCAGATGACATGGTCCCTACGGCAGTCAGATAGGCAGGACCATAATGGCGGACAACCTCCAGAGGATTTTCTCCGGAATAGATTCCTGCAAGGATGTAAAGAAGCGCCATCCAGATAAAATGTCCGGCCAGGACCAGTACGATGATCTTCAGAAAAACAGGCAGCTGTCTGGTAATGGTTCCCTCGTAGGCAAGGCCGCAGAAGGTAGTGCCGATAAATAACGGAAGAATGGGGATGATGATCCGAGCCACCAGAGAAAGAACGATTTTCTGAAATTCATCCAGGAGCCCAGTGATCAGCTTCGCCTTTGTCCAGGTGGCGGCAAGTCCCAGCATCATTGCAAAAACAAGAGCACTCATAACGGACATGATCTGCGGGATCTCCAGCTCAAAGATCACCTCCGGCAGCCGCTTCAGTCCTGCAGCATAGGAATGGATGGACAGATGTGGAATGATGAGAAAGCCAGAGGCTGTGGAAAAAAGCGCTGCGCCAACAGAGGAGCCGTAAGCGAGGACAACCGCAACACCCAGCATCAGCGAAGCATTTTTGCCAAGCCTGGTAATGGACGGAGCGATAAATCCCAGCACGATCAGCGGCACGCAGAAGGTAATGAGCTGGCCCAGAATGTACTTGATAGTAACTGTGATATTAAGAACTGCCATAGAGATTCCGTTGGTGCTGTACCGGTTCAGGATAAGCCCGGCTATGATCCCCAGGATCACAGCGACCAGCAGCTTAAATGGCAGACTGTTGAAAAAAGATGTTTTTTTCATTGGAAAACCTCCTCGGATAGTATAAAATAAAGCCAGAGTTTATTATAAAGGTATTTGATAAAAATCACAAGGAGGATGAAATGATTTATCTGGATAACGCGGCTACAAGCTTTCATAAGCCGGACTGTGTGCTACGTGCTGTGGTGGAAGCCATGCAGCATGCAGGAAACAGCGGAAGGGGCAGCAGCAGCGAAGCAATGGCAGCCTCAAGGCTTATTTTCAATACAAGATGCCAGATCGCGGAGATGTTTGACGTATGGGGACCGGAATGTGTGGCCTTTACATCCAATGACACGGAAGCGCTCAATATCGCCCTGCAGGGAACACTTCATCCAGAGGAGGGAACTATCCATGCGATCTGTACGGAGATGGATCACAACAGTGTGCTCCGTCCGCTGTACCGCCTGGAAAAAAAAGGCATGAAGCTTACGATCCTGCCGGCAGACCGCAAGGGACGGATCTCCCTTACGGAGCTTGAAGCAGCCATCCGTCCGGAGACGAAGGTGATCGTCTGTACCCACGCTTCCAATCTGACAGGAAATCTCAATGATATCCATGCCATCGGTGCGATCGCACAGAAGCACCAGAAGCTTTTTATTGTGGATGCTGCCCAGACAGCAGGAGTATTTCCGATTTCCATGAAAAAAGATCATATAGATATTCTTTGCTTTTCCGGACATAAGGGCCTTATGGGACCCCAGGGCACAGGCGCCATCTGCGTTCGGCCGGGGGTATCTGTGGAGCCTCTGAAGGTAGGCGGAAGCGGCGTCCTCACCTTTCAGAGAGAGCATCCGCAGGATATGCCGGAGACACTGGAGGCAGGCACCCTGAACAGCCACGGGATCGCAGGTCTTGGCGCAGCCATCAGCTGGATTACCGAAATTGGAACAGAACAGATCCGAAAAAGAGAGCAGCAGCTGATGTGGCGTTTTTATGACCAGGTAAAGGAAATTCCGGGAGTTACCCTGTACGGAGATTTTTCCAGGGAAGAACGCTCCCCTGTGGTGACTCTGAATATTGCAGAGATGGATTCGGCAGAGGTGGCCATGATCCTTGATGAAGAGTACGGGATCAGTGTAAGAGCCGGCGGCCACTGTGCACCGCTGATGCACAAAGCACTGGGAACCGAAAAAACAGGAGCTGTCCGCTTTAGCTTTTCTTATTTTAATACGGAAGAAGAGGTGGAGGTGGCTGCCAGAGCGATAAAAGAGCTTGCCGTGGAATAAGCGGCGAAAGACGGACAGAAAGGACACAAAACATGTATCAGACAATATATGATGTGGTAGAAAAAAGAGGGCGTGTAAAAACAGGAATCCTCCTGAACGGAGAGGATGCCGGGCTGAAATATCTTTTGGAAGAAAGCAGCTTTTTTTATCCGAAGAGAGCAGAAAGAAATAAAGAAGCAGAAGAATTCCTGAAAGCTTCCGTGGAAGCAGCTGTGGAAACCGGCGTTGTGAAAAACGGAGACCGGGAGATATTTGTGGAAACCTACGAGAAGAATCCCAGGCTGATCATACTGGGTGGCGGCCATGTTTCTCTTCCGGTAGCAGAGATCGGCAGGATGCTGGGCTTTCATGTAACAGTCATGGATGATCGGGAGGAATTTGTGACGGATGAAAGATTTCCCATGGCAGATGAGAGGATCTTTGGAGAGTTTGATACCCTGTCCGACAGGATCCCTCCCTATGAAAATGCCTACTATGTAGTGGTGACACGAGGCCATCTGGGAGATTCCGCCTGTGCAAGAGCGATCCTTAAGAGACCCTTTGCATATTTCGGAATGATCGGAAGCAGGACAAAGGTGCGGATCACCAGGGAAAAGCTCCTGAAAGAGGGCTTTACGGAGGAACAGCTGGATCAGATCCATGCCCCCATCGGACTTCCCATCGGAGGACAGATGCCGGCGGAGATCGCCGTGAGCATCATGGCAGAGATCGTGCAGGAAAAGAACCGGCATTTCCGCACCTACTGTGATGAGGAGGTGGAGGCAGCAGTACGCCGCAGGACACCGGGAACCATGGTTACGATCATCGAGAAGAAGGGCTCCTCACCAAGAGGAACCGGGAGCAAGATGTTCGTATTCCGGGACGGAAGCACGGCAGGAAGCATCGGCGGCGGGAAAGTGGAGTTTGAAGCCGGAAAACACGCAGTAAATATCCGAAATACGGAAACAAAGGTTTACGAGCTGGGACAGGGGGCAGGAGATCTGGGGATGATCTGCGGCGGAACTGTCCGGGTGCTTTTTGAGCCGGTAAATATGTGAAAGAACCGGCCAGGACTTGCATAATATTGCAGAATCGTGTATATTGGACGCAGAGAATTTTTTACCGGCGTATAAGGAGGAATCAGATAAAATGAAGAAAAAATGTATTATGGCTTTGATAATAGGCGCGGCTTTCCTTGCACAGGGCTGTGGATATGAGGAAGGAACCGATGCAGTGGTAACAGTAGTAGATTCCACACCGACGCCGGAGCCCACAGAGAAGCCGAAGGCAACTGCAACACCTACACCGGAGGCAGCAGCAGATTCCACAGCAGACGGAGCAGCAGCGGCAGATTCCACCACAGCCGGGGCAGCAGATCCCTCAGCACAGACAGCAGCTACGGAGCAGACCCCAAGCGGCATCAACGTACAGGCTCAGGATGCCACCTACTATGCAGTGGAGGGTGTGAATTTACGTTCTGACGCCAATGCAGAGGCAGAGTTTGTGGCAGGTGTCCTTTCCGGAGAATCCCTGAAGTGTACCGGTGTCTGTGACAATGGATGGATCCGTGTGGATTATAATGGACAGACCTGCTACGCATCCGGTGACTATGTCAGCACAACACCGCCGGTAGGAGCAGTGGCGGCAGATACTACCGCAGAAGATACTACCGCAGAAGCAGCACAGTAGAGCACAGACTACAGGCTTTGACCAGATCAGGGAAATCCTGATCCTGCTTCAATTGCAGATATCTCCTTGATATAATAAAAAACAGGCAGCTGTATCCGATGAAATACATCGATACAGGCAGCCTGTTTTTTTGTTTCGGCATATAGTCCGTTCAGAACACAAGGATCATACCAGCGGATCGTACCCGCAGATCATTCTGGATAAACAAGACGGTCCGGTTTGATATCGTAGAGAACCTCGTTCAGGAATTTCTTTGCCAGATATTTTGCCATGCCAAGGTTCATATCCAGATAATTTCCGCAGTCCTTGGGAGAAGCTCCCGGGATCTCACCCTCAAAATCGCGGATAAATTCAAACATCTCGATCATCAGCGGAACGATATCTCTGGATTCATAATCCCCGTTAAGAAGAAGATAATTTCCGGTACGGCAGCCCATAGGACCCCAGTAAATGACCTTCGGGCCAAACTCCTTATGGTTCCGCAGGAAGGTAGCTGCCAGATGCTCCATGGTGTGAAGCTCGGCTGTGTTCATAACAGGCTCCTCATTGGGAGAAGTCATACGGATATCGAAGGTAGTGATCACCTGATCTCCAACCGGATCCTTACGTGAAACGTATACGCCAGGCTGAAGCTTGATATGGTCAATGGTAAAACTTGTGATCTTTTCCATGTTGATTCCTCACTTTCTTATATGTACGGAGTCCATAATAAGCTCCATACATGATTTTAGCAGAGAACCGGAAGAGATACAAGGCAAAACAAAGGGAATCCTGCACCTGGTTCCGTGCAAAGTTGACTTTATGAAAAGATGATGTTAAACTGAGAAAAGCTTACAGGGGAAGAGTGAAAAGCTCACCTGAAAATGCCGGAACAGGCGTTTTCGGGATCTGATAAGGAGGACTTATAAATATGAAACGTAAGGTTTTAGCCGTATTATTTGCGACAGCTCTTACCGCAGGAATGCTTTCCGGATGCGGAAGCACAGACAGTACTTCTGACAAAGCAGACCAGAAGGAAGAATCTCTGGAGGAAGAAACCTCAGAAGGACAGACAGGCGTAGATGAAGAGACAGCAGCCAATGCAGTATCCGAGGAGGAGGCTGAGGCGGCAGGCTTTTCAGACCATGAAGAAAGCGCCGATGATCAGGAGGCTTCCGGTGATGCAGAGGACACTTCACATGAAACCGAAGCTTCTGCAGACAGTACAGAGGATACAGACAGCGCAGACGGAGAATTTTCCGATGGTTCCGAGGATGCACAAATGGCAGGAACAACTGTGATCGATACCAGCCAGCAGCTGATAGGAACCCATCATGCTGCCATCACCGTAAAGGATTATGGCGAGATCGATGTAGAGTTGGATGCAGACACCGCACCCATCACAGTCACAAATTTTGTAAAGCTGGTACAGGACAACTTTTATGACGGTCTGACCTTCCACCGGATCATTGACGGATTTATGATCCAGGGCGGAGATCCAAACGGAGACGGAACCGGCGGAGCAGAGGATACCATCAAGGGCGAATTTTCCAGCAATGGAGTGAAGAACGATATTTCTCATGTAAGAGGAACCATTTCCATGGCCCGCAGCACAGATCCGGACAGCGCAAGCTCTCAGTTCTTTATCGTACAGTCCGATTCCACACATCTGGACGGCGACTATGCTGCATTCGGACACGTGACCTCTGGGATGGACATTGTAGATCAGATCTGCAAGGATGCCAAGCCGACAGACGGCAACGGAACCATTGCAAAGGATCAGCAGCCGGTGATCGAGAGTATCCGTATGGTTGACTGACAGGAGGGAGAAGGATGCTGAAAGGGAAAACAGTGCTTCTTGGCATCACAGGAAGTATTGCTGCATACAAGATCGCATATCTGGCAAGTGCATTACATAAGCTTCATGCAGATGTCCATGTACTGATGACAGAGAATGCAACGAACTTTATCAATCCGATTACATTTGAAACACTGACCGGGAATAAATGCCTGGTGGATACCTTTGACCGGAACTTTCAGTTTCAGGTAGAGCACGTATCCATTGCCAAGAAGGCAGATGTTGTGATGATCGCACCGGCCAGTGCAAACGTGATCGGAAAGCTGGCCAACGGCCTTGCGGACGATATGCTCACCACTACGGTAATGGCCTGCAGGTGTCAGAAGATCCTTGCACCGGCCATGAATACCGCCATGTATGAGAATCCTGTGGTACAGGACAATATCCGGAAGCTGCAAACCTACGGATATGAGGTGATCACACCGGCCAGTGGCTACCTGGCATGTGGGGACACCGGAGCCGGAAAAATGCCGGAGCCGGAAACCCTTCTGGAATATATCCTGAAGGAAGCCGCCTTCCAGAAAGACCTTGCCGGCAAAAAGCTCCTGGTAACGGCAGGACCTACCCAGGAGGCCATCGACCCGGTCCGCTGTCTCACCAACCATTCATCCGGAAAGATGGGATACGCCATTGCAAAAATGGCCATGCTCAGAGGAGCGGAGGTTACGCTGGTAAGCGGACCTACTGCCATTGAGCCGCCCCTTTTTGTGAAGGTCGTACCTGTGACATCTGCCAGAGATATGTTCGAGGCAGTCACCGGTTTAAGTGATGAACAGGATATCATCATCAAGGCTGCCGCAGTGGCAGACTACCGTCCGAAGCAGGTCAGCGAAGACAAGGTTAAGAAAAAAGACGATCAGGCTTCCATAGAGCTCGAGAGGACAGACGACATTCTGAAATATCTGGGCCAGCACAAAAAGCAGGGCCAGTTCCTCTGCGGATTTTCCATGGAGACCAGAGACATGCTCCGTAATTCCAGAGCCAAGCTAGAGAAGAAAAACCTGGATATGGTGGCAGCCAACAACCTGAAGGTAGAAGGCGCCGGATTCCAGGGAGATACCAATGTCCTGACTCTTATCACACAGAACGAAGAAGTGTCACTCCCGCTTATGAGCAAGGAGGATGCAGCGTTAAAGATCCTGGATAAGATCCTTCTGCTTACCACAAAGGCAGAAGCATAGCTACAGAGCCGGTCAGAGAGCCGGTTTTAACAACGAAAAGCGGAACAAAAAGATCACCGCTTTCCATCACCGTATTGTATCCGCAGAAAACGCCGGGAAATGCTGTATTTCCGGAAATATTCACAGAGCGGAACGGTAACAAGGAGGAGAAGAAATGAAAAACAACAGATTTACAACAGCGCAGCTTACATTACTGGGCCTGATGGCAGCAATCCTTCTGCTGATGGCCTACACACCACTGGGATATCTGAACATCGGGCCACTGGCCATTTCCTTTAATGTGATCCCGGTAGCCATCAGTGCAGTCGTCCTTGGACCCGTAGGAGGAGCCGTGGCAGGTGCGATCTTCGGCCTGACCAGCTTTCTCCAGTGCATAGGAGTAGGCGGCTCCAGTGCAATGGGAGTTGTGCTTTTCGGTATCAATCCGGTATTTGCCTTTATCCAGCGCTTCATCCCACGTCTTCTGGACGGTATCTGCCTCGGATATATTTTTAAAGGCATGCGAAAGGTCAGCAATACCTATGTGGCATGTGCAGTAACCGGATTCTTTTCCGCATTCCTGAATACACTGTTCTTCATGACAGCACTTGTAGGACTGTTCGGAAATACCGATTATGTAAAAAATCTGATGGGCGGTCATAACATCATCATCGGCTGCTGTCTCATGGTAGGGATCAACGCAGTATGCGAAATGATTTCCTCCACAGTGATCACAGGAGCAGTGGGAGCTGCACTTTCCAAGGCACATCTGATCCCATCCGCACAGATCAGCCGTGAGAAGACAAAAGCATAAAGACAGGGAAAATAAAATTATGATATTAGCAATTGATATTGGAAATACCAACATAGTCGTGGGCTGCATCGATGATCAAAAAACATACTTCATCGAGAGACTTGCTACCGTAAGAACAAAAACAGAACTGGAATATGCCGTAGACCTGAAAACCTTACTGGAAATCTACCACATCAAAAAGGCAGACATAGAAGGCTGTATCATTTCATCTGTAGTCCCGCAGATCACCAACATTGCCAAGCTGGCAGCAGAAAAGATCCTTAAAAAAGAAGTCATGGTCCTGGGACCAGGAGTAAAAACAGGTCTGAACATCATGATGGACAACCCCGGACAGCTGGGCGCGGATCTTGTGGCAGACGCTGTGGCAGGATTAAATGAATATCCGGTTCCGTTTATTGTGATCGATATGGGAACCGCCACTACAGTTTCTGTTGTCAACAGCAAAAAGCAATACATTGGCGGAATGATCCTTCCTGGCATCGGGATATCCCTGGATGCACTGACAGCCAGAGCATCCCAGCTCAGCGGGATCAGCATCGATGCCCCGAAGCATGTGATCGGGCGCAATACCATCGAATGTATGAAAAGCGGCGTGCTCTACAGCAACGCAGCAGCTATCGACGGGATCATTGACCGGGTGGAAGAAGAGCTTGGTGAGAAAACAACCGTGATCGCAACAGGCGGTCTTGCAAAAAAGATCATTTCTCATTGTAAGAAAGAAATCATTCTGGATGAGGACCTTCTGCTCAAAGGACTCCTTGTGATCTACAAAAAAAATAAATAAAAACAAAAAAATCAGCTGCCGGTGCAGGAAACACGTACCGGACAGCTGATTTTTTTTTACTGTAGAAATGCTCTGCGGAAATCCTCAGGCACAGGCGCCAGGAAACACATAGGCTCCCCGGTGATCGGGTGGGCAAATTCCAGCTGGAAGGAATGCAGGGCCTGGCGTCCGATCCGGTCAAAAACCGGATGATACAGAAAATCCCCAGGCAGTGGACAGCCGATATACTTCATATGCACCCGGATCTGATGGGTCCTCCCTGTATCCAGATGCAGCTCCACAAGAGCATATCCGTTGCTGACAGCAAGACGCTCATAATGAGTTACAGCAGTCTCCCCACGCTCAAAATTAACCTCCCTTGTGATCACAGAAGCATCCATTCTCGCAACAGGAGCGGAGATCGTCCCCCTTTCCGGAGGGATCCCGTCAGTAAGTGCAAGATAGGTACGCCGGATCTGGCGCTGCTTCATCTGGGCAGAGAGAAGAGCCCCGCTCAGAGGGTTCTTGGCCAGCACCAGCACCCCGGTGGTATCCCTGTCCAGCCGGTTGATGCAGCGGTAGACAAAAGCCTCCCCCTGCTGCTGATAATACCAGGCAACACCGTTGGCAAGAGTATTCTCATAGTTCCCGGCAGAAGGATGCACAGGCATATCAGCAGGCTTGTTCAGCACAAGGATATCCTCATCCTCATACAGGATATCCAGATGCAGCGGCACCGGAATAATGGAAGGCTCCGCTCCGTCCCCGGCCTCCTCCGGAACAAGAATCCGGAGAACATCCCCCTTCCTCAGGACCGTTCTGCCAAAAGCCGGCTGCCCGTTCAGCAGGATCGCCTGCTCCGCCCGCTTCATAGTAGTCAATATATGTTTGGAAAACCCCTTCTTCCGAAGAAATCCAAGAACATTTTCCCCGGACTCCCCGGTTGAGATTGTATAGGTAATAATTCTCTCCATAGAAAAAATCCTTTTCTGAAATTTAGCAGGCCAAAAGCCAGATCAGGCGGCCTGCGGGTATAGTATAGCATTTGGGGAGGGAAATGTCGATTAGACATAAAAAAAGAGCTGGTACAAGAGAAAACATACTTGGACAGCTCGTGGATTATGGGAATTGTGTCGCTTATTATCTTCATTAGCGAAAAAGAGCTTGAAACACTGTTAAATGCTGCTTTTTTCGGCACAGCTGACCACGATTTTGACCACTAATAATTGGAAAGAAAAGAGGAAAATGCCTGAAAAGTATTGATTTTACGCGGATTTGCGCAAGAAAAAAGTGACCACTTTTAGTGACCACTAATGTTAGATTTCGATGATTATCAGACTGTTTATTCACTTTTTGATAGAAAACGACTGCATATGATGCTTAAAAAACGACATTATTAGCATGCTTCATGTCTTTGGCACGCCTTGACAAAGGAAAATATCAATGGTATCCTTACATATGGCTGTAAAATATATCTTTTTTGGTCTGTGACTAATGAAGATATTAAGCGATACCTGACAGCAGAAAGAGATGCCATGAAAACAGGATACAGTATCAAAACATGGAAAATGCGGCTCTTTTGTCCGGAAAAGCAGATGATCGAAACAACCGAAGCCTTGTATCGGGAAGCCGTAGCCTTTTACTATGAGCTCCTGAAAGAAAGCGAAGAGCTCTGGGCCGAAAATCTGCTGACTATCCAGGGACATCTGGAAAAACTCACTGTTCCCGGAAGAGACGGAAGAGAACCAAAGTACATCCCGCCAGGCGGAAAGCTCCCCGTTTACTTTCGGAGATCTGCCATGAACAAAGCTGCAATGGCAGTAAAGACCGCAGCAAGTGCAGAAAGCTTCCCCGAAAAGATCGATGCCAATATCACCTTTTTCAAGGGAATGTACAGAGACCTGACAGACACCTCCGTAGTGCTGAAGCTCTGGAACGGAAAGAAATGGATCTGGGTACCCTGCGGACTTACAGGACGTCCCTTCCCAAAGGAAGCGGCGATCCTTTCACCAACACTGGTCCATGAGGAAAAATGGCTCATGTTCCATGTACCTGTCAAGCAGGAGAACTCCGATGCCCGGACAGCAAAGGAACGAATGCAGGAAGGCGCTAGAGTATGCAGCGTCCGCTTTACCAATACGGACAGCTTTGCAGTATGCACAGTTCTGGATGAAGAATCCAGGCAGCTGGCTGTAAAAAACTGCAGAGGTGGAAATGCATACCAACATCATTGTAAAGCTTTGCTGAAAAAAGTAGAAGCATCCAGGGCATTTACCGATAAAGACAACGTCAGTCAGCCAAACAGGAAATATTACATGCATCTCAAGCACTTGAATGAACATTATGCACATCAGGTCAGTAAGGAGATCATGGATTTCTGTAAAGAAAATCACACCGGGATACTGGTACTGCCGGAGTATGATGAAGATTTTTCTAGGATATCCATGTACAGAAGCGGCAATTATTCGCCCCTTCACTTAAGTATCCGCATCCGGAATTATCTGAAATACAAAGCCTGGGCAGAAGGAATCCTGGTACTAGAGCTGCGCGCCGACGGAACAGAAAAGCAATGTTCCATCTGCGGAGCCACCGGAAAAAAACAGGGCAGCGTATTTATCTGCCAGAACGGCCATCAGGTCAACCGCTTCCTGAACGGTGCCCGAAACCTGGGCCGCAAATGCCAGGAAAGCTTCCGGAAAAACAACAAACCAAGTTAATAAGCGGCAGAAATGCCTCTTATATATAAATGCTGAGTGATCAGCAAGAGAGGAAGCGCCAGTGACGCTTCCCTTCCGGTTGAATACCGCCAGGCGGCCCAACGCAGGCGTCGCCGAAGAACTGTGCCCTTTGTGGTGCGGGGTGTATTCGAAGTTATAAGAATGTGAAATTGCTGAAATCGGGTTTGGGCTGGGTTCGGTATATAGAGGATAAAAAATGTTTACTCAACAAACTACATTGACGTAGCATAGTCAAAAAGAACCTGTTTTGCACACTTTATGGGAGACTAAAACTAGCTATATTTCACAGACACATGAACCGAAAATACCAATAACTTATACAAAAAGCTGAACTTTTGACCCTTACAACACAAAATTGGCATATCTTTTTCAGAAGGTATGAGGAAAAGGCGAAAAACAGGAGAAAACAACAAAAATCCATGAGTTTATCATTAACGTCTGAAACTGC
>ERZ773146.344-NODE-344-length-33253-cov-16.644286_pt1 | contig 33253 bp, 27 predicted proteins | sample MGYA00580847_ERZ773146 | MGnify/ENA primary metagenome ERZ773146 (study PRJEB29015, sample SAMEA2737830) | human gut metagenome | biome: human gut; feature: human-associated habitat; material: faeces | place: China | collected 2012 ...
AGCTCCGGCCGTGCCTCCCGATTTTGGGAGGCACGGCCTTTTCTTTGGTTTATTCGGCTTTTAAGCCGTATTCTTCGGCGAGGGCGGCAAAGGCGGGCAGCGAGCGGCGCAGCCGCTCCTCCGGCACGCAGTAGGCAAGGCGGGCGTAGCCCGGACAGGCGAAATCGTCGCCCGGCACGAGCAGAAGATCGTGCGCCATCGCCTTTTTGCAGAAGGCACGCGCGTCCTCCTCCGGTGATTTTACGAAGAGATAGAACGCCCCCTGCGGCTTCGCGCAGGAAAAGCCGAGCGCGGCGAGTCCCTCGCAGATGAGATCGCGGTTTTTCTTATACTCGCGCAGCTCTCCCGTCTGGCCGAGGCACGCGGCGCACACGCGCTGAAAGAGCACCGGCGCGCAGACATACCCCAGCATCCGGCCCGCGCCGGAAACGGCGGCGCGCAGCGCGGCGCGGTCTTTGCTCTCCGGCGGCACGGCGAGATAGCCGACGCGCTCGCCGGGCAGCGAGAGGGACTTGCTGAACGAGTAGCAGTAGATCGTGTCAGGATAGAAACTGGGGATGTACGGTACGGCGTCACCGTCGTAGACAAGATCGCGGTACGGCTCGTCCGCGAGGATATAGATCGGGTGGCCGTACTCCGCCGAGCGCTCGGTGAGCAGAGCGGCGATCTTCTTTATGCTCTCCTCCCCCAGCACGACGCCGGAGGGGTTATTGGGAGAGTTCAGGATCACGAGCCACGTTTTCCCGTTCACCGCCGCGGCGAAGGCCTCATAATCAAGCTGGAACGTCTCCGGCTCGGAGGGCACCTTGCGCATGACGCCGCCGGCGGCCTCGGTATAGGTGCGGTATTCGGAAAAGTACGGCGTGAGCGTGATGCACTCGTCCCCCGGCGAGAGCAGCGCACGGCAGCCGATGGCAAGGCCCGCGGACGCGCCGCTCGTCATGTAGATATCCTCCGGCGCGTAGGTCATGGAAAACGTGCCGTTCAGATACTCCGCCACGGCCCTGCGCACCTCCGGCAGGCCCTGATCGGGGCTGTAGGCGTGCAGCTGCGTGGGGGACATTTCCTTCATAAGACGCTGCGCCGTCTCCTGCACCGCCGCGGGCGGGGCGATGCTCGGCGAGCCGATGCTGAAATCATAAACATTTTCCGCGCCGACCTCTTCGGCGCGGCGCATGGCGTAATCGGCAATCTCCCGAATGGGGTTGCCGGACGCGCCGAGCGCGTATACTTCGGATGGGATCATGTGGTTTTCCCCCGGTTCACAAGATATTCGACCGCTCTCTGGTAGCCCTCAAAGCCCAGCCCGGCGAACGTCTTTTCGCACGCCATGCCCGCGTAGGACACATGCCGGAAGCTCTCGCGCTCTCGAATATCGGTGAGATGCACCTCTACCGCCGGGAGCGCGATGGCCTTGAGCGCGTCGAGAATGGCGACGCTCGTGTGCGTATACGCCGCGGGATTGATGACGATGCCGTCCATCCGTCCGAGGGCGGACTGGATGGCATCGACGATCGCGCCCTCGTGGTTGGATTGGAAAAGCTCGCATTCTGCGCCGAGCTCCCGGCAGGACGCGCGGATATATGCCTCGAGCGCGGCAAAGTCACGCTTTCCGTAAAGCTCCGGCTCGCGCACGCCGAGAAGGTTCAGATTGGGGCCGTTGATGACGAGGATCTTCATAGGATCACCTTGCGGATGTCCTCCACGGTGTCCTCAAGCGCACGGTTGTTGTCGATGATATAGTCCGCAAAGCGGAGATAGCGCTTCTCGCGCATTTCGTACATGGCGTTGAGATTTCCCGCGCGGGAGAGCGGGCGGCCGTCGCGCTCAAGCTTGTCAAGATCGCGGCGCAGCCAGAAAACGACGCCGTTCTGGTGCAGCGGCGCGTAGTTCTCCTCGTGGAGCACCGCGCCGCCGCCGGTGGCGACGATCGCGCCGAAGGCGCTGCCGAGCTCGCGCACGGCCTCGCTCTCGTGCGTGCGGAACACGGATTCGCCCTGCATCGTGATGATCTGCTCGGGCGTATAGCCGGTGTGCTCCTCGATATAGGAGTCCGTATCGAGCACCTCGCGGCCGAGCGCCTTGCCGAGCGCCTCCGCCACGGCGGACTTGCCGCAGCCGGGCATGCCGATGAGGACGATGTTCATGGTCTTGCTCTTCACGAGGTCGATGGCGTGCTCGAGCGCGCCGGACGCCGCCTTTTTGCCGGTGAAGATCTCGCTCGCGCGGATGGCCTGCGCCGCGAGCATCACCATGCCGTTCGCGCAGGGGATGCCGAGTTTTTCCGCCTGCAGCAAAAGCTCCGTGCGCACGGGATTATAGATGAGATCGACGACGGCGCGGCAGTGCGGGAAGCGCAGCAGATCGATGACCGCCTCGCCGTTGTGCGGGTACATGCCGACCGGCGTGGTGTTCACGATGAGCTCGGCGTCCGTGTGGCGGGAGAGGTTGGAGTAATTGTCCTTCCCATCGCGGGAGACGACGACGATCTCGCGCGCCTGCTGCTTTTCAAGCGCGTACACCACCGCGGCGGAAGCGCCGCCGCTGCCGAGCACGAGCACCTTTTTCGCGCGCGGTGAAAAGACCGCGCGGCGCAGCAGCTCTTCAAAGCCGTAGACGTCCGTATTGTCGCCGTAGAGCTTTCCGTCGGCGCGGCGGACGATCGTATTGACGCTGCCGATGGCGCGCGCCGTTTCGGAAAGCTCGTCGCAGAGCGCCGCGGCGCACTTTTTGTAGGGGATCGTGACGTTCAGCGCGTCAAAATCGCCCTTCCGAAGGAAGGTCTCCACATTCTCCGGTTCGGTCTCATAGAGCTTATACTCATAGTTGCCGAGCATGGAATGGATGGCCGGAGAATAGCTGTGGCTGAGCTTTTGTCCGAGAAGTCCGCAATGCATCATGTCAAATTACCTCACTATAGCTTCCAAGATAGGTGTATTCCTCGCTGATGTCCCCCAGCTCGCTCACAAGCTGAAGGAAGGCGGGATCGTACACCGGGTTTTCCAGATCGAAATAGAACATGAACTCAAAGCTGCGCTCCGGGAGCGGGCGGCTTTCGAGCTTGTTCAGGTTGATGCCGAGCGCATAGAAGCGCGAGAGCACTTTATAAAGCGAGCCGGGCTCGTGGCGCAGCGTCATCATAAGGCTCGTCCGATCCGCGCCGGGATAGATCTCCAGATCGCGCGCAATGCAGATGAAGCGCGTGTAGTTGTTCGCCGTATCCTGCACGGAGGGGGCGAGACATTTCAAACCGTACAACCGCTCGCACGCGCGCGTGGAGAGCGCCGCAGCGTCGTCCCGCCCGGACTCCGCAACGAGCTTTGCCGCGAGCGCCGTATTCTCGCACGGGATGACCTTCACGCCCGGAAGCGACGAGAGGAACTGCGCGCACTGGCTGAGCGCCTGCTCGTGCGAATAGATCTCACGGATGCCGGAGAGCTTTGCGCCGGGCCTCGCGAGCAGGTTGTGGTCGATCTTCACGCGCACCGAGCGGACGATGTGGAAATGGTGACGCATCATAAGATCATACACGGCGTTCACCGAACCCGCGGTGCTGTTTTCGATGGGCAGCACACCGTAGCGGCAGAGGCCTTTTTCGATGGCGTTGAACACCGCGTCGAAGCTTGAAAAGTAAAGCTCGTTCGGCAGACGGAACAGCCGCTCGCACGCGATCTGGGAGTTGGAGCCCTCGACGCCCTGACAGGCGACGGCGGCCTTCTCCGGGAAAAGCGGCGGCGTCTGCTCGATCGCTGTCTGAATGCTCTCCGCGAGCGGGCTCTGCTTATGCAGCAGGCGGTTCTGGCGGCTGCGGCTGAGCTCAAAGAGCAGCGCGTAGAGCGACACGGCGTAGCTTTGCAGCTCCTCCGGCGCTTCTTCGCTCACGGCGTAGAGCTTTTCCCGCTCCCGCCGCTCATCGAGCACCGGAAGGCCGTGTTCGGCTTTATACCGGGCAATGTCCCCGGCGATGTCCATGCGCTCGGCAAAGCATCGCAGCAGCTCGTCATCCACCGCGTCGATCCTGCCTCGCAGTTCGTCCATGTTCATGGCTTTCTCCCTCTTTCCGAACAAAGAATATCATATAGCACGACCGCTGCCGCCGCTTCCACGCAGGGAACGGCGCGCGGCACGATGCAGGGGTCATGCCGGCCGGCGATCTCGATCGTCGTTTCGCGCATGGCGGCGAGATCAACGGTGCGCTGCCGCCGCGCGATGGACGGCGTCGGCTTGAACGCCGTGCGGAACACGAGCGGCGCGCCCGTCGTGATGCCGCCGAGGATGCCGCCGCAGCGGTTCGTCTCCGTCATAGCCCTCCCGCCGCGTAGCACAAAGGCGTCGTTATTCTCGCTGCCGCGCAGCGCGGCGGCGGCGAACCCCGCGCCGAACTCCACGCCCTTCACAGCGGGAATACCGAAGAGCGCCGCGGAGAGACGGCTCTCCACGCCGTCAAAAAGCGCGTCGCCGAGCCCTGCGGGCAGGCCGAGCACCGCGCACTCCACCACGCCGCCGACGCTGTCGCCGTCGGCGCGTGCCTTTGCAATGGCAGCAAGCATCTCCTCGCCGCGCGCTTCGCTGAGCGTCGGGAACGGTTTTCCCCGTGTGGATGCCGGGAAGATGCCCTCGTCCGCGATACCGGCAATGGAGGCGATATGCGAAACGATGCGGATGTTTTCCTCTTCCAGAAGCTGCATGGTGATGCCGCCCGCAACGCAGAGCGGCGCGGTGAGCCGTCCGGAAAAGCGTCCGCCGCCGGAGAGATCGACGGCATCGCCGTCTTTCATGCGGGCGGCAAAGTCCGCGTGGCCGGGGCGCGGCGTATTGCGCAGAGCGTCATAGTCGCCGGGATGGGCGTCGCCGTTGCGGATGACCGCCGTGACCGCGCCGCCGCAGGTGACGCCGTTTTTCACGCCGCTGAGAAAGAGCGGCGCATCGCTCTCGCGCCGCGCGGTGGCAAACGCCCCGCGTCCCGGCGCACGCCGCGCGAGGAAGGCATTGAGCGCATCCATATCGATGGCAAAGCCCACGGGCAGTCCTTCCATAACGACGCCGATGGCCTCACCGTGCGAAGCGCCGAAGATCGTGATGCGAAAGTTTTTTCCCAGACTGCTCACGGCGTTTCCTCCCTTTTCAAAGCGTTAAAGTCCTCGCCAAAGCGCGGATAGGATTTGTTTGTGCACTCCCAGCCCTCGATCGTGACCGGTTCCGTGCAGGCGCACGCCGCCACCGCCGCCGCCATGGCGATGCGATGGTCGCGCTGCGCGCTCACCGCGCCGCCGCGAAGTCCGCCGCCGTGAACGATGAGTCCCTCCGGCAGCTCCTCGACGTGCGCGCCGAGAGAAGCGAGCATCGCCGCGGTCGTTGCGAGCCTGTCGGATTCCTTGAGCCGGAGCCGCGCGGCATTCACAACGCGCGTCTCCCCTTCCGCCGCCGCAGCGAGCGCGCAGAGCGCGGGGATAAGATCGGGGACGGGCGCGGCGTCGATGACCGCGCCGTGAAGCGTGCCGCGCCGCACCGTGATGCCCGCGGCCGCTTCCTCCGCGCATGCTCCCATCGCGCGGAGAATATCGAGCACGGCGCGGTCGCCCTGCGCAGAATCGGCGCGCAGGCCGGAAACGGTGATGCCGCAGCGCGAGAGAGCGCCCATGCAGAGGAAGAACGCCGCCGAGGAATAGTCCCCCTCGACCTTGACCGCGGCGGGCAGGGCGTACGTCTGCCCGCCGGGGATATCATACCCGGAATCCGTTTTAAATAGCCGGACGCCGCTTTGGGCGAGGGCGTTTTCCGTCATGGCGATATAGCCCTCGCTCTCCCGCGCGCCGGTGATCGTGAGCGCGCTGTCCCCGGAAAGTTTCGGCAGCGCGAAGAGCAGCGCGGAAATATACTGTGAGGAAATGTTCCCGGGAAGCGTATAATCTCCCGGCGCGAGCTTTCCGGAGCAGAAGAGCTTCCCGCCCTCGGATCGGAACATCATGCCGCCGCGGACAAGCTCGCTCAAAAGCGGTTCGAGCGGGCGCTCAGGCAGCCGTCCTTCCCGCAGGAACACCGCGTCCGCGCCGAGTGCGCCAACGACCGGGAGCAAAAACCGGAGCGTCGATCCGCTCTCGCCGCAGGGCAGAACGCAGAGGCCGTCCGGCACTGCTTTGATCGGTTCAACATGCAGCGCGCCATCCTGCTCCGCGATGTTCGCGCCGAGAGCGCGAAGGCACGCGGCCGTGGCAAGAATGTCGGCGTTCAGCCCGTCGCAGCGGACCGTTACCGGCGCTTTTCCGAGCGCGGCGCAGATGAGCAGGCGGTGCGCCTGCGATTTGGAAGCCGGGATGCGCACCGCGCCGGTGCGTGCTCCCGGAGAAATGACAAAGTTCATTTTGCGCCCCCCTGCCGGAGCCATCCGGCATAATCGGATGCGGCGATCTTTCGCACGGTGCAGCGTCCCAGCCCCTCAACGGTGATGACGGGAAGCGTTGAGCCGGCGCGTTTTTTATCCGAAAGCGCGGCGTTGGCGAGCGCTTCCGCCGTATACGGCAGCTCCGTCGGAAGGCCGCATTTTTTGATAAGCGCCTCGATGCGCGCGGCGTCCTCTTCGCTGCAGAGACCGCGCGCGGCGCACGCGCGCGCCATGGAGCACAGCCCCATCGCCACGGCGCTGCCGTGGGAGAGCGAATAATCGCTCAAAAGCTCCGCCGCGTGCGCGGCGGTATGGCCGAGATTCAAAAGATGCCGCGCGCCGGTATCAAATTCATCCGCGGCGACGATATCCCGCTTTATCTCCACGCAGCGCGCGAGAATATCCTCCGGTATTTCGTCCGGCAGGCTGTTTTCCAGCCGGGAGAAAAGCGCCGCGCCATCCAGTACGCCGTATTTGATGATCTCGGCGCAGCCGTCGCGCCGGACGGCGTCCGGAAGCGTTTGGAGCGTGTCCGTATCGCATATAACGAGCGACGGCTGCCAGAACGCCCCGATGAGGTTTTTCCCCGCCAGAAGATCGACCGCCGTTTTCCCGCCGACGGAAGAATCCACCGCAGCGAGAAGCGTCGTCGGGATCTGCACGAGCCGGACGCCGCGCTGGTAGCACGCCGCGGCAAACCCGACCATGTCGCCGACAACGCCGCCGCCGAGCGCAACGACAACGTCGCTCCGGCTCACGCGGTTTTCGGTAAAGAAACGGAGGATACGCTCCCAGTTGCGGAACGTTTTGGAGTGTTCTCCGGCAAGAAAGTAGTCCTGCAATACCGTAAAGCCTGCGGCCTTGAGCGAATCGGTCACGCGCTTTGCATAGAGCGGGAACACGGTCGTATCGGTATAGACGACCGCCTTTTCCGCGCCCGGAACGGCCGCGGCAATGCGCTGCCCGCATTCATCGAGAAGCCCCGCGCCGATAACAACATCGTATTCGCGCGACGCCGTTACATGGATCGTTTTCATCGTCCGTCTACCTCCTCCTTGCGCCGGCGGCCCTCGTCGAGAAGCGCCGTGAGCGCCGCGAGATCGTTATTCTCCACCGCCGCGCGGTACTGCGCGAGGGACTCCGCGAGACTGTCCAGCTCAAAGAGCACATTGTCCCGGTTATCCAGAAAGAGCTCCGCCCACATGGAAGGGTCGAGCCACGCAACGCGCGTCAAATCCTTATAGCTCCCCGCGGAGAAACCCCTGTGGCTGCGCGCGGTGGGACTTTTGATGTAGGCGTTTGAAACGATATGCGCGAGCTGCGACGTAAAGGCGATCATGCGGTCGTGCTCCGCGGCGCTCGTCACGGAGAATTTCCCGAACTCCGCCGGGGCCAAAAGCTCCTTGGCCCGCGCGAGAAGGGCGATATCGTCTCCCTCCGGCGGTACGAGCACCATGGGCGCTGCATGGAAAAGATTGGCGCGGGCATTCTTATATCCCGCGCGGTGGCTGCCCGCCATCGGATGACCGCCGAGAAACGTGAAGCCGTGCTCCCGCGCGAGAGCGAACGCGGTCTCGCACACCTCCCGCTTAACGCCGCAGCAGTCGATGACGACGGGGCGCGCGCCGATATGCGGCGCCGCTTCGCGCAGATACGATATCGCCGCGCCGGGGCGCACCGCGATGAGAACGATATCGCATTCGGAAACATTTTCTTTTGTCAGCACGGCGTCCACCGTGCCGTCGAGCTGCGCGAAGGAGAGCACCGCGCCGTCCGTATCAAAGGCAAGAACGCGCGCGCTGTGCGCGCGGCAGGCCTTGGCGAGCGAGCCGCCGATCAGCCCGAGGCCGACGATCCCCGCGGTCATCGCATTGCCACCTCGCGGATAGTCCGCACGTCCCTGCAGAGCGCGTCGTACTCCTCGGGCTTGATGGACTGCGCGCCGTCGCACAGCGCGTGCATCGGGTCGTTGTGGACTTCGATGATGAGGCCGTCCGTGCCGCAGGCCGCCGCAGCGAGCGCCATGGGGCGCACCATGCGGGCAAGACCGGTAGAATGGCTCGGATCGACGATGACCGGCAGGTGCGTCAGCTCATGGAGCATCGGCACGGCGGCAAGATCGAGCGTGTTTCTCGTATAATCGTCAAACGTGCGGATGCCGCGCTCGCAGAGAATGATCTGCTCATTGCCGCCCGCCATGATGTACTCGGCGCTCATCAAAAGCTCCTTGAGCGTGGCGGCGAGACCGCGCTTGAGCAGAATCGGCTTGCGGAGCTTTCCGAGCTCTTTGAGCAGGTCAAAGTTCTGCATATTGCGCGCGCCGACCTGGATGACGTCTACATCCGCGAAAAGATCGAGCGCGGAGGTGCCCATGATCTCCGTGACGATCGGAAGGCCCGTCTCCTGCTGGGCGATCTTCAAAAGCTCGAGTCCCGTGGCGGCAAGGCCCTGAAAATCGTAGGGCGAGGTGCGCGGCTTGAAAGCGCCGCCGCGGAGGATCTGCGCGCCGGAGGCCTTGACCGCCTTTGCGATGCCGACGATCTGCTCCTCGCTCTCGACGCTGCACGGGCCCGCGATCATCACGAAGTTCCCGCCGCCGATGCGCACGTCCCCGACCTGCACGACGGTGTCGTCCGGGTGGAACTTGCGGTTGCAGCACTTGAACGGCTCCGTGACGCGCTTGACGGAATCTACGATTCCGAGACTGGCGATAAGGTCCATATCGACCCGGCTCGTGTCACCCACAAGACCGAGAACGGTCTGATACTCGCCGACGGAGGTGTGGATCTGCAGTCCCTGCTCCTTCAGCCAGTCAATAAGCTGGTTTTTCTTCTCTTCGGCAGCGCCGTTTTTCAAAATGACGATCATCGGTTATTCCTCCAAAAACAAAAAAGCGGCACAGTGTAATCTGTGCCGCCTAAAAAGCCTTCGCTTCCAAGGTCATTTTCCGCATCACAAATTACCATACTATGAAATAGTACGGGTAAAAAAGTATCGAAACATACGAATGGACACGTTCATGATGCCGATCTCGCTCCGATCTGCGGAATTTGGTTTCAGTATAAATTCTTCTCTTGGAAATGTCAACAAATAATTCGGTGAAAATTTGTATAAAAATTTATTTTTGATCCGCTTCAAGCCTGTCTATCACGTCGCGGATGCAGCGTCCGGGCGCGCCGAGCTTCGTCACGCCGGGAAGCGCCAAAACCTCCGGCAGCGCCGTTTCCGGTGCGAAGGCGCGGCCCGCCGCATGCAGCATCGGAATATCGTTCCAGCCGTCGCCGATGCAGACGATGTTTTCCGGAAGAATATCCAGAAACTCCGCAAGCCGCCGCACGCCGCTGCCCTTGTCGCTCCCGGCGGCGACCACGTCCACCAGAGCGCCGGAGGGCACGGCCTCGTACCGTCCGGGAAACTGCGCCGCGATCCACGCGCAGAGCGCGTGCGCCGTTTCGCTCTCGGCGCGGATCTCGTCCGGCGCTACAAGCACCACCTTCGTCCACGGATACAGAATATGTCCCGGATCGGCCTCCGAAACCGGCACGCCCATGCGGGAAAGGTGCTTTTCGAGCGTCGCATTGTAGCCGCAGACGCGCACATCCGCGCCGCGGTGGACCTCCATGCCCGTGCCGGGAAAGGCGTCGCGCGCGGCAAGAAGGTCGCTCCGGCAGGAAAACGGCAGAAAGCTCTCGTACCAGCTCTCGCCGGATTCGCCGTCGAAGATCACGGCGCCGTTGCTGAGTACGAGCGGCGTGTTGACGGTGAATTTGTCCCGGATGGAGTAATACGAGCGCACGTCCCGCCCCGTGGCGATCGTGAAAAGGCCGCCCTCGTCCATGAAATGCTGCGCCGCGCGCCGGTTTTCCTCCGGCACGGGAGCGCCGTGGTCCGGGCAGAATGTGTCGTCAAAATCCGCAACGAGCAGATATCCTTCAAATTTTCCGTTTCCCATTGGTATTTCTCCCAAAACTATGTATAATGAACTTTCAGTGGCTTCTTCCCGTCTTTCCGGCAGGAGATCTTTTCCGGAGGTACGCTATGACAAAAAAAGAACAACGCATCAACCGGCTCTTTCTGTATGCCGGGATACTGACGCTTATATATTATCTCGGCCAGGGCATCACCGTGCGGTTCGGGCAGTCGCTGCTCTATCTCTGGCTGATGCTGTCGGCCGTGTGCTTTGGCCGCTTCTTTCTCTGGAAATGGGCGTGGAAGAACGGAAAGAGCGCGCCGATCCCCCGGCCGTGGCTCCGGGCAGTGAATATCGTCGTGATCGCCGCCGTTGCCGTATTTCTCGCCGTGGAGTGTCTGGTATTTTCCGGCGCGTTCCAGAAGCCCCCGGAGGGGCTGGACGCCATCATCGTTCTCGGCGCGAGAGTCGATGAAAACGGCCCGAGCGGGTCGCTGCGGCAGCGCATCAACGCCGCGCGCGTCTATCTGGAGGAAAACCCGGATACGGTATGCATCGCCTCCGGCGGGCAGGGCGAGGACGAGCCGATGAGCGAGGCGGAATGCATCCGCGATCATCTCGTCGCGGGCGGCATCAACGCAGACCGCATTCTTTTGGAGGACCGCTCCACGAGCACGGAGGAGAACATGCGCTACAGTCTCCCCATGCTGCGCTCGCCGGAGACAGACGTGGAGAGCGTCGGCATCGTCACGAACGACTTTCATGTTTTCCGCGCGCTGTGTCTGGCGCGGAAAAACGGCGGATTCACGTTTTACGGTGTCCCGGCCCGCTCCACTGTGTTCGGCTTCATCCACTACGCGATGCGCGAATTTTTCACGCTGAGCGTGTCGCTTGTCCGCGGATACATCTGATTAAACCACAAAAACGGCTCTCCATTGTAGGGACGGAGAGCCGTTTTTTATCGGGGCAGCCCCCTCCGCCCGCGTTCAGGCCGCGTTTTCCCAGGCAAGGCAGAGCGCTTCCATATCCTCCACCGCCTGCGGGACACACGCGGGCAGGCCGTCGGTGAAGCATTCGAGCCCGACCTTGTCAAGCAGCTCGCAGTACGTGTAATCAAAGGCGCCGAGCGAGACGAGATCGTTATAGAAGCCCGCCGCCGCAGCCCAGTCGTTCTCCGCCATTTCGTAGATCTGCAGCGAGGCGAGCATGCTCACGGCGTAGCTGATATAGTAGAAGGGCGACTCAAAGTTGTGGTTGACCTGCATCCAGTAGTGCGAAAACTCCTTGCCGAAGGATCGCAGGCCGTAAGAGCGCGCGATGGTCACGAACGTCTGGCTGATCTGCTCCGGCGTCAGAGACGGGTCGGCGTAGACCACGCGCTGGAACTCGTCGAACAGGCAGCCGGAAAAGACGGTGTAGAGCGCGCTGTCCAGAAACTGGATGCGAGCGAGATCGGCATCCTCGCCGTAGATATCCTCATACCAGCCGGTGGAAAGGGCCTCCATGCCGGTAGAGTGGATCTCAAAAATGTCCAGCGAGCCGACGCTCAGCAAAAGGTCCGGCACGGGGTTCACATAGGCGTCGTAATAATGGCCGAACTCGTGGAACATACTCTGGATGTCATTCTGGTCGCCGTAGAGGGCGAGATAGATGAAGGGGGCATTATACTGGTCGAGCGTCGTGGTGAAGCCGAGATCGCTGACGCGCTCAGCGCTGTCCATGAAGTACAGCCCGTGCTTTTCCATATACGCCGCCGCTTTGGCCGCGTCGTCCGAGACGCGGGGCATATACTGCGTGACGAGCCCGACGAGCTCCCGCTCGGTAAGGTCGGTGTCCGCGGAGAAATCGGCATACGTCGCCTCATTATAATAGAGCGAGCCGAAATACTGCCGCGCGTACGGCTTCACCGCTTCGCACAGCGCCGCGGCATCGTCGGGCGTAAAATCGCGCCCGTAGCTCGCCTCGTAGGCATAGTCGGCATAGTCTTTATATCCGACGATCTGCGCCTCCTCGTTGTGGAGATCCACCAGCTCGCGGTAAAGTGCGCCGATCTTCTCGGTCTCCTCGTCATAGCTGAGATATTCCATGATGAGCGCGTTGTATTGCAGCGTCAGCTCGGAGACGCGCTCGGTGATCTCGCGCTGCCGGTCGGTCTGCTCATCATAGCCGACCAGAGCGGTTGCCTTGTCCTCGCCGATATACGAGCGCAGCGCGGAGCCCGCGGGGCCGTCGAGCGCGTCGGAGAATGCGGTGCAGAGCGCGTCGTTCACTTCGTTGAGAACGCTGTCGAGCTGCCGGCAGGCGTCGCTGAGCGTCTCATCGCCGGGATGGGCGTAGAAATCGATGTAGGCGAGATTGTCAAGCGTGTACACCCTGGCATACTCCGCCATCAGCCAGTCGTAAAGGTCTGCCGCCTCTTTGCCGTCCGCCGTTTCGCCGAGCCGCGCGGCCTTGTCGAGAAGCTCCGCGGCATCGTAGATGTACCACGTCATATCGGCATAGTCCACGTCGGCATGGATGCCGTCGGCCGAGGCGAACCGGTCGGTCTCTTCCTCCGGCACCGTCACGCCGAGGCCGGCGGCGAGCGCATCGCTCACGCTGCCGTCACTGCGGACTGCGCCGACCGTCTCGGCGTCATCCGCACAGCCGCAGAGGATCAGGGAAAGCATGGCCGCCGCAAGAAGCAGCGCTATCCTTTTTTTCATTTTCATCTGCATCACCCGTTTCCATACTACACGATTCCTCGCCGAAAGTAAATAGCGCGCCATTTTCCCCTTGCTACCGCGGGAAAAATAGGATATAATCCGCCGTATGAAAAAGATTCGTAAACTGATTGAAAATTTTCAGCACATTTCGGACTACATGGGCCGGCGGCAGATCGCCACCATTGCCGCCTCGACGGCGTTCTGGTTTTTTCTCTCCATCGTGCCCATCGTCATTTTGTGCGTGTCTGTTCTTCCTTATACGTCCATCACCGAGGAACAGCTCCTCACGACGGTCGCGCCCGTGCTGCCGGACTCGATGAACCAGCTCATCCGCGTCATCATTGCGGACGTATACAGCAGCGGCGTCGGCGTTTTGAGCATTTCCATCGCGGCGACGGTGTGGTCGTCGGCGATGGGCTTTGCCTCGCTCATTCGAGGGCTGGAGGATATTTATGAGCAGCCGCGCCGCGCCGGGTTTCTGATGCGCCGCGCCCGCGGCATCATCTATACGCTCGGCATGCTGCTTATGATGATCCTTTCGTTCGTGCTCGGCGGCTTCGGCCAGCAGATCAAGGCGCTGGTGGAAAAATACCTTCCCGGCTCGCAGTCGTTCTTCTCGTTTCTGCTGCACTTCCGGTTCGTGGTGGTCATCGCGCTGCTGACGATCTTCTTTGCCGCCATCTTCCGCTGGAGCACCGGACTGCGCCCGCGCTTCGGCGAGGTGCTGCCCGGCGCGCTGACTGCCGCGGTCGGGTGGTCGATCTTCTCGTGGGCGTTCTCGGCATGGGTCTCCGCCACGGGGAGCTACGGTACCTACGGCAGTCTCGTAACGGTCGTCGTCGTGATGCTCTGGCTCTATTACTGCCAGTACATCCTGCTTCTGAGCGCGTGCCTGAACCGCGCTCTGCCAAAGTTCCGCCGCCGCGGAGAAACGGAACCGGCATCCGAACCGGAACCAAGCGAAGAGTAAAAAAATCCGTATGCTTTTCGATTTCGATGAAGCATACGGATTTTTTCATACCATTGACCTTTTACTTCCGTGCGCCGGACGCGCCGAGTCTGCCGGAGAGCCACGAAAGGAGCGCCGCGGCGAGCGCTGCAATGCCGGCGGTCTGCCACGGGAGCGAGAGCGCCGCGCCGCCGAACGAGCCGAGCAGCGCGCAAAGCGCCCACGCAGCGCCCGCTCCGAGCACGCCGCCGAAAAGGCCGAGCAGCAGGCTTTCCGCGCCGACGATGCCCTGCGGCGATGAAAGCCCCAGCATGCGGAGCTGCCAAAGCTCGCGGCGGCGTGCCGAGGCGGCCAGCGCCGAGACAAGCACGATAAACGCGCCGGCGAGCACGCCCGCGAGGGCCATACCGAGCCGGTCGGTCTTTTCCGCGCTTTCCATGAGCGCCATCCCCGGCTGCACAAGGCCGGAGGCGGCGTCGGTATAGGTCACGGTCTCGGCATAGCCGCGCAGCACCGCGCCGAGCGTTTCGCGCGCGGAGAAGCTGTCGGCATAGAGCCGCAGCTGCGTCACGGTCTGCGCCGCCTCCGCGCCGAACGCGCGGAGATTTCCCTCCAGCGAGCCGGAGGAAACGCCGGAGGCGATATACCGGGCGAAGGCATTTTCCAGCGCTTCGCCGGAGAGCGAGGCTATGGTCTGCAAAAGGGCGTCCTGCGCCCGCTCGGTCTCCGTCGCCGTTCCGGTGAGATCGAGCACCATGGCCGCCTGCTGCGCCGGGGTCTGTCCGACGGCAAAGCCGCGCAGCGCGGCGCGCTGTCCGGTCTCGTCCTGCGCATACACACCCTCGGTGTCGAACGGCAGGCCGGTCAGAACATCCGTATCGGGCGAGGCCGTCTGCGCTTTTACGATGTCACTGCCGAGCACCGTCTCCACGGTCCACGTCATGAGCTCCGGCAGGTAGGCCGCGCCGCCGGTCAGGCTCTCGCCGGGAGTCTCCCCCGCCGGGCACAGGATGCCGACGATGTTCAGCCGCTGCGAAGAAGCGATCTTCGCGGTGAGATACGCCGTGTCTCCGCCCATATAGCCCCAGGTGCCGTCCACATTTTGGACGTATTCGTCCGTCGGCAGCAGCACACGGAACGAAAGACGCAGAAGCTCGGTATAGCTGATGTTGGCGTTTGCTTCCGGGTCAAGACCAAGCGAGCGGAGGCAGCTCTCGTCCACCTTGCCGCGCGCGTCGAGCAGCACCGCCGCCTCATCGTACCGCTCCGGCCAGCGGCCGGCAGCGAGCGTATAGCGCATCTGCCGCAGGTCCTCCCCTTCCGGGAGCTGCGTCCAGAGCGTGTTGTTCTCCTCGCTGTTGAGCGCTTCCGTCCCGGCGGAGGAGGTATCGCCGCTGTAAATGCGCGGTGTGATGGCGTAACGGCGCTGCACGGAGATCGTTTTTTCGTCCGTGTGACCGTCCAGCCAGTCGCCGAGCGCTCCGAGATCGCCGGAGGGAACGCTTCCTGTGTCGAGCACGACCGGATAGGCGGAGAGCACCGCCGTTTCCGCGTCCTTCGCGCTCTGCTCTCCGCCGGAAAAGGCGGCGAACAGCAAAAGGCAGAGCAGCACCGCAACCATCGGCGCGAGCAGGCGCGGCAGCGTATGGCTCTTTTTCTTTGAGAAATCGGAGAACACCATGCGGAGGCGTTCCCCGCCGGAGGCCCCGGCAACGCTCTGGTGCGCCGAGGCCGCGCTCTCCGCGTCCTCATCCGTGTCGGAGGCGATCTGCCCGTCCTCCAGCGTCAGGACGCGCGCGTCCTCGCCGAACGGCTCGGCATTCCGCGCCGCGACGATGACGAGCTGATCTGCCGCCGCTTCACCGAGAAGCGAGAGCACGGTCTCCGCGCTCTCCGCGCTGAGACCGTCCGCCGGCTCGTCCAGAAGCAGCACACGGCCTTTGCGGGCAAGCGCGCAGGCGAGCGCCCCGAGACGCCGCTGCTCTCCGGAGAGGCGGTCCGGGTATACGCCCGCCGCGCCCTCGAGCCCAAGCAGAGCGAGCGCTTCGCGCGCATTCTCCCGCGCATCCCGGCCGGAGAAGCCCGCGAGCACCGCGGCGCGCTCCGCGTTTTCCGAAAGCGTGAGATCGGCAAAGAGAAGCGCTTCGTCCGCGGCGGCGCATTCCCGCAGCCAGGCGCTGCGCCGCGCTTCGCTCCAGCGCGCCGTATTCTCGCCGCCGATGAGGATTTCGCCGCGGGACGGCGTCTCACGCAGGGCGAGCAGATGCAGCAGCGCCGTTTTCCCGCTGCCGGACATGCCGGTGAGCACCACGAGGCCGGTCTCCGGCAGCGTGACGTTCAGGCAGCGCAGCGCATGCACGCTCTTTTTTCCGACGGAGGATTCCAGCGCGGCGTTTTTCAGTTGGATCATAGAAAGGCCCATCCTTTCCCTTTTATACAGAGCAATTATACCTTTTGCATAAAGCGCGGTCAAGTCTCCGGCGCAATTCGTCAAAGTTGCGCTTGCAATTCCCTTTTTCGTGCGGTATGATGTGCGTACAGAACAGGGGTGCTGGGTTTTCCCGGCTGAGACGGTGCGAAGCGAAGCGCCGGTACCCTTTTACCTGATCCGGGTAATGCCGGCGGAGGGAGTGCCTATACGGTATTTGTTCTTCAGCCACGTCCGGGATCGGGTGGCTGATTTTTTTATTGGAGGGCTTTTTTATGAAAAGCAAACAGACCACCCGCACACTTTGCGAAGGAGCGATCATGGTCGCCATGGCGGTCGTGCTCAACTTCTTCAAGTTCGATCTGTTCGCGCAGGGCGGATCGATGAACCTGCTCTTCATTCCTCTGATGGTGTTCGCGCTGCGGCGCGGCCCGGTCTGGGGCATGGGCGCGGGTCTCGTTTTCGGCGTTCTCAAGGCCATCATCGGCGGCGGCATCGCCTACGGCTGGCAGTCGCTCCTGCTCGACTACGCTCTGGCCTACGCGCTCACCGGTCTTGCCGGTTTCACGCCGAAAAAGCCGGTGCTCGGCACCGTCATCGGCGCGCTCGGCGCGCTTCTCTCCTTCGTCCTCAGCGGCGTGTTCGTCTGGGGCGAGTACATGCCGGACGTGTTCCTCGGCATGGCGATGAAGAATGTGTGGATCTACTCGTTCATCTACAACTTCATCTACACCGCCTTCAACTGGCTCATCGCGGCGATCGTCATCTACTTCCTTTCCAAAAAGACGAAGCTCCTGCAGCCCGAAAAGTAAAAACGTTTTTACTCATCCTCTCTTTTTTCCGTGCGCCGCCTCTCCGGGAGAACCGGAGGGGCGGTTTTTTCGTCTATAAAGATAGAAGTCGTTTATTATATTTGGATTAAGGAACTTGTCAAAAGGCGACATTCTGGTGTATACTAATTTGGTGTCTTTATATTACTGTTGAGAGCGAGGATGAAACCATGCGTGAACGCAGCGCAGCCGGTGGGATCTTCCGCGTCGTTGGACGCATTCTGCTGATCCTGCTGGTCACCATACTGCTGTTTGCCGTTTTCCTGCTTGGCGTGATGGGCGTGCTGATCCACGGCCCTTCGGCCGAAGCAGAGCGGCTTTTCGTGCTGTCCGTTAATGAGACGAGCGCGCTGAAATTCCTGCCGCACATCTATCTTTCCGATGCGCAGGTGGACGCGATACTGCACCCCGTCAGCACCTCCACGGACGATGAACCGACGCCGGACGACAATTTTGTCGAGCTGCCCTACGAGGACGGCCGCACCGTGGAAGACGAAAACACCAATGCGGGACAGGTCGTCGTGGCCGACCCGTCAGAGAACACCGGCGAGAGCGGCGAGTGGCTTGAGGTCGTAGACATCAAGGGCTCGACCTTTAAGGGCAAGCTCATGATCATCCGCGATCCGTCAAAGGTCGTTGTCGGCACGTTGGACGCTTACGGCGCGAACTATCACGGACTGTATCTTTACGAGTTTATCGATAAGTATAACGCCATCGGCGGCACGAACGCCGGCGGCTTCTACGATCCGGGCGGAGGCGGCAACGGCGGCATCCCCGACGGTCTCGTCATGCGCGACGGCGCCATCGCCTACGGCAATCCCGGCACGTGGTATCTCAATGTTATCGGCTTTGACGCGGATCATATCCTCCACGTCGGAGACATGTCCGGCCAGCAGGCGCTCGATCTCGGGCTGATGAGCGCGGTCAGCTTCTCCCCCGGCCCGGTGCTCGTGAAGGACGGCGAGCTGCAGACGAATCTCGGCGGCGGCATGAACCCGCGCACCTGCATCGGCCAGTGTGCGGACGGCACCATCCTTCTGATGGTCATCGAGGGCCGCAAGCCCGACAGCATGGGCGCGACGTACGACGATATCGCCAAGATCATGTATGACCGCGGCGCGGTCAACGCCGCGAACCTCGACGGCGGCTCGTCCTCGCTCATGTACTACAACGGTGAGCAGATCACCCGCGGCTCGAACATCATCGGCATGCGCCAGATGTCCACCGCCATTCTCATTTTGAATTGAGGGCAGCTATGGGAAAGCATGAAAAACCTGTATCCGGCACGAGCCGGAAGAGCGAAGCGCGCTTGCCGCGCGCCGAGCGCACTCCCTCCGTCCGCGAGGAGGAGCTGCTCTTTGATATTCCGGAGACCGCCGAGCGCGTGACTGCGCACGCGGCGGGGACGCTGCCGGAAGAGCCCGCCGCTCCGGTCCCCGCGGAGAGCTTTGAAGCTCCCTCCCCCATTCCGGAGGAGAGCTTTGAGACGCCCGCCCCCATCCGGAGAGCAGCGCGCCCCGCGCAGGAAGCAGCCCCGGTGCGCCGCGAACGCCCTGTGAGCGAGGAAAAACCCGTCCGTCGGGAACGTCCCGCGCAGGATAGTGAGCCTGTCCGCCGCGAGCGTCCCGTGCAGGAGAACAAGCCTGTCCGCCGCGAGCGTCCCGTGCAGGAGGACAAACCCGCGCGTCGGGAACGCCCCGCGCCGGAAGAGAAGCCTGCTCGTCGGGAGCGTCCCGCACAGGAAACGAAAAGCGCGCGCCGCGAACGCCCCGCCCGTGCGGAAAATCCCGCCGCGGACGAGGAGATCGTTCCGAAAAACCGAAAGAAAAAAGGCGGCTTCCGCAAGGGTCTGCTGACGTATGTTCTTGTCGTTGCGGTGATCTTCCTTGCCGCGCTCATTGTCCTTTGGGTCGCGCTTGCGCGCTTCCAGAAAAACAAGGACGCCGAAAAAGCCGCGGAAGCCGAGCAGAACGCCATCGTGCTGCAGGAAAAACAGCACGCCGAGGCCGTGCGGCAGGCGCCGCAGCGCGCGTTTGAGGCGTGGCTCGCCTCCTATACCGCCGACGACTGGACAAATCTCTGGTACGAGAAGCGCCCGGAGAACATCGACGGCCGCGACCGTGTGCGCGCTTACATGGAAGAGCGCTTCGGCAGCGGCAGCGTGCAGGCGTTCCGCTCGCTCGATTATACCGATGAAGCGCCCGCCTACGTTCTCAAGGACGGCGACGAAGCGCTCGCCCGCGTCACGCTCTCCGGCAGCGACGTGAACTGGGCCGTATCCGACGTGGAGCTTGAGCTTGAGGGGACGAAGTCCGCCTCGGTCGAGGTCGCTGTCGGCAGCAAGGTGTTCTGCAACGGCACCGAGCTCGGCAGCGAGTACGCCGGAGAAACGCAGAACAACTTCTCCTATGAGCCGCTCAAGGACAAACTCATCAACCCCGTTTCGTGGACGACGTACACGGTGGACGGTCTCCTGATCGAGCCGGAGCTGACCGCCGAGCCGCCCGCGGGATGCAGCGTTACAAAGACCGCCGAGGGCGATTTCATGCTCTGTCTTGACGGGGCAGACGCCGAAAAGTACACCACGCGCGCGGTGAGCTTCGTAAAGGCGTATCTCACCTACTATATGAACGGCTACAACGGCACATGGGGCAACCTGTACGCTGCGCTCGCCTATCTCACGCCCGGCACGCAGGCCTACACCGATCTGCAGGACACCTACAACGGCGTTGTCTGGAACACCGCCTACGGCAACATCGACGTTTCCAACACCACCGCCTCGGGCGTAGTGATCTGGGCGGACAACTGCTACAGCGTGGACGTGACCTACGACGCCAACTGCACACACAACGGGCAGGCCATCGACTATGCCGACGCCACCATGCGCATTTATTTCCTGCAGACCGACGCCGGTTTTGTCATCAGCAACTACGAAACTCTCTGATAAAGGCAGGGTAAAAGCGAAATGAAAGTTACTGCTGTCGTTCCCTCCTACGAGCCGGACGAAAAGCTCATTCAGGTCGTGGACGGCCTGCTGGCCGAAGGCTTTGACGATATCGTCGTCGTCAATGACGGCAGCCACGAAGGGCATCTTCAGCCCTTTGCGGAGGCCGCCGAGCGCCCCGGCGTCACGGTGCTGCGTCACGAGGTGAATAAAGGCAAGGGCCGCGCGATGAAAACGGCGTTTGCCTGGTGCGTGGAAAACCGGCCGGATATCGACGGCGTCGTTATCGTGGACGGCGACAATCAGCACCGCCCCAAGGACGCCATGGCCGTTGCCGAGGCGATGTGCCGCGAGCCGGACAAGCTCTGGCTCGGCGTGCGGGATTTCTCGCTGGAGCAGGTCCCGCTGCGCAGCAAGCTCGGCAACAAGATCACGCGCAGCTTTATGAAGCTCGCCTGCGGCGTCGGCGTGACCGACACGCAGACCGGACTGCGCGCCATTGCCCGCAAGCACCTGCCGCTGATGTGCTCCATCGGCGGCGAGCGGTACGAATATGAAACGCAGATGCTCCTCTCGCTCAAGGGCGCGGGGCTCGGCGTCGGCGAGGTCGTGATCGATACCGTTTACATCGACGAGAACCAGACCAGCCACTTCAACACCGTGAAGGATTCCTGGCGGATCTATAAGCTGATCTTCCGCCACCTCTTCCATGGGGACAAGAAGGAGTAAAGCCGCTTTGAAATCGTTCCTCCGCTTTTCCGGCAGCAGCGCCATCTGTTTTCTGCTGGATTATGGACTGTTCACGCTGCTCAACTCCGTGCTTCTCGTCTCCCTGCCGGACGGCACGCGCGAGCTCTGCGCGACCTACGGCGCGCGCATCGTTTCCGCCGTGACGAATTTTTTCCTCAACCGGCTGCTCGTGTTTCAGGATAAGAGCGCGGCGGGGCAGTCGATCTGGCGGTATGCCGTGCTTGCCGTTGTGCAGGCGAGCCTGTCGGCGGTGCTCGTTTCGGTATTGCAGGATCTCACAAATGCAACAAACCTGCTCGAAACGGTCATCAAGATCCCGGTGGACGGCGTGCTCTTCCTGGCAAGCTACCAGATCCAGAAGCGCTGGGTCTTCCGGCAGCGTACCGACACGCCGGATAAATAAAAAAATTCCGTATGTCCGACGACATACGGATTTTTTTTATGTGAGCATCAGCATTCTCCGGAAATATGCAGCGCCCGCCAGAGCGTCTCGCCCGCGGCGGTGAGACCGAGGCCGGGCATACCGTAGGCATACCGGCTGTCGCTCGCTTCGAGCACCGGCGTTCCGTTCACGAAAAGCGTGAGCACCTCGCCCTTTGCCTCCGCCCGGAGAGCGTATTCCCGTCCCGGCTGCCGGACAAACGGCGCGGCGGCGAGCTTCGTCACCCGACCGTCCTCGTACCGGAGCACCGCGCACTCGCCCGGCGCGGAAAAGCCGAGCGCATAATACCGGCGTGTGCCCTGCCCGCGCAGCAGCACAAGGGCGCTCTCGCCGCTTTCAACCGTCACAGACGCGCTCACCGCCGTATCGCGCAGATAGTAATTCCCGGTGAACGCCTGCGCTCCGGTCATATACGGCAGCGCCTCCGCCGTGAGACGCATGGCGTCCCCCTCGCGCTTCCCGGCGCAGTCGTTGAACGCAAACGGCGTGAGCTGCGAAAACTCCTCGCGCTGGAGCGAAAAATTTACCGCATAGTCCATTGCGCCGGTAACGGTGATCTCGTCCACATACACCCGGCCCATGACCCAGGGGTCGGCGTCGGGCTTCGTCTCGACCGTCCAGCCGACATCGTGCACGGCGTCACCGCCGAGCTCCGGCACGGTGAACACGATCTCCGTCCACTCCCCTTCCGAAAGCACCGCGGCGGGCATGTTCACTCTCTCGCCGGTCATGGCGCGGCGGACGAAGGGCGTCACCGTCACCGCGGCAGGGGCGGTCTGCTCGCTTTTCATCCAGACGCCGACGCGCTGACCGGGGTTGACCTTCGCGGTGAACACGGGATCATAGCGCTCCTCGTGGAGATCCGGGCGCGTGAGCATCGCCTTAAACGAGAGGTCGACCGATCCGGCGCGCTTGCCGTCGGTCATAAGCTCGGCGCAGAATGTGCCGGAGTGCGCCTTTCCCGGAACAATGCGCAGCGTGTGCTCCGCCTTATCCGACAGCTCGAGCCCGTGCGTCGAGCCGGGGAACGGAAAGTCCATACGCAGCTCGCCCGGCTTCGGGCAGACGATATCCCCCGGCAGCGTGCCGCCGTGCATCCGGCAGGAGAGCGCGCCGAGCTCCTTTGCCTTGTCGGAAAGATCAACGAGATTGAGATAGCCGGACACGCTCGAGAGCGTGACAAGATCGTTGATCGGACGGCGATAGCGCTCCGGTACGCCGCCGAGACCGCCGAGCACACCGAGGATCGTGCCGATGTTGCTCGCGTTGCAGTCGGTATCGTAGCCGCACATGACGGAGATCTCGATGCTGCGGCCAAGCTCGCCCTTGCCGTAAAGCATGGCAAGGATACAGATCCCGGCGTTCGGAACGATATGGTATCCGCCGGGATATTCTTCGTCGCTGAACTCGCGCGCGATCATCTCGCGGCAGGCGCGGAAATCCGCTTCCGCCGGGTGTGCGCGGTGGTAGACGCGCACCGTCTCGACCACGCGGCGGTAGTCGCACTTCTCCGGCAGGAAGCGCAAACCGGTATCCAGCACCTCGTCCAGCGAGGACGCCGTATACGCCGCGGCGACGCACGCGGCCATAAACCGCGCGCCGTCCACGCCGCTGCCGCCGTGCGATACGCTCGCGGCTGCGGCGGCGAGATCCGCGGCGCGCGCCGGGTCGCCGGGGCAGATGAGCCCCCAGGTGTCCACAAAGATCTGTCCGCCGATCTGCTCGGCGGCGGTCTTTCCGTTTTCCTCGATGCTGCCGGAGCGCGGCGCCTTTACGCCGCGGCGGAGGTTCATATACGCGCGGTGCTCGGTGGAAACGTCCTCGCCGCCCCACCAAATCATACCTATGCAGCGGCGAGCATAGTTGAGCCATGCTTCGCCGACCATCTCCGGCGCGAGCGTTTCTGGCATGGCATTGTCCGCAAGCGCGCGCACAAAGATGAGCGGACCGTTCACATCGTCATCCGCGGTATAATACCGCTGCTCGCGCAGATAGCCGCGGATGTCGCCGTAATAGCTTTGCAGCCGTTCGTATGTCCAGAACGGGTTTTCCACCGGCGCACCGAGACGCATGCCGGCGTCCATGCCGATGAGTCCGGCATAAAGTTTTTTGAGCGTTTTTCTTTCCATGGCATTTAATAGCAGCGGCGCAGGATCTCGATCACGTCGTCCGCGGTGAGCTGCCGGTAGCTGTAGCAGCTGAGATCGGTGAGCTCCGCAACGCGCGCAAAGCAGCTCTCCGGCACGCCGAGAGCGCGCAGCGTCGCCGGGGCGCCGAGCTCTTCATGGAAGAATTTCTTCAGCGCAGCGATACCCTCTTTCGCCTGCTCGCTCTCGCTCTTCCCGGCAGGATCGATGCCCCAGACGTTCCGGGCGAAGCGGGCAAGGCGCGGCGCGGCGCTCTCGCAGATATACTCGAGATACGCCGGGTGTACGACAGCGAGACCCGCGCCGTGCGCCACGTCGAAGAGCGCGGAGAGCGGATGCTCGATGCAGTGGCTCTCCCAGTCGGTCTTTTTCCCGTTATTGAGCATGCCGCAGAGCGCAAAGCTGCTCGTCCACATAAGGCTCGCCCGCGCTTCATAGTCCGTGGGTTCCACGATGGATTGCCGCGCCGCGGCGATCTCCGTGCGCATGGCGGCCTCGGCGAGATTGTCTGTGAGGAAATCGTCGTCCGGCGGGGAGATATAAAGCTCCATCAGGTGCGACATGGTGTCCACGATGCCGTTCACCATCTGGTTTCTCGGCAGACTGTATGTGAGCGTCGGGTCAAGAATGGCAAAGCGTGGGAACTCATACTCACTGTCATAGGAGTTTTTCTCGCCTGTGGCGAAATTTGTGATAACGGCGGACTTGTCCAGCTCGCTGCCCGTGGCCGGAATGGTGAGAATGACGCCGAGAGGGATACCGGTTTCGGCGCTCCCCCAGTTTACATAAAACTTTTCCCAGAAGTCGCCCTCCGCCGGTGCTCCCACGGCGATGGCCTTGGAGCAGTCGATCGTGCTGCCGCCGCCGACGGCAAGAATGAGGTCGATCTTATGCTTCCGGCAAAGCTCGATGCCCTCGTACACCTTTTCGGTGCGCGGGTTCGGCATGATGCCGGAGAGTTCATAGACGCTCTTCCCTGCCGCGCGCAGCGCATCGAGAACGCGGTCATAGAGGCCGGTGCGCTTGATGCTGCCGCCGCCGTAGGTGAGCAGGACGTTTGCGCCGAACTTGCCCAGCTCCTCCGGCAGATGGCTCATGGCGTCCGCGCCGAAGTGGACGCGCACGGGATTATAATACATAAAATCGTTCATGGATCTTCTCCTTTCCCAGAATGCCCCGTTTCCAAAACCGAAACGGGGCATGATTTTTGTTATTCTGCACCGAGAAGGGCATACATGCGCTGTTTGAAGAGCGCGGTATCCACCGCGGTGCAGAGCACGGCGTTGTGCTCCGCCTCCGGCGCGGCCGTATCGAAATGGAAATATCCGCGCTTTTCCGCGTCGTGCAGCTCTATGCGGCACTTAGCGGCAACGAGCTTCGTCATGATCTCCGGGTACAGCGCCGAGGTGACGGCGAGACTGTCCACCACACCGTAGGTCTCGCTGCCGCCGCGGATCTCGTTATAAAATTCACGCAGCCGCCGCGTGGCGAGCGCGCAGAACCGCCCCGCCGGAGACGGCGACGTGAGCAGACGTTCCACCTCGTCCGGAGTGATCTCGGTGCTGCCGCGGGTCGTATCGAGCGTGATCCACACCGCCGGAGCGCCGGACTGCAGAACGATCTCCGCCGCCTCGGGGTCGGAGCCGACGTTATACTCGGCGCACTCGGTGAGATTGCCGCGGATCCCGGCGCTGCCGCCGAGGATCCAGAGCTTTTTGATCTTCCGCACGAGATCGGGCGCAAGCGTGAGCGCGACAGCGATGTTTGTCAGCGGGCCGATGGTAACGATCTCGATCTCGCCGGGGTTTTCGCGCACAAGATCGATGATGGCCGGCACCGCGTGCTTCTTTTCCGCCTCGCGCGCCGGTGCGGGCAGGTTGAGTCCGCCGAGACCGTCCTCGCCGTGGACATGGTACGCCGCGAAGCTCTTTTTGGAGAGCAGCGGGTGCTCCACGCCGCGGTAGACCGGCGGGAGATAGTCTCCCGCCGCGTCCTCCGCCAGAAGCGCGTTCCTGGTGCAGAGATCGAGCGGAAAGTTTCCGCACACGGTCGTGATCGCCTCGACACGGGCGATGTCCTCGGCGCAGAGCGCCTCGACAATGGCCCAGGCGTCGTCCGAGCCGGTGTCCGTGTCGATGATAAAGCGGCGGATCACAGCTTCGCCGCCCAATCCGCGCCGGGCATGTCGTGCCGGCGGCAGTACTCGTCAAAGACGATGCCAGCGGGGAGCATTTTAAACTCTTCGAGCAGCGCGAGACGGCGCGTGAAGTTTCCTTCGCGCTCGGCCTCCATGAGCTTGTCCGTCGGCTCGAGCAGAGCGATCATCAGCGCCTTTTTCACGCTGCGCGCGCCGATAACTGACGCGCTCACGCGGTCGATGCTCGCATCAAAGAAGTCGAGACCGAGATGCACCTTGTCAAACGCATAGCAGCGCTTGATCTCCTGCATGATGGCGACGGTATCCTCCGACACGGTGGCGACATGGTCGCTGTCCCAGCGCACGGCGCGGGAGAGATGCGTCATGATCTCCTGGCCGAACACGAAGTAGGACGAGAGCTTCGCCGCAACGCTCTCGGTCGGGTGGTAATGGCCGGTATCCATGCAGACCATGGCCTTGCCGGTCGTGAGGGCGTAGTTGGTGTAAAACTCGTGCGATCCGGCGGTGTAGCTCTCAAGACCGAGGCCGAACACCTTGCCCTCGATCGAGTCGCGGTTATACTTCCGGTCGATCGGCTCGGCAAAAATGCGGTCGAGCGATTCGACGAGCCGCTCGCGCGGGCCGAGCGTATCGACGCGGGTGTCTTTCGAGCCGTCCGGGATCCAGTGGTTCGTGATGCACACCTCGCCGAGCTCGCGGCCGAAATACTCGCCGATCTTCCGGCAGGCGATGCCGTGCTGTACCCAGAAATCGCGCACTTCCTTCTCGGGGCTTGCGAGCGTCCAGTTATCGCGCAGCATCGGGTGGGAGAAGTATGTGGGGTTAAAATCAAGACCGATGCCCTTTTCGCGGGCATAGTCCACCCACCCGGCGAAATGCTCGGGGCGGATCTCGTTGCGCGGCACCTTCACGCCGTTTGTGAGCGGATACACCGCGTGCAGCGCCAGATGCTTCGCACCCGGGACGAGCGAGAGCATTTTGTCGAGAGAGACGAAGTATTCCTCCACGCTTCTCGGCTTGCCGGGGGCGTTGCCCGTGGCGGCGATGCCGCCGGTCAGTGCGGCATCAAAATCCTCAAAGCCGGTGAGATCGTCCAGCTGCCAGCAGTTGATGGAAACGGGGATGGTATCCATCTTCCGCAGCGCTTCTTCGGTGTCCACGCCCCAGGCGGCGTATATGTCGCGGGCGGCTTCGTACTGGTTTGCCATGCAGAAACTCCTTTCGTAAGGGGAAAATCAGTTATTGTTGTAGTAGACCACGTTCTCCGGGCGGATGCGGACGAAGAGATCGTCGCCCTCCGAGAGCGTTCCGGCGTGGGTGCCGAGCGCGGAAATATCGAGCGGCTGCGTACCCAGCGTGCCGATGAGCTTCCACGAAAGACCGGTGAAGATCTTCTTTTCGAGATGGAACGGGTTCGCGCCCTCCGTCTCCGGCGTGCAGAACTCGAAATACTCGCCGCGCACCGCCGTCTTGACGGTGTCGCCCTCCCTGCCGCCGACGTGGTTGACCGGAATGCGGACGTTTTCGCTGCATACGCACCATACCCCGTCCTCACACGCGAGAACACCGGAGAGGAGGTTCGCCTTGCCGAGAAAGTCGGACGCGAACACGGACGCCGGCTGGCTGTAGATCGTGAAGGGGTCGCCCTGCTGCTCGATCTGGCCGTCGTGGAGGAGGATGATCTGATCGGACATCGTGAGCGCTTCCTCCTGATCGTGCGTAACGAACACGGTCGTCGTGCCGATCTGCCGCTGGAGATTGCGGATCTCATACTGCATTTCGGCGCGTACCTTGCGGTCGAGCGCGGAGAGCGGCTCGTCCAGCAGGAGGATGTTCGGCTTGGTGACAAGCGCGCGGGCCAGTGCCACGCGCTGCTGCTCGCCGCCGGAGAGCTGCGTCACGCGGCGGGAGTTATAGCCGCCGAGCTTCACAAGCTCGAGCGCCTCGTTGACGCGCTCGTCGATCTCCGGCTGGGGGACCTTGTGCATCTTGAGACCGTAGCCCACGTTTTTCGCCACGTTCATGGAGGGGAACAGCGCGTAGTTCTGGAACACAAGACCGATGTTGCGCTTTTCCGGGCGCACCTTCGTCACGTCCGCGCCGTCTACGAGCACCTCGCCCTCGTCCGCAGTCTCCAGACCGCAGATGATGCGGAGGATCGTTGTCTTGCCGCAGCCGGAGGGGCCGAGCAGCGAGAGAAAGTCCCCGCTTTTTACATCGAAGCTGACGCCCTTGAGAACGACATGGTCGCCGAAGCTCTTTTTCAATCCTTTTACCGAAAGATCCGCCATCGGTTATTCTCCTTTCTTCTTCGCGCCGCCGGACATGCCGAACAGGCTGCCCGCGGAAAAGCCCAGCCGCGAGAACACGATCACAACGATGACCGCGATCAGAACGATGATCGCCGAAAGTGCGTTCAGATCGGCCTGATACTCGCTGCGGATGCGGGTGAACACGAGCGTCGGCAGCGTATTCCTGCCGACAGGGATGAGGTAATACTGCAGCACGAAGTTGTTGAAACACATGATCATTGCCATAATGCCGCCGGCCAGAATGCCCGGCGTGATGGCAGGGAGCGTGATATCAAAAAACACGCGCAGCGGGCTTGCCCCGAGAAGCCGGGCCGCCGCCTCCGGCGAGCGGTCCATATCCTGAAACCGGCCGTTGACGAGCAGCACAACGTACGGCAGCACAACGATCAGGTTGCCGAGGAACATGGTGCCCATGCCGCGCCCCGAGCCGAGGAATGAGAACATCAGCAGCAGGGAGATCGACGTTACGAGCCACGGGATGATGATCGGCAGCTGGAGCACGAAGTTGAACCGCGCCGCCCACTTGGGGGCGTAGTACTGCAGGCCGTAGGAGCAGAGCGTGCCGATCACGACGGCGGCCAGCGTGACAAGGAAGGAAAACTTCAGACTGAGGATACAAGCCGGAAGAAGGTTGCTCGTCGTGAAGAGCGTTTTGTACCACTGGGTCGTAAACACATACGGGAACATGCCGTACGGCGTTTTGTTGAACGACATGCCGATGATGGCGACGATCGGGATATACATGAACGCGAGCACGATGCACAGACATGCCATCATCGTGCGGCGAAAGGCCTTGCTCGTCATGCGATATCACCTCCGATCGCTTTCTGCGCGCGGTTGGCGGCAATACGGGTAACGGCCATGATGATGCTCAGAATAATGAGCAGCACGCAGGAAAGTGCCGCGCCGTAGCCCATGTTCAGAGAACCGGAGTACTGCGTATCGATCATGCTGCCGACCATGGAGCCGCCCGCTCCGCCGACAAGTCCCGGCTCGACAAAGCTGCCGGCCACCGGAACAAACACGAGCAGTATGCCGGAGAGAAGCCCCGGCACGCTCATGGGAAATACAATGTTCGTAAAGGTTTTCGTCTTGCTCGCGCCGAGGATCAGCGATGCCTGGATGACGTTGTCGTTGATGCCCTCAAGCGAGGAATAGAGACACAGTATCATATACGGAAGATACTCATACGTCAGTATGAGCACCGTGGCCTTGTTCGTATAAAGCCACGTTTTCGCGCCGTGTATGCCGATGGCGTCAAGCGCCGTGAGCAGAAGACCGCCGGTTTGGATAAGATTCATCATCGCGTAGATCAGCAGCAGCTGCGATGTGAAAAACGGCAGAATGACGACCATCATAAGCGTGCTGCGGTGCTGCGGCTTCACGATCTTTGCGATCGCCCACGCCGCGGGGTACGCCGCAACGATGCAGATGAGCGTGACCTCGCCCGCCGTAAGGAGCGATTTTCCCATCAGCCGCCAGAACGTCGCGGAGCCGAACATACGGGTGATGTTGCGCAGCGTCCAGCCCGGCCATGGCTGTCCGGCAAAGATGTTGCGGTTCATAAAGCTGAACACGAGCAGCATCAAAAGCGGCAGGATCGTCAGACACAGCAGGAGGATAACGCTCGGCGTCGTCCACAGCGCGCCCGGACGAAATTCGGATCTCTTCTTTTTCATTATCAATAACCGCCCCTCTTTTAAAAAAGAATGCCGCCGAAAGGGGTTCCGGCGGCATTCTGTCGTTGGATGCGTTATGTGCCGGGCGCTTTAGCCGACGAATTCCTGATAAAGGTCGGTCCAGGCGTCCTTCAGTTCGGGATCAGCGATGTAAGGCAGGAGCTTGATGCAGGTGGGCATCGGGTCGAGCTCGAGAGCGATCTTCTGCTCCGGCGTCAGATTCTCGATGGCCTTGGCGTTGACCGGCGTATAGGTGTAGTACTCGCCGGGGTACTTGTCGCTGATGCCGGTAGCCATAGCGGTCTGCTGCTCTTCGCTTTCGATCCAGTTGATCCACTCGCACGCGAGATCGTACTCATCGGTGCCTTCCACAATGGCCCAATAGTCAACGTAGCCGACCGTGCCCTCGGTGGGGTGGACGAGCTTGATGTTGGTGCTGGGATCGTTGATGAGCTGACTGTAGGGGCCGGACCAGATCTCGCCCGCCCAGAAGTCGCCCGCGAGCCAGGGGATGGTCTGCTCGTCGTTGGAAGCCCAGAAGCCGAGGAGCTGTCCCTTGAGCTCCTTGAGCGCGGCGCGGACCTTCTCGATGTCAACGTTCTCGATATCGTCGGAATCCTCGCCCGCCAGCAGGCAGCCGATGACCCAGTCGTCGCCGTCGCCGTCGAGGACCATGACATGACCCTTCAGCGCAGGATTGAGAAGATCGGACCAGTGCTCGAGCTCAAAATCGACCTTGTCGGGGTTGTAGGCGAGAGAAGAGGTGCCGTTGCACCAGGGGAACGCGAAGAGGTTGCCCGCGTCATCCACAGCGTAGGGGCTGAGGTCCTTGTAAACATCGGCCACTTCGGCGTAGTTGGGGATCTTCGCCGGATCGACGTTGGCAAGCAGGCCTTCGTCGTGGAACCACTGGGTGTAGTTGTTGGAGAGAACGACCGCGTCGATCGTCTTGTTGCCGCCGGTCATGAGGGTGGTCATCAGCTCGTCGTAGGAGTTGAAGTAGACGTGCTCGACCTGCGCGCCCGTCATGTCCTCAAAGGCCTTCTCGCAGTAATCTTCGTCGGAGTTGTAGCCCTGCCAGTTGGCAACGTACAGCGTGTGTCCCGCCCAGGGGAGATCGCCCTCGGTCGGGGTCTCCGTCTCCGCCGGTGTCTCCGGAGCTGCCGGAGTCTCGGCCGCGGTACCGCAGGCGCACAGAGCAAACACCATGACCAGGGCAAGGATGAGTGCCAATGCTTTTTTCATGTTCTTTCCTCCTATTATTGGCTTTTTACGCAGCAGGGACGCAGTTTAGTAAACATCCCCTTTTCCCCGCTGCTTACCGTATCTTAATGATACGTTCTTTCCTCTCGTATGTCAATGCGGTACAATAAACAAAAACCCCCGTCGTTTTTCGTCATTCCACCCTATTGGCCGCATGCTATCCCCCGCTCTTATGGATATTTTATCTGAAGCGCATAACATACTCAGAACATTGTCCAAGTTTACCGCCGCATTTTTATATGGTTTTTCTGTGAAAAGGGTCTTTCTATTTTTAGTGAAATCATATAGAATAAAGATGTACATAAGCACCGTTTACTAAACAACCATAAGGAGGCACTACGGATGAAAATGCGCGAAATCGCCGACGCTGCCGGCGTATCGCTGACGGCGGTCTCCCTCGTTCTCAACGGAAAGCCCGGCATCGGCAATGAGAAGCGGGCGCTCGTCACCCGGCTTCTGCAGGAAAACGGCTACCAGATCCGTCCGGAGGACGCACCTCAGCGCATCCACGCCCACAGCAATCTATGCTTTCTCAAATACAGCAAGCACTCCTATCTTGTCAACGGCAACCCCGGCTTCGTCACGCAGATCATGGACGCCGCCGGAGAGGAATGCCGCCGCCACGGCTACAATCTTCTTGTGAACGCCTTCAGTGACTTTTCCGCCATAAACCGCGCCGAGCTGATCGACACCGCCACCACCGGCGGCGTGATCCTGCTCGGCACGGAGATCGAGCGCGAGGATCTCTCATACTTTGATGGGCTGCAGAAGCCGTTCGTTATCGTGGACAACGCGCTCGAACGTCTGCCGTTTTCGACCGTGACGATGGACAATGCCGGCGCCGTATTTGAGGCGGTGGAGTATCTCCGTTCGCTCGGCCACCGGAAGATCGGCTTTCTTTATAATTCCATACCTTCGAGCAACGACAACGCCCGGCGCGACGCCTTTGAAGCGGCGATGCACCAGCCTGGGCTTTCGTACTCGGACGATCTCATCTGCCGCGTGTTCCCCACGATGGACGGCGCGCGCAAATCGTTCGGCGAAGCGCTCGACCGCGGTATCGCGCTGCCGACCGCTTTTCTTGCCAACAACGACAGCATTGCGCTCGGCGCCATGCGCGCCATGCAGGAGCGCGGCATCCGTGTGCCGCAGGATATCTCCATGATCGGCTTTGACGGGCTGCCGTTCTCCGCTATGAGCGAGCCAACGCTCACGACCGTGGACGTGCCCTGCGCCGACATCGGGCGCTGGGCTGTCAACATCATACACCAGCAGATGCGCGGGCGCATCCGCACGACCTGCAGCATCCACGTCAGCACACAGCTGCACATCCGCAAAAGCACCGCCGCGCCGCGCTCGTCCGGCGGGGTCTGGGGAAAGGAATGATCGAACATGCTTGGAAACCATCTGCTCGGCCTTTACGAAAAGGCGCTCCCGCCGGAGCTTACCTGGGAGGAGCGTCTGCGCGCGGTAACGGAGCTCGGCTTTGACTATCTGGAGATCTCCGTCGACGAGAAGGACGAGCGTCTTGCCCGGCTCGACTGGACGCAGACCGAGCGCGGCGTGCTCCACCGCGCTATGCGCGAAACGGGCGTGCCCATCCAGTCAATGTGTCTGAGCGGCCACCGCCGCTTCCCCTACGGCAGCGCCGATCCCGCCGTGCGCGCACGCGCGCATGAGATCACGGAAAAGGCCGTGCTGTTCGCGCGGGAATTCGGCATCCGCGTCATCCAGCTCGCCGGGTACGACGTGTACTATGAGCCCTCCACGCCGGAAAGCCTGCGGCTTTTTGAAGAGGGGCTGCGCAGCGCGTGCGAGATCGCCGAAAAGTATCAGGTCATGCTCGCCATGGAGATCATGGATACGCCGCTCATGAGCAGCATCTCCCGCTACTTAAAATACAAAGCCGTCCTCCCCTCGCCGTGGTTCACGGTCTACCCTGATGTCGGAAACCTCTCCGCCTGGGGCAACGACACCGCCGCGGAGATATCACTCGGACGGAACGGCATGGTCGGCGTCCATCTCAAGGATACGCTCGCCGTAACGGAGGATTTCCCCGGCAAGTTCAAATGCGTCCCCTTCGGCAGCGGGTGCGTGGATTTCCCCGCGTGTCTCGGTCAGCTCGAACGCGAGGGCTACCGCGGGCCGTACATGATCGAAATGTGGTATGAGCCCGGCCAGGACTGGCGCGCCGAGATCACAAACGCGCGGAAGTTTATGGAAGAGAAGTTTGCCGCCGCGATGAAATAAGAAAACATAGAGAGCGCCCGATGGATCAAAAATCCATCGGGCGCTCAGTCTGTCGAAAAAGCCTCGCAGAGTTTGCGCCCGCAGGCGCAAATAAAGTTTTAACC
>ERZ773146.358-NODE-358-length-32745-cov-14.022086_pt1 | contig 32745 bp, 42 predicted proteins | sample MGYA00580847_ERZ773146 | MGnify/ENA primary metagenome ERZ773146 (study PRJEB29015, sample SAMEA2737830) | human gut metagenome | biome: human gut; feature: human-associated habitat; material: faeces | place: China | collected 2012 ...
GCCGAGGCACTCCATAAGGCTCACGCTGGCGGTGTCAAAAAAGGTGCCGATAGGCCGCGCACCGGCGGCGAGCTTCTGTTTGAGTGTGTTTTCCATGCGGATTCCTCCTTGTCTTGTCTCAATGGCCCGATTATACGTGCATTTTGGCGGGAGGGCAAGTGCCGCGCCGCGCACATTTGCGCCCGCCGCATAGGGAATAGCAGGACAGGAGGTGAGGGCATGGAACTCGGCATTGCATCCGTGGCGGCGATCACGGCCATTGCGTACCTGGTTGGCATGGCGGTCAAGACGATCGGCGCACGATTGGCTCAATACTGCCGCTGCCGGCATCGCGTCCGGCTGGGCCGCGACTGGCGTGCACCAGAGCGTGAAGCAGCTGACAAAACAGGAGCAGCTGCGCCAATACGCCGGGGGGTGCGCGCATCGGCATGTTGCTGCATGTGCGGACGTGTGTTATGATAGGGCCATCGAATGGATTTGGAGAGGTGACAAATGCGCGAGGAAGAATACGATCTCTGCTTTTCGCCGCCGCTGCCGCCTACGGTCTGGGGCGAGCTCAGTCTTTGCTTTGATGTGGATTTCCCGATCGACACGGTTTCTTCCATCCTTGGTGTGCAGCCGACAGAGGCCAAACGGCAGCGGGCGTGCCGGTGGAATGCATATGCGGGCACGCAGAACCCGGGATACTGGACGATCACGTTTGACAAGACCGACACGTTTGATGGTGACGTTGTCCAGCGGACGATACATACTTTTATCGCAGAACACGAGCGGGCGGTGCATCAGATCCTGGAGCGGTTTCAGCCGTGCACGATGTTCTTGACGATTTATGCCGCAGTGCATCAGGACGGAGAATATCCGTCCATTCGGCTAAACCCGTATTTTCTGCAGGATGCCTGCCGGCTCAGCGCGAGCGTGGATATCATTGTAGATAATGATTATGTGCCCGCGGAGCCGGATGGCGGCAATCACGCGGAGCGGTGAAATAAACAATGGCCATGCGCCAGCACATTTTACAGTGAAGTGAATAGTGAAGAGTGAAGAACGAAAAAGTAAAAATCTGCAAGCATACTGTGATGCTTGCAGATTTTTGGTGCTCCAGCGGGGATTTCCCCTGCCGGGGATAAACTTCGACTCCCCGGGAGCGACCGAAAAAAGAATCCCCCGCCGAAAGGCGAGAGATTCTTTTTGGTGCTCCAGCGGGGATTTCCCCTAACGGGGATAAACTTCGACTCCCCGGGAGCGACCAGAAAAAATCTCCCCGCCAAAAGGCGAGGAGATTTTTTGGTGCTCCAGCGGGGATTCGAACCCCAATAGAATCACGTGTTTTCAGTACTTATCACTTTCTGACAACACTTTTGACAACTTCCTGCTGCGTTTTACGTACCGGTTGACCTTGTTGTGTACCTGCTGTTTGCGCTTGTCCTCAAGGTCGGTGTAGATATCCTGCGTCATTGCGATGGTGGAGTGCCCGAGCAGATACTGCGCATCCTTGACATCGATATTCGCGCTGTGCAGCATGGAGGCATATGCGTGCCGGAGTTGATGCGCAGTCGATTGGATGCCATGGCTCTGCTGGTATTTTTTTAGGCCGGATTCCAGCTCCGTCTTTGTCGGCAAGCCGTCAGGGAAGAAGATGAATGTCTCCGGGTCGTCATAGTGCGGCAGGATCTCGATGACGTTATCCGGCAGGTCTAGGTAGCGCACGCCGGCTTCGGTCTTAGGGGATTTGAGAACCGGCTTTCGCGTGTCGGAATATGCAACGGCACGCGCGACGCACGCAGTCCGTGTGGTGAGGTCAATATCTTTTTGCTTCAGCGCAGCGGCTTCTCCGCGACGTGCGCCCGTGTACGCCATGAAATACGACATTCGTGCGAACAGGCTCTCTGTCTTGGATTCTTCGATTTTCTGCAGGTCGTCCGGCGGCGTCGGCTTTCTGGGTACGCGCGGGTTTCCTTTTGGGGTCGGAATCCCGATGCAGGGGTTTGCATCAATATCGCCGCAAAGGAAGGCGTAGTTGAGGATCTGCCGCATCACGGACTTTGTGTTGTTGATGACCTTCTGCGAGTAGCCACGCGCGGCGAAGCGCTGCAGGAAGACGACGATCTGGTGACCGGTGATGTCCGTAACATACTGGTCGCCGAAAGCGTCCACAGCGCGATTCTTTGCTGTTCTGTAACCGCATACGGTGTTTGGAGACAGGCGCGGTTCGCACTGCTCCCACCAGTCATCGGCGACGGCCTCGAATGTCCGGCCCTTGCCAGCAGCCTCGTTCGCGTGCTTTTCGCACTCACGGATATAGTCATCACGCTTTTGTTCGACTTCTTTGTCGGTTTTCCCATAGAAATACTTTCGCTCGCCATTGATGGTGTCAGACAGGACGATGCGGCCATCTTTGCGCAGCGTGTATTTTGTCCTTTTTCTTGCCATTGGTGTCTCCCTTCCTTGAAAAGCGGGGAGAGATATGCTACTATGAGAATGACATGATCCTCTGCACATCTCTGCTTTTCAGAATGTGTTCCCGGAGGAACAAATGGCCGTCTCGGTGTTGCGGTGCCGGGGCGGTTTTGTATAAGAATGAAATGTTCGGAAATTTGTAAAGAGAACAGTGCGATGAAATGTTGAATTACAAAAACGCTTGATTTTGAAATTTAACTGTTTCCCTAGAGCACTGCACCAGTGAAAGGAATGGATTCTTACAAGGAGTAAAGAGAGCGAGCAGTCAAGTGCAAAAATGCACATATTTGTTAAAGTTAGACAACCAAAGATAGTAAATTATGTGCAATTAGATGTTTACATTTCCGAGAAAAAAGCATAAAATATAACCGTAGGATGTTTATCATCCTATGCAAGATAAGAAACACATGTTTCGTCATCTCGCGTCCACCTGCAACTGCCGCCTGTCGCCAGCGGCCAATAAGAGTGCGACTTGCTTACGATTGCCGCCCGCCTGCGTGCGGCATACAAGTGCAGGCTTGCAACACACGAAGCCCTCTGCAGAAAGCGGGGGGCTTCTGCATTATAGACAGAGGAGAAGCCTATGCAGTTGGTTGCGCATGGCCTTTATACGGTTAAAGACCGATACTTCACCGAATTTGGGAACGGATACTGGGTTGATAATAAGCAGGAAGGAAGGCCGTACTATTATCTGTTTCAAGATACCGACGGTGTGGATTGGGTGATTCCAATCAGTTCACAAGTTGATAATTATAAAAGGAAAATTGCGAAAGAAGAGAAAAAGCGCGGCGTCGGCAAATGTATCTATTATCATATTGGATTGGTTGCTTCGAAGGAGCGAGTGTTTCTGATTGGAGACATGTTCCCGATTGATGAACGATACATAAAAGCACCATACAGAATCAGCGCTTACCATTATGTCAGCAAGAATAAAGCCCTTAATACTACGCTTCGCAGTAAAGCCATGAAATATCTTCGGCTGGTAGAACAAGGCGTAACATACAGCCGCAACGATATCATGGGAATTAAGCAAAAACTGATATCCGATAGAGTAGCAACAACAAAATAAATGGGCCCAGTGACTGCCCACATATTTGCCGTCCCGGTGCGCTGCACCGGGACGCTTTCATTCTCCGTCAGAAAAGAAATGCCGCCTGTACAGCTCTTTCAATTCATCGGCGGTGTAGTTCGTGCCGAACCGGCGATTGATGAGGCCGCGCGTGAGGCCCCAATTCCAGCCGTATTTGCAGATCATGCGGTACATGGCGCCGTAGATTTCAGGCTGAGCATTCATAATTTGACGCCTTTTTCTGCTGCCAAGGCCTTAATCCTTTGATAGTTCTTTGTGTTTTGCGATTTCATACGTCTATAACCGCTAAGCGATTTTGGGCATAGTTCTGGCAAATTGGATTGGATCCAGTTAAACTCTCGTTTGTATTGCCATCGTTCTGCGTCTTTTTCAATAATGGTATCATAATATATTTGCCGCTTTTGAGCTTCGGCTTTTAGCTCGTCTTGAAATCGAGCGGCTTCTTCTATGACTTCTGGTGGACGGTCATCAACGAAAGGACGATTGCTGAACGCAACTATGTCTTTGGAATGCTTTTTGTTAGAAGTTTTCTGAATGGATAACGTGTATTTCAATGGGGCGGAACTGATGCCATCACAATATGGGGAGAATGAATGCCTGCATCCCTCGTGAATCGCTCCATAAGTAAAAAACACATCTGGTATCTTGGGGAATTTTGAGCTTTTCCCGGAAAGTGAAAAAACACGCCCTTGATATTTTGCGCACTCGGTGCAGCTGTTTTCGTGTGAAGACATGATTACAAGGTCAGTGTGCAAGGCTCTTGCGGCTTGCAAAACGCTGTCTCGTAGCTCTTTATCTTTGTTTACAAAGGCGTCAGTTTCTTCTTTCCCAAAAAAGCGGTCAATTTTAGCTTTTTCGGCTTTTGCTTCTTCTACAAAGCCGTTTTGAGCTAGTAAACGAACGAGACGATAATAATCGCTTTTTCGATAGCCTGATCGGCATGCCATGCGGATAGCGTTTGATTTTTGGAGACAAAGAATCGCAAGTTCAATATTTCCGTGGTTTTCATATTCCGCACTTTTATTTCGAAGATAGTAGTCAATGTTTCCGGTGACACCGCCAAAAGGTGGGCGAGGTAGCCCGGAACGTTCAGGGATAGAGGCAATGCCTGCGGCGCTGCTCAGATCGTAATGTGTTTCTAACCATTCAATTTCGCGTTGACGTATTTGCGAATATTCTTCAGGAGAGATTGGTTTCCCAGCAGATTCGAATGATTCGGATATTTGCCTGACCATGTTTTTGGCAATTTGATCGGATTGCTTTTTCTCTTTGCGTGATTTGAAAAGCCAACTCATAATCAACACCTATCTTTCTTTTGCGTTGGTTTTATCGTAAGGAGATATAAAGCAATTTTATCATTTTATGGTCTGAATGTCTATTCTTTCTTCTCTGTACGATAAAAGGGACTGTGCTATGCCGTCGCCCCTGCGCATAATAAGCGCGGAGGCGATGGAAGGTGAACTATCAAGACTACAAGGACGCGCGCGATGCGTCGTGGCGCATCCTGATCGACTGCAAGGTGACGGAGCTGCCGGTCAGGATCAGCGGCGTGTGCGGGGCACTGGGCGTGTCTGTGCGGCGGTATACGCCGGCCGAGCGGGACAACAACGACGGTATGTCCACCGTCATCGGCGGCGCGCCGACGATCATGGTGTCCAGCTTGGCGATCCCGGCGCGGCAGCGCTTTACATGCGCGCATGAGCTGGGCCACATCATCCTGGGCCACGTCGGCCGGTATGACCTCGTGTGCCGTGAGCCAGCCCCGGACGACAATCCCATCGAGCAGGCGGCCAACGTGTTCGCCTCGCGTCTGCTTGCCCCGGCCTGTGTGCTATGGGGGTGCAGCGTGCAGTCGGCTGAGGACATCGAGCGGCTGTGCGACATCAGCCGAGCGGCTGCCGAATTCCGTTGGACGCGCATGCAGGAGCTTTACCGGCGGCAGCGCTTTTTGACATCATCGCTCGAGCGGCTGGTATATGCGCAATTCGAGGACTACATCAAAGGTCATCGGCTTCCGGGAGCTGATCGATGAGCGTTTTCAGAGCGGCGACTTGTTCGTCGCTCAATTTCTTCTCGACATAGGAACCATCACGGCCGGCGATTTTCACGACGTTTCTGCAGTTGGATGACTTGGACGATGTCTCCGAATTATAGCAGTTACTATCTGGGTCGGCAAATTCGTTTAAGTCTATATTATAGTGCGCACAAAGTTGTTGCAGAGCCTTCATGCGAGGTTCTTTTTCTCCGCTCTCCCATGTTGACACTGCTTTTCCGGAAACACCGGCGATCTTTCCGAATTGCTCTTGCGTGAGATCGTTATCAGCGCGCAATCTACGTATCTTTTCGCTTATTTTCATTTTGCACCGCCTTGTTATGATTACGCCATGAATATACCACCAAAGTAGCAAAAAAGCAACATTCTTTTCTACTTTTAGAACTTTTCGCTTGACATTCCACCAAAGTAGAATTATAATCGCAATGAAAGGAGGCGGATAGCCGTGGAAGAACGCCGAATGTTTACCATTGAGCAGGCCAGAAAATACGCCGGAATGACGCAAGAGGAGATAGCAAAAAATATTGGCATTTCAAGGTCTGCGTACATTAGAATAGAAAAGGACGCTGGTATTGCGCGCGTCAGTACTATTAAACGCATTTCGCAATGCACCGGCATCCCGATTTCAGATTTTGTTTTGCAATAAAATTCTACTTTAGTAGAATACATAATTCATTCAATTGGAGGTGAGGACATGTACCAAGCGGCAAAAATGATGATCGCGAGCAACGGAAGGCAGAGCGCGGTACTGCTCGACGGCGTTATGATCGGCGTCGGCATTGACGGCATCCGCCTCGACGTGAAGGAAGGTGTAGCGGAGCTGAGTATTACCGGCATTGATGTGGAGCGGTTCCGCGCCGGAAATGAAGCGGACTTCGAGCGCTTTTGCGCCGGATTGTCAGGGGATGAACTGGGCGGAGAATGATAGCCATTCCTTTATGGTGTCGACGGGCAAATTCTCCATGAATATGATACCGGAATCGGTAAGCGTGTAATTGCCGCAGATGTCCGTTTTTACATATTTCGCGTTTGACAGCTCTGCCAAGCTGTCGGAGACGGCTGCATCAATGGCGGTGGCATCGTGTGATTCGGTATCGAAATAAACTGCGGAGGATTTTGCTTCTCCGCTTGCGCGCCTCGATTTATAGGCTTTGTAGATCGTAGCGAGAGCCTTTTTCGCGTCTCTGGTAAGTGTGTGATCCATGAATTTTCCTCTCCTTACTTCAGCAGTTCTATTCCAGCTTGGAGGATGAAGGAGGAAATGCTGGATATGGCAGCGTTGAACACACTTGGGAAATGGGACTTTAGTTTTTCCCATGTGGTTGGATTTCTCGTCACTTTTAAGTATTCAGTTCCTTTTGCCGAAATACCTGTAAAAACATATGAACGTGCTCCGCCCTTGAGTGCTGTGCTGCGCGGGATGGGCAGATTGACTAGCCCAAGCTTCACCAGATATTCCGCAGCATTGTAAATGTCGTCGGATGTGTAATTGCTGAGCGGCTCCTCATGAAGCACCTTTTTGAGCTTTATGGGCTTGACACGTTTTCCGGTACTGCTGATTTCAAGACAACTGTCGAGGTATTGCAGCAAATCACGGGCGCAATCTTCATTTACCATGAGTGGTACATCCTTTCATACGCAGAATTTCCATGTTTTCCATTTGCAGTATATCAGAGAGCGCCGAAGTTTTCAATATCAGCACATTTTTTTAAAGGAGAGAGGTACATATGCCGCGAGAAAAAGAAACCTTCCGGCTTGAGCTGGAGGAAATCTTGAAGTTCACCGGCGGCCGCCGGGTGCTGACGGTGACAGACGTCAGTAATTATACAGGGCAAAGCCGACGGGTGTGCCGCGAGCGGTACAACGTCAGCGGAAAAAAGGGCATCAGCGCCGTGGCGCTCGCCCAGATGCTGGCCAGATAGGTCAAGAGAAAGGAGAAACCAATGAAAGCAACAGGAATCGTCAGAAAGGTCGACGAGCTCGGCCGCATCACGCTCCCGAGGGAGCTGCGCCGGACGCTCGATCTCCAGGAGAAAGACCCTGTCGAGATCTACACGGACGGGAAAGGCATCATCCTGCGCAAGTACGCGCCTGGTTGCGCGTTCTGCGGCAGTGTGAACGACATCCGGTACATTCACAGCACGCCGGTGTGCAATATCTGCGCGAACAACATGCAGATGCTGTACCGCACGGCAGAAGGCGGTGACGACGAATGAAGGTGTTCGGAGATCCGCGCGCCAAGGCCAAGGTGCGCCGCTACATCGTCTGGGGTATCGAGGATGGCATCGTCTGCGCGTCCTTTATCGCCGGCATCGCGCTGGCGGGGTGGCTGTTTCACATCCTCTTCGCTGCGCTCGGCGTCGCATGAGACGTCCGGAGGTCGTATATATGTCACCGGCAGAGCTGGCCATGCGACGCCGGAATGACCGCTGGGCAGCGCATGGCCGCGCGCGGGTGGCGCTCCCGGGGCGCAAGGCCGTGGTCGTACCGTGCGCATCGCCGTTCGCGGCGATCCAGTGCGCGGCGGAGCTGTGGGGCGTCCCATGGCAGGAAGTCGTCCACGGGGCGCGCGTCATGTGGGCGCCGCCGGAGACATAAAAAGACACCGCCTGCGAAGATCGTCAAACCCGCAGGCGGTGAAAACCCAATAGCGCACAGGGCGCGCTACACTATATATATTATAGCATACAGTTGCCCGCCCTGCAAGCCGAAAAACGCTGACGCCGCAAGGCGTTTTCAGCTTCGGTAAGACCAATTACTAACTCGACCGGAGACAGACAGGGAGGCAATCATGCCGTATGTACATCGCACTGTCGTGTGCGGGGAAACGGTCGAGCACCGCAAGATGTATTCATCCCGTGTGCACAGCAAGGAGGTCAAGCCGCGCAAGCGATCATCCGAGAAGGAGACCTCCAAGTGTCAGGAACGCATCAACGAGCGCGTGGCCGAGGAGCATCTGCGCTGGCTCATCAACTGTAACTATCGCTATGGCGATTATCACATGGTCCTGCATTACTGGGACAAGGAGATCACGCTGGAACAGGCCGAGCGGGACAGGGCAGCGTTCCTCCGCGAGCTGCGCAAGGCCTACGCCAAAGAGGGCAAGCGCCTGAAATACATCGCCGTGCTCGAAACCAAGCACATGACGAACGTGCATCATCACATCCTCCTGCCGCGCTTCGATGCGCAGATCATCGCCGCTGCCTGGACAAAGGTGACCAATGGCGCGGGATCTATCAGCTTCCAGATGCTCGATGACCGCAAGAACCACGCAAAGCTCGCGTCCTACCTCATCAAGGAATCGCGCTCCACCATGCGCCGCTGCCGCGAGCAGGGCATCCGCCGCCGGCGGTATACCTGCAGCGCCGGCATGGCCAAGCCGGAGATCCGCTATCAGGTGACCAAGGCCGAGACGTGGAGAAAAGAGCCGAAGGCCCGACGGGGTATGCATCTCTATCGCTTTGACGATGGGTCGGAGTATAAGAGCGGCTGGCACGAACTGAGCGGCTGGCCGTGGCAGGAGTATTACGAGATCAAAGACACCGCATAGGAAGGAGCGCACACAATGGGAATCCGTATGGACAGCCTGCCGCCGCGCTATCAGAAACAGGCGGCGCGCAAGCTGGATCCTGTGGCGTACGAAAAGGCGCTGCAGTTTTTCCACGCCGAGGAGTCGGCGAAAAACCCAGCGCGTCAGGCACAGGGGAGTATCAGCCGTGCGACCGGGGAAGGCTTTGAGGCGCAGATCCTCACGGCCTGCGCGTATTACCGGGCGCATGGCATCGCGGAGATCGACAAGACGCCGGAGCCAATCAAGGTCATTTCCGGCCGGCATCAGAATCCGAGCGGCTGCTGGTCGTTCGAGGCGGTTTTCACCAAGCAGGCGCAGCCGGATTTTCAGGGCACGATCGACGGCGGCCGCAGCGTTGTATTTGAAGCCAAGGCCACGGACAAAGACCGCATCCTGCAAAGTGCGGTCACGGAAGAGCAGGCGCGTGCACTGGAATCGCACGCCAATATGGGCGCACTGGCGTTTGTACTGGTGTGCCTGCGCGGCCGCGCGGTCTATCGCGTGCCGTGGGAAGTCTGGTGGCGGATGAAGGAGCATTTCGGCCATAAGTACATGACGGCCGAGGAGCTGGAGCCGTACCGGGTGCAGATGCGTCAGGGCGTGATCCTGTTTCTCGGCGATCCGGAGTGAGGTGGGAACATGGCAATCAAAAACTATACGACGAAAGTGGACGTATATACGTCCATCGGGGAAATCCAAGGCGCGCTTGCACGCCACGGCGCCACCAAGATCATGATTGACTACGATAATGGCAAGCCGCAGGCGATCGCGTTTGGGATCGACACGCCGGTTGGGCCGCGCGGCTTCCGCCTGCCGGCGGCCGTGGATGGGACGCTGCGGGTGTTTGCAAATCAGAAGATCAAGGCCGACCGCGAGCAGGCGGAAATGACTGCGTGGCGGAACGTGCGCGACTGGGTGCTGGCGCAAATGGCGCTGATCGAATCCTGTGATGTGCCGATGCAGCAGATCTTCCTGCCGTATATGGCAGATGATCGCGGACGGACGGTGTACGAGCTGTATGCCGCCGGGCAGCTCGCAATCGGTGCGGGGGAGGCGACATGATGCTGCGCACACAGGAGACACTTGACGGCGAGATCATCGTTGACAGCTTTGCCGGTGGCGGCGGCGCGTCCACGGGAATTGAGCTGGCGCTGGGGCGAATCGTCAATGCGGCGATCAATCACGACCCGGCGGCGATCCGGATGCACGAAGCGAACCATCCGTACACGGAGCATTACCAGGCATCTGTCTGGGATGTGGATCCGGAGACGGTCTGCCGAGGTCGGCCGGTGGCGCTGGCATGGTTCTCGCCGGACTGCAAGCATTTTTCAAAGGCAAAGGGCGCGGCCCTTGTTGACCGCAAGATCCGGGGCCTCGCGTGGATTGCCCTGCGCTGGGCGGCGAAGGTGCGCCCGCGCGTCATCATCCTTGAAAACGTCGAAGAGTTCCAGACGTGGGGGCCGGTGCGTAAGGGGAAGCCGGTAAAGAAACTGGCCGGTACGACGTTCCAGAAGTTTGTCGGGCAGCTTCGGGCACTGGGGTATACCGTGGAATGGCGCGAGCTGGTGGCAGCCGACTACGGTGCGCCGACGACCAGACGCCGGCTTGTGCTGATCGCCCGCTGCGATGGGCGTGCGATCGTCTGGCCGGAGCGCACACACGCCCCGCGAGACAGTGCGGAAGTGCGCAGCGGAAAACTGCTGCCATGGCGCAGCGCCGCGGAGATCATCGACTGGTCGCTGCCGTGCCCTTCGATTTTTTCGACGAAGGATGAAATCCACGAGCGGTACGGCATTTCCGCCGTCCGGCCGCTGGCGGACAACACCATGCGCCGCATTATTCGCGGCGTGGACAAGTTCACGATCAAATCCGGGGCACCGTTCATCGTTGATTGTAACCATTCCGGAGGTGGGCACGTCACGGATAGCCAAGAGCCGTGTAAAACGATTACGGCAAAGCACACCGGTGGCATTTGCCGGCCGGTCCTCACGCCGCTGACGATGACGAACACCAGCAACAGTGTAGGGGCACCGGTCTCCGAACCAATGAACACAGTCCGTACAGGCGGAGGCGGCGGGCAGATGCTGCTATCGCCGTCACTGATCCAGTACCACACGGAGAAAACAGAAAGCGCCCGAGCGGCTGGACTGGATAAGCCCGTCTACACGGTGGACGCCTCGAACCGTTACGGCCTTACCTGCGCGAATCTGGTGGAGTATTACGGCGGAGGCCGGCCGTTGGATGTGCAAAGCCCGATGCATACGGTCACGAGTCACGACCGGGAAGCTGTGGTTGCTGCACATGTAGTCAAGTATTACAGCGGGGTGGATGGTGAGAAAGCGGGAGAACCGCTGCCGACAGTGACGGCCATCGACCACAATGCGGTATGCGCTGCCCACGTGGTCAAGTACAAGCGGGACGAAGTCGGCACACGGCCGTCGGAGCCGCTGCCGACACAGACAGCGGGCGGCGTGTTTGGCTGCTGCAAGGCAGTGCTTTATAAAATCGGCACATCTGAGCGGCTGCACCATTGGCCGCAGATCCGCGACTTGCTGAACCGGTACTGCGGCTATGCGCTGGGCGAGGACGATCTGCTGCTCCTGTCAATCGGCGGGGCGCCGTACTATATCGCGGACATTGGTCTGCGGATGCTGTCGCCTCGGGAGCTGTACAACGCCATGGGCTTTCCGCCGGATTACATCATCGACCATGATGCGGCCGGAAAGCCTTACCCGAAGACACAGCAAGTAGCCAGATGCGGCAATGCCGTCTGCCCGCCGATGGCTGCGGCCGTTGTGGCAGCGAACCTCCCGGAGTATGCAGTGCCCGGGAAAATTGAGACGATGGCCGCACTCGCTGATGCGGTGGCCATGTAAAAAAGCAAAGGAGGACAACCATGAATCACGAAACCCAAAGAGCGAGCATCCTGCAGATGGCGCAGGGTGCATTCCAGGAGCGCGTGGACTATGAGATGCAGCGCTGTGTTGACAACATCCTTGACGTCAACACCAAAGCAACCGCGAAGCGCAAGATCACGCTGACGATCGAGCTGACACCGGACGATGGCCGCCGGCAGATCCGCGTGAATGTTGTTGCCAAGGCCACGCTCGCGGCGACCAATCCGGTCGCAACGTCGCTTTGCGTTACCACTGATGGCAACGGGGAAATGGTCGTTGCCGAAATGGTGCCGCAGCTCCCCGGCCAGATGCGCATGGACGGGCATGAACAGGAAGCACCGAAAATTCTGAATCTGCTGCAGGCCAGCCAGCAGGCAGCCGAATAACGAAGGAGGATATGACAATGCTCGCAGAAATGATCGACAAAATCGTGAGCCTGAAAGAAACCAAAATCTTCGAAATTGATGGGCAGACCTATTCCGACGCCAATCTTACGCGGATCCCGCCGCATGTGGATCGTCCCGATTCCGTCAGCGTCAGCGGTCTGGATGCTGTCTGCAAGCTGGTGCGCACCGAGATCGCAAAGGTCGGGACGACCATCATGGTACATGTCCGGGATTACAACAAGGTCGAAGTAATGACAACGTATCTGCCGGACTTCTCCCGCAACGTCCTGTATCGTGCGCAGGCGGACGCGCCGGGCATGCGCACTGGCTGGCGTGACCGAGAAACTGCGCTGATCGAGCTGCGCAGTCTGTTCATCCCGAACGGAGGCACGGAGTATCTGCTGGATCTGCTCAGCCGTATGTCCGATGAGAACACAGTGTCTACCAACGATAATGGTGTCACGCAGACCGTGATGGCGCGGCAGGGCGTTGCGCTCAACGCAGTCGTTAATGTGCGGCCGCGGATTAAACTGCAGCCGTTCCGCACGTTCCTCGAGGTCGCGCAGCCGGAAAGCGAATTCCTCCTGCGCGTGGACAGCGAGAAAGGCATCGCCTTTTTCGAGGCGGATGGCGGCATCTGGCGTCTGGAAGCGAAACGCAACATCGCTGAGTATTTCGAGCGCGGCCTGAAAGACCTGATTGAACAGGGCAAGGTCGTCATCATGCAGTGATTCGATAGCACACTGGACGGGGAAATTCGCCCGGTGCTCTGAAAGGAGGACAACCATGAAAATCTACATATCAGGGAAAATCGCCGGTGATCCGGACTATAAGGGGAAATTCGCCCGAGCGGCTGCACAACTTGAGCGGCTGGGCGCGACGGTCATCAATCCGGCCACAGCGCCGGAGGGGTTGGCCAAGCTGGACTATATGCGCATCTGTTTCGCCGAGATGGAGGCGGTGGACTACGTCGTGTTTCTTCCGGACTGGGCGGAATCTGCCGGTGCGAAGCTGGAACGCGCGTGGTGCGACTATGTCGGCGTGCCGACGATGAATTATGATGATTTTCTGGAAGATATGCTAGCAAGGGAGAAGCGCGGTGGAACTTTCCGTGACCTGCTGGCTGTTGAGTATCCTGCTTTGGTAGATGAAGCATTTTCCGGTGGCTGTTGTGGATGCCCGCAAGACTATGGCTACGAGCCGATGAACAAGCCGTGCCCGCATAGTTCGGTGAATGCTGTGTTGTGCGCGGCCTGCTGGGATCGCATCGTCCCGGGGAGCGAGGCGGTGTGAAATGATGACTGACAAAGGAGGTGAGGATGTTGGACTGGAAGCGGGAGGCGGCTGATGAGCTGCGCAACTACATGAACCGAAAGGCGGCAATTGCAAACATCAGCGATCAGATAGCTGACCTGGCGACAGAGATCACAAGCATCCGCAGCGCATCGGCGGACGGCAGTCCGGTCGCCGGCGGCTCAAACGGCAGGGACGATGCGCTCGTCAACAACATCCTGAAACGTGAGCGGCTGGAAGAGGCGCAGCGCTTGACCGAGAACCGGGTGCGCCGCGTGGATCGTGCCTTGAATCAGCTCTCAGAGCGGGACAGGTGTGTGCTGCAGCGCTTTTACATCGCACCGTGCATCGGCGGCGTCGAGCGGCTGTGCCGGGAATTGGCCATCGAGAAAACGACAGCTTACCGTTGGAAGGATTGCGCACTGCGGAATTTTACAATCACAATGTACGGCCTCACAGAGACGTGAGCGTAACGTGGGAAAAAATCGGGAACATTTTCACTGGAATCTGTGTTAAAGTGATATCGCGGGATTGCGAGAGAGACCGGTCCCGCAAGTCACTTTGTGATATACCTCTCTTCCTTTGATCCTTTTTGCAGAATGTACGCATGGCTTTTTCTCTTGTCTCTGTCAACTCCGGTTTTCTCATGTCTCTCAACAAAGCAAAGCACCGGCCCGGTTTCGGGTTCGGTGCTTTGTGCATTCTGGTGCGGTTATGAATCTGAAACAACTTACCTACAAACTGCAGGCGGCGCTGAACCAGCGCGGCGAGCATTACAAAGTCAATCAGTTACAGCACTACTCCGAGCGGCTTGGCCGGATGGTAACAAAATACGTGCTGGAAAAGGCAGAAACCGATGAAACCGGGAAGCATATCAGCACGCGCGTACTGGAGACTTACAGCATGGCGGATGTCGTAAAAACGCTGGCGAAAATCTATAGCGGGTGATCCCATGAATCTCACGCCAAAGCAGCGCGCTTTTGCGGATTTTTACATCGAATTGGGCAATGCGACCGAGGCGGCGCGCCGGGCGGGATACTCGGCGAAAACCGCCAAATCCATCGGAGCGGAAAACCTGACAAAACCTGACATAAAAATCTATATAGCGCGGCGGCAGGAAAAAATCGAATCCGAGCGCACGGCATCCCTGAAAGAGATCCAGGAGCTGCGCACGGCGATCATGCGTGGGCAGGAAAAAGACCAGTTCGGCATTGAAACCTCCATCGCCGACCGTCTACGCGCAGCCGGCGACCTTGAGAAGTCGCTGCGCATCAAGGAAGAGCAGGAAACAAGGGCGGCGGCGCGTGCATCTGCGCACTATGAGCTGCCGGCGCGCGTCATCGGCCGGGCGTTCGTCGACATCAACCGGCGCATTCAGCCGAACATGACGTATGTCTTCGAAGGCGGCCGCGGCGGCCTGAAATCATCGTATATATCCCTGAAAATCGTCGAGCTGCTGAAAAACAACCCGACGATGCATGCCTGTATCATCCGCAAGATGGGCAACACCCTGAAGGACAGCGTGTATGCCCAGATGAAATGGGCGATCAATGAACTGGGGCTGTATGATGAATTCAACTGCAAGCTGTCGCCGCTGGAAATCGTGCTGAAAGAAACCGGCCAGACGATTTATTTTCGCGGCTGTGACGACCCGCTGAAACTGAAATCCATCAAGCCGCCGTTTGGGTATATCGGCATCCTGTGGAAGGAAGAAAAAGACCAGCTTTGCGGGCCGGAAGAAGAACGTTCTATCAACCAATCTGTGCTGCGTGGCGGCGCGGAATCCTATGACTTTTCGTCGTATAACCCGCCGAAATCCAAATCCAGCTGGGTCAACAAGGAACGGCTTGTCCCGAATCCGGGGCGCATTTTCCATCATTCCAGTTACACGGAAGCGCCACCGGAATGGCTGGGCGCAAAGTTTATCGCCGACGCGGAGCACCTGAAAGAGGTCAATCCGGCGGCGTATGAACATGAATACGAAGGCGTAGCCAATGGCGACGGCGGCAGCGTCTTTGACTATCTGGAGCTGCGGGAGATCACGGACGAAGAAATTTCGCATTTTGACCGCATCTTTCAGGGAGAGGACTGGGGCTGGTATCCCGACCCGTATTGCTTCATCCGCTGCTACTACGACAGCGACCGCGAGGCGGTGTATATCTTCGCAGAACACTACGTCAACAAGGAATCGAACGAACAGACGGCGCGCTGGATCATCGAGCACGGCTATGACGATTACACCATCACGGCGGATTCGGCCGAACCGAAAAGCGTCAACGATCACCGCGAAATGGGCTTACCCGTCACCGGTGCCGTTAAAGGCCCGGGGTCGATCGAGCACGGTATGAAGTGGCTGCAGCGCCGGCGCATCATCATCGACCCGGTGCGCTGCCCGAATGCAGCGAAAGAATTCTCAGAATACGAATACGAGCGGGACAGGGACGGCAACGTCGTCACCGGATACCCGGACGTGAATAACCATAGCATCGACGCCACGCGGTACGCACTGGAACCGCTGACGATGCGCAGGGGGGCAAGTGCATGACTGTAAATATTTTGGGGACGGAATATGAAATCATTGAAGCCACGGCGGCCGAAGATGCAATGCTTGAAAAATGCGATGGTTACTGCGACAAAACGGTAAAGACCATTGTTATTTCAAAAAAGGCCAAAGACTGCGACCTGAAAGACTTTAGCGTCTATCAGAAAAAAGTTATGCGTCATGAGATCATTCATGCATTTCTGTTTGAAAGCGGGCTGTCCGAAAACTTTACGCATCCGGAATACGGCCATGACGAAACATACGTGGACTGGATTGCTTCGCAGTTTCCGAAAATGTGCGAAGTGTTCAAGGAGGTTGGCTGCCTGTGAAAATCAATATCCCGCTGGACAGCGTGAAAAAGCAGATCCGCGAAGAATTCCGCATTGCGCCGCTGGTAACGCCGGAAATGCGCGAAGCGGAAGACCTGTGGATGCAGATCTGGATGGGCACCCCACCGTGGGCAAACGATCAGGATCGCACCATCAATTTTGCAAAGGCCGTGACCGGCGAAGCCGCGCGCCTTGCGACGATGGGCGTCAGCGTCGAACTGTCCGGCTCTGCTCGCGCGGACTGGCTGCAGGAGCGGCTGAACGAAGAACTGATTCCGTTCCTGCGTGACATGGTGGACGTGGGCTGCGCTGCTGGCATGTTTTTGCTGAAACCAACGCCGGACAGCATCGGTCTGTACACGCCGCCGGAATTTACGATCACCGCTGTGGATAACCGAAAGCGCGTGACGGGCGTGGTGCTGTACGACACGAAGGCAACGCCGGATTATTACTACGTCAAGGCCGAATACCACCGCTACGAAGGGACGCATTATGTGGTTTCCAACCGCGCGTTCCGGCTGGCGAAGGGCAAAACATCGGCATCACGTGTGAATCTGGATGAAGTGCCGGATTGGGTGGGCATCCTGCCGGACGCCGTGCTAGATGATACCGCGCCGCTGTTTGCTGTGTGCACCATGCCAGACGCCAACAACATCGACGGCGGCGCCTGCGGTATGTCCATCTATGCCAACGCCCTACCGGAACTGCGTGGGCTGGATGTTGCATGGTCGGCCATGGTGGACGAAATTCGGGATTCCCGGTCGATCGCCCTTGTGGATGATCGGCTGTTGCGCGAACCCGGGCAGAAGCATGTTTCCGTGCGGCTACCGCGCTATGTGCAAAATGTTGCCGGTTCAGCGGCGGAAAGTTTCTATCAGGAAATCGATCGCAAGCTGAAAACCGGCGAACGCCAGACCGGCATCAATATGCTGCTGCAAAGCCTGTCAACCAAATGTGGCTTTTCCGAAGGATATTTCAGCTATAACGAAAAGCAGGGCCTTGCCACTGCGACGCAGGTGGAAGCCGATGACCGCCGCACCATCCAGCGCATCAAGGATATCCGCGACCGCATCCAGGCCGCCGTGGATGGCCTGATTCAGGCATTGAACGACTATGCTGATATCTACGATCTGGCGCCCTATGGCACGTATACCGTGGCGTATAATTTCGGCGACATCACGTACAGCTACGAAGAAGACCGGCAGAACACGAAAAGCCTTTGCCAGCTCGGCGTTTTGCCGTGGTGGATGTATCTGGTGCGCTTTGAAGGCTTCAGCGAAGACGACGCAAAAGCGGCCTACGCCGAAGCCAACACAGCAAAACCGGGTCTGTTCCCTGATACCGAATGATCACCCCGGAACAGTTTCAGGAAATCGGCGAAACCCTGCTGCCGCTGCTGGATGACCTGACGGAATGGATTGCGCACGACATGATCGAACGCTTCATGATCCGGTTCGGCCGCGGCGAAAAGAAGCTGCTGACCGGCACGGATGAATGGCAGGCGTGGGTGCTGGAACAGGCCGGCGGGAACCTGGATGAAATCCAGAAGGCATTGGCCAAAAGCACCGGCAAATCGCAGCAGGAGATCGCGAAGATCTTCAAGGACAGCGGCATTCAGGCAGCAAAGGCGGATGCAGAAGCCGCCGCCGTGACGTTTTCCGGCCTGCCGCCCGGCATGATGGCGATCATCACGGACGCCTATGAACGCACGGTCGGCGAAATTTCCAACATCACGCGCACGACGGCCGGCACGACCAATCAGGCGTTTATCGACATCTGTGACGCTGCGTATTGGAAAGTACGCACCGGCGCGCAGTCCTACACCGCCGCCATGCTGGAAGGCGTGAAGGCGCTTGGGCAGTTGCAACCGATCGTGCGCTATCCGTCCGGCCACAAGGATACGCTGGAAGTGGCGGTGCTGCGCTCTATCCGCACCGGCGTGGCACAGTCATCCGGGAACATGACGATCCAGCAGTGCAAAGACATGGGCTGGAATCATGTGCTGGTGTCGCAGCATCTGGGCGCGCGTGTATCGGATACCGATCCGATTGCGGATCATGCCGGTTGGCAGGGGAAAGTGTACTGCATCGAAGGCAAAGACACAAACTATGATAACCTGCTGGATGCGACCGGCTACCCAGAGAATCCGCTGGGCCTGTGCGGCTATAACTGCCGGCATTCCTTTACACCGTTCCTCCCAGGCGTTAGCCGGAATAATAATGCGCCGATCGATACCGAAGCCAACAGGCGCGCCTATGAACTGTCGCAGACGCAGCGCGCGATGGAACGCCGCATCCGGGCGCAGAAGCGCAAGTGTACGGCGCTGCATACAGCCGTGAAAAACTGTGAAGATCCGGCGGCCAAGGCAAAGCTGCAAGAGAAATATGCGCAGTCCGCAAAGCGCCTGCAGGATCAGAACGCGGCCTACACGAAGTTCTGCACAGACAACGACCTGAAACCATACCACGAGCGGCTGGCCGTTGCCGGCTGGGACCGCTCAGCGGCGTCAACCGCATCTGCGGCGGTACGCAAAGAACTTGATAAATACAAGAAATATCACTATAATAAAGACGGAACGATAGTTGTAACTGATGACTGGACTTCAAAAGCCAAACCACACGTTCCCGGGCAGTATCGTTCTTATGCAGTTGTTGATACCGCTTCTATGGGCGGCAAACAACGCGACAGAACATTTTTTGATGCGGATGGTTGGCAATGCAGGCAGATCAGCAATGGGCCGCATGGGAATCCGAAAAGGCATCCATACGGGGCCGAAGGAGAGCACACGCACGACATTACCTGGGATGACGACAGGCGTCAGACCAGGGCGACGCGTGAGCTCACCGATCAGGAACGAAAGGAGAACGCGGATATACTGTGAACGCGAAGGATTTAAGGGCTTGGATTGATGATCTTACCCAAGACATTGATTTTGCATATCAAGGGAAATTCGGGTCTATTTGCCCATTCAGCCGGGAGGACATTGCGCTTTGCTACGATGGATATGCAGTGGACGCACATTCGGTGGACGATGCAATGAATATTCCGTTTATTTGTGGTAAGTCACTTTCGCAGATCTGCGACCAGCTGGATATTTAAAAACAACGTCAAGATAAATCCAACGTGAAAATTATTTCACATAATAATTAGAGAAACCATCTTACCAATCGGCAAGGTGGTTTTCTTATACCCAAAATCGAATCAGGATACGCAGGGGCGGACGGAAAATCGGCTGCCCCTTTGCTATATCACGACCCCGCCGGTGGTTCATCCGGCTCAATCCACACAGCCGACGGGCTGTTAAAAATCACGTTCAGGAGGATTACGCATGAAGAACATCGAGACCATTCTTTCCGACTTCGGTATCACGATTCCGGAAGGAAAGGCGGCGGATCTGCGCAAGGCCGTCGCCGAAAACTACAAGACCGTGGCGGAATTCACCAAGCTGCAGGAACGCCACGACGCGCTGGACACATCGCTGAAAGACGTGCAGGGCAAGCTTGCCGCCTTTGACGGCGTGGATGTCGCAGCGCTGAAAGGTCAGATCACGACCCTGACCAATGACCTGCAGACCGAGCGGGACAACCGTAAGAAGGACGCTGCCGCCGTGAAGCTGCGCAGTACGGTAGACACGTTCCTGTCGGGAAAGCATTTCGTCAACGACATCACGCGCGAAAGCATCACGGACAAGTTGGTAACGGCTCTGGGGTCCGACGATGCGCGCGGCAAGTCGATCGACGACCTGTTTACCGGCCTTGTCACCGATCAGAACGGCAAGGAGATCCCCGGCATCCTTGTGGCCGATCCCGCCAGCAAGGCGCGCTTTTCGTCCGATCACAGCGGCATGGTGCCGCCGGCGGGGGGCGCAAAAGAATACGTAGCCCAGAAATACAAAAACAATCCATTTTTCAGGGGCTAAGACTACGAAAGGAAATGATGATCTATGTCTATCCAGTACGGTTCCCTTTACGTGGATGAGCAGTACAAGGCAACTGTTCTTCCCAACCTGTTTTATAAGACCTGGCTTGTGCCTGGCGTGACCTATCAGGACGTGATGGTCGACGGCGCCGGCGGCTGCTACTGGCACAAGCTGACCTCCACCGCCGCGTCTGTCGGCACGCCCGGCCGTGACTTCACGGACACCGCTGCCGCTGACACGCTGGTTCAGGCTGTTTTCAACAACAACCTGCAGGCATCTAAGAAGATCTACGGCGTGCAGGCCGCTGCTGTGGCGTTCCCGATTGCCGAGGAGCATCTGGCCCTTGCCACCCGCGAAGTCGCGGAGGCAAAGAATCAGTGCGCGCTGGCCTGCCTGATCTCCGAGGGCACGGCATCCACCAACACCACGAAGACCACTGCGGCCAACTTCAAGGCGCAGGTGCTGGCCGAACGCAAAGCCATGGTCAAGGCGAAAGCCAACCCCACCATCGTGCTTTGCAGCCCGGACTTCTTCGCGACGATGCTGGAGTTTGCCGGTGAGAAGTATATCCCGACGTCCAACGAAATGCTGCTCGCCGCCGCTGCCGGCGGCCAGGTAGGCAGCTTCATGGGCTTTACCTGGATCGAAGTCAACGGCTTCGCGTCGTCTGCTGATCTTGCCTACTATCCGCACGGTGGTACGAAGGCCAGCGTCACGGCGGCGAACCTCGCGAAGGTGGAATTCATCATGTACGATCCGAACGCCTTCGGTGTCGGCGATAACTTCAGCATCGTCCGCATGGTCGACTCCGAGCTGTTCGCTGGCACCAAGGCGCAGGTCGAGGAAAACGCCGCCCTGCGTGTGCTGGACGCTGCGCAGGTGCACGTGAAGTCCTACGCAAGCGCGTGATCGGCAGGTGAATCACGGTGTACGCGGATTTTGACACATACGTAAAACGGTACGGGGACGATCTGTCCCCTTTCCGCGACGAAGTGACTGCTGCCCGCTACCTGCGTGCGGCATCGCGGGAGATCGACCGCTTTACGTTCGACCGCTTCGGCGGCACGCTGCCGGAATCCACGATCGACGCCGAAAAGCTGCAGGACTGCGCGTGCGAACTGGCCGAATGCCTTTACCGCATTGACCAGGCGCGTGACAGCGCGGCTGAAACCGCAGACGTCGGCGGCGTAAAAACCGCCGGCCCTGTGGCGTCGGTGTCGTCCGGCAGCGAATCGATCACATACAAGGCGGCCGACAGCTGCTACACGACCGCCGCGAAGACCATAGCAGCGCGAGACGCGCTGGTGTTCGATGTGCTTCGGCGCTGGCTTTCCGGCGTGGCCGTGGATGGCGTCCTTGTGCTGTACGCGGGGGTGACGTGCTGATGCTGCTGCATAGCGATACGATCACGCTTTTTTCACGCGTGCGCGGCGCGCGCGGTCAGGACGATACATGGGTGCGGCACGTGCTGGCCGGTGTCAAAGTGGAAGCAAAAATCGCTATGACGCCAGGCACGACCGGCGACGTGCCTGGGCACTATGTGCTGCTGCTTGTCCCGAAAGCGGCCATTGGCGCGCTGACCTATGCGACGCCGGAAGTGTACCAGGCGGCGGATGACCGCAGCGGCATGATTGCGTTTCAGCCGGGCGACTATTTCTGCCGCGGCGAGCACGACTGGGCGGAATACGATGTGCTGTGCAAAGTCACGGAGTGCCACCGCATCACATCCTGCGCATGGTTCCGGCTGATTGCGCACTTCGAGGTGACGGCGTCGTGAGCGGCATCAAGCACTATAAGAACGTCAGCTATGTCAAGGGCCACGTCAAGGTGAACCTCCGGTTCGCCAAATACGGCCCACGATTCGCGAAGGCGCAGGAATGGCTGGGGAAGCAGGTGCTTGCGGACAGCAAGCTGTATATGCCGCTGAAAACCGGCAGTCTACAGCAGCGTTCATACGTCACAGAAGGTGGCCGGCAGGTTGTGTTCCCCGGCCCATATGCGCGGTATCTGTATATGGGTAAGGTCATGGTCGACCCGGAAACCGGTTCGCCGTGGGCGCGTAAGGGCGCTGTGAAAGTTGTAGCCGACCGCGACCTGCAGTTTGCGACCGGCGTGCCGCGCTGGGCGGAAGTCGCGCAAAACGAACACGGCAAGGAATGGGCCGCGGAGTGCAAGCGGATCATCCTGGGGGAATCAAATGGTTGACACAAAAGATTTTTCAACGATCCTGAGCGGCTTGCTGAATGACTTCCCGGCCATCGGCGCGCGGGAAATCCGGTTCGGCGAACTGGGTGACAAGTCCGGCGTCGGGATCTATCCGTCCGCTGCGGCGACGGTGATCAGCGAAACGACCGACATCATGGGCGGTGTGTACCAGAAATGCAACTATGCATTTCAGGTGGTATATCGCGCCGTGCCGCAGTCGGAAACGGACCGCATCCACATCAAGGGCTGGCTGGACAAACTGGCGCGCTGGCTGGAAAAACAACCGATCACGGCGGACGGCAGGCAGCACACACTTGCCGCGTGGCCAGACCTCGGCGATGGCCGGACGATCACTGCATTTGTACAGGTGTCGGCAGCCTATCTGGCCGGGCGCTATGCCGACGGTGTGGAAGACTGGGCCGTGTCCCTGTCGATGCGGTACGACAACAATTTTGAAAGGTGATGTATTATGCCTGAAAGTACGACTTTTAACACAACCGCGGGCCAGACGATTGCCCGCAAACTGCTGATGGCCTTCCTGAATACCGGCACATCTTCCGCACCCGTTTGGTCGATCATCGGCAAGCGCGTGGAAGACAGCAGTCAGGAATATGACTGGAACAAGGAGACCACGCAGGACATCCTGGGCAACACGTTTACCACCATGTCCGCGCCGACCATCACGCAGACCTTTGACCCGTGCAATCTGGACGCCGGCGAAACCGCGCTGACGAAGCTGTGGCAGCTGGCAATCAAGGAGCAGGATGTCGCAGCGCTGGCCGAACAGGATATGATGATCGTGCACTGCTATGCCGGCACGAAGGACACGGCGATGTTCGCCGAACGATATAGCGGCTGCGCAATCGAAGTGAAGTCGCTGGGCGGCGACAAGACAGTGGACATGCCGTTTGACGTGACCTACGGCGGCACGCGCACGGTCGGCACGGCGGCCATTGCGGACGGCGTGGCCACGTTCACGAAGGCGACGGCATAAGGGGGGTGACGGCGTGAGCAATAACATTTCTTTTGAAACCGGCCTGAAAGCGTTCACCATTAACGGCGACGCAAACCGGAAGATCTATTTTGACCCGAACGACATCGGTATCATCGACCGGCTGGAAGCGGCGGCGATGGCGATCAAGGCTAAAGCCGACGAAATGGGCACGCAGGAAAGCGATACGGACGCCCGCGCGACGATCCGCGAACTGGACGCCTACGCACGCGAACAGGTGGACGCGGCGTTCCCTTCGCCCGTCTGCGATACAGTGTTCGGCAAAGCCTACTGCGTTTCTCTCACGCCGTCCGGTTCCCTGCAAATCATTTCGTTCCTGGAAGCGGTTTCGCGCCAGATCCGGCGCGAGATGGACGCTGCGACCGCTGCCGCGCAGAAGCGTCAGGCAAAATACCTGGATAAATACAGCGGCGGTCAGCGCAGGAAGAAGCGCAGATCATGAATACCGGCCTGCCGAAGACAGCGTGTATCGGCGGCCGGTGTTTTCGTATCCGAAGCGACTTCCGCGAAATTCTGGACATCTGCGCCGCGCTGAATGACCCAGAGCTGACAGATCAGGATCGCGCCGAAGTGGCGGTCAAGATCTTTTATCCGGACTGGGATCAGATCACGGACATGGCCGCCGCGGTGAAATTCATGCTGTGGTTTTTGGATGGCGGTGTGGATCGCGGCGACCAGCGGCAGCAGCCGAAGCAGATGGACTGGGAACAGGATTTCCCGATGATCATTGCGCCGATCAACCGCGTAGCCGGGCAGGACGTGCGTGCGCTGCCGTATATGCACTGGTGGACGTTCGTCGGCTACTACATGGAGATCGGTGACTGCACATTTTCCACGATCCTGGACATCCGGCGGAAGCTGCGCAAGCACAAGAAGCTGGAAAAGTGGGAGCGCGAATACTACGACGAAAACCGGGAATTGATTGATTTCAAGTCGGCGCATCTGACCGACGACGAAGATGAATTTATTCGGCAGCTGATGACAGGGGGTGTGCGCGATGGCTGATGTTGTCGGCGATCTGGTATACGAAGCAGCGATTGATAGCGGCAAGTTTGACGCGGGGCTTGCGAAGCTGGAAAACAACGCGAAAAAGGCCGCGAACAACGTGGACAAGGCCGCACAGAAGGTCGCCACGCTGCGGCAGCAGCTGGAAGAACTGCAGGCTGTTGCCGAAAACGAAAAGAAAACCAGAAGCACCGGGACTGTGACGCAGGAAACCGGCGATGCAATCCAGAAAACGACGCAGCAGATGAAAGACGCACAACTGCAGTTGCAGGGATTGCAGGCGGACCAGGCCAAGGCAAACGACGCTATAGGCGCCTACATGCAGAAGCAGCAGTCAGCGGCTGCATCAACGTCGAAAGTGTCCGAACAAATGGGCAAATTCGCAAAGCGCATTGCCACTATCGCGAAGAAAGTTTTTATCTTTACGATGATCGCGAAGGCGCTGCGCGCCATGCGGTCTGTGCTGTTGAACACCATCAACGCAGACAAGCAAATGTCTGCGTCCCTTGCGCAGATCAGGGGCAATCTACTGACGGCCTTCGCGCCGATCTATAGTTTTGTTCTTCCCGCCATTCGGACGCTGCTGTCATGGTTGGCGAAGCTTACGGCCGTTATTTCGTCTGTATTTGGCGCAATCTTCGGTCAGATGGCATCGCAGGCACAGGCCAACGCCAAAGCGCTGTACCAGCAGGCAAGCGCCACATCCGCAGCCGGTGACGCGGCGGAAAAAGCGAAGCGGCAGCTTTCCGGGCTGGACGAAATGAACCGCTGGGAATCAAACGATAGTTCCGGCGGCGGAGGCGGTGGCGGCGGGTCTGCCGCGCCTGATTTTAGCGGCGTCAGCCAGGTCAAGCTGCCGAGCGGCTTGCAGGAAGTGCTGACGCAGGTGGGAGACGCGATCACAACGATACTTGATGCGCTAAAACGGATCTGGGAATCGCCAATCGTACAGTACGTCGTGAAAAGTACATTAGAAATGGTAATTCGGGCGGTGATTTCGGTGCTGAAAGGTGTGTCGCTGATTCTTGATGGCATTGCTGACATTTTGAATGGGAATTTGAAAGATGGGGTTAACAAAATAGCCGAAGGAATCTTTGAACTGTTTACGGCTGTCATAGTCGCTTTTGCGACCGCAGTTGCGAGATTGTTTGAATTCTGTAAACAGCTGGCCGTCAGCTTTTTTGAATGGCTTTCTGGGAAATGGACGTCCATAAAGGACTGGATCAGTAAAACGATCAGCAGTATCGATGCAGCTTTTGAGCAGCACCTCGCCAATGTGGAAGCAGGTGCCGCGGCGGCAGTGAATTGGGTCATCGAAAAATGGACGGCCGTAAAGGACTGGTTCAGGGGGCTATGGGAAAAGGTCGCCTCCGGTGCTTCATCCGCCTGGGAGGGCATCAAAAACGCGTTCAAATCCGTGCCGGAATGGTTTAAGGACAAGTTCAGCGATGCCTGGCAGAAGGTTAAGGACGTGTTTTCGACCGGCGGCCGTATCTGGTCAGGTATCAAAGAAGGCATCGAAAATACTTTCCGCACGGTCGTCAACGCCATCATTCGCGGCATGAACACGATCATTGCCGTGCCGTTCAACAAGATCAATTCCATGCTGAATACGATCCGCAATGCGCACTTCCTTGGCATTTCTCCGTTCCAGAATATGTGGGGCGTGAATCCGCTGCCGGTGCCGCAGATCCCGATGCTGGCGCGCGGCGCGGTCATCCCGGCGAACCGGCAGTTCCTTGCCGTGCTGGGCGACCAGCGCAACGGCAACAACCTAGAAGCGCCGGAATCCCTGCTGCGCCAGATCGTGCGTGAAGAAGCCGGCGGTGCCGGCAGTCGATATGAATTTATTGCCCGGTTGGATCGTCGCACGCTGTTTGATGAAGTAATCACCGAAGCAAAATTGCGGAAAGGGCAAACGGGCAAAAACCCGCTTGTAGCGGTGTAACACATGGCACAAGAATACATTAAAATTCGCAAAAGCGCGTCGGATAACTGGCTGGTACTTCCCCAGCCGGATTCCGGCGCGCTGTCGTATGATTTTGAAACGACCTACACAGAGGACAGCGGCCGCGTCCAGACAGGCACGGCCGTCGTCAGTCCACTATTCACGGTCGAGGCACTTGGCTACAGCCGAGCGGCTGTCAGCAAAACCATGCTGTCGCAGATCCTGAAGATCATCGCCAAAGGCCAGCAATTCCAGCTGCACTACTTTTCCGCCTACTATGGCGCGTGGTGTACGTCGTGGTTTTACGTCGGCAAGGGGCAGCTTGACATTGGCCGGCTGAACGAAAACAAGGAACTGTTTACGTCCCTGGAATTTAACATGGTCGGCGTCAATCCGCTGACGTGATGGGGGTGACATGATATGCGAACAGTTGAAAGCCAGATCACAAGCGTTTACCCGTCACAGACGAACTTCGTGGTCGATGTATCTTTTACGTGGGATCATGATGTCACATTTGTCTGGGGCGACGAAACCGTGACAATCAAGGCCGGCAGCTATCTGCAGGAAGGCCGGCAGTTTTTTCGCCCGGGCGGAACAAAGATCACAGCGCAGACATCATCCGGCAGTTACCCGGTCGGACTTTCGGTGTGCAAATGTGCGACGATCGAAATGTACGACATTGGGTGGTCAAACGCCGACTACTGGTCATTGTACGAAGGGGCCACGGCGCACCTGAAAGCGGCGATCACTATTGACGGCGTTGAACGCATGGTGGACATGGGCAGCTTCAAGGTCTACGAAGTGGAAACCGTGCACGAAGTTACCACGCTGACCTGTTACGACGCCATGAAGGCGGCAGACGTGCTGTGCCCGGCGGCGATGCAGGGCGAACACAGCTATCCGGAACTGTGGCAACTGGCGGCGCAGCAACTTGGTCTGACGGCTGGCCCGCTGGATTTGCAGTATAACGCGCTGGCGACCGTGGATGCGAAGCACACCATCCGGCAAGTGATCGAAGCAATCGTGCTGGCCTGCGGCGGCAACGCTGTTGTATCAGGAAATACGCTGTTTGCACGGCTTGTGCCGTCGGCAGCGGACGTTACGCTAGCGCAGTGGATCAACCCCGTAGAAGTGGCAAAAACGCCGGTCGAAGTCACCGGCGTGCGCGTGAAAAAGACGCTTGCTGACGATGGACAAGAACACACATACTTTTCCGGTTCCGGCGGCTATGTCATTGAATTGAACGACGACAACCTGTGGCTGGGTATCGAAGGGCCGGTTGGGTCAGTCACCGTTGCGGCCGAAGCTGTTGCCGAGTCGCTGTACGCGCAGCTGAAAGAAAAGCCAGTATATAAATTTTCTGGCGATCTTCCGTCTGATCCGCGCCTTGACATTTTCGACAAGGTCATCGTCAAGGACATCAACGGCCGGGAATACCCGTCAATCATCACGGATTACACGTTCGTGTTTTCCGGAAAAACGGCGGTTGGCAACAGCGTCGAATCCAGTAGTAGCTACAATACATCCGATAGCGGTCCTTCCGGATCGTCGCCTTCCGGCGGCGGTGGGAATACGATCGATGTTGACAGCGCGCTATCCACAACAAGCACCAATCCTGTCCAAAACAAAGTTATCACTGCCGCACTGGCCGGTAAGGCCAGCACAGCAGCGGCCACACAGTCAGCGGCTGGCCTGATGTCTGCCGCAGACAAGACCAAGCTGGACGGCCTGACTGCCATGACGGCCGACGAGATGCGCGCAATCTGGGACGCGAATTGAAAGGACTGATAGTATGGACGAACCCACATATTTAGGGCCGACCGCGGCCGCGGAACTTGCTGCGCTGGCAAAGGCGGAGCTGGGCAAAAAGGCTGGAAAGGACATCGCTACGGCCGAAGCTGACGGCCTGATGTCCGCCACGGACAAGGTCAAACTGGACGGCGTGGAGGACGGCGCGACCAAGACCATCGTCGACGACGCCATGTCTGAAACATCCACCAACCCCGTGCAGAACAAGGTGGTCATGAAGTACATCAACAGCCGCGGCTCTCTGCCGCCGGTCAGCGATAAAAACGATACGATGCTGATTCAAGTCGTGCACGGGGCCTATGCGCTGCGCACCAAAGAATCCATCTTCCCGGTCGACGACGCGCTGGACACCGAGTCCAAAAACGCCGTGGAAAACTGCGTGATCGCGCGCCGTTTTGAGATGCTGAGCGAGGTCACGCTGCCTGCGACCAGCGAGCGCGACGGTCTGATGTCCAAGGACGACAAAGCCAAGCTGGACGATGTTGAGACTGGGGCGAACAAGACAGTTGTGGACGCAACGCTGGACGCCGGGTCTGCTAACCCCGTGCAGAACAAGGCCGTCAAGGACGCGCTGGATAACAAAGCGGACAAGACGGCGTTGGATAATAAGGCGGATACCACCGTTGCTACGGCCAGTGCAAATGGCCTGATGTCCGCTGCCGATAAGAAAAAATTGGACAGTGTGTACGACGTTGTCGCTACATCCACGGATGGAGAGACATTTGACATTACACCTGCACAGTTGCATGAAAAACTGAAAGGTGTTCCAACCACCTGCGCGATCAAGGTTGTGGATACAATCATCCCGTTGTATCGAGTGCAATTGCCGGGTGATGGGAGCACCAAGTATATTTTCCAAATCACAAAGGACAATGGTTGGAACCCAAATACAAGACTGTCGTATACTGCATCGGTTGGCGGTACATCTTTGGGTGCAAAATGGGTAAAGTCCGAATATGATTTGCTTGCAATAACCCCCAGCGCCCTGAAATTCACCGGTGCTGCCAACGCGCAGTTTGACGGTTCAAAAGATGTGACTATAGACATCCCGACAGGAGAAGGTTCTGTTCGGTATGATGAAACGCAAAAACTGACATCCGACCAGAAGCTTAGAGCGCGTCAAAATATCGGCGCGCTTCGCGAAAAATGGCCGTATATCTACGATGGGATAACACTGCTGCCGCGCAATGCCGACGGTGTCCAAACGATCAACATCACGCCGACAGCCGAAAACAACGCTTACGCGCTGGTGCTGGACGGTGGCCCGGAAAATGTATTTGTTCTGCTGGCCGGGCTGGAAACCCCGACCGACGCGCAGACGGATGCCGCCGCGACAGTGGAATACGTAAAGGCGAAAATCGCGGCGCTGGAAGCGAGCGGCGGCATCGACATAGATGATGCGCTGTCCGCCACGTCTACCAACCCCGTCCAAAACAAGGTCATCACATCTGCGCTGACAGGGAAAGCTGGGACGGCAGTGGCAACGGAAGGCGCGAACGGTCTGATGTCCAGGGCGGATAAAACTAAGTTGGATGGCATCGAGGCGGGGGCAAACAAAACCATCGTGGACGCGACGCTGGATGCGTCCAGCACGAACCCGGTGCAGAATAAAGCTGTCAAGGCAGCGATTGACGCCAAGGCCGACAAGACCGCGTTGGATGCAAAGGCGGACAAGACTGCACTTGACGCCAAAATGGACAAGTCTGGCGGCACTTTTACCGGCAACGTCTACGGCAAGTATTTTTGCGGTACATGGCTACAGTCCAATGCCGCTAGCGATCTGGGACGTACACCGGGCAAGATCGCCGTGCTGGACGGCAGCGGCTGGGTATACTATCGCACGCCCGCCGAACTGTTTGGCGATCTTGGGATTGCCAACGCAATCAAGTCCTACGTTGATACTGCAATCGTAGCAGCAATCAACAGCAGCTATTAAGGTGGTGAAACGATATGCCTACTAATGTGACACTTACAAATCAAGTAGCGAATAGCGGGAAAGGTTGGTTTCCGGCCACGCGTGGAAACTGCTCGTGGCAGTTGTCTAGCATCACGCCGGGCGACGGGGCGGCATCCAGTATCAAGATTATCCCTTCCGGCGCGGGCGAGGTAACACTGACGTCGGCGTCGCACGCCATGGTCGCGTCGCACAAATACTATGTCACATTTAAGATCCGATTTGAGGCTGCGGTCACGGGAACCTGCGACTGGTACTGGCCGGTTGCCGAGCCTTGCGCAGCGCAAAACATGGCTTTTAACGCTGCTGCTGGCGCGTGGACGCGCTTGTCGGCGGTGTTTGATCGCACCAGCTTTGCGGACGGGTCATATCCTTGCCGCTTTGACTACAACAACAACGACGGCGGCAACAAAACGTTTTGGTTCACAAGTTGTATGCTGATCGACTTGACAGCCGCCTTTGGTGCTGGTTTGGAGCCGAGCAAGGATTGGATGGACAAGCACGTGACGGCATTTGCGGATTCGCAGAAAGTTCAGTACATAGAAAACCTTGGCGAGTTGTTTGTCGACATCGCAAGCGCAATCCGTACCAAGAGCGGTCAGTCAGGTAAGATCATGGCCTGTGACTTTGCAGACCGCATCCGCGCGCTGTGACGGGAGGCCATCATATGACAATCACATATCAAAAGAGGTTACATCATGATTAACATCATCGAAGCGTACGTAACGCAAAACCCACTGTATCAGCAGTATACAAGAATCCCGGTGCGCAAGCTGGTGCTGCACAGCGTGGGCTGCCCGCAGCCGAGCGCTGCCGTATTTGCGCGGCAGTGGCAGACGGCGCGGTACTTTGCGCACGCTGTGCTGCAGGCGGACGGCACGGTGTATCAGGTCGCGCCGTGGGATTGCCGACTGATGCACGTCGGCGCAGCGAACGCATACAGCGTCGGCGTGGAGATGACTGAGCCGGACTGCATCCGCTACATCGGCGGCGCGTCATTTGTGTGCTCCGACTGGAAGCGGGCAATCGCGCAGGTGACCGGCACGTACAACACGGCGGTCGCGCTGTTTGCGCAGCTCTGCACGCAGTTTGGGCTTGACCCACGCAGCGACATCATCTCGCACGCGGAGGCGAGCGCGATGGGCATTGGCACGGATCACGCAGATCCGGAGCACCTGTGGCGGCAGCTCGGCAGGGGCTACACGATGGACGGCTTTCGGCGCGACGTCGCCGAGGCAATGAACGAAAATGACGACAAGGAGGATGATGACATGATTAGGTATACCACGATTGATGACGTGCCTGGCTGGGCACGCAGCACGATCAAAGAGATGATGGACGCAGGTCTGATCGCCGGTACGGGCGACGGCAGACTCGATCTGAGCGATGATATGCTGCGGATGCTGTATATCATGTGGCATATGCGCGATACGCGCTATGGTCGCATCGTAGATGGCAAAGTGATGGACGTGCCCGCGTGGGCGCAGGACACTGTGCAAAAGCTTGTCGATGACGGTGTGCTTGCTGGCGTGGGCGATGGCAAGCTGGACCTGTCCATGGACATGCTGCGCACGCTGGTGATTGCGGCGAACATGGATAAATAAAAATGGAGGAATACATATGAATGCACCGAGTAAAGCAATGGAGCTGAAGGCAGCCATCTCGGCCGTGCTGGCCGGCATGACGGCGTTCTGGGGGTGGACAGGCTGGCTTGTGGTGATCTGGCTGGTTGCAATGGTCCTGGACTATGCGACCGGCTCGTGGGCAGCGTTGTCGACAGGAACGTGGGACAGCGCAGTCGCGCGTGCGGGGCTGTGGCACAAGCTGGGCAGCATCGTGGCCATGCTCGTGGCACTACTGCTGGATGTGGCGCTCGCAGAAATCGTGAATTATGGCGACCTGGGGTTTGAGCTGCCGTTTGAGTACAAGTCGGCGTTTCTGCCGCTGGTGGCTATCTGGTACATTGTAACGGAACTGGGCAGCATCATCGAAAACGCGGCGCGGTTGGGCGCACCGGTGCCGAAGTTTCTGATCAGCAGCTTGAAAAAGCTGAAAGAAAAAGCGGACGAAGATAAATAAAGCAATGGCGCTGCCTTAACTGGCAGCGCCATTTTCTTTATCTGTGAAGTTGTTTTTGACCTTGAATTTTGACAACACTTTTGACAACAGTTTGCGTCTCAAAATGTTCCGGAGCGCGCCGAAAGAAAAACGAAGAAACCATTGAAAAATCAAGGTTTTCTTGAAATTTCAATGGTTTCCTTTTGGTGCTCCAGCG
>ERZ773146.369-NODE-369-length-32167-cov-7.550199_pt1 | contig 32167 bp, 34 predicted proteins | sample MGYA00580847_ERZ773146 | MGnify/ENA primary metagenome ERZ773146 (study PRJEB29015, sample SAMEA2737830) | human gut metagenome | biome: human gut; feature: human-associated habitat; material: faeces | place: China | collected 2012 ...
GGCCGGGGCGGTCGCGCCGGCTGCCTCGGGGCCGCGCGCGCCTCCCTTGGGGGCGCCGAGGGCGGTCGCCGCCTTGCGGCTGCCCCGGGCGGCTTTCTTCGCCTTCCTCTGCCGCAGCCTTCCCGCGGCCTTCTTGGCCGCACGCCCCGCGTCGTACATGCCCGAGGCGCCCTCGAGCTCCTCCGAGTCGTCGAGTTGGGAGACTGCCTCCCGGGCGATCGCCAGCCTCGCCGCATCGACGCGCGAGCGCATCGCTGCCGTCGCGCGCCGGTCTTCGGCGGGTTGGGACAATTTGTCCCCGAGCCCGCCTTCCGTCGCGTCGGGCTTGGAAGGGCGCCCCTTCGCCGCTGCGGCGGGGCCTCCCGCCTCGTCGAGCGGGCCGGCGCCCTCCGAGACGTTTCCCAGGGCGTCGCGCTCGGTCTCCGCGACGTCGCCCGCGGTGAGCACGCCGCGGCGCCGCGCCCCGACCACCTCGAGCATCCCGCCGCCCTCGCTCGGGCCGGCCATTCCTATTCCTCCGCCTCTCGCGCCGCCCGGCGCATCTCGCGCTCGGCGACCTCTGCGGGCTTGGTGTTCCACAGGTCGTAGAGCGAGCCTTTCGGGAAGTCGTCGGTGATGGGCACGCGGATCCCGGCGCTGATGAGCAGGCCCTCGCCGGGCTTGACGGCGTCGCCGATGTAGCCGCGCTCCGTGGCGGAGAGCTGGAGCATCTCCGCCCATGCGTCGAGGTCGGCGGTGGACTGCTTGTGCAGCAGGAAGAACTCGGAGTTGAGCACCATGTCGCGGGCCTCGGCGTTGGCCAGCATGTGGCTCGTGTTCTGGCTGATGCCGGTGCAGATGAGGCCGAACTTGCGCCCCTCGCGCCACAGGCGGGCGAAGTACTCGACCACCGTCGGGTGCGCGAAGAGGCTCTGCACCTCGTCGATGTAGAGCCAGGTGTAGTTGGGGCGCGGCGGCGTGACCATCACGCGGTTGCGCACCATCTCGAGCGCCGTGATCATGCCGAACACGCGCATGTTCTGGCCGAGGCCGTGCATGTCGATGTTGGTGATGCGGTTGTCGAGCGCCACGTTGCTCTGGCCGTTGAAGAAGGAGAACGCGCCCTTCACGTAGCGCTCGTAGCGCAGCGCGATGTCGGCGGCCTCGGGCTCGGGCTGAGCGAGCAGCGCCGCGTGGAAGTCGCCGAGCGTGGGCAGGCGGCCGTCCCTCGCGCACTCCCGGTACGCCTCGCCGACGCAGCGGGCGATGATCGAGCGGTCGCGCTCCGGCAGGCCCTCGCGGCCCTCGGCCATGAGCGCGCTCGAGAGCGCGAGCACCGCGTCGGTCTTGTACGCGAGCTTGGCGGCGTCGGCGCGGTCCGCGACGTCGGCGGTGTCGAGGGGGTTGAGCACCGCCGAGCATCCCGGGGCGAGCTCGACGTTCGCGCCGCCGAGCGCGCCGACGAGGTTGCCGTACTCGCCGGCCGGGTCGAAGATCACGACCTCGTCCTCGGGGTGCGCGAGCACGATGTTGGTTATCTCGCGCTTCACCGAGAAGCTCTTGCCCGAGCCGGGCTTGCCGCACACGAAGCCCATGGGGCTCGCCAGGCGCTTGCGGTCGCACAGCACCAGGTTCCCGCTCTCCTTGGACTGCCCGTAGTAGCCTCCGCCCGCCTCGTCGAGGCTCTGGCTGGCGAAGGGCATCTGCATGGCCACCTGCCCCGTGGTGAGGTAGCGGCTCACGGTGACGTGGTTGTCCCCGAGCGGGAGCACCGAGTTGAGAGCCTGGCGCTGCCGGAAGTGGAGCGGCTCGAGGCCGATCGTGCAGCCCTGCGCGACGCTCGTCACCTGCTGGACGCGGCGGTCGAGCTCCTCGAGGCTGTCGGCCCAGGTGTAGACGAGGCCCGTGTAGACGAACAGGCGCTCGGACTTGTTGCGCAGGAAGTCGAGCAGCTCCTCGGCCTCCTCCTTCGAGAAGCGCAGCTCGGGCGGCAGGATCTGGTAGTCGTAGCCCTTCTTCACGGCGCTCATCTGCTCGTCGATGATCTCCTTGTCCATCCAGTCGATCTGGCGCTTCACGAGCGCGAGCGCCTCGCTCTGCGCGATGGGCTGCACGTGCAGCGTCACGTTGAGCGGCAGCGGCAGGTCGATGATGGAGGCGAGGTAGGTCTCCTCGATGACCGACCCGAAGCTGCGCACCGCGAGCACCGCGCCGTAGCGCCCGTCGCTGCAGAAGCAGTCGGACCTGCCCTCGGGCTTGAAGTCGAGCGTGGAGGGCATGACGAAGTCCTTCGTGCGCGCGCCCGACGTCGGGGACAATTTGTCCCAGGAGAACTCGAAGCGCGACCCCGGGCGCAGCTGCCCCTGCAAAAGCTCGAGCCTCTCGGCGCCGTCGAGGGCGCGCGACGAGCAGCGTATGCGCGCGAGCGTCTGCTCCACGTCGCCCCGGATGCGCGCGAGCTTGGGCACCGCGGCGTCGACGTCGTCGGCGCCCACGGCGTAGGTCAGGTAGCGGTGGCGCACGAGGTTCGAGACGCCCTCGCGCATCTTGTCGTTGAGGATCCGGTTGTACTCTTCGGCGAGCCCGGCGGTGGCGCGCTCCCCGGGCTCGAAGAAGACCTTGCGGCCGACCTCGTCGGCGGGGATGGGCGCGTTCACTACCTGGAGCTGCACGTGGGAGTCCGCCGGGAAGTAGTTGAACAGCGAGCTCATCACGGTGAAGGCCGTCTCGCGCGCCTCCTTGCGCGCGGACTGGTAGCTGATGTCGGAGAACTCGACCGTCTGGCTGAACACCCCGGGCATCACCTGGGCGATGCCGTCCCTGTACATGGCGTCGTAGCCGACGTAGGCGGCCATCTCGCGCGAGCGGTCGCGCTCCCGGCGGCGCCTCTGCCGCTCGGCCTCCGCGCCCTTCGAGGCGTCCTTGCGCCCGCCCGTGCCGCCGAGGAGCAGCCCGAGGGTGCTCGGGCGCTTCGGCCTATTCTCCTTGTTGCTTCTTGCTCGGCTCATAGAGCTCGGCTCCTTTCTTCCTTGCCCTGCGCCTCGCGCGACGTCCCGGGCGGCCCGGGCGCGGCGAGCCCTCGGGGAGGCTCCCGGCGAGGCAGGGCTCGTACGCGAGCAGCTGCGGGGTGAGCTCGTGTGCCGCCAGGAGAGGCAGCAGCTCCTCGGCGCGCATGCCGAAGGGCCGCCAGAACCCGGCGAGCCAGAACGGCATGCTGCAGAGCATGATCGGGAAGGCCGCGTCCGCGACGTCGGCGTGCAGGCCCAGGTGGACGAAGGCCGCCGCCCCGACCGCGCTGCCGAAGCCGAGCGACACGCATGCGAGCGTGCGCAGGCTCATCTTCCCGACGATCTTCTCCTCGTACTCGCCGATGTCCTTCTGCACCGGTATCCGGAGCGCCATCCGCGACGCCCCCTATGCCGGCAGCCAGGACGTGTCCAGCTGCCCGAAGTAGACCGACGCGGCGATGATGATCGCGCCGCCGGCGATGGTGGAAATGGCGGTCGCGATCTGCGGGCCGCCCTGCTGCTCCCTGATGGCCAGGCCGAGCGAGACCGCTCCCCACACGACCAGGAAGCCGCCGAGGAAGGTCACGCAGCCCGACACGAGCTTGATGACGTTTGCGAGCATGCTGCTCTCCTTTGCTTTCGGTTGACGATGTTCCTTGCTGCTCCTCCCCCGCGGCGGGGGAGGCCCGCGCCCGCCGCGGCCCCGTCACGAGGCGCCGTCCTTCCGCCTGCGGTACTCCGCGAAGTCGAACGGGCCTTGGCGCGCGGCCTCCTCGAGCAGGCGCGAGCGCGGGTGGCGCTCGAGCCGGTACTTCCGGTCCATGAGCGGCATGCACCCGTTCACGAGCACGAGCGCGTCCTCGCGCGGCATGCGCGCCACCTCGGCGGGCTGTATGAGGTCGCGCTCGGAGATGCCGCGGTTCACGGTCCGGGTCCAGCCGGCGCCCCGCGAGTCGCTCTGCGTCTCGCTCGCCACCGTCTGCTTGCCGGCCATCTTGCTGATCTCCTCGTTGGTCTCGTTCGCCTTGCCGCCCAGGTAGAGCAGCGTGTCGCAGGCGTTCACGATGGTCTCGGCGTTGTTGTCGCCGTAGGTCTCCTTCAGCTGCGAGAGAGACTGGGCGATCATCGAGACGGCGATGTTCCGGCTGCGGGTGACGGCGATGGTCCGCTCGAAGTCGGGTATGCGCCCGATGTTGGCGAACTCGTCGAAGACGAAGTGCACCGTCGTGGGCAGCGAGCCGCCGTGCGCCTCGAGCGCCTCGGCGCAGAGCGCGCTCACGGCCGTGTCCATGAGCAGGGCGAACAGGAAGTCGAAGGTCGAGTCGGTGTCGCTCATGGACGCGAAGAGCGCGATCTTGGCGCCCTCGTCGCCCATGTGGGCGAGGTCGAGCTCGTCTTTGGAGGTGAGGTCGCGCACGGCGCGGATGGAAAGCGGCTTCAGGCGGACGTTGCAGCTCGAGAGCATCGACTTCATGGTGTCGCCGGCGGCCACGCGGAACTCGCGGTAGCTCGCGAGCGCGAAGTCGTCGGGGGGCGCGGGCTCGCGGACCTTGGCCCACTCCCACGCGCCGTCCTCCTCGGCGAAGCCGCGCAGCGAGCCGCCCTCCGCCGAGGCGCCGCCGCGCCTCACGTAGCGCTCGCCGGTCTCCAGCTCGCGGAACACCATGTCGAGCGGGCTCATGTAGCCCGGGTCGTCGCGGGCGTCGGCGAGCGAGAGCAGCGTGAGCAGCCCGTCGAGGTTTCGGTCGGCAGGCTCGCAGTGCATGACGAGGTAGGCCGTGAGCGCGGTGTAGACCAGGCGCTCGGCCTTCTCCCAGTAGGGGTCGCCCTTGTGGTCGGCCTCGCCCTCGGTGTTGGCGACGATGCCGCGGGCGAAGCGGATGACGCCCGCCTCGTCGCGTATGTAGGCTATGGGGTTGAAGCGCATGGAGCGCGTGAAGTCGATGGTGTCGAACGCGCGGATCTCGTAGCCGAGCTCCGCCAGCGCGCCGCCCATCTCGCGGATGAGCGTGCCCTTCGGGTCGGTCACGAAGAAGCTGGCGTTGGCCTGCAGGAGGTTCGGCTTGACGTAGTAGCGCGTCTTGCCGGTGCCGGGTCCTCCCACAACGAGCACGTTGTCGTTGGTGTCGGTGGAGAGGTCGAACCTGCGGCTCACGAGGCGGATGCGCGCGTTGTCGGTGAGGATGATGTTGTTGTCGGGGTCCTTGGGGTCGCCGAAGGGCGCGATGTCCTTGCGCGTGGCCCACCTGGAGCTACCGTGCTCCTCGCCGTCGCGCCGGGCCCCCTTGGTCCCCAGTGAGCGGGCCCAGGCGAGGAGCGCGCCGCACGCGCAGGCGGTCCCGGCGCACAGGGGAAGCGCCTCCGCGGAGAAGACGCGTCCCGCGCGGAGCGCCGCGGGGATCGCCGCCATGGCGGCCTCCGGGTCGAGGATCGGGTTCGCGCCCGACGCCGCGATTGCCGCGGCCGCGAAGTCTCCCGCGGCGAACGCCGCCGCGGCCAGCGCGGCCGTCGCCTGCCACCTCATCTCTCGGGCCCCTCGATCTGGCGCGGGCCGCGGTCCCGGCCGAGACCCTGGCTGTGGGCCCTCGACGCCTCGCGCACACGCTCGGCGCGCTCGGCCAGCCGCTCGGGCGCCTTGCGCCTCTCGGCTATCTCGGAGAGCCGCTCCCTTGCGCGCTCGGCGGCCTTTCCCGTCTCTTGCTCGAGCTGGCGGAAGGCCTCGTCGACCTCGGGCGCGTCCTCCACCTTGAAGAGCAGCCAGTCGCGGCCCTCGCCGGGGATGATGTGGTGCTCGACCGACGCGGCGCGCAGCTTGCCGGAGACGACCTCCTTGATCGTCGCGTACTCGGGAAGCCCCGAGAGCTCCTCGAGGCTGAGCTTCGCGTAGGTCGGCACGCCGTCGGCCGCGATGGCCTCGGCGCGCCCGCCGGCGATGGTCCCGCGGATTCCCGCGAGGCGCTCGGAGAGCTCCCTCGCGCTGCGCGCCATTGCCTCGGCGCCGGCCTCCTGGCCGATCCTCAGCATCCAGTCGAGCAGCTTGCCGCCCGCCTCGTCCCCGTAGTCGCTCGCCATCCCGCGCCTCCCTTCCAGTCGAGATGAAAAGGGGGCGCCTTAGCGCCCCGGTCGTCCCTATTCGGCCCCGACGGCCCTCTCGCGCGCCATTGGGGCGCGGGCTTCCTGCCCGGCGTGCGCGCGGCTCGCCTCGCGGGCGGACGCGGCGCGCTGCGCCAGCGGCTCGGGAGCCTTCTCGTGCAGATGGGCCCACTCGCCGCTGCGGCACTGCTCCGGCGTCGCCTCGCACATGTCGCGCATGGCGCGCTCGAACCGCTCGGGCTCCTGGGCGATGGCGCCGAAGCTCCAGCTCTCGAAGCCGGTCCACGCGTCGCCGTCGCGCTTGAGCGTCCACCACTCGTCGCCGCCGTTCACCTGCTGGATGAACGCGAGGTCGCGGTAGCAGAACCCCTGGCGTATGGCCCAGTTGCCCGAGCCGAGCGCCTCGCGGAGCCTGTCGACGCTGTCCGTGCGGGAGAACTCGTAGGGGTACTCCTCGAGGAACGGGTCGTCCTGCCAGTCGAAGCCGCCGACCTTGAGCCAGCCGTTCTCCTGGCACTTCTCCACGAGCCCGTCGTGCTCGCGGCCGGTTATCCTCTCGAAGCCGTCCATGGGCCCTCCGCCTTTCGTTTGTTGCTTGGCGGGCGGCGTCCTCGCGATGGGGGCACGGTGCGAGTCGGAGCAGGCGTGCGTGCCGGCGCGTCGGCGCCGCCCAAGACGTGTATAGCGATTTCGATTGCGGCGGCGACCGGGGCCGCCCGCGACGGGTCGAGCTGGGTCGAGCCGTCCGCGCCTCCACGGGAAACGCACAAGCTAGCCGAGCCGGCGCCTGTCCCTTCCGCCCAGGTAGACGGGCCTGCAGGTCTGGAAAATCCTGCTCGCGATCGCCTCTGCCGTTACGCGCTCGCCGCGCCTCGCGAGCCTGTCCGCCAGCGCGCCCGGCGCGTAGTTCGACGTGACGATGGTCGGGCGCATGTCCTCGTAGCGCGCGTCGAGCACGCTGAACACGGTGCCGACGGACCATTCCGTCGCGTCCTCCTTGCCGAGGTCGTCGAGCACGAGGACGTCGCACTTGGCGTATCGCGCGACGGCGGCCTCGGTGCCGCCCTCGTCGAACGTGGCCTTCACGCGCTCGAGCATGCCCTTGGCCGTCGTGAAGGCGACGTCGTAGCCGGCCTCGGCGAACAGCCTGGCCATGGCGGAGGCGGCGTGCGTCTTGCCGGCGCCGACGCCCCCGTGTATGTAGAGCCCGGCGCCCCCGTTGCCCGCGAACGAGGCGATGTACTCGGCGAACTCGGTGCGGTCGGCCTCGGCGGCCCAGTAGCGCCTGGGGATGCCCGCGCGCGAGAGCGCCTTCTCCCGGCGGGCGGCCTCCTCCTTGGCGGCGAGGGCCGCGCGCCTTCGCGCCTCGGACTCCCGCTCGCTGGCTGCGCCCTCGCACGGGCAGGGGGCGGCGGAGACCCAGGCGACCCTGCCCGCCAGCGCCGCGCCGAGCGGATCGAGGGCGGCGCCGCAGTGCGGGCACGTCCTCGGCTCCGGCTCGTCGAAGGAGAGCCCGGCCGCCCGGGCCTGCTCCAGGGTGATGAGTCCCGCTCGGTCCATCGGGCGCCCCTTCCTTATCTTCTGAAGTCCTTGTTGTCCCTTTTGCTTATTGGGTGGCATATCGTCAGGGGTTTCCCTGTCATCTCGTCAGGGGTTCGGGCTGCGAACCCTGACGGTTCGTCATCCTTGTTCGCGGCGAACCCTGTCATTTCGTCACCCTTTCGCGCCGGGAACCCTGACGAACCGTCAGGGGTTGCCAGCGCTCCGGGCGGCAGCCTCTCGCGCACGATGCGGTACCGCTTGGTGGCGTGCCCGCGCGCCGGGGCGTGCACGCCGCATTCCTCGATGAGGCCCCGGTCGAGCAGGTCGCGGATGGCGCGGCGGACGCTGCGCTCCTGCACGTTGAGGAATCGTGCCAGGCCACCCTTGCTCTCGAAGTAGCCGCACCCGGCGTCGCAGAAGCCGAAGATGCGCGCGTAGACGAGCAGGGGAAGGCCGGAGAGGCCCAGGTCCGCCATCATGAAGTGCCGCACCGCCGTGAACTCGCGCGGGGAGGGGCCGTCGCGCCCCCTCGGGCCTGTGGCCGCCATCGGCGCTAATCCCTTCTGGGCGAGCCGACGACGCTGTTGCGCTCGACCCATGCGACGAGCTCGTCGTGCAGAACGATGCCGTCGCGCGTCTTGCCGCCGATGTAGCGGATCGGGAACGGGTCGTCGGGGTCCTTGGCGAGCCGGTACATGGCGTCGCGGCTGATGCGCAGCATCGCGCACGCCTCGTCGGCGCCGAATATCGCGTTGGTCGATGCGATGAGCCTCACCTGGCTCCTGCTAATGCTCTTGGTCATGGTCGCCCTCGAGCTCCTTTCGTCTCGAGGCTCCCTCGCGTGCCCGGCCGCGGGCGGCTCCCGGGGCGGTCGCCGCCGTCATTTCCTGCCGCTCCTCGACTCGATGTAGGCGTCCACCGACGCCCTCGACACCAGGAGCTTCCTTCCGAGCCTGTACGAGTCGATCTCTCCCGACCAGATGAGGTCGTACGCCTTGTTTCGGCTCGCCCTCATGTACTCCTGCATCTCGATCACCGTCATCCATTCGCCGCGATCTTGGCTTCCCTCGGGCGCGGCGCATTCGGCTGTGCGTGCCATGGTTCCTCCAATCTTCCCGTGCGGCACCGCGCGAGGACACCGCACGACACCGTGTGCCTTTTCGTCTGCGCGACGATTGAACCGCCTGATGGCGATTAGTGAACACGGCAGGAGCGGAGACGGGTCGAGGTGGGTCGAGCTGGCCGGGCCTTCACGAAACGGCCATGAACCGCACGCCTTAGCAGGCAGCTAAGTCCCTGAAAAGTAAAAGGCGCCCATGCGGGCGCCTGCCTAGTAGCTGGAGTTGTTCGGTTGTGGTCGGAATGCTCGTCTTCCGCGGTGCTGTCGTCCGGGGTCCGGCATCTGTCGTTCGCCTCTTCTGTCGTGTTTGGTGTTGCGTGTTCTGCGAGTGGCTTTGCGCAGGTTTTTTCAGCCCGTTGTCCCAGGTGCACACGGGTAAATGGTACCCATCCGTTGGGACGCGGCCTATTGAAAGAGGTGATTGTGCGACAATGAGATAGACGAGCGGCAGCTCGTCGGCTCCCGAGATAGGCCGCGAAACGTCTGTAGGAGTCCTCTGACAGGCAGTGCTCTATGCGGCAGGCCTCCGCCGAGGCGGTCTCGGCGTCCACGCCTGACTCGACGAGCAGCCGCTCGAAGAAGCGATGACGTTCGAGCGTCGCCGACGCGGCGCGCTCGCCCTCCTCTGTAAGGCGCACGTCATGGCCGAACATGCGGACGAGGACGGCAGCGCCGAGGTCCGAGAGCGCCTTGGTGACGCCCATACGCTCCGCGATGTCGACATCGCGGCAGAACCCGCGCTCGGTGCGGATGACGAGGATTGCCTCGTCATCCGCGTCTGCTCATCTGCCCGTCAGAACATTGTCGGCACCGCTCCCGTCGGCGGGAGCGGTCCACGACGAGCTTTCCTGCTGGAGCCTCCACAGCCTCGCGTACAGTCCGTCTTCGGCAAGCAGCGTCTTGTGGTTCCCCTCCTCCGCCACGTGCCCGTCGTCGAGAACGACGATCTTATCCGCATTGGCGACGGTTCTCATTCGATGGGCGATGACGACTACCGTTTTGCCTGCGCACAGGGTTCCGACCGCTCTCTGGATAAGCGTCTCGTTCTCGGGGTCGAGCGAGGCGGTCGCCTCGTCGAGGAGCACCACGGGCGCGTCTTTCAGAAGGGCCCTCGCAATGGAGAGGCGCTGACGCTCCCCGCCCGAGAGAGAGGCGCCGTTCTCGCCCAGCATCGTGTCGAACCCCTGGGGAAGCTTCTCGATGAACTCCAGGCAGTGCGCCGTCCTTGCAGCCTCGGCCACCTCTTCGTCAGAAGCTCCCTCGCGACCAATCCGGATGTTGTTCGCGACCGTGTCGTCGAAAAGAATCACGTCCTGGAAGACTATGGAGACGTGCGCGAGCCACGATTCCTCGGAGAACCCGGCGATGTCCTTGCCCGAGCAGAGGATCCTGCCGCTGTCAGGCTCCCAGAATTTCGCCGCCAGCTGGGCGCAGGTCGACTTGCCCGAGCCGCTCGGCCCGACAAGGGCGGTGACTTTTCCTTCCTGCGCGTCGAAGCTGATGCCGTGGAGGACTTCCTCGTCGCCGTACCCGAACCGGACGTTTTGGAAAGACAGGCTATGGCCGGAGACATCCGCCGGGGCAGAGCCCTTCGCTTCAGGCTCGTCCATGACCGCCTTGATCCGGGCTGTCTTGGTCGACAGGTTGAGAAGGTTGGGCAGCTGGGACACAAGGGCGAGAATGGGGCTGTACACACGCGAAACGATGAGCAGGAACATGAGCAGAACCATGAAGTCAACGCCGCCGGAAGCGAGAAGCATCGCGCCGGCGCAGGCGGTCAGCCCGACTCCAGAGCGAAGGATGGCGCTCGCAAGGGAGACGGAGACGTCGACGGCGAGCTCGACCCGCACGTCAACCCTCTTGAGCTCGAGCATCGCCTGCTCCATGGCGGCGGAGTCCTTGCCCACCGCCCTGCAGGCCCTTATGTCCTTGATGCCCTCGAGGTAGTCCTGCACGCGCGCCAGCGCATCCAGGCGGACGCGGTTCTGCCTTTCGAAAAGGCGCGACTGATGGCGTCGGCTCAAGGCGATGACCCCCGCCGAAAGCGGAAGCGTGACCATAACGCAGCAGGCGAGCCTCCAATCGAAGAATGCCAACATCACGCAGATGACCACGGTCGACACGATTCCAGCGATGAGCTGCGGGAGCGTCGAGGAGAGCATGGACTCCTGTGCCGTCACGTCCCCCATGATGCGGTCGGCAACGTCGGTCGTGTCCCGGCGGTTGAAGAAGCTCATGGGCAGCTTCCTCAGGTGGTCGGCGAGGCGCAGGCGGGTGCCTTCGGACTCGGTGTACGCGGCCACGTAGGTTTTCTCGTAGTCGTTTCTCGAAGCGACGAAGACCACCGCCATCCCCGCAAGCCCCACGGCGAAGATAGCCCAGAGCGTGGCGGCGTCGAACGGCTCGCCCGCAAGGGTCCCCACGAGAGCCGCGAACGCCGCGACCGTGCAGACGAAGGGGATCATGAGCGCCAGATCGCTCAAGGTGCACGCGAGGGCCGAGCGCTTGAGTCCGGCGTAGCCCTCGCCGGAAAGGTTGAACGCCCTCTGAAGCCATGGCGCCCTGCCGTTCGACGGCTTGCCGGATTTCTCCGCAGGGTCGTGCTCGCCGGCGGAAGCATCCTGCGCCACATGCGGGGCGGCCGCTTCGGAGGATTGGGCTTCGTCGCCGCCCGGAGCTGATTCGACGCCCCATTCGACCGCCTCAGTGTACTGGCTCCACATCTTCGCGTATGTCCCTGATGTGGCGAGGAGCTCTTCATGGGTGCCCTCCTCGACTTTGCGCCCGCCGTCAAGCACGACTATCTTGTCGGCGCCGACGACGGTGGAGAGCCTGTGGGCGATCATGATCACGGTCTTGCCGGCCATGAGCCTCTCGAATGCCTTCTGGATCAAATGCTCGTTCTCGGGGTCGGAGAACGCGGTCGCCTCGTCCAGCACCACGATGGGCGCGTCCGAGATGATCGAGCGCGCGATGGCTATCCGCTGCTGCTCTCCACCGGACAGGTGCACGCCCTCGGAGCCTATTACCGTGGCGTAGCCGTGGGGAAGGCTGTTGATGAACGCGTCCGCCTGGGCGGCCTTCGCGGCCTCGACCACCTCGTCGTCGGTCGCCCCCGGCTTGCCGCGCCTGATGTTGTCCGCAATGCTCTCGCGGAACAGGTGGGAATCCTGGAACACCAGGCTGAGGCTGCCCATCAATTCGTCCTGGCCCATCTCGCGGACGTTTACGCCGCCGACGAGAACCTGGCCCGAATCGACGTCCCAGAAGCGTGCGACGAGGTTCGCCAGCGTCGATTTGCCCGAGCCGCTCGGCCCCACGACCGCGCATACCGTGCCGGCGGGGATTTCCAGCGAGACGTCGCGCAACGCCGGCTCCGCTTCGTCCTCGTAGGAGAAAGTTACGCCCCGAAGGGACACCGAGGCGTCCTTCGGGGTTTTCGGCGCCTCGGGATAAGAGAGCTCCTCGATGCCGAGCACCGAGTCGATGCGGTCGATGTTCGCCTGGGCGAGCATCCCGTCCTCGCTCACGTAGAGAATCTTCGCGAACACGCTCGATATCGAATGCACGAACAGGAGGTAGAAGACGAGCGAGAGCACGAACGTCGGCCAGTCCTGCGCGCCCGGGGCGAGGAGTATGCCGACGGGCAGGACGAACAGGTACGCGTTGTTGATGATCGCCGTGAAGCCCGGCATGGAGTTCCGGAAGAAGAGCGTGACGTCGAGGGAAAGCCCCGTGTAGTCCTTGATCGCGTCTGCGAGCCGCTTGAACGATCTCACCGTCTGGCCGAAGGCCTTCACGACGCGCATGCCGCGAACGTACTCAACGGCGGCGTTGCCCATCTGCTCTTTCACTTCCTGGTAGCGCCCCATGCTCGCCATGACGCGCTTGTCGGCGTAGCCGGAGAACTGCACGATGCATGCGACGGCGACCGCCGCCAACGTGGCGACGCCGAAGCGCCAGTCGAAGACGAAAAGCAGCGCCACCAAGACGACGGGCGCTGCAGCGGTGGCCGCCAGGTCCGGGACGGAGTGGCCGATGAACTGCTCGATTCCGCCGACGCTCTCGTCCATGACCTTCGAGATCCTGCCTGTGCCGAGCCTGGCGACGTGCCCGAGGGGGATTCGCCCGAGGTGGGCGGCGATCCCGAGCTTCGTGCGGTACTGCGCGTCGAATGCCGCGGCGTGGGAGCACAGAAGCGCGGCAAGATAGCACCCCACGTCAACGACTATGCCCGCCACCGCCAAGCCCGCGTAGCCTGTCATCGCCGAAACGTCGACGGCGGCCAGGTTCGGATAGACCCCGACCGCATCCCTGATCATGAAGTAGATCGCCACGTATGGGACGAAGGACGCCGCCGCGGATAGGACCGCCAGCGCCATGGAGGCGAACACGAGGGGCTTTCTTCTCCCCGCAAACTGCAGGCAGCGGGAAAGGGCCCCCGGCTTCCTTCCTTTGCTTTCCTTGCTCATCAAATACCTCTTCTCTCATATTACTTTGAAAAAGGGCGCTAGGCGATTCCCGCGCGCTCGAAGTGCTTCTTGAACACCGCCCGTCCGACCAGCGAGCCGATGATGCCGCCCGCGAAGGTCACGACCGCGATGATCGCGAACGTCTCGGGGGTCACCGTGGACAGAAGGGCTTCCATGTAGGCCGGGTCGATGCTGTTGGACCCCATCAGCTCGCGGTAGTAGTCCTGGGAGGCGAACATGGGGACGAAAAGGCCCGCCGCCCAGCAGGTCTCGAAAAGCGCGTACCCCACGGCGACGCCCGCGAACCTCCCGTACCCGAGCGCTTTCCGCACCAGCTCGGAGACGACGCCGCCGACGGCGAGGCCGAGCGCAACGGGCCATCCCGATCCGATGACGAAGACGATCACGGCGAAGACGAGGGCCATGATCAGCGAGGTTCCCGCGCGCGGCACGCGCGTATGCATGTAGACCCAGACGATCCCGGCGGGTATCGCTGCGATGGCGCAGCAGCCGCAGTACGCCACGACGCTCATGGAGGTGATTCCCACGACGAGCATGCTCACCACCATGAACAGCAGGGAGAAGACGCCGAGGGCTATGAGGTCCCTGGAGCTGAGGCTACCGCTTTCCTTCCGTTTTACTTTTGCTGCCATTTCCAAATCCTTTCTTCCGTAGGAATCCCTTCTCAGCCTTTGCAGGCCGGCTCACTCGATGAGCACAATCTGGTCGCAGGCCTTTGACAGGAACTCCGTGTCGTGGCTGACGACTGCCACCGTTTTCCCGCGAGACGCCTCTTCGCGCAAGATGAGCGCGAGGCGTTCCATGTTCCGGAAATCCAGGCCGCTCGTGGGCTCGTCGAGGAGAAGCGCCTGCGCGCCCGACTCCGACGCGATGGCGCAGACGCACCTCTGCTTCTGCCCTCCCGAGAGCGATGCGGGATGGCGGTCGGCGACATCTCCCAGGCCAAACTCCTCCAAGACCGCTTCGAGACGAAGTTCGTCGACGTCGGAAGGAGACGGGACCGCGGATGCCAACTCGTCGCGCACGCTCGGGCGAAAGAGCTGGTAGTCGGGGTCCTGCATGACCAGAAACACATGCTCGGGCCTTCTCTTGGGAGGGACCACCGAGCCTTGGAACCGGACATGCCCGAGCTCTTCTTCCTTGATTCCCGCCAGGCACTTGAGCAGGGTTGACTTGCCCGCCCCGTTTCGCCCGACCACGCCGACGACCCTCCCGGGGTCGAACGAGACGGTAGTCCCCTCGAGGACCGGCACGCCCTTCTCATACCCCGCATAGATCCCCCTCGCCTCGACGGCGGGAAAGGCGGAGACGGGACGGGAAAGGCGCTGCATCAGGTCGGCGAGCTTCGGCGGCTCGGAGGATCTGAGCCCGCAAGACTCTCGCTCGGAGTCGGGCAGCTCCAGGAATTGCTGCGCGTCCCATTCGGCGGCGACGGAACCGCCTTCGAAGAGCAGGTACCGGTCGGCGACGCCTGCGAGGTAGGAGAGCCTGTGCTCGGCGATGATCACGGCAGACCCGCTCGACTTTGCTTTCGAGATGAAGGAGGCGAGCTTCTCCATGGAGGGAGGATCCAGATTGCTCGACGGCTCGTCGAGGACGTAGACGCTCGGCCTGCAGGCCCATGCGCTCGCGAAGGCCACCGATTGCATCTGGCCCCCTGAGAGCTCGAAGATGCCCCTGCCCATGAGCCTCTCCATGCCGAGCTCGCGCACGACGCCGCGCACCCGTCTGTGCATCTCCTCCCTGGGAACGCCGAGGTTCTCCATGCCGAACGCGATCTCGCCGGTCGTGTCGAGGTTGAAGAACTGGGTGCGGGGGTTCTGGAAAACGCTGCCTGTCAAGGACGAGAGCTCCCAATCCTCCAGGTCGTCGATGTCCCTGCCTGCTACAAGGACCTTCCCCGTCCGGCTGCCCTCGTAGAACCCTCCCGCCAGCCCGTTGACGATCCGGGTCGCGGTGGTCTTCCCGCATCCGGACTCCCCGCAGAGAACGACGCATTCGCCCGGCGCGACGGCGAAGCTCGCGTCGTCGATCGCCGGAGCGTCGAATCCCGCATACGTGAAGGAGACGTTTCTGAGTTCGACGGCGTTTTTCGTCACAGCAGCCCTCCGATCCCCTGGCTGGCCTTTGCGACCACAAGAAGCAGGCAGCAGACGACAAGAATCGAGAGAGGGAGGAAGTCGGTCCATCCGAACCGGGGCGCGTTGTAGGAGGTCTTCCTCCCGGGCCGGTCGATGCCGCGCGCGACCGCTGCGGCGGCGAGTTCGTCCGCGATCTTGGCGCAGCGCAGCATCACGGGCACGACCGCGGATTCGAACATCAGCGCCGGCTTCGAAACGAGATTCTTAAGCGAAGGGGCGAGCCCCCTCACCTTCATCGCGTCCGCTACGGCAGAAGACTCCTCCTTGAGCGTCGGAAAGAACCGCACCGCTATCACCAGCGGAACGACAACCGCCTTCGGCAGCCTCATCCCGTAGAGGGCGGCCGTGAGGTCGCCAATCTTGGTGGTGGCCGCGAAGACCGCTGCGAATAGGCAGATGGGCATGCAGGTGCGGCAAGCCAGGGCGAACGAGCCGAGGGCTCCGGCGGCGTTCGGCGGAAGCATCGTCGTGACCCAGAAGATACCCATGAGAAAGAGGTAGGCGAAAGAGAAAGACACTGCCATCTTTCCGCGCCCGATTGCGATGGAGAGGAGGACGACGACGGCAAAGAGAACCGAGCCCAGAACGTAATCCTTCACGATGGCCCCAGTCGCTATGAGCACGACGGGCATGGCCGCCTTCGTTCTGACGTCGATGTCCTCCGCGAGTGTTTTCCGTGTTCTTCTTCGCAAAACCAGAGAGCCTTTCTTTTGTCGCTATAATTGACAAAGAGATGTTAGCCTTGGTTAATCTGAATCAGGTTGCACCTGGAGGGAAAAGCCCGAGCGCGAAAGAATTGCGTCCGAACGCGAATAAAAGGATCGAAAGATGGACGACAAGGAAACGATGTTCTCCCACGCCGCCCAAGCCGCGGCGGAGACCTTTGCGGCCTCACTTGAGCCAATCGGCCTCGTCTTGGCAGATGGATGGAACGGAGAGGGGTCTCTCTTCGAAGGCGACGGGCGCAGATGCGAGGGGTGGTACTGGGCATGGGAGGCGCGGCGGTTCTTCTCCGTCGTCTGCTGCGATTTCACTTTGAAAGAACGCCTGCCCTTCTGCTTCGATTCTGGCGGGTATTTTGCAGTCCGCCGCGAAAGGCATGGCCTCATGCCGCAATCAAGCGTTTCCGTCTTTCTGGAAGCAAAGCCCAAGACAAGCTCGGTCCTTCTACCAAAAGGAGCGAGATTCTCATACACAGAGATCGAGTATTACGACGAATACTGCCGAAGTGTCTTCGGGGAAAGAATCGATAAGGCGCTGAAACCGCTGGCGACCAGTCTGAAGGGTCTGAGGTACCAGGCTTCCTGGGATCCGGAAATAGCAGAGATGCTTGACGAGATAGCTCCAAGGGAGATCCCGGGGTCGGAAGCGGGCCTCCTATATTCCGGAATCGCGAACTTGGTGATGGCAAGGCTACTCAGGATGGGAGAGAGCCTGTGCGGGGGAGTGGCCGAGCAGGACCGCCTTTCGATCGCGAGAGCCGTATCGTACATCGAGAGCAATCTAGGCGGTGCGATCGGGCAGAAGGACCTGCTCGAGGCAGCGAACATGGGGTCAACCAAGTTCAAGAAGACATTCAAGCAGGTGACGGGCTTGACGGTGACCGAGTTCGTCTCCTCGGAAAGAATCGAGCTGGCGAAAAGACTGCTCGCCGACCATGATATGAGCATAGACGAAGTGGCGCATTGCTGCGGATACGCACGAGCAACAAGCTTCTCCGCCCTCTTCACGAAATCGGTCGGCATACCTCCACGCAAGTGGAGATCGATCGCGAAGGTCGCCTTCGATGACGACCCAGAATCGAAATTTCAGGACATTCTCGCAAGCGGACGATCCTGCGTCAGCGAGCCAGGATCTCATTCTTAGCCATCTTCGGAGATGTCATGAGTTTGCTCTGAAATGGCAGCGAAATCCTTCTGAAGAGCGAACTCGCCCCCCCTTGAGTTTCGATCAGAATGATGCTTGGCAAGCCGACTCGAAATGAAGGGCATCAAGAACTCTTGTCGTAGTCGCGTTCTCGATGGGGGTTTCATTTGAAAGAGAAGGATTCAAGCGAACGGGGATAGCGGGTTTTCACAGGTCACGCAGCAAATCCATCCTTCGTCGAAACTCAGGCGTAAAACTCACGAAATGGTAAAAATGAAAAGAGCTGAGTGTGGGATGAGTTTTCTATGAGAGAGGCTAACCGAATACAGCCGACAACGAGAAGAAACCACGGATATAACGAGGGCGGAATTGCAAAAATGGAGCACTATTGTTTTATCGAGTGGGAATAGAACGTATGTTCTGTATAACGTTATAGCACCAGGTGGCAGGCGTAGTTTCAATCGAAGCTACGCCTGCTGCTATATACACTGGTCGATGGCGGTATCAATGCCCGCGATGCTTCTGCTTGCGCTTCAGCTTCCGTTGCTCGAAGCGCGCCTCCGCCTCTTCCGCGCGGCGTTGGCTTCTTGCGCGGGCCGACTCCCGCTTCATCGTCTCCCGCTGATTCGCGAGCGCCTGCTGCGCCCTGGTGCCCATCGCCGGCTGCTTAAGGGCTTTCGCCGCCTCGCGGACGCGCCGCTTGGGGCTCTTCGCGGGCTTGCTCGCCTCGGCCGGATCGCCACCGAAGAACGGGAGCCTCTCCCATTTGCCGACAACGAATCGCAGGATCTCCTCATCGGACGGTTCCACGCCGAAGACGATGCGGGCGACGCCGTATCTTCCGCCCTCGACGTGCTCCGCCAGCCCGACCCAGAATTGGCCGTCGTGATATACGGTCAGGGTGGACGACACGCTGATCTGCATGGTTGGTTCCTCCTTTATGTAGATGACCATGCAGAGAAGGGACAACCAAGGAGGCAGGTTACTGATGCGGACTCCCGCACGCCCACGACTACCCGACGGGGACTGTGTTTTCATCTCTGATGGCCGCATTGTAGCACGCGCGAATGCACCCCGACATTGTTGCCGACATGGCGCGATCGGGAATCGCCCCTCGACACATCCTTGTGTGTATTGCCTTCTCGGTTTCGAAACTTTAGAAATAATCGAGTTTCGAAACCGAGAGTAGGGCTATCGCGGAGTTCTCTCGGATAAGAAAACAGCCAAGGGAAACGTCCCGGCACTTGGATGCCCTCTTGGCGGAAAATCATCTACTTCATATCATCGCCCCGCGCCGGCCTTGGTATCAGGTCCTCGCACCGGGCGGTATTCCGAGGAATGGGAGTAAGGATTTGCCCAGCATCGATAATGCTCGGCTATACCCTCATTCCGTCTCCCTGCTCTTGCGGTATTCCGCGAGCCTGTCGTTCAATTCGCGGGTCTCGCGGCTCAGCTTGGCGTTGAAAGCAAGAGTGAGGACCGCCAGGATGGCGAGATAGACAACCGTGAAGGTAACCCACGACCCGGGGCTGCTCGCGGGAACCCAGGCAAAGACAAACGCCAATGCGCAGAGGGCAGCGTAGAGGCAAGCGCCGAACAGCGCCAGGCGCGCGGGATACGCCATCCGCCTGATCACCGCGGGCGTGAAGAACACGAGCTGCAGCGCGGAGGCGGCTACGCACGCGGCGAGAATCGACCAGCAATAGTAAATGCCCCGCTTGGCGGCGTCATCAGCGAAACAAGTCCCTAATGCCAAGAAGGCTGTCATGGCGACGGTGAAGCCGATGCAGATGCTTTTCACGAGTTGTCCGAGGTTTTCCGCGGGCGTCTTTTTATCGGTGTCGATAACGTCCCTGTTGATCATTTCAGTCTCCCTTCCTTCGTTTCGACTACTTCAGACCGAGCTTCGATTTGACGTCGGGCGCATACTGGCGCGAGATAACGACCCGCTCACCGTTTTCCAAGGTGGCGATGATCCTGCCGTTGACGTCGGGCTTGAGGGCGGTGATCGCGCGGAAGTTGACGATGCAGCCTTTCGCGATGCGCAGGAAGTCGCAGTCCGCCAGGCGCTCCTCCATCTCGTAAAGTCGCAGGCTCGTCTCGAGAACCGTGTCGGCCGTATAGATGAACGTGTGCTTGTCGACCGACTCGATGAACAGGACATCTTCTGCGTTCAGCACGCGCGTGCGGCCGTCGGCCGTGCCCGTCACCTTTCTGTCAAGCATGCGCAGCCGAGCCGCTATATCAAGCACACGGCGATCGGCCCTTACGCAGACGATCGTGACTTCTATATCTTGAGCTGCTTCTTGCTCTTCGATCGTGATCTTCATGCGTCCCCCTTTCGGACTGCTCTCATGCTAGCTGACGAAGACCGCCGAACCTTCGACGCTCGACCAAGCTGCGCTGTCGAGGAACCAAGATGCAGACTGGGCGAGCTGGACAGCATGAGAGACCGCAGTCGCGCGTCAGACGGTGTTGTGACTCATGATTAGCCAGTCTTCGCTCGACGGAGCCGGCGTTTACGTCAGCGCCGAGTTCGGGAGCGCATCGAGGCCATTCGCATTCCCTCATGCATCTGAAAGTGGAGCCGTTGAACTCTTGGGCGAGTAAGCCACCTGCGACGATTCTTTCGGTCATCGCTCTTGCATATCCCGTCTGGCCTGCGGGAACGTAAGACGGTAAAGCCGCTGGCTACGATTCACTTCGCTAAACAGGTGCCAAAGAGGGAAAACAGCCGTTTTGGCATCCCTTTCGAGCGGTCCCGGACCTCAAAGCCTTGCCGTTTTTGTCCCTGGGACAAAAATGAAACTGCGGGCTTGCGGTTTCGAAATAGTTTGCGAATTTGTCCCAGGGTTTGTCCCAAACGCCTACGCGAGGACACGCGGAGGGATTCGGCGGCAAGGTGGACAAAACCGACAACCAAACTAGACCCAATTGGAATGGCGCCGCAACAAACGAGCGTGAAAGAGTGGGAGTAAGCAGGGCTTTGACCTGCACTTTTGAGTGCCGCACTGTGCCGCTGAGTTTCGTTTCGGACGAGAGTCACGGCAAAGCCGCCAGCGACGGCGGTGAGTAAAAACGATTTCCTAGCCTCTGTTCCCTCGTTGGAACGGAGGCTTTTTCTTTGTCGTTTTACTCCCCTTCACCTACGATTTCGCTATTTACTCCCCGTATTTCAAGATGGAAGCGTTTGGTTGCGAGCCACGCCGGTGTGAGGGCCTGAGTCGTCAGGCCCCGCACAGGGGGACCGCGATGGTGGCCACCGCGCCGCCCGAGGGGCTGTTGGCGAGCGAGACGGAGCCCCCGTGGGCGCTTGCGGCCTCGGAGGCGGCGTGGAGGCCGAGCCCGTAGTGGCGGCCTCCGCCGCGCGAGGAGCGGGAGGAGTCGTCTGTGAAGAGGCGCTCACAGCCGTGTTCGAGGGCGGCGGGAGAGAAGCCCGGTCCGTCGTCGGCCACCTCGATGACGAGGTGTCCGCCCGCGACGTCGCAGGAGACCGCCACGCGCGAGCGCGCGTGCTCGGCGGCGTTGACCACAAGGTTCGCAGCGGCTCGCGCCAGGGCGGTTCGGTCGAGCGGGGCCTCGGGCGCGCCCGCGACAGCGGGGCCCGTGGCCGCGTCGAGTGTCACGCCTCGCGCCCGGGCGATCGGGGCGGCCTCGGCGAGGACCTGCTCGCAGAGCTCGGCCGGCCGCATGGGGGCCCTCTCCGCCCCGTCGGACCCGCGCGAGGCATCGATGAGCAGGCGCACGTAGCCGTCGAGCCTTTCGACACTGCCGGCTATGTCGCGCGCGGCGGCCGCGAGGTCGGCGTCTTTCTCGTCTTCCAGCTCCTCCGCCACGAAGTCGGCGTTGGCGCGCAGCACGGTGAGCGGCGTCTTGAGGTCGTGGGCGAGCGACGCCACCTGCTCGCGTTGCCCCCGCTCCGCGGCCCAGCGGGCCTCGAGCGACTCGGCGAGGGAGGTTCGCATGGCGTCCATCGCGGCGAGGACGTCGTTCACCTCGCGCACGTTGGTGCTGCCGACCGCGAAGTCGAGCTCCCCCGCGCCGACGCGCCCCGCCGCTTCCGCGAGCGGCGCCATCTTGCGCGAGATCACGCGGCTCGCACGGCGCGCCACGAGCGCGAGCGCGAGCGCGCTTCCCGCAGCGGCGCCGACGAGCATGAGGTTCTGCGGGTTGGGAAGCAGGCCGGCGAGGTCGCGCGAGACCCACTGCGGCAGGTACTCGCTGACGAGTGCGCAGGCCCCGCCGCCCTTGAGTGGGAACGCGGCGTAGGTGAGGCCCGAGCCCCCGCCCTCGATCTCCACTGTGCCCGGATCCGCGGCAAGTGCCGCACGGGCCATTTCCGTCGCGCCCTCGAGCCGTGTGCCCTCGAGGTCTGTCATCAGCACGTGTCCGTCCTTGTTCAGGATGAGGTAGCGGTACGCCGTCGGCACGTCCTGCTGCCCGCAGACGCCGTCGCGCGCCAGGCCCTCCGCGACCTCGCGCGCATTGGCCGGCCCCCAGCTTGCCTCGTAGACGAAGCCCGCGTTGATCGCCGCGGAGAGCGCCATGAACGAGGCGAGCCACGCCGTGGCAACCGCCGCGAACGCGTAGGCGAAGTAGCGCGCGATGACGAAGGAGAGCGGCATGCCCCCGCGACCTCGCGCCCCGGTCCTCAGAGCTGCCACTTGTACCCCATCCCCCAGACGGTCGCGATCGGATCGGCGCCGGCCTCGGAGAGTTTCCTCCGGGCGCGGCTGACCTGCATGGATATGGCCGCGTCGTCGGCGTCGCTCTCCCAGCCGAGCACCGCCTCGCGTATCTGCGCGCGGCTCATGACCTGCCCGGGGTGGCGGGCGAGGTACTCGCAGATGGCGTACTCGGTGGGCGTGAGCGGCACGGCCTCGCCACCCACGGCGAGGCCGCGCGCCCCGAGGTCGATCCGCACCTCCCCGAAGGAGAGGGCGTGCGAGCGCGGCCGGCGCTCACGGCGTAGATGGGCCGCGACCTTGGCGCGCAGCTCCGCGGCCCCGAAGGGCTTGCGGACGTAGTCGTCGGCGCCCAGGCCGTAGCCGGCCACGGCGTCCTCCTCGGCCACGCGCGCGGTCAGGAAGATGATGGGCCCGTCGAAGTCCGGGCGGATCTGTCGCACGAGCTCGAAGCCGTCGAGCCCCGGCATCATGACGTCGCAGAGCACGAGGTCGAAGCGCGAGAGGTCCGTCCCCGGGACCGCCGTCGGGTCCGTTGCCTTGACGACTTCATGGCCGTCGCGGCCGAGAACGCGCGCGAGCGCGTCGAGGATCGCCCGCTCATCATCCACTGCCAGTATCCTCGCCATATTCGACCTCCTGAAACTCCCGTTGCATTGTACTTGCGCCGCGCTCAGCGGTCTAGAGCCCCGCGCGCAGCCGCGGGCGCCTCGGCCGCATCGCACGCGCGGTAGCGCACGCCCGAGCCGCCGCGCGCCTCGATCTCGAGCCAGCCCTCGCCGTTCGACTCCCGTCCGAAGAAGATGAGCTGGAGCTCTCGGACATTGCCCCTGTCGTCCGCCGCGTCCACCAGGTAGACGTAGTTCGCCCCCGCCCCGGTGGCGTCGGCGTAGGAGCTCGCGTGGCTGCCGGGCTCGGGCGCGGGCGCCCACATGGCAATCTCAGGGTTGGGCAGCACGCGGTCGGCGATCGAGCGCAGCGCTGACCCCCAGCCGGCGTCGAGCAGGGCATTCCCGCCCAGGACGAACGCTGCGGAGAGGAGGACGAGCGCGGCGGCGAGCGGCTTCCTACGCATCTGCCCTCCCGTCCTCGAAGCGGCAGAACCAGGCCAGAAGGACGGCGGCGGCTGCCAGGGTGAGCACGAGGCCAGCGAGCGCAGTCGTGAGGAGAGGGCCCGCCGCGCGTGCGGCGTCGATGAAGGCCTCTACCCCGAGCGACCCCAGGCGCGCGGGCCAGGCGAGCGGCACCCAGCTCAGGGGCGTCGCCAGGGCACCGGTGAGCTCGCCGGTCATGAGGCCGTGCGCAAGTCCGCCCACTGAGAAGAACGCGAGGAGCCCCCCCGCCGCGCCGGCGCCGATGGTGGCGTTGCGGCCGAAGCGTAGAGCCACGCCGAGCCCCAGCGCGTAGAGGGGCAGGCTGCCCAGCACGATGCCCGCCCAAGTGGCCGCAAGTGGAGCGGGCCCGAGCGGCAGGCGCCCGGCAACGGCGAGCACGGACCCGAACACGCCGAGCGCCACGGCCAGCGCGCCTGCGCCGAGCGCCGCAAGGGCGAGCAGCTTCGCCGCGACGGCGCGCCCGCGCGAGGGGACCGCCGTGAGGTTGGCGAGGCGCCCGGCAGAGCGCTCCTCGTCCACGGCGAGCCCGCAGACGATGGCGGACATGAGCGGCATGAGGGCGCCGAGGAACTGGGCGTAAGCGTCCGCGCCCAGCGCCGGGTCCCATCGGGTTACAGAGAAGTACTCGCCGCAGGCAAGACCGGCTGCCAGGCCGCAGACGAGGTGCGCCGCCGTGAGCGGGGAGCGCGCCAGGCGCAGGGCCTCGGAGAGCAGGGCCCGCGGGAGAGTCATGCGCGGCGTCGGGTCGGAGAGTCGTGTCATGGCCATCACCTCTCCTCGGAGCGCGCGAACCAGGCCGCGCCCGCCGCCGTGAGCGCGGCGAACGCGAGTGCGCAGACCGCAAGGCCCGCCAGTGTGAGCATGCCGTCCGCCGTGAGCGCCCCGCCGAGCGCCATGTCCGCCGCGAGTGGCTCGCCGCTCGGCAGCACGGGGATGAAGCTCGTGGGGATGACCATGCTCGCCGACGGCGGAAAGAGCTGCGGCAGCGGCATCAGCGACCAGGCGAACCCACCCACGAGCTGCGCGGCGAGCGGGCAGAAGATGCCCGCGAGCATGCCGAGTCGCGCCGTGAGGAAGAGCCCTGCGGGGATCATCCACGCCGCGGTCACCGTGTTGGCGAGCGCGCAGAGGAGCATCGTGAGCGTGCCCGCGGCCGTGAGGCCCTGCGAGGAGAACGCCGAGCCCGCGAGGTAGATGCCGAAGACCACGAGGTTCGAGAGCGTGCAGAGCGCGAGGCACCAGAGCGCCTTGGCCCACCAGGCGCGCCCGAGCGGGAAGCCCAAGCCTAGAAGCCCCCGCATCCGCGTGCGCGTGTCCGCCCGCGCGACGCACGCCACCACGAGCGAGAGAGACACGGGCAGAAAGAGCGCGTACCAGTAGTTCCACGCGCTGAAGATCTGCACGCCCCGGTAGGGCATCGCGCCGAGCAGCGGCATCGGCAGCGCCATGAGCACGGCCAGGCGAACCGGTGCCGCGTGTCGCGACTTCAGGGCCTCGGCGCGCAGGCCCGCGAGCAGGCCGCCTTTCTCGCCCGTCATGCCGCCACCTCCCCGCGCGCTCGTCGCCCCTCCCGGCAGACGCTCATGAAGAGTTCCTCGAGGTCCTGCCCGGGCCGAAGCGCATCCTCGTAGGCGAGGCGCCCCCCGCAGATGATGCCGATGGTGTCAGCCATCTGCTGCACCTCGGAGAGGATGTGGCTCGAGACGATCACCGTCGTGCCCGCCGTCGCGAAGCCGCGGATCTGGTCGCGCAGCTCCTCGATGCCGATGGGGTCGAGGCCGTTGGTGGGCTCGTCGAGCACGAGCAGACGTGGCCGAGCGATCAGCGCCAGCGCGAGCCCCAGGCGCTGCCGCATGCCCATCGAGAAGCGCCCAGCGCGCTTCTTCCCGGTGTCCGCGAGGTCCACGGCGGCGAGCACCTCATCTATGCGGCTCTCGGGAAGGCCCAGCAGCGTTGTGCGCACGCGCAGGTTCTCGCGCGCGGTGAGGTTGGGGTAGAGCGGCGCCTCCTCGATGAGGCTGCCGATTGCGTAGAGGTCCTCGCGGCGCCAGGCGTGCCCGGCAAAGAGGATCTCCCCGGCCGTCGGCCGCAGCATCCCGCAGATCATCTTAAGCGTTGTCGACTTGCCGGCGCCGTTGGGGCCGAGCAGCCCGTACACCTCGCCCTCGCGGATATGAAGGCTCACGTCGGCCACGGCATCCTGCGCCTGGTCGCCGCGGCCGAAGCGCTTGGTGAGCCCGCGCGTCTCGAGCATGTAACCCATGGGTTCGTCCTTTCTCTTCCGGGCGCGCGGGCCGAGTCGCCGTGCCCGCGTGCCTTACCTTTCGGGTTCACCATCCATGGTGGGGCGCGTTTCTAACGAAGCCGTAACGGCCGTTGGGCTCTTTTGGCGCCAGCCTTTCTCGACCCGTACGCCACTCATGGTATGTTTATCGCGATAACAAGGACGGAGGTGCCCGTGGCACGCAATAAGTACCTGGAGGAGACGGTCGAGAAGATTCTCGACGTTGCCGAGCGGCTCCTCGTGGAGCGCGGCTACGAGCACACCACGATGATCTGAAGAGCAATACGCTAAATCGAAAAAGGCAAACCCTGGAGACGTGATTTTCGCCATAACGAGCAAGAATATCGAAGATGTCTGTACACCATTGGCGTAGGGAGGGGAACAGCCGGTTGCAATCAGCGGACACTCTTGCGCGTATGCGACCGAAAGCATTATCCCGAGATACCTAGCATATTTAATCAGGGCTGCCAGTGACAGCGTGAGGGTAATTTAGCGGTGGCGGTTCTGCCCGCTGCCGTCCCGTGCTGATTCTGGCTTGCGAGGCGATTCTGCTATTCTGCGAGTTGAAAAGGTTCCATCCCGGCGACAAGAGCTCCCCTGCTCTTCCGCGAACAGCGGATAGCCGGGGTGGTCGTTTGTTGGTAGTACTTTTTTGAACGGTAAAGTTACCGTGATTATCAAGCGGTTGACTGCCGTTGCCTAAGCAGTCTTGTTATATCGTTGCCGCAGTCCCCGGCGCAGTGCGCAGCTCCTGCCGAATCTTCCGAAAGCGTTCCGGGACTTCGGCAAGCTCCATCTTCTGCGGGGCATCGACCGTACCCGCTTCCTTCGCCGTTTCGTAATACCAGCACTTATAATCCACCATCTCCATGGTGTGCTGCAATTCCGCCATCTGCTGTTTCAGAACTTCTTGTTGGCGCCGGAACATGGCAAGGCGCAAATCGATGGTGTCGTCTCCTTGCAGCGCCATCTCAATGTACTGCCGGATGTCCTTGATGGACATCCCGGCTTTCTTCATGCAGCCGATCACCTGCAGCCATTCGATATCCGATTCTCGGAACATGCGAATGCCACCGGAGGAGCGCTCCACGAAGGGCAGCAGCCCCTCCTTGTCGTAGTAGCGTAAGGTGGACGCCGCAACCCCCAGCAGTTTCGCCATTTCCCCCACCGTATAGACCATCTGAAAACCCCTCCGAATTATTCCAGAATCCCCTTGACTTAAAGTTAACTTTAAGTTCTAGGATGCACATGAAGTTTAAAGGAAGCATGCTTCCAAACAGAATGTTTGTCAATCATAAGGAGGGGAATCGAACGTGAACAGGCCGTATGTTTTCTGCCACATGATGTGCGCTTTGGACGGAAAGATCATGGGCGGTTACATGGGAACGCCGCAGGGCAGAGCGGCGGGCGATGCGTTCTACGACATCGCCTTTGGGAAAGAGCCCTTTTACCATCACCAGGGCTGGCTGTCCGGCAGGGTGACAACGGACGACAACTTCACCTTCTACAGGAAGCCGGACCTGGACGAAGATGCGCCGGTCGTTCCGGCAGGTGATTTCATCGCGCAGCCGGACTTCGGAATGTTCTATGTCTCCGTGGACCCCCACGGCAAGCTGGGGTGGGAAAGCAGCACCCTGCGCTATGTGGACACCACCGCCCATGTCGTCGAGGTGCTGACAGAGCGGGTCGGCAACGCCTACAGGGCATTTTTGAGAAAGCTGGGAATCTCGTACATCATCGCGGGAGAAACGGAGCTGGATCACGGTCTGGCCCTTTCCAAGCTGAAAGAAGAATTCAACATCGAGACCCTGATGCTGGGCGGTGGCGGCGTGCTGAACTGGTCGTTCCTGCAAGCGGGGATGTGCGATGAGATTAGCATCGTGTTGGCGGCGGCGGCAGACGGGAGCCCGGATACGCCTCCGGTTTTCCGAGCCGCAGAAGGCATTTCGGAGAGCAAGGCCCTTGGCTTCACGCCGAAAGAGGCGAAGGCCATGGACGGCGGGGCGGTCTGGCTGCGCTATGGCGTGAATCGATAATCTTTAGCAGGAGGTTTCAATTATGAGGTATGAACGAAAAGAGCAGTTCGAGAAGGTCAACGCATTCGGCACGGGAACGGCGAACACCGCCTATGCCCAGTACTTCACCGGCGAGTCGTTCCTGAATCCGCTGACCGATCCGGAAGGCGGCCTGTTCGCCGCCAACGTGACCTTCGAGCCGGGATGCCACAACAACTGGCATATCCACCATGCGGACAAAGGAGGCGGTCAGCTCCTGATCTGCACGGCTGGTGAGGGCTGGTACCAGGAGGAAGGCAAGGCCGCCGTCAGCCTGCACGAGGGCTGCGTCGTGATGATCCCCGCCAACGTCAAGCATTGGCACGGAGCGAAGAAGGACAGCTGGTTCAGCCATATCGCCGTGGAGGTTCCCGGCGTGAATTGCGAGAACGAGTGGTGCGAGCCGGTATCCCATGAAGAGTACGCAAGGCTGTAGGGAGGAACGAAACATGGCAGTCAAGCAGACGGCAGGCAGAGATGCCCTGGGCGAATTCGCCCCGAAATTCGCGGAACTGAACGATGACGTGCTCTTCGGAGAGGTCTGGAGCCGAGAGGGGCAGCTCAGCCTCCGCGACCGCTCCCTCGTGACCGTCGTCGCGCTGATGGCTCAGGGACTTACCGATGAGAGCTTCCGCTATCACCTGACGGAGGCAAAGAAGAACGGTATTACAAAAGAAGAAATTGCGGAGGTCGTGACCCATGCAGCCTTCTACTGCGGCTGGCCCAAGGCGTGGGCGGTTTTCCGCATGGCAAAGGATGTCTGGGGCGAGGAGTAGAACGATGATCTTGAATGAAACCTACCCGTTGGCAAACGGAGTTCAGGTTCCCAAGCTGGGACTGGGCACCTGGTTCATCGACGATGCCGAGGCGGCGGAAGCCGTTCGCGAGGCGGTAAAGCTGGGCTATCGCCTGATCGACACCGCGCAGGCCTACGGAAACGAACGCGGCGTCGGCGAGGGCGTGCGCACCTGCGGCGTTCGCCGGGAAGAGCTGTTCGTCGCCAGCAAGATCGCGGCAGAGTTGAAGACCTACGAGGATGCGGCGAAGTCCATCGATGAGACGCTGGAGAGGATGGGGCTCGGCTATCTCGACCAGATGATCATCCACTCTCCCCAGCCGTGGAGCGAGTTCCGTGTGGAGAAGCGCTATTTCGAGGAGAACAAGGAGGTCTGGCGTGCGTTGGAGGATGCGCGGGCGGCGGGCAAGGTCAAGGTAATCGGCGTGTCCAACTTCCTGCAAGATGACCTTGAGAACCTCCTGAGCTCTTGCCGCGTGATGCCCATGGTCAATCAGGTCCTCCTGCACATCACCAACACCGATTCGGCATTGGTGGACTTCTGCAAGGCGCAGGGCATCCAGGTGGAGGCATACTCTCCCATTGCCCACGGCGAGGCGCTGAAGAATCCGGCGATCGTTAAGATGGCAGAGAAGTACGGCGTATCTGCCGCCCAGCTCTGCATCCGCTACGTCCTTCAGCTTGGAGCCGTCGCGCTTCCCAAGACGGCAGATCCCGCCCACATGGAAAGCAACGCGGACGTGGATTTCGCGATCTCCGAGGAAGACATGGAAACTCTCAAGAACATGGAGCGTATCGTCAACTATGGTGAATTCAGCGCATTTCCCGTGTTTAGCGGAAAGCTTCTTGCATGAGGAGAAAGCGTGAAATGAAAACCTTGATTCTGTACTGCTCCTACGGAGGCAACACGAAGCGCATCGCCGAGATGATCCAGAGGGAAATCGGCGGGGATATTGCTCGTATGGGTACGGTTGTTTCCTACGATGGCGATTATGATGAAGTCGTCAATCAGGGGCAGCGTGAGACTGCCGAGGGTTATTGCCCGGAACTGAAGCCGCTGCACATTGGCTGGAGAGATTACGACACCATCATCCTGGGTTCTCCTGTCTGGTGGTACACCTTTGCGCCCGCCATGCGCAGTTTCCTGGAGCGGGCTGACCTGACCGGGAAGATCGTGTATCCGTTTGCCACCAATGGCGGCTGGCTGGGACACACGCTGAAGGACTTTGAGGAAGCCTGCAAAGGCGCAATCGTGATGCCGGGCCTCGATGTGCAGTTCGATGAATCCATGCTCCGTACTTCTGAGAAAGATATTCAGGCATGGATTAATACAATCCGCAGATAATCAATCTGCAGCTTTCGGCATCCGCCACAGAGCTGGCAAGGATTTGGGACGATCCCAAAAATGCAAACAGAGCGTTCCGACTTTCCGACGGAACGCTCTTCGCTCCCTTCGTGCCCTTTTTCCTCGCCTTCACCGGGCGACCCGGGAGCTGGGGCTGGCAGACGCCTCTCTGCTCTTCGTCCACAACGTCCAGGGAAATCTCGCGGTCAACCGCCTGCTTGGTTGGAGGCGAGGGCCCGAGTTCGCCTACGCCCAGGAGCTGCTCAGCGCCTATTCCGAAGGGGGCATGCGGGCGGTATCGGCTCGTCACGATTCCCGTAGTTGATCTTGACTGTGGACTCCTTACAAGTCTTGCTCGAGATCGAGCGGAGACTGGGCCCTGCCGAATCGGAGCTATGGCGACCAAAAATGTTGCCAGAAGACGCCGTCGACACTGTTTGCGATGGGGTAGAGCTCGATGGCGGTTCGGCACAGTCTGTTTCGACGGTTTCGCGGGGCGTTGATGGCGTGAAGGCGGCCGTTGGAAAGAAACTCATTTCCGTGGGGAAGAAACTTCTCGGTGAGTAAAGCTCATCGGAGCGGGGATAGAGCTTTGTCTGCGGGGTACGAAATGCTGGCTAGTGGTTGCGACGCCTTGTTGCGGAAATGCCAACTGCTGCAATTACGCCACCGGCAACACTCAGGGCGACAGCCAACGCACCGTTGTCGCCCGTCGCGGGTAGGGTGGTCCCGGCTGGTTTAACCGCCGCTACTGCCTTAGCGGAAACGGGATTTGCCGCGGGCTTTTCTGCCTTGGGCTGCGGTGTGGGCTCGGGCTTGGTTTCCGGTTCGGGTTTGACCTCTGGGCTCGGTTTAACACTTGGATCGGGTTTGGAACCGCTCGTATCGGTTGCAATCAAGTGCACGTCGCTGTCGAAGACGTAACGGATGTAGTAATCGTGCCGCCTTTCGTGCATAATCCCCTGCCCGCTGTCGAAGTCACGGTCAACGTGTGTGCCAAGGTGGGTTGAGCTGATGAGGTTCAGCCTGTAAGGGATTTGGTCGTCGGCGTAGCCGCCTGTAAAGACTGCGGTTGCTCTAACGTGATTGTCGATCATGGTCAGGGCAATAGAGACGCTGGCCTCTTTGGGGTTCTCGGTTTTTATAAGGCTTTCGGTATCGGTGTCGATCTTGAAGAGATGGACGGTGTCGTTAAGCCCGTAGATGAAGTCCTCGGGTTTGTCGGGAAAATCGTATACAAGAGCCTCGTTCTGGACCAACTCGAAAGCAGGGGGTAGCTCCAAATCGTAGTAATGATCGATGGGGGTGGTTGCTGTGAGGCTGCCTTCCGCGTTGACTTCGTCGCAGGTGATGGGTGCTGCGACATCGGGCTCGGGTATTTCGGTCGCCAGTGCTGCGCAGGGTAGCAAAAGCAGTCCTGCCACAAGAATGCTTACTCCGAAGGCGGCGATTCTGGCGTCTGCATGACGCTTGACGTCGCGGATAGACAGGCCAGTCCGTTTGTTATGGGTCTGCGGTGCAACATGCTGTCCATACATAAGACGCTCCTTGTTCGTAGGCCGGTTTCCGCGGATCTATATTGCGCCTGGCCGATGCGGCTAGGCTCTTTCACGCGAACGCTTATGCGAGCAGGGAGAAAGCTCAAGCTAATTTTCTCACAGTCGATACTTTGCGAGCAACGATTTGCTGTTCAATTTTCGGAGAGAGAGTCAAGACAGTCGAGGAGTTATCAGGCGGTGAGATTATGTCTAGAGAACACTGACGAGAGATGTGGCCTGCAGACGACTGAATAGCTCCATCCGTTTTGGTTACAACGAAATGTATGCCGCGCGCCTGCGGCATGAAGAAGGGAGATTCTTATGAATATCGTTGTATTGAGCGGTAGCCCGCGCAAGGGCGCCAATACCGACACCATGGTCGAGGCGTTTGCTGAGACTGCGCGTGAGGGTGGCCATACGGTCGAGGTCATCCGCGTTGCCAGTAAGAAAATCGCTGGTTGTCTGGGGTGTCAGTATTGCTTCGCCCACGAGGGCACTTGCGTGCAGAAGGACGACATGGCCAACGTGATCGAGTCGCTGAAAGACGCCGACATGGTTGTCTTCGCTTCGCCTATCTACTGGTTTGATATCACTGCGCAGGAGAAGGCCGCCATCGATCGCCTATACGCCTTCGGTGCTACGGGCTTCCCGTTCACCAAGACGGCCCTTTTACTCGATAGCCACAGCGAGGGCGTCTATGATGCGGCGATCGCTATGTACAAGTCGACCTGTGCGTACTGCAAGTGGGAGGACCAGGGCATTGTCGCCATCAGCGGTATGACCGAGCGCGACAGCATGGCATCGTCGCCCAAGTTGAAAGAGGTGCGAGAGCTCGCTCGCAAGCTCGCCTAAGGACAAGAAGAACGCATGGCAATCAGCGTTGGCGGAAAGCCTACTTCCCTTACCAAGAGGATTACTGATTGCCATGCGTTGATGTCCTTATGGACAATCTCCGCGTGCTAGGAGACTTTCTCGCTCAGGAACTCCCTGAATGCGGGGATGTCAAAGCCAACGAGACCACGCCCACGTTCCCCGATGACGCCGTCCTCGAGAAGGCGGCGTTTGTATTGGCTTGCGTAGTTGCTGGCGACGCCCATGCGTTTGGCTA